>Ga0316628_100004756_pt1 | contig 10733 bp, 8 predicted proteins | sample OWC_Aug_M2_C1_D5_FD_207648 | JGI IMG/M metagenome (GOLD analysis project Ga0316628, IMG submission 207648) | Wetland soil microbial communities from Old Woman Creek delta, Ohio, United States - OWC_Aug_M2_C1_D5_C | ecosystem: Environmental > Terrestrial > Soil > Wetlands | place: USA: Ohio... | reverse complement strand
CGGCGCCAACGTCTTCGGCTCGCGCCGGCCGTCCACCGAGATTGCCCCGTTTGCCTGGGGGCTCGACCAAGAGGGAGCGGTGCTCGATGAGCAGCGCTTCGTGGCGATCGCCGAGCGGGTGCTGCCGCGGCGCGACATCCGCGTGGACGACGCGATGCGCCGCTACCTCGCCGCCGTCGGGGCGGCCGCGCGCGGGGCGGCGTGCGGCTGACGGTGCTGGGCTCGGGCAGCCGCGGCAACGCGCTGCTCCTCGAAGCCGGCGCCGACGCGCTGCTCGTCGACGCCGGCTTCTCGTTCCGGGAGCTGTGCCGCAGGATCGCGGCGGCCGGGCTGGAGCCGACGGCCATCCGCGGCATCGTCCTCACCCACGAACACGGCGACCACACGCGGGGCGCGGCTCGCGCCGCCGCCGCCTGGGGCGTGCCCGTCTGGGCGACGGCCGGCACCCTGGCCGCGCTGGGAGACAGGCTGGTCCCGGCCCCGGCAACGGCGCCGCTCGAACAGAGCCGGCGCACCCGCTGTGGCGGCTTCTTCGTGACCGCCTTCCCTACCGCGCACGACGCGGCGGATCCGGTGGTGGTCGTGGTCGAGGACGGCTCCGGCCGGCGCGTGGGGGTGGCCTACGACGCGGGCTTTCCGACGGCGGCCCTCGCCTTCGCCTGCCGCGACCTGGACGCGCTGGTCCTGGAAACGAACCATGACGAGGTGATGCTGCGCTCCAGCAGGTACCCTCCGAGCGTGAGGGCGCGAATCGCGGGCCGCGGCGGCCATCTCTCGAACGCTCAGGCGGCGGCACTCGCCGCCGAAGTGGCGCACGCCGGCCTGGCGGCGCTGGTGCTGGCGCACCTGTCCGACCGCTGCAACACTCCGGAGCTGGCGCGGGCGGCGGTCGAGCGGGCACTGGTCGGGACGGCGTTCAGGGGAGCGCTGGTGGTCGCGTCGCAGAACGAGCCCCTCCCGACGCTGGACGTCGGCTCGGGACTCGGGCAGCTGTCGCTGCCCCTGGGACGACGCTAGGTGGACCCCGGCCCCGCACCGGGCGCCGAGGAAGGCGCGGCCGCCCCCGCTCCGGGCGCGGGAAGCACGACCGGCTCGGCCACCTCCACCGCGGCGACCCGCGGCTCCCATTCCAGCATCATCTTCACGAACGACCGCGCCACCTCCGGATCGAACTCGGTCCCCGAGCGCTCCACTACGTAGTCCAGGACCTTCTGGGAGGGCCAGGCCGCGCGGTACGGCCGGTTCGTCCGGAGCGCATCGTACACGTCGCAGACGTGCACCATCTTCGATGCGCTGTGGCAATCGCGCGGGTAGTCGAGCCGCGGGTATCCGCCGCCGTTCACCATGATGTGGTGCTCGTACGCCACGACCGCAGCGAGGTCCAGGTCCTCCTCCGACGCCACGATGATCCTGGCCCCTTCGACCGGGTGGCGGTTCATCACCTCGCGCTCCCGCGGCGAGAGGCGACCCGCCTTGTTCAGGATGTCCGCCGGTATGCGCGTCTTCCCGACGTCGTGCAGCAGGCCGGAGACGCCGAACGAGCGCACGTCGCGCGCACCGAGCCCGACCCACTCGGCCAACGCCATGGCGAGCACGCACACGTTGAGGGAGTGCGTGGTCGTGTACTCGTCGTAGCGCCGCAGCTTGAGGAGCGGGACGACCATGGCGCGATCGCCGTGCATCGCGAGAGACAGGGAGCGCACGACCGCCTCCGCCTCAGCCAGGTGCAGCTCCGCGCCGCTCAGCATCTCCTCGTGCAGCCACCCGATCGTCTCGGCCTCCTCGTTCAGCGTCAGCGCGATGGTTGCCGTCTCGATCTCGGGCTCCTCATCCAGCTCCCTGATCCCGACCGCGCCGAAGCGGATCGGCCCCAGACCGCCTTGCGATGGACCCGGCACCTGCTGGATCGCGGAGAGCGTGAGCCGCGCCAGCACCTCCGACAGGAAGCTCTCGAACTCCTCGCGCGTCACCTCCGACTCGAACTGCAGACGCTGGACGCCCGCGGACGAGAGGCGCCCGCTCCAGTCCCAGCCGCGCAGCTCCCGGATGGGACGGTCGCCGAGCAGCACCTCGTCGCCGAGAAACGAGAACGCGACGCGCCGGTCCCTGCGCTGCAGCGCCGCCAGGTTGGCGTACGCTGTGTCGACCACCCCTTCCCGGGCCGGGTGGCTGTCGGGGTACAGCGCCATCGTGGCCAGCGCGTGCGCAAACGAGCTCAGAAACCGAATGGCGTCTTCCGTCATTGCATCCCTCGCAGAACCTCCGCCGCCACCTTCTGCACTGAGGGGTCCCTCAGCCTGGCCGCGGCCTCAAGCCGCTGCCGCACCCGACGGTCCGTCGGAAACGAGGCCAGCGCCCCCAGCGCCGCCAGGTACTCGGGGCTGGCGGAGGCGAACTTCATCACGTCCATCAGGGAGCGCCGGCGAATCTCGGTGAGCCGCAGCAGGGCTTCGAGCGCCATCCGGCCGCCGTGCGCGGCCAGCACCCGGATCGCGCCCACGCGCACGTCGGACTCCTGGTCGATGTCGGAGGCGAGCGTGACGACCAGCGGCACGGCCGGTTCCGGGCAGCCGCGGTCGGCGGCGCTGGCGAGCGCGAGCCGCCGCAGGCCGGGCTCCGGATCGGTCAGCGCGGTGCACAGCGCCCGCGACCGCTCGTCGGGGTCCTTGAACAGGAGCCGCATCGCTTCGCGGCGCACCCTGGAATCCTGGTGCTGGCGGAACTGCGTGGCGTCGAGCCCGTCGGGCGGGTGCTCGAGCTCGGCGGCGATGCACAGCAGGTTGCGCACCACGTACCACCGCTCGTCCCCGAGGCGGGGAATCAGCAGCGGACCGACGCCGTCGCCGAGCTTGGCCAGCCGGTCGAGGATGGCCCTGCGCACCTGCCGCGACTCGCTGACCGCGAGCTCGTCCAGCAGCGGATCGGCCGCCGCGACACCCATGCGGGAGATGAAGCGGTCCAGCAGGACGAAATCCGCGGGGCGGAGCCCCAGCACGGCCTTCACCGACTCGGCCGTCAGGATCCGGTCGCGGATGGTCGCGCCGGCCCGGCCGGCCGCCGGCACGCGGTCCAGCACGTCGAGGATCTCGCCGAACCGCAGCTCCTCCCTCATCCGGTCCAGCGCCCGATCGAGGCCGGTGCCGGTGGCGTCGGCCTCGCAAGCCATCACCACCAGGCGTTCGGGCTCGAGCGCGTGCTGCGCGTCCGCCGCCGCGACGAACGTGGGCGCGGCCCGCGACATCCGCTGCAGCGCCAGAGCGTAGCCGTCGGGGTTCGGATCGGCCAGCGCCCAGCCGCGCACCAGTCCCGCGACCTGCTCGCGCAGCTCCGCTTCGGCGACCGGACGGCGCGCCGGCGACAACCGCTCCACGTGGTGCCCCATCTTGGCCAGCATCCGGAGCATGGCCCGGGAGATCGGCGCGCCTTCGCCGGACGCCGCGCGCACCAGGTCGAGGACGGCGTCCATGGCCATCCCCTGCGAGGCGTCGAGCACGAACTGGCGGCGCTGCGCGAGGTTGCCGCCCATGTCCAGCAGGCGGCGCAGCGTGCCGTGGTCCAGAGCCGAGACCAGGCGGCTCATCCGGCGCCGCAGCGACACCGCGCCCGCACCGCTCGCGCTCTTGAGCTCGCTGGCGATCTGCAGCAGGTACCCGACGATCACCTGGTCGTAGGCGGTGCCGCGCTCGTGCGACTCGATGGCGCGCGCCACCGCCGCGGGCTCCGCGCTCGACACGTCGTCGGGAGCTGGCTGGGGGCCCGGCTCGGGCCGGGACGCCCGGAAGGCCTGCGGCTCGGGCGGCCGCTCCGCCGCTTCCAATTCGGTACCCGCGAGAGCCGCCCGCGCGAGCCCCACCCACAGCCGCGCCGTGCGTCCGCCCGTCACACCGCCCTCCCCCTCGCCCTCCTCCCCCGCCTTGCCCCCCACCAACTCGAGCCTGTCGAACGTGAGCGGGTACAGACGCGTGTGCGGCCACTGCGCGAGCCGAGTCAGAGGTCCCAGACCCAGCGGCTCCTCGGCGCGGTCCGCGTCCTGCGCCAGCAGCGCGAGGACGTCATCCAACTCCGCCGGCTCCACCCCTTGCGTGAACTGCACCGCGCCGAGGTGGTGGCGGTGCAGCCGGTCCGCGAGCTCGTGGAGCACCGGGTGTTTGGGATCGGTGGCCACGCCCTCGATGACCAGCTGGTCGCGCGCCACGCCAAGCGACAGCTGGCCGCGCTCGGCGAGCAGGCTGTTGAGCCGGCGCACCACCATATCGGCCGCCGGCGCGAGCGAGGGATGGTCCCCGGGGTACATGGCGTGCTTGTGCAGGGCGATCGAGAACTCGATGAGGAAGTCCGCCAGGTCGCGCGAAAGCGCCGCTCGTGCGGCCGTCGAGGACCGCGCACCGGTCGCGGGCGGAGGGGGCGTTGGCTCGGTCACGCGTTTGGAAGATAGGCTCCGGCGCGGTCTTCCGCACCGAGCGCTACCCAGCGAGGACGAGTCGCCCGCGTCAAGCCACCGCCTGTCCGAGCTGGCGGACCTTGCGCCTCGACCACGCGGGCCGCACACTCCCGCCCGAACCAGACCGGAGAACCGCCGTGTTCCACTTGTCCCGCGCCGCCTCGCTTCCCCGCATCCTCGCGACGGCCGCGCTGTCGCTACTGGCTTCGACCGCGGGCCACTCGCAGCAGAGCGCGCCGGCGCGCAGGCCCGCGTGGCCGGGCGCTCCCGCGCACACCTTCTCGATCGTCGCCGTGGACTCGGCGACCGGGCAGATCGGCGTCGCCGTGCAATCGCACTGGTTCTCGGTCGGGAGTTCCGTGAGCTGGGCGGAGCCCGGCGTGGGCGCGGTGGCCACGCAGTCGTTCATCAACCCAGCCTACGGCCCGCGCGGCCTCGCGCTCATGCGCACCGGCGTCAGCGCGCCGCTCGCGCTGCGCGCGCTGCTCGCGGCCGACCCCGACTCCGCCGTGCGACAGGTGGGGATGATAGATGCCCGCGGCAACCCCGCCTCGTTCACCGGAGGGCGGGACGTCCCGGAGGCCGGCAGCCGCGTCGGCCGTTGGTACGCCGCTCAGGCGAACCTGATGCTGCGGAACACGGTCTGGGACGCGATGGGCCGGGCCTTCGAGACCACGGGCGGCGATCTCGCCGAGCGACTGCTCGCCGCGCTCGAGGCGGCGCAGCGCGAGGGCGGCGACGTCCGCGGCAGGCAATCGGCGGCGCTCGTGGTGGTGAGCGGCGACCGCTCCCTCCCCCCGTGGGAGCGTGTCTTCGATCTCAGGGTGGAGGATTCACGCGACCCGATCGGCGAGCTGCGGCGGCTGGTGCTGGTGGCTCGGGCGTACCGGCTCGCCACCCAAGGGGACGACTACACCACGGCGGGGAGAATCGACTCGGCGATGATCGCCTACGCCGCCGCAGCAGCGCTGCTCCCCGACTCCGCGGTCAACGGCGAGCTGGTCTACTGGCACGCCGTCGCGCTCGCCGACCGGGGGCGAGTGGAGGAGTCCATCCCGCTGTTCCGCCGCGCGTTCGCGCAGGACACCCTGTGGGCGACGCTGCTGTGGCGCCTGCCGCGAGTGGGCCTGCTGTCCGCCGACTCCGCCGCCATCACCCGGATCGTTCGGGAAGCCCGGCCGGCGCCACCCGCCTCGCGACCGCGGAGGTAGCGCGCCTGGCGCCGCGCCCTATCCTGACGCGGACGACGCCTCGATCTTGGCCCAGGTGTCGCGCAGCGTGACGGTGCGGTTGAACACGAGCCGGTCGCCCCGGCCATCGACCCGGTCGCGGCAGAAGTAGGCCTGGCGCAGGAACTGCAACGGCTGGTCGGGCGTCGCGTCGGCCAGCGACGCCTCGACCCTGCAGTCGGTGAGCACCTCCAGCGAGGCGGGGTTCAGGACATCGACGTAGCGCTTGGACTCGAGCTCCGCCGCCGGATCCTCCTGCAGGAACAGCTTGTCGTAGAGCCGCACCTCGGCAGTCAGGCAGTGCGCCGCCGACACCCAGTGCGACGTGCCCAGCACCTTGCGGCCGTCGGCGGTGCTGCCGCCGCGAGAGGCGGGGTCGTAGCTGCAGCGCAACTCGGTCACCTCGCCGCTGGCCGGATCCCTGACCACCCCCGTGCACCTGATGTAGTAGGCGAACTTGAGGCGGATCTCCCGGCCCGGAGAGAGCCGGAAGTACTTCCTGGGCGGGACCTCGCGGAAGTCGTCGCGCTCGATCCAGATCTCCCTGGAGAAGGGGAGCCTGCGCTTGCCCGCCGCGGGGTCCTCCGGGTTGTTCTCCGCGTCGAACCACTCCACCTGCCCCTCGGGATAGTTCTCGATCACCACCTTGAGCGGCCGCAGCACAGCCATGACCCGCCGCGCCCGCCGGTTCAGGTCCTCGCGCAGGCAGAACTCGAGCAGCGCGGCTGAGACGGTGCTGTCGCGCTTGGCGACACCGATGGTCTCGGCGAAGACGCGGATGGACTCCGGGGTGTAGCCGCGGCGGCGCAGGCCGGCGATGGTGGGCAAGCGCGGGTCGTCCCAGCCGGAGACGATCTTCTGCTCCACCAGGTCGAGCAGCTTGCGTTTACTCATCAGCGTGTGGCTCAGGTTCAGCCGGGCGAATTCGATCTGCTGGGGGTGCGGCAGCGACGGCAGGTGTTCCAGCACCCAGTCGTAGAAGGGGCGGTGGTCCTCGAACTCCAGCGTGCAGATGGAGTGCGTGATGCCCTCGATGGCGTCGGAGACCGGGTGGGCGTAGTCGTACATCGGGTAGATGCACCAGGCGTCGCCGGTACGGTGGTGAGCCTCGCGCTTGATGCGGTACAGGACCGGGTCGCGCATGTTCAGGTTGGGCGACGCCATGTCGATCCTGGCCCGCAGCACGCAGGCGCCGTCGGGGAACCTGCCGGCACGCATGGCGCGGAACAGCTCCAGGCTCTCAGCGGCGGAGCGGTCGCGGTTCGGGCTGGGGCGCCCCGGCTCCGTCAGAGTGCCGCGGTACGCGCGGATCTGGTCCATCGTCAGATCGCAGACGTAGGCGTGGCCCTGCTCGATCAGATACTGGGCGTAGCCGTAGAGCCTCTCGAAGTAGTCGGACGCGTAGTACAGGCGGTCCTGCCAGTCGAAGCCCAGCCAGCGGACGTCCTCCTGGATCGAATCGACGTACTCGACGTCCTCCTTGGCCGGGTTGGTGTCGTCGAAGCGCAGGTTGCACAGCCCGCCGAACTCGCGGGCCAGGCCGAAGTTGAGGTGGATCGACTTCGCGTGGCCGATGTGGAGGTACCCGTTGGGTTCCGGCGGGAAGCGGGTGTGCACCCGGCCCCCGTGCTTGCCGGCCTCCAAGTCGGCTTTGATGATCTCGCGGATGAAATGGGTCGCGGTCTTGGCCGCTGCGTCAGACATCTGCATCCCCCGTCGCCGGCAGGTCGCCGGCATGGTCGCTCGCCCGGGCGGGAGTATGATGCGCCCCGCCGAGGGGGGCAAGGGCGCTGAGCGGGGCGCTGAGCGGGGTGAGGCGCACTGGCGGCGACGCCTGCGCCGTCCGCGCCGACCCACGCCACGGGCTGCGGCGCGCGCCGGCGCGCCGGATGCTGCGCGGTCGCTCCGGAGGGGCGACTACGTCAGGATCGTGAGGATCAGTTCCACGACTATCACGGCCACGAGGAGCCAGACGACGGGGCGCCGTTTGCGGCCGGCGCCCGCGGAACCAGCCCGAGGCGCGGAGGCGGCGTCCTCGGCCAGCGCCGCCAGCTTCGCCTCCCTGCCCAGCTGGCCGGACAGCGCTCGCAGCCGACGCTCCTGGCGGGTGCGGGGGATCCACCGGCACCCGCATCGCGAGCAGACGCCCTGCGCGACAGAGTCCTTGTTCGCGGTTTCACCGCCGGCGGCGAAGTACTCCTTCGCCAGCACCTCGTCCACGCTCGCGCGCGGCACGGCATACGTCTTCAGCGCGCTGCCTCCGCACTGCGGACACACGCCCGACACCGCCTGCAAGGCCATTCGCGCCCCACCTGGGAAGGGACTCTGCCTCACTTCATGATTCACGGAACGCCCCCGCCGTGCAAGCGGCAGCCGGATACGCCGCGGCCCCGGATCGCTCCGGGGCCGTGGCGCACCTGGGACGGCCGTCAGCCATCAGCTCTCACCCCTCACCAGTCACCCGGCGGGGTGAGGCGCGGCGGCCCGGCTCAATACATCCCACCCATCCCGCCGCCCGGAGGCATCGGCGGAGCCGGCTTCTCTTCCTTCTTCTCCACGATCACCGCCTCGGTCGTCAGCAGCAGGCCGGCGATCGACGCGGCGTTCTGCAGCGCGCTGCGCGTGACCTTGGTCGGGTCGATGACGCCGGAAAGGACCAGGTCCTCGTACACGTCGGTCTGCGCGTTGTAGCCGTAGTTCTTGTCCTTCGACTCACGAACCTTCGCGACGACGATGGAGCCCTCGGCGCCGGCGTTCTGGGCGATCATCCGGATCGGCTCCTCGAGCGCCCGACGCACGATCTCCGCACCCACCTTCTCGTCCTCTTCGAGCTTCAGCCTGGTGACGGCGGGCTGGCACCGCAGCAGGGCGACGCCGCCGCCCGGCACGATGCCTTCCTCCACCGCGGCGCGCGTGGCGTGCAGCGCGTCCTCGACGCGGGCCTTCTTCTCCTTCATCTCGGTCTCGGTCGCCGCGCCGACGTTGATCACGGCCACGCCGCCGGCCAGCTTCGCGAGCCTCTCCTGCAGCTTCTCCTTGTCGTAGTCGGACGTCGACTTCTCGATCTGGGCGCGGATCTCGCCGATGCGGCCCTCGATGTCCTTCTTCTTGCCCGCGCCGTCCACGAGCGTGGTGTTGTCCTTGTCGACGACGACCCGCTTCGCCTTGCCGAGGTCGTTCAGCGTGGCGTTCTCGAGCTTGAACCCCAGCTCCTCGCTGATCACCTGGCCGCCGGTGAGGATCGAGATGTCCCGCAGCATCTCCTTGCGCCTGTCGCCGAAGCCGGGGGCCTTCACGGCCGCGACCTTCAGCGTGCCGCGGAGCTTGTTCACCACCAGGGTGGCGAGCGCCTCGCCCTCGATATCCTCCGCGATGATCAGGAGCGGCTTGCCCATCTGGGCGACCTTCTCCAGCACCGGCAGGAGGTCCTTCATCGAGCTGATCTTCTTGTCGTGGATCAGGATCAGCGCGTCCTCGTGCACCACCTCCATCTTCTCGGCGTCGGTGACGAAGTAGGGCGACACGTAGCCGCGGTCGAACTGCATCCCGTCCACCGTCTCCAGCGTCGTCTCGAGGCCCTTCGCCTCCTCGACCGTGATCACGCCGTCCTTACCGACCTTCTCCATCGCGTCGGCGATGATGTCGCCGATGGTGACGTCGTTGTTGGCCGAGATGGAGCCGACCTGCGAGATTTCCTTCTTGCCCTTGGTGGGCGCGGACAGCTTCTTCAGCTCCTCGACCACCACCTCCACGGCCCGATCGATGCCGCGCTTCAGCGCCATCGGGTCCATCCCCGACGTCACGCTCTTCAGCCCCTCGCGGACGATCGCCTGGGCCAGCACCGTCGCCGTCGTCGTGCCGTCACCCGCGACGTCGGAAGTCTTGGTCGCGACCTCCTTCACCATCTGGGCGCCCATATTCTCGATGGCATCCGGCAACTCCACTTCCTTCGCCACCGTCACGCCGTCCTTGGTGATCGTCGGGTTGCCGAACTTCTTGTCGAGAACGACGTTCCGGCCCTTCGGGCCCAACGTCGCCTTCACCGCGTCGGCGAGCTGGTCCACACCGCGCTTCAGCTTCGCACGGGCGTCCGTGCCGAACACGAGTTCCTTGGCTGGCATACCGTTCACTCCCTCTTAGTGGTTCGTCGCTCAGCCGATGGTGGCGAGAACGTCCGATTCCTTGATGATGAGCACGGTCTCGTCGTTGATCGTGACCTCCGTGCCGCTGTACTTCCCGTAGAGCACCCTGTCGCCGACCTTCAGCTCCATCTTCACGTGCACGCCCTTCTCGATCCGGCCCGGCCCCACCGCGATGACCTCACCCTGCTGGGGCTTCTCCTTCGCGGTGTCGGGGATGTATAGCCCGCCCCGCATCTGCTCCGTCTCCTCGAGCGGCCGGATGACCACGCGGTCCGCCAAGGGACCGATCTTGAGCTTGGACTTCCCGCCCGTAGCCATCTTCGACGAACCTCCCGAAACGATGTGGTGACTATGGAGGCGCCTGGCCTCCGCGAGACTCGAATCTGCCTGCTAGCACTCGACCGCGGTGAGTGCTAACACGCTGACGTAATGATAGCTCCCCAACGCTCCGTGTCAAGAGCTCGACCGACCTCTGCTAACTAGTTCTGGTATCTACTGTTAGCATCCCGCAACTCACCAGCCTCGTGCAGCTGGGCGAACCGCCGCCGTCGGCGCCGCGAGCGGGGCGCCGGCGGCTACGGGTGACCGGGTGCGGCGAGGATAGTGTAGGCGAGACGGAGTCCGCGCAGAGTGAGGTCCGGATGCACCTCCTCGATCTCCGAGGAGAACTTGGCGACCAGCGTCGCGAGTCCGCCGGTGGCGACGACCCTGGGCTCGCGGCCGGTGCGCCACTCGGCCTTGATGCGGCGGACCATCCCGTCCACCGCGTCGGCCGTGCCGAACAGCAGGCCGGCCCTGAGGCACTCGTCCGTCCTGCGGCCGATGGCGCTGGCGGGCGGCGCGAGTTCGGTCGAGGACAGCTTGGCCGCGCGCCGCACCAGATTCTCCGCGGAGGTGAGCAGGCCGGGTGCGATGACGCCC
>Ga0316628_100004755_pt1 | contig 10733 bp, 8 predicted proteins | sample OWC_Aug_M2_C1_D5_FD_207648 | JGI IMG/M metagenome (GOLD analysis project Ga0316628, IMG submission 207648) | Wetland soil microbial communities from Old Woman Creek delta, Ohio, United States - OWC_Aug_M2_C1_D5_C | ecosystem: Environmental > Terrestrial > Soil > Wetlands | place: USA: Ohio... | reverse complement strand
AGGAGGCCGTCCTCCGCGGGCACGTCAAGGACATCCGCGGCGCCCGCCGGGATCTGCTCATCCTGGCCAACGACGTGTCCCACATCTGGGCGGCAATGGAGGCCCTGGTAGCTGATAGCTCGCCGGAAGTGCACTGAACCGAAACGATTCACCACAAAACGCACAAGGGGCACAAGGGGTTCAAGGTCACGGAGTTGACAAGACTCCTGCTGGAAGGATTCGTCCGATGCGTGTGGCTCCGAGGTGACGGAGCCCCAAGGACCATCCGGATACGCGAGAAGATCAATTGCAGCGTTGGGCTGAACTCTGACTTCCCTCGGTCATGCGGGGTCGGCGTGACGGGCTGCCGCCTGCCCGCCCTCGCCCTTTCGATCGCGCCCCAACAGATTCCTTGCCCGCCTAACGGCCTGCCTTCCTGCGGATTTCGTGAATGATTGGAGCCTCCGGACGCGCCTTGTAGAACGGATCCAGCGGATAGCAGCCGGAGACCATCCGATTGCGCGGCCCGGTCGTGCAGTCGCTGAAGGTCCGGCAGAGCCGTTTTTTCTGCAGGGGCCGGCCCGTCAGGATGTGATGGGGCAGCTCCGGGTAGGACAGCAGCATCCGGCCAACGCCCACGAAGTCCACGTGGCCGAGGCGTACCTGGGCCTGGGCGACGTACGGGAGATACTCCTGCAGATACGTGTACCCCGTCCCGACGAGGGTCAATTCCGGCATGGATCGCTTGAGTTTCGCGGCGGCATCGATCAGGCGGGCGCACCCCGTGAGCGGATCCTCGGGAGGGGGATACCCGTCCGACGGCGGGTAGGCCGCGGGGCGCATGAGGTGCGGGTTGTAATACGGCGAGGCGGCGCTGATGTTGATGAGGCAAATGCCAAGATCCCGGCAGAGCCGCAGGAAGGCTTCCGGCTCGGTCAGGTCGATCGTCAGAGGATCGTCGGGATTCAGCCCGAAGCCGTAGCGCCAGGGCAAGTGCGGGCGGTAGTCGATGGGCATACCCCGCGTTCCCTCGCCCGGCCGTGGATGCGCGAACGGGACGAAGTCAAAGGCGGACAGGCGCACGCCCAGGTGCAGCCCGGGAACGTCCCGGCGGATGGCTGCCACAATCTCGCGGAAGAGCCGGGTGCGATTCTCAAAGCTCCCGCCGTATGGCCCGGGGCGCGTGTGCGCCGACAGGAACTCGTGGAGGAGGTAGCCGTGGCAGCACTTGACGTCTACGAAGTCATACCCCGACTCGGCGGCGAACCGGGCCGCCGCCACGTAGTCGCGAACCAGGTCCTCCAGCTCGCCGTCGGTGAAGACTGACCGGTCATCCACCACACCCGAACGCGCATCCGTGACCGGGTGCCGATACGCGATCCGCGGCCGGGGCTTGTGGTCCGGGTCCGGTCGGGACCACCGGCCGGAGTGGGTGAGCTGGAGCCCCGCGAGCAGGTCGTCGGTCGTGCCGCACTGCTTGCGGTGCGCCGCCTTGAGGGCCGGCAGCAGCGTCGCCAGGGCGGTCCGGTTGTCCTCGCAGAAGGAGAGCTGATTCGGATTCGCCCGGCCGTCCCACCGGACAGCCACGGCCTCGCCGCCCCAGATTAGCTTGGCGCCGGAGACCCCGAAGTGCGTCCAGCGGCGCAGCACGAGATCGGTCGGTTTCCCGTCCAGCGCGCCGTCCCACCCTTCCATGGGGTGCGTGGCGAATCGGTTTCCGATAATCTTTCCATACACCGTGATCGGCTTGGCGAGCGGGCTGTCCTTTGGAGGGAGCAGTTCGTCGTCGCAATCCAGGGGAATGGGCAACGTCGCCAGGTGCGCCTTGAATTCGGCAACCGCCTTGAACGCCGCGACCCGTGGAACGCCGTCAAAATCCCGATCATCCGCCATCGTGCACATGCCTCCCGGTCTACGCCGACCAGTGTGCGAGCGATTTCGCGCGCTACTACTATCCCGGCTCAGACGGTCTAGGCAAGCGGATTTTTGAGGCGGCGCCATGTTCTCGATCTGCGATCAGGGGCGGGTCGCAGCAGGACGCTTGTGGCGTTCGAGCGGTATGGCGCCGGAGGTCGTACACCGTGGGGTTCACATCGCCGAAGAGTCCTGGGAACCCGCCCGCCGGTTGCACACCGTAGAGATTCCGGGCAGGAATGGCCAATCGCTCTTGCCTCAATGTCGAACCTGAAGGGTCTTCGCCACAAACGTGATGACAAACGGCACACCATGGTATAACGATGTGCCGGGAAAACATTCCGCTGGAGCCAGGAGAAGAATGCAGAACTCAAGCGGAACCGTCGGGTGTCGTTCGAGGATGTCGTCCTTGCGATAGACAGCGGCGGACTCCTCGATGTTGTGGAGCACCCAAATCGGCTGCGGTATCCCAAGCAGGCCGTGTTTGTCGTCGTCGTGACCGGATATGTCTCTTTGGTGCCTTTTGTCGAAGAACCAGAGTACATTTTCCTCAAGACCATCATTCCAAGGCGAAAGGCAACGCGGGAGTACGGGATCAGAGGGAGGCCATGAAGAAATTAAAGCGGGAAGAGCAGCAGCTCCTTGTGGCATTCGAACGCGGCGCGTTGAGGTCGGTGATAACCTCGGAAGCCGCCCTACGCCGCTACCAGGAGTATGCGCGGGCAACGCTCAGCAAACCGCAGCGGGTTAACATCCGTCTCTCAGCCCAGACGCTTGCGGGCATCCGATCCCGCGCAGTGGAGGAGAGCATGCCGTATCAGACATTAATGGCTACCGTTTTGCACAAATACACCACAGGCCGGTTTGTCGAGAAGCGGGCCGCACGGACCACGCGGGCCAGCCGACCGCCCCGCAAGCGAGTCGCAGCCTAATCGAGAACTATACCGAATAGTGAGGAACAGGGGTAGGGAAACTCGCTCATCATAGACTTGCTGCAGGCACGCGCCTCCATCCCAACAGGATTTCCCATGTAACCAATCCCCATAACGTAGGTGCCGTTCCACCGGCGCCAGGACATCCCCCGATTGGCGGCCCGGCGACAAGCAATGGACAAGATCGGTCCACCGGCATTTCGGACACGCCCCCGCGACCTCTGGGGGGACGTCGTGGCAGGTGTCACCGAGCGTCCCTTCTGGTCAGACATCCAGATCGGGGACGCCCCTCAGAAACAAGAAACCTGAAAACCACATCACGCAAATCAATACGTTAGCCTCTAATTGGTGTCCGGTACCTTTTTCTTAATGATCGCAGATACCGTGCGTCGCTTCCGCCTCCGATGCTTCGTCAGCATCGCGGAAGCGTGGATGACACGCAGCCCGGCGGCGAGCCTGGACGCGTCATCGTCCGCGTCCTCCGAGCGGGAGCAGGTGCTCGTGATCGGGGCGATCCACCCCGAGCGGAAGCAGTTGTGGTGCTATCCGTTCGCCAACGAGGGCGGTAAGGTGGTCATCGGCAAGAAACTGGGTACTGAGGGAACGACGCTCGAAGGCGACATCGCGAACGCCCTCGGAACGGAAGACGAACCGTGAGACTTCCACCCAGTTCATGACGCCTTTGGCTCTCTCGCCGGCGATAACGGATTTCACGGGGCAGGAGAGAATGGTACGTGGGCAAGGTCGTTTTCGAGATAGATACGCATGAATCCTGGCGAGGGATAGAACCTCCGTCGGGGAATCTGTTTTGCTCAATTGGCTGTCCGCTCCCCCGGCACCATAATTGGGGATTGGTGTGAGGCACCACCAAGCGGCTATCTGGCGTTGCCTCTGGTGCCAACTGAGTATGCAGACCCGAGACCCTTGGGATCAGCCCATCCCGCTCTGGGATCTCACCCAACGCGGCAACGACGAGAATAGCGCTTCAGATTTCTCGTTGCCCGCCCGAAGCCTTCGGTGTTATATGTTCCACGCAACGCTACACGCAGGTCTCGGCCGCATCGCGCATGATATATGCGTTCGAAGCATTTTCCTGCCGATGCCTGGTTCTCGCGGAGGTGGCCCATGACCTCGCCCCGCTCCGTGCACCTGCTCGTCCTTGTCGTCCTTTCGCTCGCCCTCTGTGAAAAAGGTATCTGCCAGCAAGGCGTTCCGCCCGGGTATCAGCTCCTCACGGATCCACAGACGTCCGGCGGCCTGCTGATCGCTCAGCGGCAGGGTGTGACCGCCGCGACGCCGCTGCTGATTCACGCCTTCAACGAGGCCGTGACCTTCTTCGATGGTCGCCCCCGGGCGGTGGGTGGTGTCCGGGATGCCCATGACCAGCAGGCGGAAGCGGGGTTTCAAGCGACCATCCAGCGGGCGCCGGTGGCCGGCGTTGCCATCGCTACCATCCGGGGCGGGATCGGGACCGTCGGCTTCGCCTTCGACAGTCCCAATACGATCGCTCGGACCCTGCCTCGGCTCCTGCAGCTTGGCGACTCGCCCGCCGGCGGCTCTCAGGGAGGCTGTCCGCCACCTCCGGTCAACTGGCAGGTGGTCCCCTACCCCGACGGGAGCGGACAGATCCAGCTTCCTCAGGGTTGGCAGATAACCGGGGCTCACAAAGGTGCGGTGAGCGCGGAGGGGCCTCACGGCAAGATCAATAGGTTTCATGCCTTCGTGATGACGCGCGCCGGGGCTGCCCAGGCCGCCCAACTACTCCCAGGCGCCGCTCCGCCGCTCCCGGTCGCTGACCCGACCGATCCGGCCACGGTTCTCGTAGCCGTATGGTCGCACATTTCCGCCGCGAACCAACGGCAGGGCCTTCCACCGTTTCGGATCACACGGATCGCCAAGGTCGAGCCGCAGCCGGTGGTCCAAGGCTTCACGCATACCGCCTTCATCGAGCTGGAGTTGGAGACGCAGGGCGCGATGTATTACAACCGCTCCCTGGTGAATATTGGAACGCCGATGGCCGGCAACTACCTGTATTACGAATCGAACGTGGCCGCACGCACCGAGTGTTTCGCCCAGAACTACGTGCCCCTGATGCAGATCTTGACCTCCGCCCAGACTGCGGGCCACGTCGTCCGCGAACGCCTCGACCATGCGAGACGAAGCTCCCAGGAGGCGAGTGACATCATGTGGCAGACAATCCAGAACCGGAACCGGGCGCAGGACCGGGCGCACGCCAACTGGACCGAGGCGTTCCGCGGGACGCGCATCGTGGAGGATACGCGGACCGGCCAATGGAGGGACGTCGATCTGGCGTACAGTGGGGATACCGTTCGGAGACTCAACGAGCGAGAGGGTTACCCCCGCTACCGGGAAATCCCGCTACGCGACCTGAACCCATAGCCGGAATTGCAGACGTTCGCTGGGAGGCGAACGCGCGGAGTGGGGGGTGAAGGGGAGAGGCGAGAGATTATCGTTGATCGCGTTTCTGCTCTGATCTATGTTTCAATCCGCGGTACGGTATCAGCCCGAAGGCGGGAGCGCCCCTGATGAATCTGCATCCCGTCCACTCCTCTCGCGCCGCCTTTCTTTCCCGGGCGCCGATTCGGCTTTCGCTTGCTCATTCGTCCGACGTCGGGATCCCCCAGACCACGGTTGACACGTTGTAATAAGGAGAGACCGTCATGTCGAGCCGTCTACCGGTCCGCAATCTCCTGATGGTGTTGGTGACTCTCACGCTAAGTTTGTCAGCCGGTCTTGCCCTCGCTCAGTGGTACCCGTCACAAGGGCAGCAGCCCCAGCAGCCGCAGTACCCCCAGCAACCCGGTTACCCCCAACAGCCGTCGTATCCGTCTCAACCATCCTACCCGCCTCAACCGTCGTACCCCGCTCAGCCATCGTATCCTCCCCAGCAGCCCGGTTATCCCGTCGGCCCTGGCGGCTCCGGCGGCGTTCCCCAGCCTCCGATGCCGGGTGGCCAGACGTATGCCGACGCATTCGGCCGGTTCCGGCTGAACCCCCCGCAGGGCACCGTCCCGGTTGCTGCGATCTACAACTTCATGAACCCGGCGGCCATGACGCAGATCGCAATACAAGCCATGGCCCACGATCAGATGTTCCAGAACAATCTGCAGCAATTCCCCGGCATGATGCGCCAGATGGGCGGGAAGGTGGACACCGAGCAGCCGCTGAACGTCCGGGGCAAGCAGGCGCGACTCATCGCCGTCACCATGCGCGACCAATCCGGCGCCTCAATGCATTCCATGAATGTGTTCATCTCCGAGGTCAACGTGTGGATCCAGGTGATGGGTCCGGAGCAGAACACGCCGCAACTTCAGCAGACGCTCCAGGCGATCCTGAACGGGCTGCAGTTCTGACGGTGAAGCGCGTGCACGCCGCCGGAAGGAGAGCGGGATGCGGGTGAGGCATAGCAGGCTCATCGGCATCGCGTGGGTCATCGCGGCCGTCGTTTTCGGCGTCCTCGCGTTCCTCTCCGACAATGTCTCGTTCGTAGGCGCGATGACCCCGGTCGCGTTTCTTGCGTTCGGGATCGCCATTTTGACTCGCCCCTACGTGATCATCGATGAGAATGCCATGACGGTGAAAGCGTTGATCGGGCCGGCCCAACAAACGTACGACCTGAATGTCGCGGACGCCATCGAGTTCGACGGCAAGCGCGTCTTTCTCGTCAACGACAGCGGTCGCCGCCGGTTGCGCGGCGTGACGGGATGGCTCGCAAACAGCCGCGATTGGGCCGCATTCCGGGTGTGGGCGGAAAGGCGGAACGCGAGGTCCTCAACAGCCACCATTGATGACAGCCATCCGCGTGGAGGGCCACATGGCGCGTGAGAGAGGTGTGTTCCTGTCGTTCGCCATCCTCGTGTCGCTTGTGGTCACTTCGCCGGTGCCCGCACAGCAGCCTCCGCCGGGTTATCAGTTCTTCAGCGGCGCTCCGCAGGTGAGCGGCGGACTACTTCTCGCCAAGTTCCAGCGGGCAAGCAGCGCCATCCAGACGCTCAAACACGGGTTCCAAGAAACTGCCCGGTTCTTCGACGGCCGACCCCGGGTGGTGGCGGGCGTCGCGGACGCGCGAGACCAAGAGGCAGAAGCGGCATTCCGTGTCTCCAAGGGCAATGTCCCCCTGGTCGGCGCGGCCTTCGCCGTGATCGAAAGCAGGACGGCGACGTTCGTGATGGCGTTCGACACCCCCAATACATTTCCGCAGAGCTTTCCCCGGCTCCTGCAGATCGCCGGGCTTTCGGGCGGGAGCGGCGGCCCGTGCCCGCCGCCTGCGCGCAACTGGCGGACGGTGCCGTACTTCGACGGCAGCGGGCAGATGACGCTGCCGGAAGGCTGGCAGCTCACGGCTGCACATCAAGGGATCGCGAGGGCCGAGGGCCCGCATGGCATTGTCGAGTCCGGGATCACGTTTTCCGCCATCTCCCGGGCGGGCGCCGCGCAGCGTGCCCAATTCGGCCTGCCAACCCTTGTCCTGGTAGTGGATCCGACCGATCTCCCCTCGGCGCTGGTCGGCGTCTGGACGGCGGTCGTGCGGCAAGGGGCGATCCCAGCTTTCCGGATTCGGCGGGTGATCGAAACCCTGCCCGTGCCCAGTCAGGGCACCATCCCGATGCAGGCGGGCTTCGTACACTATGAGATCGAGCACGAGGGGATGGTGAAGCGCGTGCTTGCGCTCATCCACATGGCGGCCCTGGACGCCGATGGCCAGTGGGTCTACTTCGAGTCCCACGTGATCGCGCCGCTGAGCTGTTTCGGCCAGAACCTCCCCACCCTGTTTCAGATCTGGACATCCGCGCAGGTCTCCCCGCAGGAGTTCCAACGGAGACTGGACGCAGCCATGAGCAGCCTGCAGGAGGCGCATGAGATGCGTTGGCAGGGGATGCGGAACCGGAGCAAACAGGAGGACGACATGCGTGTCGCTTGGCGCCAGCAGCACATCGGCGTCAGCGTCGTGGAGGACACCCGTACCGGGACGCGCAGCACCGTGAACCACGGCCACAGCACGGAGCTCGTGAACAAGCTGAACGAGCAGGACCCCGGGCGCTACCGAGAGATTCCGCTGCGGGAACTGAACCAGTAACCTTGCGGATACCGAGCCAGGGGAAGCTGCGGAACGTCATCGGGTGCGAAATACATCCCGGCGCCCGCAACTGTTGAGTACGACGAACTGGAGGGAATGCGACATGCGGTCGTCCATCAGTCGTGGTGCCCCGGCTGTCCTGCTGGCCGGATTGCTCCTTCTGGAAACGAACGCGGTCGCGCAGTGGCCTCCGGCGGCACCGCAGCAGCCCTATCCGGGAGCGCCATCGGCTCCCATGGGCCAGCCTCAGCCGCCGGGGCCGATCCTGCTTCCCGCGCCCGGCGCTCCGCAGGGGCCGTCTGCGCCGCCTCGCGAGGCGACCACGCAACCGGCGCTTTCCGAATCGCCGACGCGGATCGAGTCCGAAAAGTCTATCATCAATTACGACCCCGCCGCCTGGGTGAAGGATAGCGAGCGGATCAGCCCGGACGGCAAGCGGTTCGCCGTCGTCATCCAGGCGCAGGACAAGAAGACGGCGTACGCCTCCATCGACGGCCGGAACCAGAAGACCTACGCGTGGGCCCGCGACCTCACCTTCAGTGGCGACAGCCGGCACGTTGCCTACGTTGCGACGGTGGACGGGAAGGACCTGCCCGTCGTGGATGGCCGCGAGGGGGCGTTTCGTGGTGAGATCTGGGGCGGGACACGCGGCAGGGGCGGGACCCTCCGCCTCAACCGGGACGGGAGCCGCGTGGCGTTCGTGGCGCGGAAGGGCAACGCACCCGTTTTCGGGGTCGTGATCGACGGGGCGATGGATCGACCCAACGTGGACCCGAACGACGGCGCGCCGGTCTTCAGCCCGGACGGCAAGCGGCTGGCGTACATTGCCCAGGAAGGCGGCCAGCGGTTCGTCGTGCTGGATGGCAAGCCGGGCGCGAAGTACGAGGCCGTCTCCAAGGGGACGCTCACCTTCAGCCCGGACAGCAAGCGACTCGCGTACTTCGCCGGAAATGGGGGCATGCGGACGGTGGTCGTGGACGGCGCCGAGGGGCCGCCGCACAGGGATGCGATGGTGTCCACGCTCCGCTTCAGCCCGGATGGCACGAAGCTCGCGTACGCCGCGCAGTTGGAGTCGGGCAAGTGGGCGGTGGTCGTCAACGGGCAGGCGCGAGCCGCTTTCGACTACATCGGCTCCTTCACGGGAGTCAACTGGAGCCCGGACGGCACGCGCCTGGCGTACGCGGGACTGGTGGACAAGCAATGGGGTGCGGTCGTGGACGACGCCGGATTCCCCTACGATGCCATCGGTTCCTTGGTCTTCAGCCCGGACAGCACACGCGCTGCCTTCCATGCACAGACGGACGGCAAATGGGTCGTGGTTGTGAACTCGCCGGACGGGACGTATTCGTCCCGGCTGAAGTCCGATAGCGTCCTCAACGAGACTCTAACCTACACTCCAGACGGCAAGTACCTGCTCTACGGGGCGATGACCAACGGCCGGCCCCACATGGTCGTCAACGGTCAGCCTGCCCAGTCCTACTACGAGGCCATCTGGAACATCAACGGAGGGCGGGTCGTCATTGACACGCTGACGAGCTTCTCGTACATCGCCCTCAAGCAAGGCAAGATCTACCTGGTGCGCGAAGCGGTGACCCTGGCGCGGTGAGGCCGCGGCCCGCGCTTCACGGCACGCCCTCGGCCGATCCCCTAACCGCCCCGGTCTAAAGGGCCGCGGGCCTCGCCGGAGTCGCCCGCAGGCCGCCGGTGAGCGAGGCCAGCAATCGCGCGTGGGCGGTGGCCTGCCAGAGGTACGCGAGGGCGGTCAACTTCTCCTCCACGGCGCCTTCCCGCAGCGACTGGGCGGCCTCGTAGTAGAGCGTCGCGAACACGGGATCCACGCCGTTCTGCTTGGCCAGCGCGATGCTCTCGCGGGTATTCTGCAAGGCGAAATCCAGCATGCTGATCAGCGGCTTCTCCTTCACGCTCTTGATCGTCCCGCCCTCACCCAGCTCGGCGCCGAGCGAGTAGTACTTGGCGATGAGCGAGGAGGCCGTCGAGTAAAGCATCATCGAGGGGCCGAGCTTGGCGTAGGGCGAGGCGCTGAGCGAAAGCTGGTTGAGCGCCACGTAGGTCGAGTACGCCAACGCGTACTCGAGGTCCTGCGCCATGAAGGCCCAGCGGAAGATGGCCAGGCTTACGCCCGCCTCGGTTGCCTGCCCCTGCAGCACGACGCCGTCAAAGTAGTTCATGACCGCATCGGCGCTGGTCCGGAAAAGCTGCGCCGACTTCTGGAGCGCGGCCGCAGGCGGCGCCGGCGCTCCGCCGAGGCCGAAGCCGACGGCAACTCTGTCCTCGGCGAGATCCAACAAGAGGTCCGCCACCCGGAGGAAGAAGCCGGCTTCGTAGAGCTTCTGTCCGATCTGTTCCGCGGCCTTCGCAGAGAGCGCCGGCGCGGCAGGAGGCGCCGGAGCCGCCTCGGCGACGGCCGTCAGCACCATCGTCCGGCCCTCGCGGCCGACGAGGACGTTGAGCTGCGTCCCGGCCGGGGCGTTGTCCATCCACTGCTGGAAAGTAGCGGCGTTGGGCACGGTGACGCCATTGAGCTGCAGCATGACATCGCCGGGACGCACGCCCGCGCGCTCCGCCAGCGTGCCGCGGCCGACGCTCTTCACCACGACGCCGTGTTGGCCGTCCACCGTCTCCGTCCCAAACTGCTGACGCCCCGGCGCACCTCCGGCCGGCGCGGCCGGGCCCGGACCTTGACGATTCTGCTCGGTGGCCTGCTTCAGCAGGACGTTCATCTCGCCCTCGCGCATCTGGCTGAGCAGCAGGCTTCCCGCCGCCTCGGTCGCCATGCCGTAGCCCTCGGC
>Ga0316628_100004754_pt1 | contig 10736 bp, 5 predicted proteins | sample OWC_Aug_M2_C1_D5_FD_207648 | JGI IMG/M metagenome (GOLD analysis project Ga0316628, IMG submission 207648) | Wetland soil microbial communities from Old Woman Creek delta, Ohio, United States - OWC_Aug_M2_C1_D5_C | ecosystem: Environmental > Terrestrial > Soil > Wetlands | place: USA: Ohio... | reverse complement strand
AAGGGTGGCGGGTTTGTAGTCCTCGTGCGTGCGCCAATTCTCATGGCAATTGGCGGGGTCGAGCGAAAAGATGTCGTCATCGGTGGTGCCGATCAGGGCATCGTTCACCATGATCAGGCCTGACGTGAAGCCGGTGTACTCGTTGGTGTCGTAAGTGCACAGGACTTTCAACCCGCCGACATTCTTCGCGTTGATCTGGCCAAGTTGCGAGTAACGCTCCGAGGAGAGCGTCTTGTTGTAACTGGGCCAGTCCCCGGCAGCTGCGTCCAGTAATGTCGGCGCGGGGGCAGGCGAGCGGACAATCACCCCGGCATCTTGTCCAATTCCAGCCAATTCCGTGGTTGTGGTGCCGGTTGGCGCGGACAAATAGCGGACATAGTTGATCGCTAGGCCGGCAATGGGGACCGCCTTATCCCAGTACGCGTAAAGGGTTCCGGCTGCGATCGCGCCTATCACAACGAGCGCGCCAGTCACGATCATAAGTTTGTTTTTCATCGCAGTAGTTTCCAGTCAAGGATAACGCGTGAACTTGAATCCAAGAACCGGAGCGGGTTCTGAGGTTGGAAACGTGCCTCCGATTCAGATCGCGGATTGCCGGAGAAGCGTGCCATCATTCCCGCCCTTCGACGCCTACGCCATAAACATGCACCATTTGGCCGCCGAGCCAGCCTGATACAAAGAGGAGCGCTACGCCGACAATCGAAAGCACAACGGGAGCGTCCATGCTTGCCGCCATACTGGCGGGGCCGCTGGCGCGCAGCCACATATTGATCGCATACAGCAGGACGGCGGTGAGATTGATCGCCATGTGGGTCAAAGCTATTTTCTTCACCGGGGGAGCGCCTCCCTTGTAGTAGAGCAAGTCGATGAATCCCGGTACCGCCGCGCAGAGGGCACCGATGAACCCGCCTACCATCGTGAAGAACGCGACGGTGGACCATGCCTCTCCAGAAGCACCAGCCAGACGAATCAAATCGCAGGCTAAGGAAAAAATCCAAAGGCCGATCGGAAAGACAATCAGCATGGGGTGGATGGGGTGCTTAAAGAGGCTCGCCGGAGTACGCATTAGGCATTCTCTTTTCATTAACAGGCAATGTTCGCTGTCACCCGTCGTAGTCCGGCCGACGTTACTCGTCGCATCGTCTTACGTTATTTCTTTCCGTTCAACATCAGGGCTGATTAGCCATTCGTCGACGTGATAATGAGGTTCCTCGAACCAGCGCAGAAGTCGTGCCGCGGATTACGCTTTATCGGGCACCGCCAATGCGTTGCAACGCGTCAACTAGCGTTCTGACAGTACGCGTACACGCAGGAGGAAAGAATAGGCAAACCTCAACAGTAGGAGTGGGACATTCTTGACTCGATGCCGGTATACCTCGTCAAGGAGGGGTCAAGCCGCAGGCGATGGCGAACTTGACCAGGCCGGCGAAGCTGTCGATACCGAGCTTCTGCATGAGCCGGCTGCGATAGGTGTCGACCGTCTTGGGCGACAGAAACAGCGCGGTGGCGATGTCTGCCGTGCTCTTGCCCTCGGCAACCAGTTGCAGAATCTGGCGCTCGCGGTTGCTCAGCTTGCCGAGCGGATCCGTCGGGTGGTGCTCGCGTACGTATTCGTGGACGACCGTTTCGGTGATCTTCTCGCTCAAATAGCGTCGCCCCGCATGAACACTCCTTACCGCCGTCACCAACTCGGCTCCAGCCGACTCTTTTAGAAGATAGCCTTTGGCCCCCGCCTGCAGTGCGCGGAATATGTGCTCAGTGGTCGAATACATGGAGAGAATCACGACCTGGGTCAGCGGAGACGACTGGTGGACCAGACGGGTTGCTTCGATCCCGTCCAGCTCCGGCATGACAATATCCATGATCGCCACGTCAGGCTTGAGTTCGGCAGCCTTGCGCACCGCCTCCCTGCCATGTTGCGCATGCGCTACAACCTTCATGTCCTCGTGTCCCTGCAGCAACGCCGCCAGGCCGTCCCGGAGAACCGCATGATCGTCGGCCAGCAACACCGTGATCGTCATTGCGCTCTCCTTATCGTTGCAATCACACTCGTTCCGGCTCCCGGTCGCGACTCGACTCGCAGCGATCCTTTCACCGCGCGCAAGCGCTCCTGCATGATAAGCAATCCCAATCCTTTGGGAACCTGGTCAATCCGGGACTCCGCATCAAAACCGCAACCGTCATCGGTGATCGTGACGGATACGCTTTTCGCGTCGACCGCGAGCATCAGGCGCACCATGGAAGCCTTGGCGTGTTTCAGCACATTGGTGAGCGCCTCCTGGCTTATCCGAAACAATGCCATTTCGGCATCTTGCTCCAGCCGTGGAACGGGGTGCTTGACCGCGACGGTTACGCGGATGCCCGTGCGAGCCGCAAACTGCTCGCCGTACGATTTCAGCGTTACCGCGAGCCCGTATTCGTCGAGAACCAAGGGCCGGAGCGCGCCGGCCACATCCCGCACGACTTCCACCGTCCGTTCGACCAGCGCGATGGAATCGTCCAGTCTCGTGCTAACTTTAGTCCGCGATCCCGCCGACAGTTGGTCCTTGATGATGTGCAGACTGAGATTGATTGCGGCGAGATCCTGCCCGAGACGATCGTGCAGTTCTGCGGACAGGTTGCGCCGCTCCGTTTCCTGGATCTCGACGACGCGCTTCGATATGGCCTGTAATTGCTCTGCATGAATTCGTGCTTCGGTCTCGGCTCGCTTGCGGGCGGTAATGTCGATTACGGTAGCGCGCGTGTGAATAAATGCTCCGCGGCTATCTCGCACTGCCGCAATCCGCAGGAACGCGTCGAACATCGACCCGTCTTTGCGGACCAGCTCGATCTCGATCTCTGCAACCTCTCGCCCGACGATTAGCACTTCAAGCGCGTGTTTGTACTCGCTATGAAAGCGGGCGGAAACGAGTTCCGCGAACTTTCTCTTGCCGACGAATTCCTGCTGCGTGAAGCCGAGCCAGATCAGTTCCGTCTGGTTCATCCGTAGGACGGTCCCGTCGGGACCGACGCTGTGATACCCGCAAGGTGCGTTTTCGTAAAGATCATGCAGGTCGAGGGCGACCTTTTCGCTTGCTGAATCATGCGTCGACATCGTGGGCTCCCGCTTGCACGGAATGGCGTACTCCGTTGTCTGGAGTGACTGTCAATAATTCCCTACATCAACAGTCAAAATGCCTCGTTTCAGTCTCATTAGAATATCCGACATGGGCACGTGTGAACGCGCTGCAGTCATCGAAGTCTTCCAGTCCTAGTTTCCATGAGACTGCTACGAACCAAGGGATGCTCTATCAAGCTATCTCTGCTGCCTTGCTCGCGGCGTTTGCGCTGACTGGCGAAGCTCAAACCAGCTCGAGGAGCCCTACAACGACCACGCGGGCAATCAGCGCGGTCACATCTATACCGCTGTCATCGAACTCCGCGTCGCAAGCGACTACTGAAAATGCAGTTCGTGTCGCCAAAAATGACGCCAAGCGCCATTCGATGACCACCGTCACCATACAGGGCACACACGCATGACCGCGACGTGACCAGCCGGCAACGAAGAGACCGCCTACCGGATGGCGCTCAAGCGCTGCGTCCAGGGACTGCCGGGTGCGAGGGATAGCTGCGTCGATGATGCGGTTATGAAACACCAGCGTTCGTAGAAGTTCAACGCAGGGGCAAGCAAAGGGGCGATTGCAGCATGGGTACACATCCACATCACGGTCGCAGCGCTTCCTGATTGCCGGCAGTCATGCTTGAGCCAAGAAGACCGCCCGAAACGTCAGCAGTGTGGGCATGCGGCATTAACTTATTCTCCGTCATGCGGCTGCCCCGGCATCGAGCGTGGTTGGCTCGATGTAATCAGATCGGCACGCGGTAGCCGAAGAATTCGTGATCCTCGTTGTAGCCGCCTTCACCCGCGCCGAGATCGGCATAGTCGTGCACGAGCTCGATTGCTGCGATCCACTTGACCATCTTGAAGCCCACCTCGTTTTCGCAGCGCAACCGCAACGGCGCCCCATGCAGTACGCTGACTGACGCGCCATTCATCTCGTAGGCCAGGATCGTCAGTTCGTGACGCATGTTGGACAAGCTGTGCGTGTCGTAGTAGCGCCCACCATCGCCGCCATCGGCGAACGAGTAGAGCACCGCGTACCGGGCATCCACCGTCGGCTTGACCAGGTCGAGGATGTGACGCATCGGAACGCCGCCCCATTTGGCGACGCCAGACCAGCCCTGAATGCAGAAATGCGTGGTGATCTGTTCCTGCTTCGGCATTGCTTTCAGTTCGGCGTATGAGAGCTCTATCGGCTTTTCGACCAGCCCACCGATTCGCAGCCGGTAATCAGCAAAGTTATTCTTCACCAGCAAGTCGAACTCGTCCGACTTCGGCATCGTGCCGTTGGGCCAGAAGTGCGGCGAGATGTCCTTCTCGGTGAGCTGGCTCGTCGGGTCCCACGACTGGGTGACGCTACCGAAGGGCCGGGACATGAATTCTCCGATTCTCTGCACTAGGCGCGCATGACGGATCGTGAAGGGGGAGGCGAGCCACCAGGTCACGGCCACGAGAAGCATGGCCGGGATGAAGACGAACAAGCCACTCCAGGAATCGTCGTTAACCCCGGCGAACATCATGTTCAGATTCACCCGCGCGCCGGCAATGAACACCAGCGTCACATGCGCGAGGATGAAGAACAGAAACCAGCACAGTGCGATGAAATGGATCGAACGCGCTCTCTGCCGATTTAACGCCCGCCCCACCCAGCTCAGCCGGTTCGAAATCGCCGGGCTCTGCATGAAGCCGGTAAAGATGGACGTGGGTGCGGCGATGAACACGGTGATGAAATAGGCGATCTGTTGTAGGCCGTTATAGCGCGTCCAGCTCTCATCGACGGGGAACGTGAGCGAGAGATATTGAAGCGCCGTCGAGGCCGCGTTGGGAAATACGTCCCATGTCGTCGGCACCAGTCTCAGCCATTGGCCGGTCGTGAACAAGAGGACGTAGAAGACGATGCCGTTGATCATCCAAAGCAGGGTGATCGAAAAGTGCCACCATCGGGCGAGACCGATGGAATGACGGATACCGGGGATACCCAGCCACTTGGGAAGGGTGACGGAGTCATCCTTGGCCGTCCATATCCGACCGGTCGGAACCGCCTTCTGGAAACGGAACCATTCCGTCCCGGGCGTGCAGTCGCGTTTCCAATAGAGCCGCGGATGGTCGGCGAGAATCTGGATACCGGCGCGGATAATGAACGCCATGAAAAACAGGTTGAGGAAGTGCTGCAGCCTGAGCCAATCCGGAAATCCCGAGGTGACGGCGACGTCGGAGGGAGGAATGCCCGGGTAGCGCACGAGAAAATCCTGCACCGCGGGGAGTTCCCGTACCGCCTGGGCAACGGCCACGCCGATCACCAGGACCACGAACGTCAGCGGCAACGCCCAGAGCACGTTGATCCACCGCTCGCCGATTCGAATCCTGGGCACCACACCTGCTTGCGGCGGCAACCATTCATTCAGTCGCACACGGTCGTCGGCGGCACTGAGGTTCGACGCTATGGGATCGTGCGCCGGTGACATGTTGTGGGAGCTCGTCATGGGCGGCTCCTGATGCAGGAGACAGCCGCCGTTTCGATGTGTGCGCGTTGAAACAGATCGCGCGAGCCAAGCCCGCAATTCATGCTTGAAATCCAATTCCCGCTTGCCGACATTGCACCTCAGTGCAACGCGTAGGCCACCACCGAGTCGCCGAGCGTGGTTCCAAATGAGCCGTGTCCACCGGCGGCAACCACCACCATTTGTTTGCCGTTCACGCGATAGGTCATGGGTGTCGCTTGGCCACCTGCTGGCAAGCGCGCTTGCCAGAGCTTGCGACCGGTGGTCACGTCGTAGGCGCGCAGGTAGTTGTCGAGTGTGCCGCTGTAGAACGCGACGCCCCCGGCCGTGATCAACGGGCCGCCCAGACCCGCGACGCCCATGGGAAACGGAATGGGAAGGAAACTCGGCATCTGGTCGCGCACGGTGCCGTTGCGATGCAACCAGGCGAGCTTGCCGGTGCGCAGGTCGACACCGGCAATCGCACCCCACGGCGGCGCCTGGCATGGCACGCCCAGGGGCGATAGAAACGGTCCGATCCGGACCGCGTAGCGGGCGCCGTAGTTCTCGTTCCACGGTTCCTTACCGTCGCTCACCAGGTTCGTTGTCGGATCGTGGCGGGGCACCAACTGGAAGGTGAAAGCCAGATGGGTGGGCGTACCGACCATGACTTGGCGCACGGGATCGACCGCCACACCGCCCCAGTTGAAGACGCCAAGGTTGCCGGGATACACCAGGCTGCGCTGAGCCGACGGCGCGGTATAGGGGCCGGCATAGCGCATCGAACGCAATTCGATACGGCAGACCAACTGGTCCCACGGTGTGGCTCCCCACATGTCCTTGCCGGTGAGCGGCGGCGGCATGAAGCTCAACGCAGAACTCGGCTGTGTAGGCGCGGCGGACTCGTCCGGCACGCTGCTGGATGGTGCTGGCAACTCGCGCACCGGAAAGACCGGCTTGCCGCTGCGGCGGTCGAGCACGTACACATCGCCCTGTTTGGTCGGCGCGATCAGCGTGGGCACCGTGGCACCCTCGATGGTGAGATCGACCAGCGTGGGCTGCGCCGGCATGTCACGATCCCACAGGTCATGGTGTACGCCCTGGAAGACCCAGCGCAGGTGCCCGGTGGCAACGTCCAGCGCGACGATGGAACTGGAAAAGCGCTCGACCTCGGGACTGCGACCGACACCCAGTTGATCGGGCGACTGGTTGCCCAGCGGTAAATAGACGAGACCGAGATTCTCGTCGACGCTGGCACCCGCCCAACTCGGGGGTGTGTTGGGCGTATACCGCTGATCGGGTGACAGCGGTGCCGTCGCGTCGGGGTGGCCCAGGTCCCAGTTCCAGACCAGGCGGCCGGTACGCACATCGAATGCGCGGATCACACCGGATGGGTTGGCCACCGACTCGTTGTCGTTGATGGAGCTCCCTATGATCAACAGGTCTCGCGTCACCACCGGTGGCGAGGTCTCCATGTAATAGCCGGGCTTGAGGTTGCCCATATTCGTGGCCAGTTGCACCACGCCGCCGTCGCCGAACCCGGCGCAGAGTTGCCCGGTCGCCGCGTCCAGTGCGAACAGCCGTCCGTCGATGGTGGGCAGGATGATTCGCCGCGTGCAGACTGGCGTGATGGCAGCGGGCGTTCCAGCGGCGACCGAATTCGCCGCTGTGCCAATGGACGCCGCTGCGGTTGCACCGATGCCGGTAGTGGCGGCCTGCGTGCTCGATGGTGCCGCGTCTTTCGCGTCGTCGTGGTAAGCGAGCCCGCGACAACTCAAATGCTGGCTGGTATGGCCAACCTCCACGTGCGGATCGAAGTGCCAGCGCTCATGCCCGGTGGCAGCGTCGAGTGCGATCACATGATCGTGCACCGTGCACAGGTAAAGCGTGTCGCCGACCTTCAGAGGCGTGACCTCGAAGGTGGTCTCGTGCGGGTCGCCAGCGCCCTTCATGTCGCCGGTATGGAACGTCCATGCCGGTTCGAGCCGGCTTATCGTCGCTGGCGTGATATCCGTCAGTGACGAGTAGCGCTGGCCATAGCCGGTGCCGCCGTAGGCGAGCCAGTCATCGCCGGATATTCCTGGCACGGTGGCCGCCGGAGCTTGTGCTGCGGCCGGCGTGACAGGCAATTGACCCGTAACATCGAATGGATCAGGGAAAACCGAGATCAGCGTCGTTGCGATCACGAGCGCCATCGCGGCTGCGAGCCAGCCGCGCGGGCCACGCAAGGTCCAACTGGATCGCACCGGCGCATCCGCGGGGTACGCAAGGTTCAGTGGTCGGTTGATCCACGGAGCCAACAACCACAGCCCGACGACCGCGAAGAATGCTCCGCGGGGTATGAGCGCCCAACGATCCAGCCCCACTTCCCAGAGCGCCCATATCAGCGTCGCCACCAACAGCGCCGCATACACACCCAGTCCCGCGCGGCGGCGTCGCGCGAGCAGGACGCCGGTGATCACCAAACCGACGCCCAGACCGATGTAGGCCCAACTACCGTCGAGAATAGCAAGCCATACACCACCCGCGCCCAACAATGCGCCGAGCACAATGAGAAGCCACCCGGTAATGACGCTCACCATGACATCCTCCTCCGGCCGGTCAGGAGATCACGAAGAACCTCGTCCTGGTTGGGCTTGAGCCAACTCAACAAAGACTTTCTTAGCGTGCGTCCGCCACCCCTCATGCGCCTGCCTCGCATTGAAACCGCGTACCCGAGATTCATTGGTCGTTAGCCTGCTCCGACGTTGGGATACCGGGTACCTTCAGGGCGGAGTCCTTTTCAGTGCCGCACCTGTGTGCATCGCGATCTGGTTGGTCGTTCCGCACTTGATCCTCTCTTGTCTTCTTATCGCGCTCTACGCTAAGGTGGGCTTTATGGGCAAGACATTGAAACCGCGGAACATAAGCTATGACTCTAGGTGTATATAGAAGGTGGAAGAATAGGAAGACCTCGATAGCTGGTGTCAGACATTCTCGACTGCTGGCCGTTTAGTCTGGAGCCCCGTTTTTTCACGAACTCGTTCCGATCTCGTCCGGTTGTCGCTTCTATCCGACGTCGGTAGACAATGGCCTACGCGTCATCCGCGCGACCCCTTGTACATGTGCGACGACCTGCCGGTCGAGACTCGCGCTCAATAATCAACGCAACAGGGCCAACGCGCGCGCACAGACGTTGTCCACAGTGAAGCCATATTCGCGCAGCATCACGCTGCCGGGCGCGGACGCGCCGAAGCGATCCACCGCGAGCACGTCCCCGCGGTCGCCGACATACCGATGCCAACCCTGCGACACCCCCGCTTCGACCGCGAGTCTGGCGCAGATCGACGGCGGCAGCACCGCCTCCCGATACTCCTGCGGTTGGGCATCGAACAACTCCCAGCTCGGGAATGAAACCAGGCGCACCGCGATGTTCTGCGCGAGCAGTTTCTGTCTTGCCGCCACGATCAGGGCAACTTCCGATCCTGTGGCGATCAGGATGAGGTCCGGCTTTCCGTTCGGCGCATCGGCCAGGATGTACGCGCCGCGCCGCAAGCCGGCGGCGGCGGCGAACTGCACACGATCGAGCGTGGGCACGTCCTGCCGCGTCAGCACCAGTGCCACTGGCTGATCACGCGTTTCCAATGCTACGCGCCATGCGCTAGCGGTCTCGTTGGCATCGCCGGGGCGAATGACGACAAGGTTGGGAAGCGAGCGCAAGCCGGCAAGTTGTTCGACCGGTTGATGAGTGGAGCCGTCCTCGCCCAGCGCGATGCTGTCGTGGGTGAACACGTAGATCACGTGCAACCCCATTAGCGCGGCGAGACGTATCGGCGGCCTCATGTAGTCGGAGAAGATCAGGAACGTCGCGCCGAAAGGTATCGTGCCGCCGTGCGCAGCGAGCCCGTTGATGATCGCGCCCATGGCATGCTCGCGCACGCCGAAGTGGAGATTGCGGCCGGCGTAGGTCCAGCCGCCCCCTTCCGATCCCTGCTTGTCGGGCGCATCGATGTCGGATGGCTCGAAGTCGCCCAATCCCTTGAGCGCGGTCTGGGTCGAAGGATCCAGATCCGCTGAGCCGCCGATCAGCGCGGGCAGTCGCGGCGCAATGGCATTCAACACTTTGCTCGACGCCACGCGCGTGGCCATGCCCTTGGGATCAGCCGGGAAGTCTGCAATGTCCGCATCCCAGCCGGCGGGCAATTCACCGCGGAAGATCTGCTGCAACTCACGCGCCAAGTCGGGAAACGCTGCGCTGTACAAAGAGAAGGTGACATTCCACGTCGCTTCCGCCTGCGCGCCGCGCACCAGCGCTTGCCGAAAATGTTCGCGCGCCGCATCGGGAACGTAGAACAGGGGCTCGACCGGCCAGCCCAGATTCTGCTTAGTCAGACGCACCTCTTCTACGCCCAGCGGCGAGCCGTGCGCCTCGAATGTATCCTGCTTGTGCGGGGACCCGTAACCGAGATGCGTGCGCACCAGAATCAGCGTGGGACGCCTGGTCTCCTGGCGCGCAACGCGCAGAGCCCGATCGATTGCGATCACGTCGTTGCCGTCTTCGAGCGACTGGATATGCCATCCGTAGGCTTCGAAGCGCCGTGCGCAATCCTCCGTGAAGGTGATGTCGGTGCCCGCGGAGAGCGTGACGTGATTGTTGTCGTACAAATAGATCAGCTTGCCCAGTTGCCAATGGCCGGCCAGGGACGCGGCTTCCGAAGCAACGCCTTCCATCAAATCGCCGTCGCTGACGATGCCGTAGGTGTAATGATCCACGATCTCGAAACCGGGGCGGTTGTAGCGCGCGGCCAGGTGCGCTTCGGCCATCGCCATGCCGACGCCGTTGCCGAAGCCCTGCCCGAGCGGCCCGGTCGTAGTCTCGACGCCGGTCGTAAGGCCGCGCTCGGGGTGCCCCGGCGTGAGGCTGCCCCACTGCCGGAACTGCTCGATCTCGGCGAGCGAAAGCTCGTATCCGGTCAGGTGGAGCAGGCTGTACAACAGCATCGAACCATGCCCGGCCGAGAGCACGAAGCGATCGCGATCGAGCCAATGCGGATTGGCCGGATTGTGTTTGAGATAACACGTCCACAGCACATATGCCATCGGCGCTGCGCCTAGCGGCAGTCCGGGATGGCCGCTATTCGCCTTCTGCACGGCATCGACCGAAAGGAAGCGCAGCG
>Ga0316628_100004753_pt1 | contig 10736 bp, 7 predicted proteins | sample OWC_Aug_M2_C1_D5_FD_207648 | JGI IMG/M metagenome (GOLD analysis project Ga0316628, IMG submission 207648) | Wetland soil microbial communities from Old Woman Creek delta, Ohio, United States - OWC_Aug_M2_C1_D5_C | ecosystem: Environmental > Terrestrial > Soil > Wetlands | place: USA: Ohio... | reverse complement strand
GGTCCATAGACATGGGAATGGTCGACGACGGGGTCGGTGCCCTCCTGCCATTGTGTGAGAGAAGGCTGCGCCCTAGAGAGCCTCTCTGCGCGGCGGGATAGGGGCCGAAGAGTGGACGAACTTCCCCTTGACAACAAAGACCGAGGTGTGCCACAAAGTATTCCACCGGGAATACCAAATGGTCACCCCTGAAAGATTGGGTGCAGACAGGGATGATGCGCGCAGCCGGTAGCCCGTTTCAGCGGATTGCCCCGCGGAGGCTGTTCCCGGACCATCGCCCCAGGTGCGCTACATCCCCGGCCCGCCCGCGTTGCACTTGTTCCAAGGCCTGGTCGCTCCAACGAATCTCCCTGGCATTGCCCTCATTCGACGTGTCCATCAAGGACGCCCGGAACCTCCACACTTACCACGGGCTCTGCGGCCTCAACTACAATGCGGTCGCCAAGTGGTCTCCGTGCCCGAACCCACCAACGCTCGTTCTCGCCCTACACACCAGGAGGATACCGTGATGCTCAACCGGGTTTTGGCATTCCATGCGCCCACACGATTGATCTTTGGCCCAGGCGCTTTGGCTGAGGTGATCCCCGAACTAAAGCGCCTCGGCGTCGGGAAACCACTGCTAGTTACCGATCAGGGAATCCGGGCTGCTGGCCTCCTCGGGCGGGTCACATCCCTACTGGAAGAGCACGGAGTCCCGTCGGCGACATTCGACGGAGTTAAGGAAAACCCCTCGGTTGAAACGGTAGCCGACGGCCTGAAAATCTATGCGAACGAAGGGTGCGACGGACTGATTCCTATAGGTGGCGGAAGCCCGATAGATTCGGGCAAGGCAATTGGGATCCTAGCATCCAACAATGGCGAGATAGCGCAATACGAGGGGGTCGGGAAAGTGCCAAGGGCGATCCCTCCGACCATTGCCGTTCCCACGACGTACGGGACGGGAAGCGAAACCACCTCCGTGGCGGTGATCACCGATCCGAGAAGACACTTTAAGTTCGTTATTGTGTCGCCAAACATATTCTGCTCCTCGGCCATTTTGGACCCCACGTTGCTCCTATCCCTCCCGAGGAAGATCGGAGCGGCGACCGGCATGGATGCCCTCACGCACGCGATCGAGGCGTATGTCGCTCTGGGTTCTCAACCCTTCGCATCCGCACTCGCGCTGCACGCCATCGGGCTCGTTGCCGGGAATCTCCGTCAAGCCGTAGCCAACGATCAGAACTTGGCTGCCACGCAAAACATGGTTATCGCAAGCGCCCTCGCCGGCATGGCGTTTTCAAATGCCCGCCTTGGCACAGTCCATGCGATGGCCCATCCTCTCAGCGCCCATTGCGGTATTCACCACGGTACCGCCTGCGCCATCCTTCTTCCCCACGTCATGGAATTCAACTTGGGCGCGTGCCCCGAAAAGTACGCGGAGATTGCCAGAGCCATGGGTGGGACAACAGCCGGCCTCGCCGTCATGGACGCCGCCCGGCTGGCGGTCGAGGCCGTGCGGGCACTCGCCTCTGACGTCGACATTCCGGCGAATTTAAGGGCGGCAGGTGCGACGCCAGACAGGCTTCAAGAACTCATCGGGGACTCCATGCTCAGCGGGGCCATCCGTAACAATCCCCGCACGACTGGAAAGGAGGATGTGGAGCATCTCTTCAGCAAAGCTTTCGCCTGATCCCGATGCGGGCACGTAGAGACCCGGAAGACCAAGGGCCGAAAAAGGAGGATCAGCCATGCACGAGGAAGGGTACAAGAAGCGTCTCGCCGATTTGCTCGCAATGGACTTTAACCGTCGGGCTTTTCTGAAAGGGGTGGCGCTCACGGGGTTCTCTGTGGTAGGCGGATCGGTCTTCGGCACTGACTTCGTCCGGCCCAGCCCGGCCATGGCCCAGGCCGCCGCGAAGCGCGGTGGCACCCTGCGCGTCGCCTGGTTGAGCAGCGTGGACTTCCTCGATCCCCACTACACCGCCGTGACCGCCGGTGTGCAGATGTGCGGCAACATCTACAATGGTCTCCTGAAGATTACGTACGACGGGAAGCGGGTGGAGTTCAAGCCGGACCTCGCGGAAACCTGGGAGATGCCCAACGACCGGACCCACGTCTTCCACCTGCACAAGGGGGTGAAGTTCCACGACGGTAGCGAGTGCGACGCGTCCGTGATCAAGTGGAACCTCGAACGCGTGAAAGCCAAGGAGAGCGCATCACCGCATGCCTGGAAGCTCGCCCTCCTGGACAATATCGAGGTGCTGGACAAGCACACCGTGCGCTTGAATTACAGTAAGCCCTACGCCTTCTTCCCGGTCGCCATGAACGGCACGACGGGGCGGGCCGGGACGGTCGTGAGCCGCCAGGCCGTTGAGAAGTTCGGCAAGGCCATCGCCCGCAACCCGGTAGGCACGGGTCCCTTCAAGTTCGTGGAATGGGTCGAAAACGACCGTATCGTGATCGCCCGGTTCCCCGACTATTTCGAGAAGGGGCTCCCCTACCTGGACCGGGTCGAGGCCAAGCTCATGACCGAGGCCTCGAGCGCCGTGGCCGCTATCATCACCGGTGAAATCGACGGCCTCACCACGATCCCGTTCCAGTTCGCTAAGCAGCTCCGGGCCAACCCAAAAATCAACGTCTACACCCAGGTTGGCGGCAACTACCTCTTTCTCGGTATGAACTGCGCCAAGCCGCCCTTCAATGATCTGAAGCTGCGACAGGCCGTCTCCTTCTGCATCGATCGGAAGGCCGTCATCGACCAGCTCCTGTTCGGCGAAGGCATTCCCGCCCACGGTCCCATCAGTCCGCCGATGTCCGACTTCTTCGAGCCGGATTGGTCGAAGGGAAATAACGGGCAGTACTTCGATCTCGACAAGGCCAAGGCTCTCATGCGGGAATCGAAGTACCCCAACGGGGTGGAGTGTGACTACGTGGCGGCTGCGACTTACACCGGGGAGCTTGCCGGCGCCCAGCGCAACGCAGAGATACTGCAGGGCATGCTGGCGAAAATCGGTGTGAAGGCTAACATCAAACCGTTTGAGCGGGCTGCCTATCGGAAGACGCTGATCGATGGCAACTTCAACCTGTTCGATTACTACTGGGCGTTCGACTTGGATCCCGACGAGACCATCTACCCCGAGCTCCACAGTGGCGAATCCTGGAACTGGGGGAAGTGGAACAACCCGGAGTTCGACAAGCTGGTGGAGGACGCGCGCGTCACGCTGGACGTGAAGAAGCGGAAGGAGTACTACGGCAAGGCCAACCGGCTCGTGGCGGATCAAGCCCCTTACGCGGTGATCGCTCATGTGAACGAGTTCAAGGTTTTCGGGAAGCATGTGAAGAACTTCAATCCCATTCCCGCCGAGCTCGTCAACCTCGGCGACGTCTGGATCGACAAGGGCTAGCCAGGATAGCATACGCCCGTGCGGACACGGGAGAGAGACGGTCCCGTGTCCGCACGCTCACAGGCTTGAGACGCAACCTGCCGAGGGATCTTGATGCTCCAACAATCTGCAAAGCGAATGGGCCACGCCGCGATCGTGCTGGTGATCGTGGCGATCATCACGTTCACGCTGATGCGTCTGATTCCTGGGGATCCCGTCCTCATCATGCTGGGCGGGGAGTACTCCCCGGAGGTCTACGCGAAGCTGAAAACGCAGTTGGGCTTTGATCGATCCGTCGTCTATCAGTTCTTCGTCTGGGCGCAGAACTTGGTGGGCGGGGACCTAGGTTACTCCTATATCGCCCATGAGCGGGTCAGCAAGATCCTGAGCGACACGATCCCCGTGACTATCCAGTTGAGTATCTGTTCGCTGATTGTCGCCATCCTGATCGGTATCCCTGCAGGCGTTCTATCCGCGCTGGGTAGGAACTCCTGGCTGGACTACCTGGGGATGAGCTTCGCGATATTCGGGCAGTCTTTGCCCAGCTTCTGGTTGGGCATCCTCCTCATTTGGATCTTTGGAGTCCAACTGTCGCTGTTCCCGACCATGGGATACATTTCCATCCGGGAAGAGTTCTGGAAGGGACTCTATCACATGGTCCTCCCGAGCATCACGTTGGGGTCGTTCTATGCGGGCATGATCGCCCGCATCACCCGCAGCAGCCTGATCGATGTCCTGGACCAGGATTACATCAAGATGGCACGGGCCAAGGGTGTTCGCAAGCGCGTCGTGGTCAGTCGGCACGCCATGCGCAACGTCCTCATCCCCATTACCACCATCACGGGACTCCAGCTCGGCATGCTCTTGGCCGGCGCCGTGATGACGGAGACGGTGTTCCAGCTCCCAGGCATGGGGCGATTGGTCGCCACGTCGATTCTGAACCGAGAGTACCAAGTCGTTCAAGCGTGTATCCTGATAATCGCTATCATGTTCATTGGGGTCAATCTCGTCGTAGATCTCCTGTACACGCTTCTGAATCCCAAGATGCGGCGTGCATGAGCCTGATGTCTCGCAAGCCTAACGCAGGACGACAATGATACAACAGACCGCCAAAGCGCGACGCGGTGAACTGCAGCGGATTTATCGGCGGTTCGTCCGCCATAAGGGGGGAACGGTCGGGTTCTGTATTCTCCTCGCCTTTTTTCTCCTGGCGGTCTTTGCCCCGTGGGTTGCGCCCTACAGCCCTACGGAACAAAACTATACCGCGGCACTTTCTCCTCCCTCTGGGACATTTCTCCTAGGGACCGACAACTTCGGGCGGGACGTGTTGAGCCGAATGATCTATGGCAGCCGCGTCTCCCTCTTGGTGGGATTCGGAGCGGTTTTCGTCTCCATGGTTATCGGGGTGGCGCTTGGCGCTATTGCGGGCTACTACGGCGGGGTGACCGAAACCGTCATCATGCGCGTCGTGGATGGACTCCTGTCCTTCCCGGCGTTGATCCTTGCCATCGCGCTGATGGCCATACTCGGCTTGGGCCTGCAGAACATCATGATCGCTATCGCGGTCGGGTTCATCGGGCACTTCGCCCGAGTGACCCGCGGTGACGTCCTGAACATCAAGGGCGACACCTTCATCGAGGCTGCCAAGCTCATGGGCGTCAGCAACGCGATGATCATTGTCGCGCATGTTCTCCCGAACATCTTGAGTCCGATCATCGTACAAGCCGTCCTGCGGGTCTCCGCGGCGATCCTGACGGAGTCGTCGCTGAGCTTCCTGGGGTTGGGCCTGCCTCCCCCCGACCCCACATGGGGGTTCATGATCGCCGAAGGCCGGGGCTTCATCGTGATGGCTCCATGGATCTCGACCTTTCCCGGGATTGCACTGTTCTTTGTGGTGTTCGGATTGAACCTTTTTGGAGATGGCCTCCGGGACGCCCTGGACCCGAAGAGCGAACTCTCGTGACCCTTCCGCCCCCTCCTGACGCCGTGAAGGCCAGCGGAGCGATTATGCAGGCCGATCCCATTCTGGATGTCAGAAATCTGAGAATCGGTTTTCCGGTCGACTCCACGTACAGTTACGTGGTCGACAGTGTTAGCTTCGCCGTCCGAGAGGCCGAAGTGATCGGCGTCTTGGGAGAGTCGGGCGCCGGGAAGACCCTGATAGCGGAAGCGGTCATGGGCCTGACAAAAAGTCCCCCGGCACGCGTCGACGGGAGTGTCCTCTTCCGCGGCCAGGATGTGTTGAAGATGGACGACGCGCAGCTCTCTGCTCTGCGTGGCAAAGAGCTCGCCATGATCCTGCAGGATCCCACGTCTGCCCTGAACCCGGTCTTCCGGGTCGGCGATCAGGTGGCCGAGCCGATTCAGATCCATCTCGGGAAGGACAAGAAGACGGCATGGCAGATGGCCATCGACATCTTTAAGAACATGGTCGGCATTCCGTCCGCCGAAGCTCGAGTGAAGGACTATCCCCACCAGTTCAGCGGGGGCATGAAACAGCGAGTCGTGATCGGGATGGGCCTCTCCTGCAGGCCGTTGCTGCTCATTGCCGACGAACCCACGTGTTCGCTCGATGTGACCATTCAGGCCCAGATCTTGGAGCTGATCCAGGGGCTGGTATCGGAGCTACGCACAGCGGTCCTGTACATCTCGAATGACCTCGGCGTCGTGTCGCAGATGTGCCAGGACATCATGATCCTGTACGCAGGCACAATCGTGGAGAGGGGAAGGGTGGAGTACGTCCTGAATGCGCCCCAACACCCATACACCCAGGGGCTCATCCGTTCGGTGCCCAAGCTCGGCGTTAAACGGCTGGAGCCGATCCCGGGTACAATTCCCACTCTTGGCGAGTACCCGGAGGGTTGCCGCTTTCGGCCGCGCTGTAACCTCGCCATGGATCGATGTGCGTGCCGGCCCGCTCCGCCACTCTTCAGGGTGAGTCACCAGCAGGAGGTGGCCTGCTGGAAGTTCGAGGGCGCGCTCCATGGATAATGCCATCTTGCGGGTCGTTGACCTGACCAAACACTTCGCCGTTCCGGTTCCCTTTCGGCTCTCAGACTTGTTCGGCAAGCGACAGTACAAGACCCTGAAAGCGGTTGACGGTGTGCGGTTCGACGTGAACGCCCGAGAAACTCTGGGGTTGGTCGGCGAGAGCGGCTGCGGAAAGACGACGATCGGCCGCCTCATCCTGCGTGCCATCGATCCCACTACGGGCCAGATACTTTTCCAGCAGCGCCCCATCGAGCGTTTGACCGGGAAGGAGTTGCTCGATTTCCGGAAGCACGTTCAGGTCGTCTTCCAGGACCCGTTCCTGTCGCTGAATCCGCGCATGACGGTCAAGCGGATTCTCGGCGAGCCCTTGCGGGTGCACCGCATCGTGTCGCAGGAGGCCATGGCCGACAAGACGGTTGCACTACTTGAGTTGGTCGGGATGGATCCTCACCTGAGCAGCTGTTATCCGTACGAACTGAGCACCGGACAGCGCAAGCGGGTCGCTGTTGCCCGGGCCATCGCGACCAACCCCACGCTCCTCGTTGCCGACGAGGCGGTCTCCGGGCTGGACGTCTCCGTGAAGGCACAGATCCTGAATCTGCTGTCCGACCTCCAGGAGACCCTCGGCCTCACGTACCTGTTCATCTCCCACGATCTCGCCGTCGTGCAATTCGTCTGTCACAAAGTGGCCATCATGTACCTAGGCAAAATCGTGGAGTTCGGTCCCACCAAAATGATTTTCGAAAATCCCCTTCACCCGTATACCGTGGCCCTTCTGAAGAGCATACCCAAGGTGCGTGCGATCGGTGAGCCACCGACGCCTATTCATTCACCGTTACGAGGTGAAATCCCTAGTCCCATCGATCTGCCGAGGGGATGCCGGTTTCAGGCCAGGTGTCAAAAGCGGATGACAATCTGTGAGGAGTCGGAACCGCCCATGACGGAGGTCAACTCGGAGCAAAGGGTCTCCTGCTTTCTGTACAAGTGATCTCTGTTCCTGCTGCCCCATGTCTCACGACTTCCCCGGGCGGCGTCTCTTCTCGGGATCACACCCGCCTCCTGGAACGAATCCAACCGAGAAAGCGAGGAGTCAAGGTGCCATCGAATATGTGGGGAGGTTCTTATCCCGGCTCCATTTTCGACGTCGAGTGGCGGCACACAACATACAAACCGCTTCTCCTGGGCAAGCATTGGTTAGCCATCACGGGGGAGCCCCTTTCCGCAACCGCGGGTGCGCGTATCTTCATGCGAGGCGGGAACGCCGTAGACGCGGGTGCGGCCATGCTCGCGGCAGTCTGCGTCATGAACGATTCCGTCTCCTTCGGCGGAGAGTGCCCATGCCTGATCTACGACCCTCGACAGCGCGACGTGTTCTGCGTTAATGGTCAGGGAATCGCGCCAAGCGGAGCTACTCCCGAGTTCTTCCATAGTCTGGGCATGGCCTTCCCGCCGGCATCCGGCCCCCTAGCGGCCACCACGCCAGGAATTCCCGGCGCGCTGATCGTCATGCTCGCGGCCTTCGGCACGCTGACTCTGGGAGAGGTGCTGGAGCCAGCGATCGATATGGCTGAGGGCTATCCGATCGAGGCGCAGACCGCGACGGTTTACCGGGAGCGAAAAGCCGAGTTCGAACAGTGGCGGTATTCAAGGGAGGTATTTCTTCCTGGGGGTGAGCCGCCGCCGCCTGGACACATATTCGTCCAGAGGAATCTGGCGGAGACATTCCGGAAGTTGGTTGAGGCCGAACGACTGGCCCTGCGTGCGGGGCAGACCCGCCACGATGCGCTGATGGCTGCAAGAGATAGATTCTATCGAGGAGATCTCGCCGCCGAGTTGGTGCGGGCAAGCCAAGAGTACGGCGGGCTTCACACTCTGGAGGATATGGCGGGTACCCGGACCTCCATCGAAAGACCCCTCCGGGTGAGCTACCGAGGCATCGACGTTTACAAGTGCAGCACGTGGACCCAAGGGCCCACCCTCCTGCAGGCTCTAAGCATCCTTGAAGGTTTCGACCTCAAGGCGATGGGGCACAACACGCCGGACTACCTGCATACCCTTTATCAGGCGCTCAACCTCGCCTTTGCGGACCGGGACTTCTACTACGGGGATCCAGAGTACGCGCCACCTCCACCGATCGAGGGCCTGCTCTCGAAAGAGTACGCTTCACAGCGTCGAAAATTGATCCAACCTGGCACCAACAATCGGCGTTTGGGTCCGGGCGACCCGTACGTCCACCAACGCGGCAGTCACCCTTTCCGCCAGTATCTCGAAGCCTTCCAGGCGAATGAGAATCGCGAGGAGCGGCCCAAAGGGCTGGGCGAGCGTCAGGTGTTCCCGGGCACCACATCGATTCAGGCCGCCGACGCCGCGGGATGGGTTGTCTCGCTCACGCCAAGCGGAGGGTGGCCTCCCGCTTTCATCGCCGGCAATACGGGGGTCGGGATGAGTCAGCGGATGCAGCAGTTTGTCCTCGATCCAGCGATGAACCCCTATAACGTGGTTCAACCGGGGAAGCGGCCGCGCATCACCATCTCCCCGACCCTAGTACTGAAGGGCGGTCGACCGTATCTATCCTCTAGTATTCCCGGCGGAGACGTGCAGGAACAGATGCAGCTCCAGTGGCTGCTCAACGTGGTGGAGTTCGGAATGGACCTTCAGGAGGCTGTGGAAGCACCGAAGTTCGAATCCTTTCAACTACACGGGTCCTTCGGTCTCCACCCGAGTGCGCCCGGGCTCGTGTCACTCGACAGTCGCCTTTCCCCGGACTTGGCAAGGGCTCTCGCGGCTCGTGGCTACGAGCCGGTGTTTTGGAAGGGCGGGGTTAACGGAGAACACAGCGGGGCATTGACCGCGATTGGGATAAACCAACAGACGGGCACACTTGAGGGTGCACAGGGCATCCCTGATTTCCAATGGGCCGGTCCCCGTTACGGCATTGCTTGGTAGTTCCCTCTTCCTTCGGACATTCTCAGGCCGACCTCTCATCATGCGTGAATAGATGGGGGTGCAAAGACAACTTGAGCCGCGGGACGCTGCGAAGACTCTCCTCTTTTGGCGGTCGTTCACACCGGAAGTGAACAGGCCGACCTGCTTGCATCACAGCTTTCACCTCCGCTGCAACACTGTACTTGCAGTCGCCACCAGAGTCGACGCAGGGCCATCTCGTTCGTTTCACGATGCTCCTGCCGTTATCGTTTTGCCTGCTCAATGGCATTGGCGCGATGATACGTCACCCCAATCGCCTCGGGATCCACCCGTGGTGACGATAGTGACGAAGGAATGCCCACATTTCTGATGATTGGGGAATGGTGCTGAAATGAATGCGACAGGGGAAGTTGTGGGACGGGGAAACGGGGCATCGAAGTGGGCGCCGAGGGGAAATCGCCTCCGCTGCCAATCGTCTCCCCGCAGTCTCGCCGGGTATAGGCCCTGACCAAGCGAGCCTTGGCAAGGGTGATATAGTGATCAGTTCCGCGCTGGGGTAACGGTCGCAGTCGAAGGTAGATCCATGTACGAGGCGTCACGCAGGGTGCCGTCGCTCGTCAAGCCCGTCCGCATTCTCTTCTCTTACATCCTCAAGACGGGCCGCAACGCATCGGCCTCTTGCAGGCTCTTCACGAGGATCAGTAGGTAAAGGCCGCGGGGGTCGAGCGAATCCATCAACAGGCGGATCTCGTCCGGCGTGAAGCTACCGCGAATCAGGAGTGACCGGCGGGCCCCCTGCACCATTCGGAAGTAGGGCAGCATCTCGATCAGCGGCGGCCCGATCGCGTCGTTGTTGATCTCAAAGCAGCGCAGCTCGTCAATCTCAAGGAACCCGTCCAGGATGAACATCGAGGTGGAGTGGAGATGCATGAAGGCGCTGGCGAACCGGCCGGCCAGGTAGCGATCTAGCGGTTGGAGGAACTTCCGGTACAGGGCGGGAGAGTAGAGGCCCGACGCGTCTTCTTGCATCCGGATGATCGGGCCCGGTGACCAGAGCTGGTACATACCATCGAAGTAGCCACCGGCGAAGCGTGGGAGGTGCTTCCACGCCTCCACCGTGATCTCTTCAAAGATGTAGGTCATTTGCCATAACACTTGGAGGGCCTGCTGCGGCTCCTCCATGATGTCGAGGACACTCTGGGTGTGCCCGCGTAGTTCGCCCAGCAGATCGCATGGGCCGATCATCGAGCCGTGGCTCACCGGGTAGCGGCCGCGGGCGTGCCGGACCAGCGCCTGTAGGAACTCGACGTACTTCCGGAACCAAGGGTCTCCGCGGTCGAGGTGGAGTTGCGCGATCTCCTCCCAGCTCAACGCGCGATCCTCGCCAAGGACGTTGCCTGGAAGGATACGAAGCTTGCTTCCCAGCATACCGGACAACCACGGAATGGCCGCCGCCGC
>Ga0316628_100004752_pt1 | contig 10738 bp, 6 predicted proteins | sample OWC_Aug_M2_C1_D5_FD_207648 | JGI IMG/M metagenome (GOLD analysis project Ga0316628, IMG submission 207648) | Wetland soil microbial communities from Old Woman Creek delta, Ohio, United States - OWC_Aug_M2_C1_D5_C | ecosystem: Environmental > Terrestrial > Soil > Wetlands | place: USA: Ohio... | reverse complement strand
CGGAGGAACTTCCCGTGAAAGCCCCGAAAGCGCGGGTCATCGGGATGGACGGCGACGGCGGTATCCCCGAGCATGGTCTCGGGCCGGGTGGTGGCGACGACGACCTCGCCTTCTCCCTCGAACAGGGGGTACTTGATGTAATAGAGCTTGCCCTGAAGCTCTTTGTGCTCGATCTCGATATCGGAGAGGACCGTGTTGCAGCGCGGGCAGCGGTTGACCAGGTAATAGTCGCGGTAGATGAGGCCTTCCCGGTAGAGGCTGACGAAGACCAGGCGCACGGCCCGGGAAAACCCCTCGTCCATGGTGAAGCGCTCCCGCGACCAGTCCAGCGAGCAGCCGAGCTTCTTGAGCTGGCCGGTGATGATGCCGCCGTACTTCTGCTTCCAGTCCCAGGCGATCTTGAGGAACTCCTCGCGGCCGAGCTGGTCCCGGGTCAGCCCTTTCTCCTTGAGGCCCTGCTCGATCACGTTGTGGACGGCGATCGAGGCGTGGTCGGTGCCGGGAAGCCAGAGGACGTTGTAACCCTTCATCCTTTTCCAGCGGGAGATGATGTCGGGGAGGGTGAAGCAGAGCGCATGTCCCATGTGGAGCGACCCCGTGACATTGGGAGGCGGAAGGACGAGAGAGAACTTCGGCTTCGTCGAGGGGACTTCGGGCGTGAAAAGGCCCTCCTCCAGCCAGAAGCGGGACCAGCGCTCTTCCACCGGCTTAGGGTCGTAAGATTTATCCAGGATCTTCATCGCTATTTCTTCTCCCTGTCCAGCCACTCTTCGAACTCCGTCCGGAGGGACGCCTTGAGACGTTTCTCGAGCTCTCTTTCCATGGACAGGATCTCGTCCCGGAGCACGCTCCGGATCCTGTCCTCGACTTCGTCCCGCGACCGGGAGGAGGCGGGAGGCGGCATGAACTCTTCCTCCGGGAACAGGGGGAGGGCCTCGGCGGAGGGAGCGTCCTCGATGAGGGCCTCCTCGGGAAAAGAGGGCGGCGTCTTCTTGCGCTCGATGACCTCAAGGACCAGCCGGGCGAGGCTTTCGGAGTCGAAGGGTTTTTGGACGAGCCCGTCGTACTCGATCCCCCGCAGCCTTTCCATATCCAGGGGCTCGAAGGCGTTTTTGATCAGGATGAGGCCGGCCTTGTGGAACTCCTCCCGGCTCCGCAGGTAGCGGCCCACTTCGTAGCCGTCGCGGGTGGGAAGAGCTAGGGCGAGGACGACGGCGTCCGGGTCGATCCGGGCCAGGGATTCGATCGTCCGCAGCCCGTCCTCGATCGTGTGGACCTCGAAGTCCGGCTCGGTGAAGGCCATCTGGACGACCTTCTGGACGGACGGGCTGGCCTCGGCCAGGATCACTTTATAAGGCATGTTGAGTCCCAAAACCGTAAAAAAATCCGCCTCTCATTATCCTTATTATTCGCCTTCTGTCAAACCAGCCTCGCCAAATTGTTCTGCTTTAAATCACTTTCCTTTCTTGAACGTTACCCAAGGCGAGGGGCAGTGGAAGAGAAACCCGTATGAGGAGTAAGCGGGCATGGTTTCTCGACCGAAGGGAGAGAAGAGCGAACGACGAATCGAGCCCGTTTTCCTCGCTGGGGAAAACGGGCGTGGTTTCGAAGCCACTGCCCTGAGCCTAATATTCGATAAAAACGGAGTTTTCGCCCAGGAGATGCTCTACCGCCCGGATGAGCTCCTCCGAAGGGAAGACGCTCCGGACTTCGATGGACTGGGCGAGAACCCGATAGGAATGGGGCGTCTCCAGCTCGAAAAAGACGGGGCACTCGCCGGGATACTTTTCCAGGAGCTCCTTGAGCTCCTTAATGACCGACTCCTCCAGCCCGGGAAGGAAGATCCGCAGGATGACCTTCTTGGCCTGCTTCTCCAAAGCCTCGGTGAGCGGCATGACCTCGTTCAGGCTGATGCGGCGGTTGTCGCCCTCCCCCATGAACCGCCCCTTGAGCCAGACCAGGTTCCCTTCCCTCAGGCACTCCTGATTCCTTTTGAAGCTCTCGGGAAAGGCCACGACGTCGATGCGCCCGCTCAGGTCCTCCAGCACCAGGGTGGCCATGCGCTCGTCCTTCTTGGTCTTGACGAACTTGATGGCGCTGATGATGCCCGCCACCCGGACCTCGCTGTTGAAATCGGTCTCATCGTCGAGCTGGTTGAGGGAGTGAGAGATGAGCTTGCGCAGCCTCTTCTCGAACTGGGCCAGCGGATGGCCGGTGATATAGAACCCCAGGGCGTCCTTTTCATAGGAAAGGAAGAGGGACTCGTCCCATTCCCGCATCTCCCGGACCTCGGCTGGGATCTCCGGCTCCTCGCTCTGGCCCCCCCCGAAGAGCAGGGTCTGCGGCGTCTGCTTGATCCTCTGGAGCCCGTGGCCATAGTCGATCATCGTATCGATGAGGTGGAATGACTGCGACCGCCGCCAGCCGAGAGAGTCAAAAGCCCCGGCCTTGATCAGGCTCTCTAGGACTTTCTTGTTGACGACCCGCTGGTCGGTCCCGGCCGCGATCTCAAAGGGCGTGCGGAATTTGCCGCGCCTCGCCCTCTCCCGCAGGACTTCACGGGCCGCCGTCTCCCCGACGTTCTTGATAGCGGCCAGGCCGAACCGGATCTCGCCGTTCTTCACCGTGAAATTGAAATCGCTCTCGTTGACATCGGGCGGCAGGACCTTGATCCCCATATTCTGGCACTCGTTGATGTACTTGATGACCTGGCTGGTCGCCCCGCGCTCGGCCTCGGAGGTCAGCAGGGCGGCCATGAAGTGCGCCGGATAGTGGGCCTTGAGATAGGCGGTCTGGTAAGCCAAATAGGCGTAGACGGCGGCGTGCGATTTGTTGAACCCGTACTCGGCGAAATGTCGGATCTGGTCGAAGATCTTGTTCGCCTTGGCGGGGCTGATGCCCGTCTTCCGGGCGCCTTGGACGAACCTCTGTTTCTGCGCCTTCATAATGCTGGTCACTTTCTTGCCCATGGCCTTGCGCAGGATATCCGCCTCGGCCAGGGTGAAACCGGCCAGCGCGGTGGCGATCTTCATGACCTGCTCTTGATAGACGATGATGCCCCGGGTCTCCTCGAGAATGGGTTGGAGCTCGGGGAGCTCGTAGGCGATCTGGTCAGGATGGTTCTTGCGCTTGACGAACTCGGCCGTCATCCCGCTGTTGAGCGGGCCCGGACGGTAAAGGGCGTTGAGGGCGATGAGGTCGCGGAAGCTCTCGGGCTTATAGTTCCGCAGCAGGTCCTTCATGCCCGAGCTCTCGAACTGGAAGACCCCGTCCGTGTTCCCGGCCTGGAAAAGGGCGAACGTGGCCGCGTCGTCGAGCGGCACGGACTCCGGGTCGACCGTCTCGCCCAGGTTATTGGCCGCGAGCTCGACCGTGTCCCGGATGACCGTGAGGTTGCGGAGGCCCAGGAGGTCCATCTTGAGCAGGCCGATGGCCTCGATGTCCCCCATGGCGAACTGGCTCGTGATCTCGCCCTTGACCGACTGATAGAGCGGCATGAACTCGACGAGGGGCCGGGGAGTTATGACGATGCCGGCGGCGTGGATCGAGGGATGGCGGACCTGGCCCTCCAGGTTCCGCGCCACGGCCAGGAGGTGGGCGATCTTGGCGTTCTTGTCGCGGAGCTCCCTTAGCTGCGGGATTTTTTCCAGGGCGCCGTCGATCGTCGCCTCCGGCCCGACGGGCGGGATCATCTTAGCGATCCGGTCCACCTCCGGCAGAGGGACTTCGAGCACGCGGCCGACATCCCGGATGGCCGCCCGCGCGGCCATGGTCCCGAAGGTGATGATCTGGGAGACGTTTTCGCGGCCGTACTTGTTGGTCACGTAATCGATGACCTCGCCCCTCCGGCGGGCGCAGAAATCGATGTCGATATCGGGCAGGCTGATCCGCTCCGGGTTGAGGAATCGTTCAAAGAGGAGGTCATACTCGAGGGGGTCGACCTCGGTTATGCCAAGGCAGTAGGCCAGGAAGCTCCCGGCCGCCGACCCCCGGCCAGGGCCGACCGGAATGCCCCTCGACCGGGCCGTGTGGATGAGGTCCCAGACGATCAGAAAATAGCCGTCGAAGCCCATCTGGTTGACCAGTTTGAGCTCCCTCTCCAGCCGTTCCTCATAGTCCTTGATGGGGTGGGCCAGCCGGCCTTTCTCCCACTTGGGCCTGAGCTCTTCCAGCCGGAGCTTGAACCCCTCCCTGGCGACTTGGGCCAGGTACTCATCTAGCGGCCTCTCCTCCGGAGCCTTGAATTGGGGCAGGAAATGACTGCCCGTGGGGAAGGTGAAGTGACACTGCGAGGCGATGCGGGTCGTGTTGTGGATGGCTTCCGGGACCTCCTTGAAAAGCTCAGCCATCTCGGCGCCCGACTTGAAATAGAACTCCTGGGAGCTGAAGCGGATCCGGTCCTGGTCGCTCACCTTCTTGTTGGTCTGGATGCAGAGGAGGACGTCGTGGCTTTCCGAATCCTCCCGCCGCAGGTAATGGATATCGTTGGTCGCCACGAGCGGGAGTCCGAGCTTGCCCGCGAGCCGGACGAGAAGCGGGTTGACGGCCTTCTGAGGCGGAAGACCGTGATCCTGGAGCTCGATGTAGAAATCCCCCTTCCCAAAAAGCGAGGCGTACTCCCCGGCGGCCTTCTCGGCAGCCGCTTCATTCTCCCTCTCCAGGCTGTACGAGACTTCTCCCTTCAGGCAGCTGGAGAGCCCGATCAGCCCTTCGGTGTGGCCGGAGAGGAGCTCTTTGTCGATGCGCGGCCGGTAATAGAAGCCCTCGAGGTAGGCTTTGCTTAGCAGGAGACAGAGGTTTCGATACCCCTGCTCGTTCTTGACGAGGAGGACGAGGTGGAAATGGTGGGGGTCGCGGCTGTCGCCGGTCTTGTCGAAGCGGCTGCGGGGCGCCACGTAGATCTCGCAGCCCAGGATGGGCTTGATGTCGCGGGCCTTGGCCTCCCTGAAAAATTCCACCGCTCCGAAGATGTTCCCGTGGTCGGTCAGAGCCACGGCCGGCATTTTGTTCTGGTAGGCGGCCTCCACGAGCGCGGCCGTCTTGGCGGCGCCGTCGAGTATGCTGTACTCGGAGTGGTTATGCAGATGGATGTATGAGTGTTCCATTATTATCCAGAGACGCTTATTCCCATTCGATTGTCGCAGGAGGCTTCGTCGTCACATCATAAACAACCCGGTTGACGCCCTGGACCTCGTTGACGATGCGCGTCGAAATCCGGGAGAGGACCCGCGGCTCGACCGGATACCAGTTGGCCGTCATCCCGTCGACACTCTGGACGAGCCGGAGGACGACGACCTGGTGGTAGGTGCGCTGATCGCCCATCACGCCGACCGAACGCACGGGGAGAAGGACCGCGAAGGCCTGCCAGAGCTGGGGATAGAGCCGGGCCTTCCGGACCTCCTCGAGCAGGATGCGGTCGGCCTCGCGGAGGATGGCGATGCGCTCCCGCGTCACCTCTCCGACTACGCGGACCGCCAGGCCGGGCCCGGGAAAGGGATGCTGCGAGATGAACTCGCGGTCGACGCCGAGCTCGGCGGCCAGAGCCCTCACCTCATCCTTGAAGAGCTCGCGGAGAGGCTCGATCAGCCGGAAGCGGAGCCCCTTGGGCAGCCCGCCGACGTTATGGTGCGATTTGATCGTGGCCGAAGGGCCCTTGACGGGCGCGCTCTCGATGACATCGGGATAGATCGTGCCCTGGGCCAGGAAATCCGCGCCGCCCGCCCGGCGCGCCTCGGCCTCGAAGATCTCGATGAAGGCCCGGCCGACGACCTTGCGCTTGCGCTCGGGAGAGATGACCCCGGCAAGGCGGCTCAGGAAGAGGCCGGACGCGTCGACGCCCCGGACCCTAAGATGGAGCTTTTTTCGGAATTCGGCCATCAGCTCGTCGGACTGTCCCGTCCGGAGGAGTCCGTTATCGACGAAGATGCAGGTCAGCTTGTCCCCGATGGCGCGGTGGACGAGGAGCGAGGTGACGAGTGAATCCACCCCGCCGCTCAAGCCGGAGATGACCCGGCCGCGGCCGACAGTCCGGCGGATCTCAGAGACTTTGCGCGCGACGAACGATTTCATGCTCCAGTCCGGTTTCAGACCGGCCAGCGGGAAGAGAAAGTTGGCCAGGACGGCCTTGCCCTGGTCGGTGTGGATGACCTCGGGGTGGAACTGGACGCCGAAGAGCCGCCGGGACGGCGACTCGATGACGGCGATCCTGGTGCTCGCGGTCCGGCCGGTGACGGCGAAACCCGGCGGGGCTTTCTCGACGAGGTCGCCGTGGCTCATCCACACCTGCCCGTGGCTCTTGACGCCTTTGAGGAGCCCGCGGCGGTCCAGGACGTCCAGGTGGGCGAACCCGTATTCCCGGCGGGCGGAGGGCACGACCCGGCCCCCGAGGAGATGGGCCATGAGCTGGACGCCGTAGCAGATGCCCAGAACAGGGAGGCCAAGGCCGAAAATGGCGGCCGAGGCGAGCGGGGCTCCTTTCTCGTAGACGCTCCGCGGCCCGCCGGAGAGGATGAGGGCTTGCGGGCTCTCCTTTTTGAGCCGGGAGATCGGCATATCGAACGGGAAGATTTCGGAATAGACGCCGAGCTCACGGACCTTGCGGGCGATGAGTTGCGTGTACTGCGACCCGAAATCGAGGATGAGGACTTTATTCACTCATCGATTTTAGCAGAACCATTTTGAGGACACAACTGCGCTTTCCCCGCCCTTCACCTCGCCGGCGGATTCGTTTAGAATGGACGCCGAGAAGACGATGCGAGACGGCGAACCGGTCCGGATTCCGATAGACGGAGTGCTCGACCTCCACGCCTTCCGGGCCGAGGAGGTCAAGGGCCTCGTTCCCGAGTACCTCGAAGAGTGCCGCAAGCAGGGCATCTATCAGGTCCGGATCATCCACGGAAAAGGGACCGGGGCTCTCCGCCGCACGGTCCAGAGCCTGCTCCGGAGGGACCCGCACGTTCTGAGCTTCAAGACCGCCGACCTCGGGGGAGGCGGCTGGGGCGCTACCGAAGTCATTCTTAAGAAATAAATAGGCTTTATATCAAAAGGAGGGTGAAATGAAGAGAGCGGTCTTACTTATCGCCATATCTCTGTCCTTCCTGGCAGGGGCCGGGCTTGCGGCCAGGCCAGAAGAGTCCGCTGTCATCCTCACACCCGCGCCCAGACCGGCGCCGCGCCTCAATGGGACGCGGGTGCTGGGCGTCCGACCCGGTTCTCCCTTTCTCTTTCGCGTCCCGGCCACGGGCGATCGCCCGATAAGTTTCAGGGCCGATAACCTCCCGGCCGGTCTCACCCTCGACCTGGCAGCGGGGATCATCACGGGCGCGATCCCGGAGCGGGGCACATATTCCATCCTCCTTACGGCTTCCAATGCGCAGGGGAAGACTTCGCGAGAGCTAAAGGTCGTCTGCGGCGACACTCTTGCCCTCACTCCCCACATGGGCTGGAACAGCTGGTATGTCTGGGAGAATCATGTCACGGATGCGATCATGCGGGCCGCGGCCGACGCCATGGTCTCGAGCGGCCTGGCCGATCACGGCTACATGTACGTGAACATCGACGACTGCTGGTCGGTCAAATCCGGGTCGGCTGACCCTACCCTTCAGGGCGAGCCGCGTGACCCGTCGGGAAAGATTAACTCCAATCCGCGCTTCCCCGACATGCGGGCGCTGACCGATCACATCCACGCCAAAGGGCTCAAGGCCGGGATCTATACTTCTCCAGGACCCCTGACCTGCGCCGACCATGTCGCGGCCTGGCAGCACGAGGAGGCGGACATCGAGCGCTTCGTCGAATGGGGCTTCGACTTCCTGAAGTACGACTGGTGCTCCTACGACCGGATCGCCAAGGACAGGAGCCGGGAAGAACTCGAAAAGCCTTACCTCCTAATCAGCCAGATTCTCCGTCGCCAGCCCCGGGATATCGTCCTCAATCTCTGCCAGTACGGGATGGGCAGCGTCTGGGAGTGGGGCAAGGAGGCCGGCGGCAACAGCTGGCGCACCGCCGGCGACCTTGGCGGGTCATTCGAAAAGATCGGTCTCGCCCTCTTCCGCGACGGCTTCGACCTTTACGCCGAAAAGGAGCTCCACCGCTTTGGCGGGCCGGGCGGCTGGAACGACCCGGACTACATCCTTATCGGCTATCTCAGCAACTGGAAGGGCCAGACCGTCCCCACGCCGCTTACGCCGAACGAGCAGTACTCCCATATCTCTCTTTGGAGCCTGCTCGCGGCGCCGCTCATCTTCAGCGGCGACGTCACGCGGCTAGACCCGTTCACGCTGAGCCTTCTCACCAACGACGAGGTCATTGAAGTGGACCAGGACCCACTCGGACAGCCGGGCCGGCGCATGACCAAGAAAGGCGATCTCGAGGTCTGGGCCAGGCCCCTGGAAGATGGCTCGCTGGCCGTGGGGCTTTTCAACCGCGGCGAAGGACTCAAGGCCGTCACCGCGACTTGGGAAGACCTCGGCATCACCGGTCCCCACGAGGCCCGGGACATCTGGCGGCAGCGCGATGTCGGTATTTTTGACGGGCAGTTCGATGCGCTGGTCGCCCGCCACGGCGTCGTCCTCGTCCGTCTCTGGCCGGCCGGATAATATCAGGAATTGTCTCCGCATGGTGCAGATGGACGGGATCTCAGCATGCCTGGTTTAAGGAGAGATGAGCGAGGCTTGCGACAACGCTCATTTTCATGCTAGCTTAAAATGCCTCTTTTTGGAGCGGCCTGTTCGGCCACGAGGTGAATGATGAGTCTTTTTGATGCGCCCTGATGCATATACTTCAAGATAGGGCAGCTAATGCGAATGGTCTATGACCCAGGCTGGGTTTGCTTCACGCAGGTCCTGCCTGCGCAAGTGCATCTGGAGGAACTATGCCCTTTTGGCGACGGCTGCTTGGTCACCCTGATATTGATAAACTAAAAACCAAACGGGACATACAAGGCCTAATCAGAGCATTACGTAACCAGAAAGACGCGGGGCTGCAGAAGGCAGCCGCTGAAGCACTGGGACAAATGCGTGATTCACTAGCCGTGGGACCGCTCATCAATACCTTCCAGAATGGCAATGAAGATATGCGCAAAACATGTATTGACGCGTTAGTAAAGATTGGATTACCTGCCGCGGCGGCGCTCATAGGGGCACTTGCGGATAGTGATAATGCACTACGTACCGACGCAATCGCGTCGCTCACCGCCGCGCTCAAGGGCACAAATACACGCAACACAGCAGCTAAAACGCTCGCTGAAATTGGCACCCCTGCCATAGCGCATCTCATAGTTGCACTGAAGGATAACGACAGTAATGTGCGGGAGGCGGCGGTAGAGGTCCTGGGCAAAATTGCTGATATTTCTGCTACAGAGCCCCTTATAGCAGCACTCAAAGATCGCAGCACCGGGGTGTGTAAACAAGCTGCGATTGCTCTGGGGAAAACGAAAGACAAACGAGCAGCGCAGGCGCTCAAAGACGCATTACATGATTTTGGAGGGATCAATAAGGAGGCATATAAGGCTCTGGAAGCACTGTTGTGGGAACCGGCTAATCCCTATGAACGGGCTCTTGCGTTAATCGCGCAAGACAAATTTGATGAGGCTGTACAACTGGGAGCATCCGCCGTAAAGCCCTTTAAGCTCTTGTCTAGAAATCCTGACTACAGGAGTCCATTAATCGCGGTAAGAGGATTGGCCAAGATCAATACGAAAGATAGCATTGCGGCCCTTGAAGAGATACTCATGTCCTGGGATCACTATCCCGGAGGCCAAAGAGAAGAGGCGGCAAAACTTTTGATTGAAATAGATAAACCAAGAGCATGGAGCCTTTTGACATCACTCCTTGAAAAAGATGATAGGCGCTTGGACTATGATCTCAAGAGGGCAATAAAAGTTCTATTTGCCAGGGCGGTTAGAGCGTTGGTCGAAAGCCCTAAGGATGTGTTGACGCACTTAGAGGCGCGCAAACAGGCTGTCCAGGCAATATGTGTCCTATTCGACGGATTCTGGCCAAATGATGCGGATTTGCAGGCGAAGGCCTTTAGGTTGTTAGCGGAGTTCGGAGATCATGACGATCGGCTGGTCTCAATCCTAAGGAAAAATCTTCCGAAAGTAAAAAAGGAAATTGATAGCGAAGATACATCGCACGGGGGGATTACTCTATACCAAGTTTACTGGGATTGGGTTAAAGCAGCCGAAGAATATCTCAAGGCATCAATTGGCCAGGAACTCTAAACAGGCGCTCATGCTTTTATGGTAAGAATGGGACAAGCGAGGTTCAAAGCCGAAGATATTGATGGGGTCGGCTGCTTCCGCGCCCTGACGGGTGCGGATCGAGTTTTCCTCAGCCGCTGATTCTCCTCAGTCGGACGTTGTATCCGGCCGCTGATTCCGCTATCATTAAAAATCATGAACTGGGAAACATTAGCCAAAGAGCTTTCGGTTTCGACGTCATCAAAGATCGTTCTCCTCGTGCTGGACGGATTGGGGGATCTCCCCGTCGAGGGATACACGGCGCTCGAGAAGGCCCACACCCCTCACCTCGACCGACTCGCCGCCAAGGGCGCCTGCGGATTGACCGACCCGGTCTTCCGCGGGATCACCCCCGGGAGCGGCCCGGCCCACCTCGCCCTTTTCGGCTATGACCCTCTGCGCTGGCAGCTCGGCCGCGGAATCCTGGAAGCGCTCGGTTCGGGCGTCGAGGTCGGGCCGAACGACCTGGTCGCCCGCGGGAACTACGCCACCCTCAAGGAC
>Ga0316628_100004751_pt1 | contig 10738 bp, 8 predicted proteins | sample OWC_Aug_M2_C1_D5_FD_207648 | JGI IMG/M metagenome (GOLD analysis project Ga0316628, IMG submission 207648) | Wetland soil microbial communities from Old Woman Creek delta, Ohio, United States - OWC_Aug_M2_C1_D5_C | ecosystem: Environmental > Terrestrial > Soil > Wetlands | place: USA: Ohio... | reverse complement strand
AGCGCGCTGAATGCTCCAATGCGGATCAGCACATTGCGCGTGATCTGCTGGGCCCGCTCCTGGGCCGCATGGTTGCGCTCGCGCAGGACGCGTTCCTGCCCATCCTTGAATTTCTGAATTGCATCGCGCACGCGCTCGCGCCTGAAGTCTGCGTCGTGGCTGTGGAAAATCAGCAGGGTGTGTTGGGTGCGCAGGTTGGCGCGTAATTGCAGCAGCTCGTCATTAATCCACGCCCTGAGCTGCTTGATGCTTTCCTTGTTGGCCTGATCGTCCTGGGTCAGGGTCGCCGCCCGGTCCAGTCGCGTCCAGATCTGAATGACGGCGTCCTCAAAGTTCGCCAGATCTTGCTTTTCCGGAGTCAGCACGTAGTGCAGCCAGGCTTCGCGGGCATCCTGCAGGCCGTCTTCCACGCCGTCCATTTCGTGGAGTACCAGGTGCGTATGCTGCACATAGGCCTGCGCATTCAGCAGTTCTTTGGTGCTCGAGAAGCCATCCCAGGCCATGGCCACAAGGAACGCCAGCATGAGTATGAAGGCGAAGGGCAAGAGCTTGCGCGCCTCAATGGCGCTCCTGAAGACGTTTCTCATAAGCGCGAATGGAAATACTTTCACTGCCTTCACCTTTCCCGGAAAAAGGTTGGGGACCCAGGCACTACACGGGGAAGTTGCGTCATGATACCCCAGTTTCGTGGCTAATAAAATGAGAATTCTCTGATTTCGAGCAGTTCTGTCTAAGGTATCCTAATTATATGATCTGGAAGCACTTATCGGATCGACCTTCGAGGACCCACGCCGCGGCTGAGGCAGGCCGATAGGGTGTTTTCCGGCATAGTGGGTAGGGCGTTCCCAGTACAGGCGGATGATAAAGTAGGACTCGTGATGACGGGAGAAAAGTTTGAGAAGGCGGTCGCCATTATGGCGCGGCTGCGCGCGCCCGGCGGCTGCCCCTGGGACCGTGAGCAGACCTTTGACACCATCAAGAAGTACACGTTGGAAGAGACCTACGAGGTGCTCGAGGCCATCGACAACCGGGACTGGCCGGAACTCACCGGCGAACTGGGCGATCTACTGCTGCAAGTGCTCTTCTACGCGGAAATGGCGCAGGAAGAGGGCTTGTTTACCATTGACGACGTGCTGGACACTCTCAGCAATAAACTGATCGGACGCCATCCCCACGTCTTTGGCGATGTTAAGGCCGAAGACGCTCACCAGGTGCTCAGAAACTGGGAAGCGCTGAAGAAAGAAGAAAAGAAGCGCCGCGTTTCTCAGGATAAAGAGAAAGCCGAGCAGGCCGAAACCCACTTGGGCGGCGTTTCCTCGAAAATGCCGGCGTTGATGGAAGCAGGCAAGATCAGCTCCAAGGCGGCGCACGTCGGCTTTGACTGGCCGGACATTGAAGGTTTGTTTGATAAGCTCGCCGAAGAAACCCGCGAACTCAAGGAGCACGTGAACCAGCTTCCCGCCGGCGCGCTGCAACCCGAAGGCAGATCAAAGATTCCCTTGGAATTGCGAGCGAATCTGGAAGACGAGGTCGGCGATCTCTTCTTCGTTCTGGTCAACATCGCGCGCTATCTCGCGGTAGATCCTGAATCCGCATTACGCAGCACCAACCGCAAATTCCGGCGGCGCTTCGGATGGCTGGAAGAGCAGTTGCGCGCTCAGGGCAAGACCCTGGAAGAAGCGTCACTGGAAGAGATGGAGACGCTTTGGCAGCAGGCAAAAACCCATGAGGAGGACCACCGGTGAGCGCTACCGTCCCGGCAGCCGGGCAGATCACCATTCGCAAGTGCGCCAGCATTGACGAATTCAAGGCCTGCGTCGCGCTGCAAAAAGAAGTCTGGAACTTTGACGATGTGGACCTCATTCCGCTGCGCATGTTCGTGGTCGGCCAGAAGATCGGCGGCCAGATCATCGGCGCATTCGACGGCAAGGAACTCGTCGGGTTCGCCTTCTCCATCCCGGGAACTCGCGGCGGCCATTCCTATCTCCACTCGCACATGCTGGCCGTGCGCGAATCCTACCGCAATTACGGCCTGGGGAGGGGCATGAAACTGGCCCAGCGCGATGACGCCCTCAAGAAGGGATTCGATCTGCTGGAGTGGACCTTCGATCCGCTGGAAATCAAGAACGCTTACCTCAACCTGGTGCGCCTCGGGGCCATTGCGCGACGTTATAGCGTAGACCATTACGGAGCATCGTCATCACCGCTGCAAGGCGGTCTGCCCACAGATCGCCTGGTGGCGGAGTGGTGGATCAGGTCCAATCGCGTGGTAAATCTGCTCGAGAAAAACCAGCCGCCGCAGTTCCAGGTGGAGCAAAAGATCGCTGTGCCCGCGCAGATCTACGCCTGGAAAGCCTCTGAGAAAGACCGGCCCAAGGCCGCGGAAGTGCAGATGCGCAATCGCCAGATGTTCCTCAACGCCTTTTCGCGCGGCCTGGCGGCCCTTGGCTATGAGCGCGATGCCGAAGGCAATGGCGCGTTCCTGCTGGGACGATGGGATGAAAGCTGGCCTTCCGCTTCGGCCGCTGAGGAGGAGAAGTGAAGATAGAAGCCATCACCCTGCGCGAGATCCAGATGCCGCTGGTGCATTTCTTTGAGACCAGCTTCGGCCGCACCACGCAGCGCCGCATCCTGCTCATCACCCTGCACACCAACGGTCCGGAAGGCTGGGGCGAATGCGTCGCCGGAGAAGATCCGTTCTACAGTGAAGAATCCATCGACACCGCCTGGTACGCCATCGAACGCTACCTGGCTCCGGCGCTACTGGGAAAAAACGTGGAGCGCGGCGCGGATGTGCCCGCCCTGCTTGGACGCGTCCGCGGCCATCGCATGGCCAAGGGTGCGGTGGAGAACGCACTCTGGGACGCGGAAGCCCAGGAAAAACAGCTACCGCTCTGGCGCCTGCTCGGCGGCACACAGAAAGAGATCGCCTGCGGCGTCTCCATCGGAATTCAGGACTCGGTCGAGCAACTGCTGGAGAAAATTGAAACCGAGCTGAACGCCGGCTATCGCCGCATCAAGGTCAAATGCAAGCCGGGCTGGGACGTTGAAGTCTTTGAGAAAATCCGCGCTCGCTGGCCGCAGATCGTGCTGAGCTGCGATGCCAACTCCGCCTATACCCTCGAGCAGATCGATCACCTCAAGCAATTCGACCGCTTCAACCTGCTCATGATCGAACAGCCGCTCTGGCATGACGATTTCTACTTCCACGCGCAACTGCAGAAGCAGCTCAAGACCGCCATCTGCCTCGATGAAGCCATCCATGGCCGCCGCGATGCCCAGGCCGCCATCGACTTGGGCGCCTGCCGCATCATCAATATCAAGGTCGGACGCGTGGGCGGCATCAGCGAAGCCGTTGCCGTCCATGACGTTGCGAAAAAGTCCGATATCCCTGTGTGGTGCGGCGGCATGCTGGAATCGGGCATCGGCCGCTCGCACAACATTGCGCTTTCCACTCTGCCTGACTTCACCCTGCCCGGCGATGTTTCCGCTTCCAAACGCTACTGGAAAGAAGACATCATCGATCCGGCGGTCGAGGTTTCGGCGCAAGGCTTCATCCAAGTTCCGGATGCACCCGGACGCGGCTTCAAGATCAAGACTGACCTGATTAAGAAGCTGACCGTGCGCCAACAAACGCTCGGCGTGGGCGCAGCCACAAGCAGATAGATCCTCGGTCCGCGATTCCCACGCCCTTCTCGTTTCCTGCGTGTCTCCATGGTTCCGTGGTGAGGACTCGCCATTTCACCGCCTGCCCCGGCCAGCTTGCGTTTCTTGAGGTGCATCTATCCATCAGGGTTCCAGGTAGCCAACCAAGGCAAGACGCTGACAAGGAATGAAGACAATCCCAACCCCGGAGCCAACTGACTTCTCATTGGTCTTGGGTGGGCCTCTGTTTCGGCTATACCGGCGAGCGCATCTCTCCGGCGAAGCATTGGAATTTCTGCAGCGCCGGGTCCTGGTGATCACTTTGTTCGCGTGGTTACCGCTGATGCTCTTGTCGGCGCTGGCGGGCCGCGCTCAGGGCGGCGCCATCAAGGTCCCCTTCCTGTATGACATCGAGGCGCACACTCGATTCCTGATCGCCTTGCCTCTGCTCATCATCGCGGAAGTCATTGTTCATCGATACATCGGAAATTTCGTCCGCTGGTTCGTGGAGAGGGGCATTGTGGGGACGGAAGACATGCCAAGGTTCCACGCGGCAATCGCCGCAGAGCTGCGCGTACGCAACTCCGTTGCCGTGGAAGTGACGCTGTTGGTTTTGGTCTATGGGCTCGGGCTTTGGCTCTGGCGGAGCCGGATGGCCCTGGATGTCGCAACCTGGTACGCGACGCCGCAGGCGACGCAATTGCATCTTACCCTGGCCGGGTACTGGTACGTCTTCGTGAGTATCCCGATTTTTCAATTCCTTCTGCTGCGGTGGTACATGCGGTTTGGGCTCTGGTTCCGGTTTCTGTGGCAGGTTTCCAGACTGAACCTGCACCTTACCGCGGCCCACCCAGACCGGGCCGGCGGGATCGGCTTTCTGGGTAAGTGCTCCTATGCTTACGCGCCCATCCTTTTCGCCCACGGTGCCTTGTTGGCGGGAGTGATTGCGAGTCGCGTCCGGTATGGCGGACAGAACTTGATGTCGTTCAAGATGGAGGCCGCCGGCCTGGTGGTCTTCTTCGTCCTGATCCTCCTCGGCCCGCTCGTCGTGTTTACCCCGCAGCTTATGCGTACCAAAATACAGGGGTCCGGCCAGTATGGTGTGCTCGCCAACCGGTATGTGTTTGGGTTTGAGAAGAAGTGGATACGAGGCAGCGCCCCGGAAACCGAACTACTCGGCACCGGAGACATCCAGTCATTGGCCGACCTGGCGAACAGCTACGCGGTGGTGCGCGAAATGCGCGTGGTTCCCTTCGGAATTGAAGAAATCGCGCGGCTCGCCGTTGCAACCGCGGCGCCTCTCTTGCCGTTGCTGCTGTTGACTTTTTCGGTGGAAGAATTGTTGGCTCGTCTGTTCAAGACCCTTTTCGGATGAATAGAAATTCGCGGAACGCTCATGTCCAGCAAGGCGCAGTCGCCGGACTTGAGCTTTCTTTCTGAGGGTCCGCCCGATCTGCCGCGCAGCTCTCGTTTCAAACCAACTTGGTGATGGCAGCCGCCATCCAACTCAACAAGCTTCGCTTTCGCTACCGTTCGCGCAACTATTCCGGGAATTCCGGCGTGGGGGAATGAATCCTATGATCTCAGACAAATTGAGGAAGGCCTTGGCGGTGGCTCTCAGCCTCCTTCTCGCCTGCGTGTCATCGCCGCTGGTGTATGGCTACCAGGAGCCGCAAGAGGCGGCGAACCCTAATCAGGAAGGCGGGAATCCTAATTTCAAGAGCGCCCCGAAAAGCGCGGAGCAGGTCCAGGCGCTGGTAGCGCCCATCGCTCTCTATCCGGATGCGCTGCTGGCCCAGGTGCTCTCCGCGTCTACGTTCCCGGACCAGATCGTACTCGCCTATGAATTCCTCCAGCAGCACAAGGGGCTTACCGGTGACAAGCTTGGGGAGCAAGTCAACAAGGAACCCTGGGACCCCGCTGTGAAGGCGCTTACGCAGTTTTCTTCCGTGATCGACAACATGAACAAGAACCTGGCCTGGACCTCCGAACTGGGCGAGGCATATATCGACCAGCCGAAGGACGTGATGGCTGCCGTCCAGGTCTTGCGCGCCAAGGCCAAAGCTGCGGGCAAACTGGAAACAACTTCCGAGATGAAGGTGGTGCAGGAGTCGCCGGAGGTCATCGTGATCCAGCCGGCGAATCCTCAGGTCGTTTATGTGCCCACCTACAATCCCACAGTGATTTACGGCACGACCTACACGACGCCCGGCTACAGCTCGGGTGATGTGGCTGCTGCCGCGGTAATTGGATTCGGCGCCGGAATCGCCATCGGCGCCATGATGCACAACACTTATTACTATCCCTGGGGATGGAGCGCCTGGAGTTGTGGCTGGCACGGCGGCGCCGTGTACTACGGCCATACTGCTTATTACGGCAACGCTGCCTGGCACGGCACGTACGGCGCTTACGGCTATCGCGGCTACGGAACTACTTACCACGGAGCTTACGGCTCGGCGTCCACATACCACGGGGCTTACGGCTCCGCCGGAGCCTATTCAGGCGCTAATCGATACGGCGGAACCAGTACGGGCGGCGCTTATCGGACTGCCTACGGCGGTCAAAGTGCGCACACCTCTACGACGGCTGCCGGCGGTGTTCACACCGGGGGCTCGGGTTACAGCAATGTCACAGGACAGGGCTATCACTATGGAGCCACGAGCACCGCCGCCGGAGGCAGCGCGTATCACGGCACCACCAGCACCGGCCAACACGTTGCCGGCGGCACCACCGCCACCGGCAAGTCATGGAGCGGTTCCAGCGCCAACAGCGGCTGGTCTTCACGGGCCGCCAGCAGCCGTGGCTATAGCAGCATGCGCGCAGGCGGCGGTGGACGTCGCCGTTGATTTCACACTTCCAGAGGGGGCTATTTATTTATGTCGCGTCTGAAGAGAAATTGCTTAATCATGGCGCTGCTCGCACTGGCTGTTTCACTCGCCGCATGCGGCAAATCACAGAAGGCAGCGGAGAAGGGAACTACGGACCAGAATACCCCGCGGACTTTTGCATCTCCCGCTGAAGCAGGCTCGGCTATCTTTGAGGCCGCCAAAGCCGGCGACCAGACTACACTGCTTGCTATCTTCGGTCCCGAGGGCAAGGAGATCCTTGAATCCGGAGACGCCGTGCAGGACAAGAACACCCGCGAGCTTTTTGTGGCCGCCTACACCCGGATGAATCGCTGGGACGCCAACCAGGCCGGCGGTGAAATCCTCTACGTGGGGGCGGACAATTTTCCGTTTCCCGTTCCCCTCAAGAAGAACGCCACGGGCAAGTGGTATTTTGACACCGCGGCAGGCAAAGACGAGATCCTGGCGCGCCGCATCGGCAATAATGAATTGGTTGCCATCAACGTGCTCGGCGATATTGCCGGGGCGCAAAAGGACTTCTTCAATCGGGCCCACGGCGGCGTAAAGCAATACGCGCAGAAGTTTGTCAGCGACCCGGGCCAGCAAAATGGTCTGTACTGGGAGGTGCCGGAAGGCAGGCCTCCAAGCCCTCTGGGCCCGTTGGGCGACATGGCCCAGGCCCTGGGCTACTCCCGCAGTGATAAACCACAGCCGTTCAACGGCTACTATTACCGCATGCTCACAAAACAGGGCGCCACCGCCAAGGGCGGCGCGCGCGACTACTTGACGGATGGAAAGTTGACCAAGGGTTTTGCTGTTGTCGCTTATCCTGCGAAGTACGGCGACTCAGGAATCATGAGCTTCATCGTGGGTCCTGATGGCGTGGTCTATCAAAAGGATATGGGAGAGAAGACCGGAGACGTGGCCGTGGCCATGTCGGAATACAACCCGGGCGAGGACTGGGCGGAATTGAAGCCGGAACCGCTGCAGCGGCCAACAGGACCGAAGACGGCGAGAAAGTAAGAAGAGATCGCGCGGGATCGCCGTGATCGGAAGGCCAAAATCCTGCCACTGATGACGCTGATTCCACAGATCAAAGACGATCCCGTACAATTCTGCCGCTGGCCTTATCCGCGCTAATCCGCGTGAATCCGCGGTGGGCTTTTTTGTTTCCGATCACGGCGATGTCGGCGATCACGCGCGATGGCGGCGATTCCCCTAAGGTTGCACGTCCCGCCTCAGATACAAATACAGCCGGTTGCCGGGACGCAGATCATGCGTGCTGTAAAGGCGATATTTGCTGCCGAGAAGCTGTTCAACTTCCGCCCGCTGGTTCTCATGGGCGATGATGATCGGCTCGGTCGTGGAAACCACCTTGGCCCAGTAGCCCACACTGGTGTAATCCCGCAGGTACCAGGGCAGCGGCCAGTGCTCGGGCGACATTACGACGATGCCGATGTTCTTTCCCGCAGCGTTGCCCGCGGCGATCATATCGATTTCATTCACCAGGTTGAGCAGGTCGCGTTTGCTGTGTGCGTAACTGTAGACGGCGGTCTCATCGTCGTAGCGGGAAAAGCTGGTCTCAATCGCCTGATAGAGCGAGAATGCCGCGGCCAGGGCCACAAGCAAGACCGGGACAGCGCGCGCCTTCCAACGCTCATACATCTGACCCAGCACATAGCCCGCCATGATAATCAAAGGCAGAACAATGCTTAGTTGCAGCCACGGCGTCTTGTAAGGAACCAGAGAATAGGCTGCAAGAATGCCCAGCGACCAGAAAGCCGTGAACACGGCAAAGCGGCTGGTTGCCTTGACCAGAGCGGTGATCACGCCCAGGAAGCCCAGCGCCAGCGCCGGCAGCTCCGCTCGCGAGAGCCAGTCAAAGTAGGTCCAGTAGTCATGCAGGTCGTCCGTTCGTCCGGTCTTGAACCAGTAGCCGTACGTTCGCACAGAGTCATAAAGGCCCTGGGGGAAATAGGTAAAGAAGGAGGAATAGAACAGGACCCAGATTGCCGCGAAGACGAGCGCAGCGGTGGCGTAGAGCTGGGCAGTGCTCCACTCCGGCTGGGATGGCTGGCCTTGTTGCGCGGCTGCGGTCCGCCCCCGCGCCATCACTTCTTCAGCAGACTTTTTTCGCAGACCCAGGTAGAACTCCGCGCAGAGCAATGCCAGCAGCCACACCACGACAGTGATGATCCAGGTTTCCTTGGTCGCGCCCAGCAGGGCCAGCGAGGCCGAGGCCAGCATCAGGTACTTAGGCTCAGAGGTCTCTTTCAATTTCAGCCAGGCCACGACTACGCCCAGGCTGAAGAACACGAAAAGAATCTCATGGATAAAGTAACGCGAAAAGAAGACCATTCCCGGCGAGACCGCGGCCAGAGCCGCTGCGGCGACCGCCCCGAACGTCCCTAGTTGCCGCCGTAGGCAGAGGAAGAGCCATATCACACCGAGTCCGAAGATCACCGTCACCAGGCGGATGGCGAACGTGCTTAAGCCGGCTTTGCCGTAAAAGAGGGCATTGAGCGTTGTTGTAACCAGCCCGGCGTAATACAGTGTGGGCCCGTGATAGTTCGCGGGATCGTAATGGTAATAGCCGTTGCGGAACAGGCTGACCATGAACAGCCCATTCACGCCCTCGTCATGATGAAGAACTTTGGCGCTCAGCGAAAGAAGGCGCAGGAGAGCCGCCCCAGCCAGCAGAGAGATGCACGTCCACTGCCAGCCGGTCAGCTGGAACCTGGATCTTTCCTCAGGGGCCGGCGCTTTCTGTTTGCGGTCGGCGGCGCGCGGTGCTTGCGCTCTGCGCTTGCGGATTCTTGCGGTAGCCTGTGTCATTATCCTTTATATGCGCCTACGGGCTGTGATTCTCTGAGGCTCTCGGCAACTTCTATGAGTTCCGGGTCCACGCAGCGGGTGCGCTCCACCGCCTCGGCAAGCGGCACGGAGCGGATTTCATTTCCCTTCAGCGCGACCATGGTCCCGAACTTGCCTTCATGCACCAGGTCAATGGCGGCCACGCCATAGCGCGTGGCCAGCATGCGGTCAAAAGCCGTGGGCGTGCCGCCGCGCTGCGTATGCCCCAACACCACGGCGCGGGTCTCAAAGCCGGTGCGCTTTTCGATTTCCGCTGCCAGCAGGTTGCCGATGCCTCCCAGGCGTACGTGGCCGAATTGGTCCAGCTTTCTTCGCTCTTGTTCCACCGTGTGATTGGCCAGTCTGGCGCCCTCGGCCACCACCACGATGCTGAAGTAACGGCCGCGGTCGTGGCGGCGTCTGATGGTTTCCGATACCTCGTCGATATCGAACGGTTTTTCCGGGATGAGGATCACGTCCGCTCCCCCGGCCACGCCGCTGTAAATGGCGATCCAGCCGGAGTTGCGCCCCATTACCTCTACGACGATCACGCGGTTGTGCGCCTCCGCCGTGGTATGAACGCGGTCAATGGCTTCGGTGGCGATGCTGACCGCTGTATCAAAGCCGAAGCAGAGATCGGTGCCGCTCAGGTCGTTGTCGATGGTCTTGGGTACACCCACTACCTTCACCCCGCGGTCTGACAGCTTGAGCGAAACCGATTGCGTGTCATCGCCCCCAAGGGCTATCAGCGCATCCACCCCGTTCTTCTTCAGGTTCTCTGCGCAGCGCTCCAGGCCGCCCTCGCTCTTGGCCGGGTTGGTGCGCGAAGTGCGCAGGATCGTCCCGCCCTGGGGCAGAATGCCTTTGACCGCTTCCAGATCAAGCCGCACCGTCATGTTTTCCATCACGCCGCGCCAGCCTTCGAGGAAGCCGACAAACTCGTCGTTGTAATGGAAGGTCCCTTTGCGCACGATGGCGCGGATGACCGCATTCAATCCCGGGCAATCGCCTCCGCCGGTAAGAATACCGATCTTCATTTTCCAGCCCTTTCTTCGGAAACGTTGGTCTTATAAAGGACGTAAGACCCGTTTCCCGCAACTTTCCGGTATCGCGACCAGAACGGGTCATTCACCTGCAGCGTTGCGCGCTCGATCGGGCCGATCAGCACGTACTCCACAGCATATTTCCGCAGCAGCATCTCGGCGTCCGGCGCTCCCGAATACATGTGAGCGATGTCCTCACTGCGCCGCGTGTAGTCCAGCCCGCGAGAGAAGATCCAGCCGGGGTGGCCGAGCAAAGACTGCCTGCCAGTCAAGAATACCGGAGAATTGTAAGTAGGCGCATGCAGCACGACGGCGCGCGGGCCGGCCTTCTCAGAAATCGCCTGGGCCACG
>Ga0316628_100004750_pt1 | contig 10738 bp, 9 predicted proteins | sample OWC_Aug_M2_C1_D5_FD_207648 | JGI IMG/M metagenome (GOLD analysis project Ga0316628, IMG submission 207648) | Wetland soil microbial communities from Old Woman Creek delta, Ohio, United States - OWC_Aug_M2_C1_D5_C | ecosystem: Environmental > Terrestrial > Soil > Wetlands | place: USA: Ohio... | reverse complement strand
GCCAAAAACAAGAAGTGGCAAAATTATGCGAAGGCTCCTCAAAGCAGTCCTTTCGGGGGCGCCACTTGGCGACACATCAACGCTGGAAGATGAAGCTTCAGTAGAAGACATCAAAGCCACGTACGAAGAAATGCGTAGGCAACTGGCGAAATAAGAACCAATATTTCCCTTCAGTCTTTTCTTTATTTTTATCCTATTCCTAGTTCTCGATATCGTGCAAGGTTCAGAACCATCGTCTCTCACGCCCTTAAATCGGCAGAAAACTCCCGACAAGCAAAGTTACAACTACAAGAAAGTTTTAATGGCTTAAGCTATCATCAACTGATACAGAGATGTTGTTTATGAAGTTTGAAACAATTGTCAATGCGGTTATACCCCGCACACCAAACGTTATGAGTTACAGGTTCCCAAGACCTCAGGAATTAAACTACAGGCCAGGACAGTTTCTCTTCATAACTATAAAGCCAAGTGGAAGGGAGTTGAGCAAACACTTCAGTTTTTCTAGCAGTCCCACGGAGACAGAACACATTGAATTCACCAAGAAATTCACGGACAGCGAATTCTCAGCCGCCTTGAAAGCAATGAAGTCTGGTGACTGGGCTAGAATCGAGGCGCCTTTCGGACAATTCACATTCGAAGGAGAACACGACAAAATTGGAATGCTTGCTGGAGGAATCGGAATAACACCGCTAATTAGCATCTGCAAATATTGCACTGACCGCCAGTTGAATACAAAGATTACATTGCTCTACGGATGCCGCACAGAGGGCGACATTGCGTTTAGGAAAGAGCTTGAAGAGATGCAAACGCAGAACCGCAATCTGAAAGTTGTCTTCACTCTGAACGAGCCTTCAATTGATTGGAAAGGTCGGGTCGGCGTGATAAATGTAGAGATGGCAAAACAGGAAATTCCAGACTACAGGGATACAATTTTCTATACTTGTGGTCCGCCCATTATGGTGGAAGTAATGGAAAAACTCGTAGAAAGCTTAGGCTTGCCCAAAACCCAACTTAGACGCGAATACTTCTCGGGTTACACGCCAGAGCACAGCTGAACCTATGGGTAAAAGCGTCTCGTGGTCCTCGGGAAGGGAATTGAGTCAATTATGTTTTCCAAGTCTAGCATCCATGTCAAAAGCCGTTCAACTCCCATGCCAAAACCAACGTGCGGAACTGTGCCGTAGCGTCTAAGATCTAGGTACCAGTCATAATCCTCTGGTTTAAGTCCCATTTCCTCGATTCGTTTTGTTAGTATTTCTTTATCGTCTTCTCTGGCGCCACCGGTTGATATTTCGCCTATTCTGGGGACTAACATGTCAGTAGACATTGCAAGTTCAGGACGGTCTCGGTAAGTCTTACAATAAAACGCTTTAATAGCGGTGGGATAATCGTAGATGAAGAAAGGTTTCCCAACTTCGTCAGCAAGAATTTTCTCGTCCTCATAGCCCAAATCGTCGCCCCACTTCAGCTTGGATCCTTTCGCTTTGAGCCGTTCAATCGCCTCGTTGTATGTCATTCGCGGAAACGGCACTACTGCAGACTTCAGCTTTGAAACGTCAGCACCCAGTTCCTCCAATTCTCGCCCGCAATTCTTCACTGTCTGCAAGCAAATATACGCTAACAGTCCTTCCTCAAACTTCATCAGGTCGGCCATTTCAGCGAAAGGCCATTCCCCCTCCATGTGCCAATACTCTGTCAAATGTCTAATCGTGCGACTCTTTTCCGCGCGGAACGAAGGTGCGATGCAGTAGACGTTCTCCAATGAGTAAATCAATATCTCAAGGTAAAGCTGGCTGCTTTGCGTCAAGTATAGGGACTGATCGAAATACTTTAGCCCGAAGAGTGTAGACCCGCCCTCACAAGCAGCGCTGATGAACATGGGTGGCGAAATCTCTGTGAAACCTTGTTTGACAAAGTACTCGCGAGCATATTCCATTACGTTTGCGCGGACTTTCATTACCAAATTCATTCGACGGCTACGTAGCCACAAGTGTCTGACATCACGGAGAAAATCTTCGCTCTTGTCTTTTGCTATTGGGAAGGTCTCTGCTAACCCGATGATGTTAATTGCGTCTGCAGAGATTTCGTGCCCGCCTGGCGCACGGGGGTCGGTTTTTGCAGTGCCTTCCAAAGTTAGAGAGGACTCAATGGTTAGTCGTTCAGCTCCGTCCCATGCTGGGCTGTCTTTCTTGACGGTGCATTGTATGATGCCCGTGGAATCTCGAACTACGAGGAAAATCATGCCCTTCCCTTCGCGCTTTCGGTAAACCCAGCCCCGTATCGCAACTTTTTTGTTCTCGTGACAGCCATCTAAGATTTCGCGAATCTTCACCAAACCTTGCTCCCCTCATTAACAGCTTCCTCTAAGTATTATTTTCAAGGCTAAATGCCTATCTGTTCACAACAATAGGCTTCTGCAGCGTGTGGGTCCTTCGAAATTGCTTTCTTGGAATTGCTGATTGGTGCAACAAGAAAAGGGAGTGGATGTTGGCTTATTTCGGTTACCAGTCGGGCATAACTCTGATGGGAGACACAATTGACGTGAATGAGCTTTCGATTCCCTGTATTTGTTGTATCACCGAGACTAGTGTTTCGAGTTCTTGGGGGTCCGACGCTTTCACCGAGCAAATCACATCGAAAGGTCCGAGCACAGTGTCAGCCGACAAGACTTCGGGTATGGTGAGGAGTTTTGCTCTAACAGTTTCCAGATTTTTCGGTTTGACGTTCAGGAATATGAAAGCATAGGGCTTTTCTGTGAGTTTTGGGCCTTCCGAAATCACTGCGAGACTCACTGTTTTTGCGATCCAGTCTTCTTCTGCGCCAATCATCCTGATTGGATTGAACCATTTCTCTGTGAACTCTTGAAGGTCTTCCAAGTCGTTGAACTGCACTAGTATGTCAACTGGACCGAAGAGTAGGAACACGTTTTGCTGATCCAGGTGAAGACCGAGTAGAAGTTTCTTGAGAACTTCATTGTATGAACCTGGTTTGCACGTTAAGCCCATGTAGGCTTTCATCTGTTGTTTATCACCTTTAGATTCGTCAATTGGTGAGGAAAAACTTGACTGTTTAAACAGTCTTTGTCTTTACTTAGGAGGTACCTGTGTATCGCTGTTGCCGCTCTCTTTCCGGTTCCCATTGCGCTAATGACAGTAGCTTCGCCTGTCATGATGTCTCCGCCTGTGAAGACGCCTTCCAAGCTAGTTTCGCCTGTCTCTTCATTCGCAACTATAGTGCCCCTTGGCGTTGTTTTCAGTCCCTTGGTCACACTCTGTATGATTGGGTTTGGGGTCCTGCCAACAGCAACGATGACAGTGTCTATTTCGATAACAGTTTCCGATCCTTTGATTGGAACGGGTCGTCTTCTGCCTGACTCATCTGGTTCTCCCAGCTTCATCGTGACTAACTCAATTCCTTTGACCCTGCCTTGCTCGTCTCCAAGGAAACGGCTTGGGGAAGCTAGGAATTTGCAGGTTACGCCTTCTTCCTCCGCGTTCAGTAGCTCTTCAGCTCTGGCAGGAATCTCTTCTCTCGACCTGCGGTAAATTATGCACACTTGCTCAGCCCCTAGTCTGAGTGCACATCTAGCTGAATCCATGGCAACGTTGCCGCCACCAATGACGGCCACATGTTTGCCGACTCTGATAGGCGTGTCGTATTCTGGAAACTTGTAGGATTTCATCAAATTGATTCTGATGAGGAACTCATTAGCTGAGTAGATTCCGCCCAGGTTTTCGCCCGGGATTCCTAAGAACGTGGGAAGGCCAGCACCAGACCCGATGAATACAGCGTCGTAGCCCTTGTTAAAGAGCTCCTCAATCGTGAACAATCTGCCAATCAATGCGTCGTTGTGGAACTCCACGCCGAGCCTAATTATGTAGTCAACTTCTGCTTGCACTATTTTTTTGGGAAGCCTGAACTCCGGGATGCCATAAACGAGGACTCCTCCGGCAACGTGCAGTGCCTCGAATACTGTCACGGTGTGACCGAGTTTTGCCAGATCCGCCGCTGCTGTTAGTCCAGCTGGTCCAGCGCCAATCACGGCAACTCGTTTCCCAGTTGGTTTTGCGGTCCTAGGAATATTTGTTCCACGATCTCGTTCGAGGTCGGCTACAAATCGTTCGAGTCTGCCGATCGAAACAGGATCGCCTTTTATTCCACGCATGCAGTATTTCTGGCATTGCTCCTCTTGTGGACATACTCTTCCGCAGATAGCGGGCAGACTGTTCTTCTCTTTCACTTTTCTTATAGCAGCGTCGTATTTCTTCTCTTTAATGAGTCTTATGAACGCTGGAATTTCAAGCCCAACAGGGCAGCCGCCGATACATCTTGGTTTTGGGCAGCCTAGGCAACGCTGGGCTTCATGTAGGGCTTGTTCTTCATTGTAGCCTTGAGCCACTTCGTTGAAATTGCGAACACGAATCTGAGGGTCTAGTTTTTTCATTTGGACAGCATGCTGGCCGTCGGATGCCCAAGGGTTTGACATCAGCGTTTCCCGCATTTGCATATTCCTCCAGGAGCTTTTTCGTGGAAGTCTAATGCCAACCTTTCTTCAGGCGGGTACACTCTCAGACGTCTAATAAGTTCTTCGAAATCTGTATTATGGGCGTCGAATTCAGGGCCATCTAAGCACGCAAATTTGGTTGCGCCTCCTACGGAGACTCGGCAAGCACCGCACATGCCCATTCCGTCAACCATAATTGGATTAAGGCTGACAACCGTTTTGATGCCGTATGGTCGGGTAACTTCTGACGTGCTTCTCATCATCAGAGGCGGACCAATCGCGTAGACGACGTCGAAATGATATTTGTTGTCGATAAGCGATTTCAGGGTATCGCTAACGAAGCCTTTTCGTCCTCTTGACCCATCATCCGTGGTGATGTAGAATTCGTCTGAAACTTGTTTCATCTCGTCTTCCAAGATAAGCAACTTCTCGGTTCTTGCACCGAGTATTGAGATCACCGTGTTGCCTGCTTCTTTCAAGGCCTTCGCGATGGGATATGCTGCCGCTGTGCCAACACCTCCACAAACGACCGCTGCCAACCCGTAATTTTTGACGTCGCTTGGCTTCCCTAAAGGTCCAGCTATGTTCTTAATTTCGTCTTGAACCTGTAAGCAGCCAAGCTTCTTAGTTGAGACCCCGACTTCTTGGAAAATCAAAGTGATAGTCCCTGTTTCGTTTTCCCATCCGACAAGTGTAAGTGGGATTCTTTCGCCTTCATCATCTACTCGCAATATGACAAATTGGCCCGCTTTCGCTTTTTCGGCAATTTCGGGAGCGTGGATTCTTACCTGTTTAATCTGTGAAGTAAGTTCTTCTTTTTCTAGGATCTTATAAGTTGTTGGAATTTCGTTTTCTGGCGCATCTTGCAGTCTAAGGGTTGTCAATTTCGCACTCCCATAACACCGTTATAGACAACATATAACGTCGTTAAGTCGCCTATAAACATTACGAGGAAGATGCTGCAATCACTCTGAGATTTGCCCATGGACAAAACTCAAGAAATAACCGCCAAAATCCTACAAATCCGCTATCAATATGTGCACGGACGCGCGGAATTCTCCTCCTCCGCTTAAGGCTCAGAAACCCTAAACTCAACCAGCAAAGCAAGAAAAACAGCGCCTCAGCAGGTAACAAAAGACTGTTAAGGAAATACACGGGCGTAAAAGAAGAGACCAGACAATAGACCTCTGCTTGAGCTAAGTACGTGAAGAACGTACTGAAAGGTATCGAAGTCGGGAACTGCTTCAAAGCAATGACTTTCTATTTTAAACTTATTAAACTAGAATTCTCCAGCAACCTTCTCCAGTTTTCTCCCATCGAGTCTATACGTTGTCCATTCATCTAGCGCCTCTGCCTCCATCTTCTTATAGAAAGCAATGGAGGGTTTGTTCCAGTCTAAACAAGACCATTCTAGACGCCCACATTTTCTTTCCATCGCCAGTTTCGCGATGAACGAGAACATAATTTCGCCAAGGCCTTTTCTCCGCATCTGTGGTTTAACGTAGAGATCTTCGATGAATATGCCAATACGTCCTGTGAAGCTTGAGAAGGTGTGAAAGAATATTGCGTAGGCTACCGGTTTATGTTTATATTCGCCGATTATGGCTTCAACGACGCCGCGGTGGAACAGTGTTTCTTTAAGGAGTTCTTCCGTGACTTCAAGACTGTCCAGCAGTTTCTCGTATTCCGCAAGTTCTTTGACCAGGTTGTAAATGATTCCAGCGTCTTTTTCCTCTCCAAACCTGATAGTGAATCCGTCAATTCTAGTTTTGATGTTCTTATCCATGTTAGTGTCTCACTCTTTTTTGAAGCGTCCCCGCGGAATCCAAATTGAGTCTTATGTCGGATGGATTTTTGTCCTGCCTATATTTAAAGTCGAAGTCAGAGGAACTCCGCTAACGGATAATTAGGGAACCAAACCCCGCAATTCTTAAACCGCAGAGCACGCGCATATAACTGACCTTCAATGGCTGACACACTGCAAGAAGCTGGCAAATTAAGAGCGCTCAAGTTATCAGCCGTGGCGATATTCAGCGTAGTCATAATCGAAGTCTTTGTTGGTTTAGCCGTGAATAGTCTTGCCGTCCTCAGCGATGGCTTGCATGCACTTCTTGACGCCTTTTCGAGTTTGATGCTGTTCTTCGCAGCTCGGGCTTCACTTAAACCACCTGATGACGAACACACTTACGGGCACGCGAAATTTGAAGCAATTGGTGGTTTGACAGCCGGAATAATTCTTGTTGGTGTGGCGCTTTTGATATTCTTCGAAGCCGCAGTTCGATTGATGGGAAATGTTCGTGTTAATGAAGGCTTGGAGTTCGCCGGTTTCCTCGCTATAGGATATACTTTGTGCATTGATTTCTTCAGAATATTTGTTTTCAGAAAAGCCCAGAGCACTCACAGTACATCAATGAAAGCTGGTTTCTATGATGCAATTTCGGATTTGAGTTCGACGATCATTGCCCTTCTAGGTTTCGGGCTTGCGACGATAGGATTTAACAATGGTGATTCATTTGCCTCAATTTTTCTCGGTGTAATGCTGATCTACCTCAGCATTAAGCTTGTACGTGCCAGCATTGTGGAGCTAAGCGACGCAACGTCGAGAGGGATGACTCAGAAAATTCAAAAGGCAATCGTTTCTGAACGTGGTGTGCTGAGAAATGAGAACCTTCGAGCTAGACAAGTCGGTTCGAAAACGTTCATCGAAACGACTGTGAAGGTCTCTGATGCAATGAGTCTTGACGAAGCACATGCTTTGGCATCTCGGATCGAGGGGAAATTGACAAAAGCGTTTGGAAACGTTGATGCCACTATACACATTGAGCCCTGCGAATCGGAAACAGGTATGAAACAATTGGTCGAGAAACTCGCAAAGGTTGACGGCGTACTTGAAGTGCACGAGATCTCAACCGTCTACGCAAGTGGAAAACTCTACATAACGCTGCATGCCATCGTCGACCCAAAGATGTCGGTCGAAGGAGCGCATGACATAGCCCAGAAAATTGAGCATCGTGTTCATTCCGGTATTGACCAATTGGAGAACGTTACTGTGCATGTTGAGCCCGCGCTCGGGGTTCACGCAGCAAAGATAGGCGACGAGGAATTGAAAAGAATTATCTCCAACGTTGCCGATGGCTTTTCAGAGAATTTTCGTTTAGAAAGAGTGCTTACTTATCTAGCTGAAGGTAAACGCTACATAAATCTGGATTGTTGCTTCACTAAGCAAATTACCATCACTGAGGCTCATGAACTTGCCTCACGAATCGAGAAAGAAATCAAAGAGCATTTCGCCGAATCTGTGGTAACTGTTCACATTGAGCCAAGCTGTACACAAAAATAGTGACTCGTTTCCTTGATACAGACTGCTATTCTTGACTTGATAACTGAATTCTATTCCTTGAATGATTCGAGAGTCTTGTTTTCTTCAACTTCCTCGTCCGAAAGCTCAAGACTCGCCTGTTTATGTGCTTCAGCGTTGAGTAGCATATCCACGAGCGCCTTCTCATCCACTTCCGCACGCGTTCTCCAGTCCAAATACAATTGTGCATTGTCATCTTCAGTCAAGTAGCCGTAGCGGATGTATCTGTCTATGTTTGGTCCAACTTTCCAACCTGGAATTTTTTCACCAAGTAATTCTTCAACATCCTTGCGTGGAACTTGGCCTTTTTTGCTGATGACATAACTGATGGTTATGGCTAAACCTGCGAGGTCGTCTATGCGCCATCCAATCATTTTGGGTTCTTTTGGAGATAGATTGCCTCGTAGTGTAACATAGAACCGTGCCTTGTCGAGATCCTCCAACGAAGGCTTTTGAGCAGGCTGTTTTTCCTCTTCAAAAACAGTTTTCACTTGTAGATCAAGATTCTTTAGATAGTCATCCAGTACGTCCAAGACTTTTGGGTAATCTGCGCCTAGCGTTTTGTGCAGTTCCCACCCTTTTACGCCTGGTTTCTGGTGTCTTCTGTAAAATAGCATGTGTGTAGCTCGTTTCACTTTGGCTGCGTAAACGCCCTTCCGCTTGCTCAATCAGACTCGCCTCTTTTCCACTTCTGCCAGTTATCGTATGTCACAGATATCGGAATTGAAACACCTTGTTGCGCGCTAATCTTGGCCAAGGGTTTCTCGAATGGTTTTATGAAGATCTCTTCTTCCAATGGGCGGATTTCCAGCGTTGCGTAACCATACGTGATCAGGAAGCTTGTCATGAAGGCTCTCTGGACAGTTTCTTCGTAGGATTCAGCGCCTACAAAATCCCAATACAGGATCTTCTCGTTTTTTCCCTTCGTCTCAACTTCTAGTTTGAGTTCTTTCCAGAAAGCTTCCATCTCTTCGCTGAATACTTTGTCGCCGAGAATACGTTGCTTAATCAGTTCTTCTCGTGTTGCGGTTCCAGTTCCAATTTCGTTGATTGAGTAATCTTTCCATCTATCGCTTAACGGTATTAGACTTTCCCAATAGCGAATGGCTTCTGACAAGCTACTGAGGGTGATCTGTTCTAACTCAACAATAGGATGCCATGTATGAAGGAAAATTCCCATCATGTCTTCCTTTGGTGTTTGCAGTATTTTCTCTTCGAGCAGAAAAGGGTCGGCGTAAAGCGATGTTGAACGATGTTTTACCCATTCGCTCTGAAGTTTAATCACCGACGCTAGATGATGAATCGTTTCCGCGTCGAGGTTAAGGTCTTCAGGTTTCTGCCACTCCGGAAAATACTCCCTAATCACTTTGATAATGTCTTCCACATCCAACGTGAAGGGATCCACTGAGTGAGCTTCAATTGCCATGCACATTTCGATAATGCGTTGCAGCCGCTCTCTACCAATTTTTTCTTCTCTGGTGATTTGCACTATGCAACCTCTCTTACCACTGATTTGCCTTCAACGTTCTGTACCGTGATTATATTTGCATTCTCTTGCGCGAAAGTTATTTGGCTAGGAGTAATTACAACGTATTGTGCTGTGGCTTCCTTGATCATCGACAGGATCAATCGAGCAATCATTTCTCGATTCTTGGGGTCCATATGAATGTCGTATTCATCGACCGCTCGAAATGGGGAACGCACATGCTGTTGTAATGCAAGCAAGAAACTCATTGTTGCTGTTGTTCTCTCGCCACCGCTTTGGGTGTGGGAATCCAGAGCTACCGGTTTAGCTCCTTTGAAACCAACGAGAATTTCTAAGCTTGCAGATTCAATGTCATTTGTATTTTCCAGGCGAACTTCGCCTGTTGCCAGCGTTTGCCCCATAATTTTCTGGTACTCTAGGTTTACTCGTTCGATGAGGCTCTGCATAACAGTTCTCCATGATTGCATTCGGGTCTTTACTTCCTCAAGGGTCTTTTCGCGGTTCTCAGCCACGACCTGTGCCTTTTCCTTGAGCTCCAAGTAAAGCTTGGAATAAGACTCGTACATGCGTTCGATATCTTCGGATACGTCCGCCAACGCCGCCAAGTGGCCGTCAATTAAGCGGATTTCGTCAACGATATCGCCGACGCTTTTTAAGACGGCGATTCTGGTGCCCGATTGTTCCGCTTTTGTTGTGGCAGCTGCAATGTTTGCTTTCGCGTCCTTGAGGGCAACATCTATCTTCTTTACATCTGATTCTGCGTTTTCTCTCCTATATTCAAGTAGTGCCAATTGTATGCGATGGTCGACGGCTTGGTCGCTTACTTTTTTGGCAGCTTCTTCCAAGCTTTGCAGTATGGTTTGGTTTTCGCCAACTTGTCCCCTGACTTTCTGGAGGCTTTGGCGATTGTTCTCCATGAGTTCTTTTAGGTTTTCACTTCGGATGAGTTTGAGCTGGCTATAGTTTCGACTTTGAATGTTTGATTCGATGATTTCGGCTTCTCTGAGCAGTTGCTGCAATAATGCAATCGTGGATTCATTCCCAGCGATTTCGCGTTCGAGGTTCAGGCGTTCATTAAAGATAGTCTTTGTTTCTTCCCTGATTTTTTCATGTTGTTTCAGCTGAATATTCAGGTTGTCCTTGGTCGCTTTTGATTCGTTCTCAATATTGCCGAGAGCTGCTTGCTCTCTGTTCTTATCTGCTTCAAGCTCTCGGAAGATGCTTTCGCGCCTTTCTACTTCTGCCCACCCAAGTTCCCTATCAAGGAAACGCCGTTTGGTTTGAAGCTGCTTCTTTTCCTGATATTTCTCGTACTGCTCCCGCCAATAATTCAGAGTCTGCTGTGCCGACTCGAGGAGTTTGCTTACCGATTCTTCCTGACTGAGAATTC
>Ga0316628_100004749_pt1 | contig 10739 bp, 9 predicted proteins | sample OWC_Aug_M2_C1_D5_FD_207648 | JGI IMG/M metagenome (GOLD analysis project Ga0316628, IMG submission 207648) | Wetland soil microbial communities from Old Woman Creek delta, Ohio, United States - OWC_Aug_M2_C1_D5_C | ecosystem: Environmental > Terrestrial > Soil > Wetlands | place: USA: Ohio... | reverse complement strand
GCAACAACTGTCTTTGAGTAAATTCAAGCTTCGAAGTTTAGGAACTAAAAACTCCTTTTTTGCAAAAATGATTAAAAACAAAGTGAACAAATATCTCATTAGAATCGTAAAGAATTGAAAAGCGGCAGATGGCATTCATTTGGAGATTAAATGGAAAACTTTCCATTTTCAAGAAAAGGACTGGATAATAAGTTTTCCAAGCGTAGGTAATGAAGGCAGGAAATACCTGTATTATTCTGTAAAATTTACCAAAGGAAAAGACAGCGAAGAGAGGCAAGTTTGTCTGACAGAAGTTGTCGACAGCCCGGAATTTGAGGGTAATTTTCCTTATACGGTTGGTTACTTTAAATCACCAATTGATGACAAAAGTGATTTAAAGGCTATTTATTTAGAGATTAGAATTGTAAGGTCAATTGAGGAATTCTGGAAGTTCCTAAACGACTTGAATATCTAACCGATTGAAAGCTTCATTTCTATGTCTAAGGCGGTAAATTGACACGCATTTCAACAGTATACTCATCTACCGATTTACTTTCAAAGCCCATTCTGCCACAGAGACGAACCATTTTATAATTCTCGCATGAAACAAGGCTGTAGATTGCTTCTAGTTTCAGGTCCTTTGCAATTTCAATGATGTAATCCATAAGTTTAGAGCCCAAACCCAAACCATGCCACGCATCAGCAACCATAACCGCAAATTCACCTTTTTTGCGGTCTGAATCAACAATTAACCTTACAACTCCGATTATTTGGCCATCATTTTGGAGTTCGGCAACGACCGCTATTTCCCGGTCGTAATCAAGATTGCAGTATCTAGATAGCGTATCATGCGACATTTCCTTTATTATTTCAAAAAACCTAAAGTGTACGCTCTCTTGAGAAAGAGACTTGAACAATTCATTAAATCGAAGTTCATCTTCAGATTTTATCGGTCGAAAATTAACCTGTAAACCATTTTTGAGCGTTCGGTGGGTAATGTACTTTTTTGGGTAAGGAGCAATGATCAAATGTTGACCGTGTTCAGCCGGCTCCCGCATGACCCTGCTCCTGTCGATAGCAATGCTTGCATCAACTGCAGTGGCACCACTGTCATCAACTACTAAGTTTACATTGACCTCGGCAAGCTCTGGAAAATCAATGGCAAGTTGGGAAAATTTAACTAACATTTCCTCGATGAGACTTCTTCTCAGAGCGTTGGCTAACTCACTGCCATACCGAGCCATTGCTTTCTCCATTAGCTGCCTAGCATGTATCTGGTCAAGAGGCGGAAAACCAACGCTCACATTACCGATTACTTCTGGACATGTACCACCTGTCCCTAAAACTATTAACGAACCAAAATTACTGTCTTCCCTTAACCCTAAAAATATACTGTTCTCACTGTTCCGCATTTTTGGTTGTATAGCTACACTTTGAAAATCAACAAAGCTGCTACTAGACTTAATTTTCTCAACCAACCCATTAAATAAAGCAGGAAATTCACAAGAGGTGTAAACATCAATCGGGGCAATACCAACTTGGTTGTGGGCTGATTGTGCGTACACTGGTTTCATTGTAAAAGGATAACCCGTTTGACGGGCAATCGATAGGGCTACCTCAACGCTTTTAGCAATATACGTCTTTGCGGTTGGTATTTTGTAAGCTTCCAAAAAACCAAACGATTCAATGATGCTGAGAACTTGCCTTCCTTCACCGAACGCACGCCTAATTGTTGCTTTAAGTTGCGCCGTATCGCCGACATTTAATTCGATTTCTTGAGGGGTTTGGTATAGGGATTGCAAATTGCGCGTATATATATACATGTTCATAAAAGCTGATACTGCTTCCTCAGGCGTTCTAAACGCGGGAATGCCTCTTTGATTGAGCAGTTTTCTAGCTTCTTGACAACTACTGTCCTCACCCATTAGGGCAATTAAGAGGGTTTTTCTTGTGCTCTCTGACAGCTCTATAGCCATGTTCGCTATGGTAGTCGGATGCGTTAAACCTTGAGGCGAATAAATTACAAGTATGCTGCCGCTGGCTGGGTCGCTTAGACAAGCCTGCAATACATTTCTGTATCGTCCAGGGGTCGCTTCCTCAAGAATGTCAATGGGGTTTGATATTTGGCAATAATAAGGCAAAATGTCCCTCAAAGCTAGGGCAGAAGCCACACTTAGCGGCGCAAGTTTCCCGCCCTTGAGGCTGAGTTGGTCAGCTGCTAAAACTCCAGGTCCGCTTGCATTTGTAATAATAGTCAGACTAGAGTCATTTGGATTCGGCTGCATCGATAACGCTTTAGCGCAGTCAAAAAGTTCGTTAATAGTGTCAACGCGAACGATACCGATGCGTCTAAACGCTGAGTCATAGATGTCATCCTGAGTCACCTTAGTGTCAGGGGGTATAGTAAACTCATTGCTCTCATGGAACCTGCCAGCCTTCACGATAACAATTGGTTTAGACCTTGCAAAGCCTCTAGCGGAACTCATAAAATCTCGAACATTAGTCAACGATTCTACGTATATCATTATAGCTCTCGTTTGAGAATCAGTCCCGAAATATTCAAGCAAGTCACTGACTTTAATGTCGATCGTTGAACCAACCGAGACTACTGCGCTAAGCCCAACTTGCGTTTCCTGAGACCAATCTAAAACTGTACCGCACAGTGCTGCACTCTGGGAAATAAAAGCGATCTTTCCGTCGATTGCTCTTTTGTCTCCGAACGTGGCATACAAATTGTTTTTAGGTCGTATTACACCATAACTGTTTGGTCCTATTATTCGCATTCCGTACAAACGTTGATATTGACCAATTTTTCGTATGAAATCTTGACCTTCCGTGCCATCGAAGCCAGCAGAGACAATGATTATTCCTGAAACGCCTGCTTGTCCGCATTCTTCAACGATTTGGGGAATAGTGTGCGCTGGGGTGGCAATGATGGATAAGTCTACTTTAGTTGGCACCTTGCTAATGCTTGGGTAAGCGGTAATTCCTTGAACTGTTTGTCTAAAAGCATTCACGGGGAAGACTGAACCTAAATACGATTGTCGCAAATTACACAAAATCCGAGCGCCCAATGAAGAATCGCGTTCGCTTGCTCCTATAACTGCTATCGTTTTAGGGTTAAAGAAGCAGTTGAGATCTTTGATTTCCAATTTTCTATTCCTCTTTTTCTGTTTCTTCTCTTCTTGGTGAGCACATGAGCTATTTAATTCACTTAATCTGAACATTAAAGGTGTTATTGAATTAACGGATTTTGACTACATGTGTTGAGCAGGAAATGCACGGATCGTAAGCGCGCACTAACATTTCAAGGGTTAATTCGATTTCTTTTTGTGATTTATTGACAATCTGGGGAACAAGAGCATTCATGTCCTGCTGGATGTTGCCGTGGTTTTGGTTGGTTGGAATTATGCAGTTAGCTTTAGTGCATATTCCTTTTTCGTTGTAGTTGTAGTCATGAAACAGGATACCTCTTGGTACTTCGACTGCACCAACGCCTGCGCCTGCTTTCACTTTGACTGTTGGGAGGTTGTAGTCTGGTTGACTTTTAAGCCCTGCAACTTCAAGCTCGTTTATCAAACGAATAGAATCTTCAACACTATGAACTACCTCGACCAGTTGAGCAATACTATTCATAAATGGATTGTAACACATCGGCAACAGATTAAACGCATCAGCTGTTTCTCTAGCAATAGGTGAAAGCCGCTTGTAATTGATGTTTAATCTCGCTAAAGCACCAACCATATAGGATTCACGCACATGCTTTGCCCATTTAGCAGTGGAATGCGGAACAATGTATTCATTTGTGTATGCAAGATACTCTTTTGCAGGCGCTGAACCAGTATCTGACGAAGCTATTTTGCCATCATAAAGCGCATATTCACTGGGGTCTGTTAGGGCAATGAATTCTGTTTCTCTTTTGAAATTCGGCAATTTAACAGCTAAGCTTTTGAATAGTTCAACTACTGCTTGAATACTTGGAATTGAATCTTGTAGCTTCTTCCTAAGCGCTAACAACTCTTTTATCGAAGGAATCTTGGAAAATCCGCCAGGCATCAATCTTTGAGGGTGGGTGGTTCTGCCACAAATTAGATTTGACATTTCATTTGCGGTCCGGTGAAGGCGCAGCACCGTATTGACTTCATCAGGATTAGTCGACACCAACGGAACAACTGAGCCTACACCTAACAAGTCAGGCAACACAAGGAAGCCCAAATGCAACAGGTGACTCTGCAAGTTTTCCCCATGCAACGCCAGCTTTCTTAATTTTAGATCTTGCTCGCTTATACTTATGCCCATTGCCGCTTCAGTAGCTTTTAGCGAAGCAAGCGTGTGCCCTATTGAGCATATACCGCAAATGCGAGAGGTAATATGATGAAGTTCACTCCAGGATCTGCCCACGACCATAGCTTCAAAAAATCGTGGGGCTTCAGGAATACTCCATTCACATTTTGATACAGCCCCGTTGTTTATGCTTACGTAAATGTTTCCGTGCCCTTCTACTCTTGTGACATGGTGTACATCAACTTCAAAGCTTGATTTTTTCATCGTTTCGCCTCCTGCCAACCGAAATATAACTTAAACTTACCTATTGCGTCATCGACAGTCAAACCGTACTTTATCAATACTTCCTTGTGAGAGTTTTCATTCGGATTATCCACTAGACCACGGCAGCCCCAACAAATTGTTCCCTCATTTATGCAGCATGAGTTGCAACCAGCCCTCGTTACCGTTCCAACACAAAATTGACCACGTTCAAAAGCGCAGACATTCTCGTTTTTCTTACATTCAACGCAAACTGGATATGTGACGATTTCAGGCTTTTTCCCAAGTAATAGTGATTTGACCACGTGCAAGAAATCTTCCCTTTCTATTGGGCAACCATACACATACGCATCCACTGGAATTATTGCATCGATTGGTCTTGCGGCATAGCTATCAAAAAGCTTGCCACTTTCTCCATATACGACTTTCTTGACAGAGTCTAAATCTTTATAGTTTTTGAGAGAATTAATGCCTCCGATGGCAGCACATGACCCGATAGCAACAACTAGTTTAGCATTTTTACGGATTTGCTTGAGCCTATCTTCATCCTGCAACCGAGTACATGAACCTTCAACAAACGCAATGTCATAATTGTCGCTGTGCCCTTTCATCACTTCTCTAAAGCTCACAACTTCAACTTGACCAAGCAGAGCTAACAGATCCTCTTCAAGGTTCGCTACTTGAAGCTGATCTCCTTCGCAGCCAGCGAAATCAAAGAAAGCAACTTTAGGCTTCATTCAAAGCGCCTCCGGAGACCCCTTAATTTTTGAATAATTAAACACTGGACCATCTTTGCAGACAAAAAGATGGTTGATTTGACAGTGCCCACATTTTCCAACACCGCATTTCATTCTTCGCTCAAGTGACATTATAATGTGGTCATCATGGACCTTTTTCGCTTTGAGGTCTGCAATTACGAATTTGTACATTACTGGAGGACCACACAAGATTGCGATGGTTCTCTCGGGGTCAAAAGACACTTGAGGGATTAGCGTTGTGATTACACCAATATTACCAGTCCAAGTCTCATTTTCAGGGCACCAGTTAACAGTTGATTTATACTCAACATCGCCTCTGGAAGTTGATTCAGCAAGTTCATCACCGAAAAGCAATTCCTTTGGTTCTTTGCAACCATAAAGCAGAAACACACGACCATAATCTTTTCTGTTGTCCAAGACATAATTGAATAATGATCGAAGGGGTGCAATTCCAAGACCGCCAGCTATGAACAAAAGGTCTTTACCCGTAAGTGAATTAACATCAAAACCATTGCCAAATGGACCTCTAATTCCTACCTTGTCGCCTACATCAAGCTTGTGTAGTTTTGTAGTTACGTTTCCGAGTTTGCGTACGCAAAGTTCGAACGTCTCTTTCTTTGTGGGTGAAGAAGACAATGAAATTGGCGCTTCGCCTATTCCAAAAACGGATACTTCAACGAATTGTCCTGGCTTATGGCCGAGTTCTGATCCGCCATCTAGCCTAATTTCAAATAATATTTCATTCGAAGTCATCGGTTGCTTCTTGATGACGGTTGCAAGTTTTGGAACGTAATCAATGTTTCCTTCGGTTTGGATATTAACATCTGGTTCTGTTGTAGATGCTGCAATTTGTGAACCAGAATTTATGCTCTCATGGTACATATCATTGAGCAGGTTAACTGGATTAGCTATGTCAGGAAGACAATTTGAAGAGCAACGACCACAACCGACGCATGAAATAAAGCCAAATCGGTCGAATAGGTATTTTCCTTTCTTAAAGTATCGGTGACGATACCTTGTAGGGCGCGTAGCACGGAAGTTTTCTCCTGAGGCTATCTTTGCAAAATCCTCAAGTAAGCAACCGTCCCAAGTTCTAATTCGTTCCCCGTGTCCCAGAGAAAGGTCAGGGTTGTCTTTAACATCAAAGCAATAACATGTGGGACATACTAAGACGCAGGAGCCACATGCTAGACACTTTTCAGAGTGCTTTTCCCAAAAACCACTTTTTGTGTAGCTGTCTTTTAGCAGTTCCGGAATTAGCTCGGGGGGAAAGTCAAACTTTTGCTGAGACAACCCCATGACTTCCCTTTTCTTCTGCCCAGCAATCTGAATGTCACGAGCTAAGGCAGCTGTAACATTCTTTCCATACTTTGACAGGAGTTCCCCGCCCTTTTGAGAGCCTACGTTTATAGCGTATCTATTTCCCAAGTCTGTAAGCATAAGGTCATAGCCATAATCTATGACATCGCAACCCATGAAAGAAGAGAAGTTCCATTTGGAGATTCTTTGAATATTAACGCCGATTATTATTGATGCATCTCTTTTCTTGAAATAATAAGGATCAGACTTGGTTTCCCTAAATATTTCATCCATATGCAGCAAAGCTACAATATCATAAGGATGAACCCCTACTATGACCATGGGCTTAGGTTCTTCTGGATTCTTAGTTGAGAAACCTTCAGAGAGGTCATAGGTGAATAATGTTTCTCTTTGTGGAAAAAAGTACTTTTTCGGAGGCAGCAAGGAAACATCGTAGTCGAGGCGCAATTCCTCAGCGGATTCTAAAGGTCCAAAAGCAAACTTGCTTCCTTTTGACTTGATCCCAATAACATTCCAAGAATCATCGCCAATTAACGCATTCAAGAAATCCGTGAAATCATCTTTTGAGATTATTTTCATGCCTTCAGCCCTCCGCCAAAGATTAAAGTAAATAACACCATACCGCTTTTAACGTTTTTGCAATTAGTTCTAAAATCAGCGCTAACTTGAATCTAACCAAAATAAATTTTAAGCTTAACTTTATTCCAAAGCGTTTAATTGGTTGTTATAATAGATTTAATGTTAGGTGTTTGAATGCCACAAGCGTATGTCTTATTTAATGTTGAGTCAGGATCAGAAGATAATGTCCTAAAACAGTTAGCGAACATTACCAATGTTCAAGAATCTTACGTTTCGTACGGAGTATACGATCTAGTGATTCGTCTAAAAGCAGACACCATGGAAGAACTAAAGAATGTGGTGTCTCATAGAATCCGAACCATCAACCAGGTGCGGTCAACCTTGACTTTAATCATTATGGAAGAGTGATAAGGTTAATTTCTAATTCTAGGTAAAAAGAAGAAAACCATTTTCTTCCTAACAATAGAAACGCTAAAACGTAATAGAAAATGTGTTTTTGAGTCGCTTCTCGGTTGCCGAGTGATTCACATTCTAGCTATTAGTCAACTCGCCCAATCTAGCAACGTCTTCAGGTAACTCGCATGCGAATAGGTTCATTGTCGGTAATGCAACTTTACTCTTTTTCCAAAAAGCTACTTTTTGCCTTTTGCAGGAAGCTGCTGTCTCATCTGTTTCTTTTTCAAATCTTTCTCTCGTTGCAATTTCTTTCGATGCTCAAGTTCAGCATTCTTCTTTTTTCTACTTGATACACTCATATATCCACTAGCAAGCAATCAAAAGCAAAACACCCTCTAAAACGTTACTCTTTCAACGAAAAATTGAATCGTGGTTCGCTGAGTTTAACTCCTAACGAAATCATTATTGTTATATGATGTGCTTAATGAGTTTGTTAGAAAGGTAACAATCTTGACAACTAAAACTCTACTTTGCGGATGCGTTTATGAAGAAAACGAGTGGATGCTTGTGAGAGTAAAAGAGTGTGAGAAGCACCATAAGCAACGAATCAAAAAAGCAGAGTATCGTCCAAAAGCAGAATGCAACAGAAATGACACAAGAGGCGAATAAGCTCTTTACCGTGATATTCATGTACAAAAAAATTAACGTTAGATACCCAATAGCAAACAATTAGCATAACCATTATTATATTAACTTAAGCATTATTATTTTAACCAGACTATGATAGTGTTATATAGCATGGTTATCGATTATATAGTGTGAAATAAATGTCTATTTCAGAAAAAGTAAGAAGCAAACAAATAGTCGCAAAAGCAACCCCCGTAAAGGAAATACCGCAAGGCAAAAAACTCGCCAAGATTCCTGAGTACGATGCAGTTTTTAACCAAATAATCGAGAGCCCTGAGAAAATGTTTAAGGTTGAGGTTGAGGGCAAAACCGTTAAAACGATTTACGCACCTTTTACATTCCGCGTAAAGTCGTACAACAAGAAACCAGACAGAAAATTCAATGTTGCTCTCAAAGTGCGCAACCGAGAAGTCTACATCGTAAAATTGGATAAGAAGGAATAGAATATCCTTGACGCTCTGTTACGAGCAGATACCCTTATTTCTGAAGAGATGTTATAATTCGTTAAAGTTTTGTTACCGAGGAAGAAAAAAAGCAGAGTCGATTAAATGTCTGAACACAAACCTGAATGGCCTGAACCAGGCGACCTCGTAATCGCCACAATAGAGAGTGTGATGGATTACGGAGCATACGCTAACCTTGATGAATACAACAAACGCGGCTTTCTTCATATCTCTGAAATCTCCAGCGCCCGAATAAGAAACATTCGCGATTTCATTCGTGAAAGACAAAAGATGGTTCTCAAAGTATTAAGAGTTGATATTGAAAAAGGGCATATTGACTTGTCTCTTAGACGCGTTACCAAACGTGAAAGAATAGAAAAGATCAAAGCATGGAAAAAAGACCGCAAAGGCGAAGTACTTCTGCGCGCAGTAGCAGAAAAAGTAGGGTTACCTATACATGAAGTCTATCAAAAAGCTGGCGTCATGCTTGAAGAAAGAGAGGGTTTATACGAAGGCTTTGAAGAAGCCCTCAAAGAGGGCGCAGAATCGTTAACCAAACTGGGCATTCCTGAAGACATCGCCAAAGCCTTCGCTCAAGTTGCAGAAGAACGCATTCGCATTAAACTGGTAAAGGCTAGAGGTACAATTGAAGTTCGCTGCATGAAACCGAATGGAGTTAAATGCATCCAAGAAGCATTTATTCAAGCAAAAAAATTACAGAAAGCAAAAGACGCAAAAATTGAATTTAGCGTTATCGCTGCTCCCAGATATAATGTAGAAGTTGCAGCGGATAATTGGAAACGTGCTGAAGAGCTTCTTGATGAAGTTAGCAAAAGCGTAGTCGAAAACATAACTAAGGCAGGCGGACATGGATCTTTTAAGAGAGAGAAATAACTAGGTGGAAACATGAGAGATTCCAGCGAAAAAATAATGTGGGGTCATGTGGAAAAACTTGGCAAGGGCACTCGAGCAAACTATGATCCAGATAAGAAAACGGTTACTTTCTGCTTCACCAGAAGCCCAGAAACTTCAAGTGACCAATTGAAAATATTACGTGAACTCCTCATGAAACAACTAAAAGAGTTAGGGTATGATAGTCGTATGAAGTACAACGGAGAAGTAGTTGTAGAAAACATAGCAAATGAAGATGTAGTACTTGTCAAGAAAAACCACCAGTTAATAATTCAATTGAAAAACAAGCAAATAGAAGATGAAGAAAAGGAAAAATCGACAGAGCCCACCTAGCTTCAACGCAATAATCAGGTTTATCCGACTAATTCGCTTTTCCACGGCTGAGAGCAGATTTCTGACTTTGATATGTCCTTTGGCGTATACCCTTGTTCGTTTTGATAACAAGCCAACAGTAAAAGGCACTTCATCGGACATTTTATGCAGTGCTGTTCAGGCTGCAAATACGACACTATAATGTTATTATCAGAAATAATCGCCCTATAGTTTCCATTCGCAAGTAACTAAACTCCCACTTGGCTTTCATCGATGTGATATTTCCGCAAAAACTTAGGTTTTTCAAGGTTTAATTCTCTTTAAAGCAAAAGCTCCAGTCTCTCAGTGTTCAACCGTTCTGCCTTCTTAGTCTGACCGCTAATGTAATACGTGTATTGTTTAGGGATTCTCCTTCAAAGTAACCAACAATTATATTCAATGACATAATAAGACGTACTAGAAAAAATTGGGAATCCTATTTCTTGTTTGAACAGGCACCCTTTCCATCTGCAATTGTTCCTATGAGGCAACTGTAATTAACCAAATAAACCAAAGATACCCTTGACACGCGGGATTTCAACGTAAACCTTGCTATTTTGAATTTTACATCTGTAACATGTCAATGTTGTTCGCTCGTTTTCTTGATACTGCCCATTTCTTACATCAAATTTCCAACCATGGCACGGACATTCGATAATGTAACCAGTCAATATTCCTCTTTCGAAAGAGCAACCCATATGTGGACAACGATTCGACACTCCAAAAACTTCGTCACCTGATCGTACTAGCAGAATAGGCCGTCCTTTGA
>Ga0316628_100004748_pt1 | contig 10740 bp, 14 predicted proteins | sample OWC_Aug_M2_C1_D5_FD_207648 | JGI IMG/M metagenome (GOLD analysis project Ga0316628, IMG submission 207648) | Wetland soil microbial communities from Old Woman Creek delta, Ohio, United States - OWC_Aug_M2_C1_D5_C | ecosystem: Environmental > Terrestrial > Soil > Wetlands | place: USA: Ohio... | reverse complement strand
CTCGAGGAGGAGAGGGGTGCGTTTAAATCGCTCGGTGATCTTGAAGTGATCGTAACCGATTGCCTCATAGTGGGGAATATCCTCCGGCCTGATCCAAGGCGATTTCAGAAGCTCCACCGGGTCCATCAATTTTCTGTAGAGGCAGAGATAGCCCGGATATTGAAGATAACAATACTCGTCCTCTTCTCCCTCCCTTGAGGCGTGGCCGTCATGGTTGACGTGTTCGTAATTATATGGGCATTGCCAGAGGCAGATATTATTGAGGATCAATTCCAAACTGCATTTCACTGCTTTTCGGATGGCCTCTAAGGTTTTGAACTCACGGTTGATGTGTTCATCAACGATGATTTCCTCCACGCCCATGTCTTCATACTGAAGGGCCTTTCTCACCGTATTGACCCGGGCGGTGGTGGAAACTTTGACTTTGAGACGGGGAAACCGTTTTCTCACCAGATCCACAAGGTAAGGCATACCCACTGTGACTGAATCAGCGCCCGCCCGGTCAACCCATCCCAGAAGCTCGACGAGCTGCCCGTACCCTTTTTTTGAATACTGGAGGTTTCCCAGGCAGGGAGCGTTGAGGAGATAGCTAAATTCCAACCCTCGATCGTGACAAGCCTTGATGTAGGCTTCGACCTCCGCTCGCTTGATCTGGGGAAGAACGAAACCGGGTCTCGCCCCGCCGACAATATCGAAAGGAAGTTTGCCGAACAGAGCATCCACCGATGTCCCTTTCACGGCATCGAGGAACGCAATATCCCAATTGGCACCCACTCGTAGCTTCATAATGAGTTAAAAGTAACATGCGGGGCGATGGGTTTTCAAGAGTGGGCATGGTTTGGAGAGCGTCTTTTCTTCCCGTGACAAAGAACCATATCGATATCAGGTGCCCCCTCGTATTCCAAATGACCTGCCATTCTAAGACATCCGAGGCCAGTCCCTTTGCTTCTTGCAAAGCCCGAAAAACGGCGAACCCCATAAAATAGTTTGTATCTAATTGTTACTGGCCGGAACGTGCCCCGTCCCGCCAAAGCGGGATAGGCGGGATTAAGGGGCACAATATGAATGATATTATGCAATGCCGGGAAGCCCCGCCCTGTGGGCGGGGAGCTTCAGTCAGAATATAAGAACGGTCCCCAAGATATGTTAATTTTCTTGCTATTAAGCATAAATTAGCTTATAATACTATAACAAAACAAGTTGCAGAGAGCCTTTTAGGCTTATAGCATATGCCCGCAAGAACTCTAAACGACTTCTTTGCGGGCTTTTTTGTATCGGCATAAAAACCGACCTGGAGGTTAAAATGGTAATCGCATTGTACAATGGGCAGGCGAGAGGTGGTGTGAATGTAATTAAAGTTGAAGGCGGAAGGGAAGAAGAGAAGGAGGTAATCGTCCGCCACGAAGTTATCTCTTCGAAATGGAAAACGTGGAATCATGGCACCTTTTCACTTGACTGGAACAAAAATTATTCCGTGTAAGAAAGAGAAATAAATATAGAAAAAGGAGAATGAGTATGAATATCTATGTGGGAAACTTATCCAATGATGCAACAGATGTAACGATTCGGGAGGCTTTTGAATCCTTCGGCGAGGTAACCTCAGCGAGAGTGATCAAAGACAAGTACAGTGGCCAGTCGAGGGGGTTTGGTTTTGTAGAAATGCCTGCGCAGTCTCAAGCTCAAACGGCCATCAAGAGCCTTAACGGGAAGGAACTCCTCGGCAAACAGATCAGTGTGAATGAGGCCCGTCCCCGTGCCGACCAGGGAAGAACTGGGGGAGGACGGATGGACTATAGCGGCCGTAGAAACCGTTATTAATCCTGTTTTCGCAGAAAAGAGGCTGAAAAAATGGCACAGCGAAGAAGACACGGGAGGTTTCAGGCTTCAAGACCGAGCCATTTGAGGCGCCCGAAATCCTATAAAGTTTTATGTTCGGGTTGCGGAAAAGAGGTTGTTACCCCCGTTCCTCCACCGACCGACAAGAAACTATTGTGTACCGAGTGTTTCAGCAAATAGAGATATTTGAGGAGAAAATATATGAATAAGAAGGTTTATGTAGCCAACCTTCCTTTCCAGGCCGGGGAACCTGAACTCAAAGTGCTGTTCTCCAAGGCTGGAGATGTTATGTCTGTCAAAATTGTGGCAGAGAGGCAAACTGGCCAACCGAGAGGTATTGCCTTCGTTGAGATGTCAACACAATGGGAAGCCCGGAGAGCTGTCTCCATGCTGAATAAAACAGATTTTATGGGGAAAAACTTGCTGGTCAAAGAGGCGATCGTCAAGCGTGGCTTCCGGGGAAGATAGCCATAAGAACTTAAAGACAATCATCAGAATAGAAAGGATCATCATGGATAAAGCAAGGCTTGAATGGGTTATGTCAGGGTTAAATCAGTATGCGTTAACTCAGGCTGAAGCCCAATTTCTCAAAACTGCGTTGGGGGACTTCGACAAAAAACATGCGCTAACAGAAGGGCAGGAGGATAGGCTGGAAAGCCTGTACAAGCTGAAGTCGCAATCGACACCCAATAAGAAATCTGATCGTTTTTCCGTTAAGAAAAGCGTCCCCCAAAAAGTCAGGCCCCAGAGGCCTCGTACAAGAGTGTTTTGATGTGAAAAGGTGTAGGAAGCAGCGATTCGAACAGGGCTGGCGAGAGCGGGACAGACCTACCCCCTGACTATTCCCGAGAGAGGAGATACGATGATCAAAGCAGGTGATATGTTTAAGAACATAGAGAATGGAAAAATGTTTACAGTTAAAAGCGTCGATTCCAGCATCATCATTTTGGGAACCAAGGACGGATCCCATTCCATGCTTGTCAATCCGAACAGCATGGAATCCGCATTCGTGCCTTTGGTGGAAGATGAGGCCAAGGCGGAACCGAAATAATAAACCCTGTTAGAAATCCCTGCTGGGCATTAAACCCAGCCGGAATTATTCCAAAATCTAGCCCTGCTGCAGATCAGCGACGCACTATTTCTAACGGGGTAAACGAGGTTGGAAATTCGCATTCTCTTTTTCAGATCTCAAAGAAAGGAAAATCTATGTTTGATTTTGACGCCCTATGCCCGCATTGCGAGGAGAAATTCAAGCTGAGCATGATCGGCCTGAAGGCCAAAGAGTTTATACAATGTCCTCGTTGCCGCAGAATCATTAAACTCGACCCCGGCGATCCGGATAAAAAGGCAATACGGATAGTTCCGGAGTTCGCAGACTAATTTTTGGCCTCGGCCCGTTGTAGTCCGATGGGAGGTCAAGAAGGGAGACGGTGTTACGATGAAGATAGGGGACAGGTTCAAAGATAAGACAACCGGAAAGATATACATTATAAGAATGGAAATCGGTAACGATACGCTTTGCCTGGAGGGGGAAAACGGTTTGGGCCGCAGATTGACTGGTAAAGGAAGTCTGAAACAAACTTGCGAGAAGTTGGAAGGCATCACATCTTGAGACAGACCCATTTCTCGGAGAACCACACGGTAATCCCCAATCCTCAGCTTCCCACAGCCACGGAGTGTTTTTCGTAAGGGTTCACCATAGAGATGAAGGACTGTCGTTAAGCGTCACTCAATAGCATTCTTAACAAGGGTTCTTAGTTTCGCATCCCCGAATTTTATTTGCTTCTCTCAAAATGAATCACTACGGTGTTTTCCTTTCCCTTTTCTCTCCATGTCCATTCCTGGCTGAAGTGATCTTTGTCTGCAAATGTCGCGACCAGTTTGCTCATGTGACCAGCATCGGGGGCGGACAAGTTGGTCGCATCCACAAAGTCGAAGGTTATGTTCTTGCTTCCGGCAGCAACCGACTGCGAACGCATTCTTGGCTGGTTGTGAGCGGAGCAGTAGTGGGTCATCATCAAATGATCGCCGTCAGGATGGTACATGGTCACCATCTCAGATTCACCGGCCATAACAAGCGTTTCCATTAAGGCAGAGTCATCTGAAACCAAGGTGTAGGTGACCGTCGCTGGTTTTCCATTCATAGAGGTTCCCCTCCATTGACCCACAAGCGATTTCATCCTCTCAAATTCTGGGATGGTCTTGGCGAAACACATTCCTACACTGAACGCCAGTACCACCAGAATGATGGCAAACGATTTAAGAAAGTCCTTGGTGTGCCTCGCACCGAAGGAGACTTTATTGATTTCAGTCCTGTTTTCCATGACTGATTCCTCCTTTCATGAAGAATTTTTTACAGATGGAACAAAAAAACCCCCCCGTTCTTTCTATATTTAACCATCTAATCAAAAAATAATGCTTGAGACAAGAAAGGTCAAGACTCTGAAAGATCACTAGGCCGGTCGTTTATGCGGAGCAGGTGGCTGGGGGGAACCCATGCAGAAGGTCTTCAACCTTATGGCGTTTCTTTGCAAAGAATGAAGGGAGTAATTATTTTTAGTAAATAAGATGACAAATGACAGACCGCAGCCCGGCAGCGGCTCTCGATGAATTCTTTATCAAGGAGGTTTGTGATGGAAAAACAAAAAAAGCAAAAAGGCAAGATGGACATGCAGGCGATGATGGACGTGCACGCGAAGCTGAGAACTCTGGACGTCCCCACAAGGAGAACAAACATCACCAGAAGAAAGAACAATCCCGCTGAGAAATCGGCAGAGCGAGAGCTTGTTATTACGCGCATCTTCGATGCGCCGCGCGAGGTCGTGTGGAAAGCATGGACGGACGCAGAACGCATGATGCGTTGGTGGGGGCCGAAAGGCTTCACGGCACCTTTTTGCAAGATTGATTTCCGCGTAGGCGGGGTCTTCCACAACTGCATGCGATCGCCCGAGGGCAAGGATTACTGGAGCACAGGTGTCTATCGCGAAATCGTTCCGTTGGAGCGGATCGTCTGTACAGATAGTTTTGCTGATGAAAAAGGCAACGTGGTTCCGGCCACATACTACGACATGAGTGCAGACTTCCCATTAGAAATGCTGCTGACGGTTACGTTTGAGGGCCGTGGAGGCAAGACAAGGCTCACTCTGCGGCATGGTGGTATCCCGGCTGGCGGGGATAGGGATGACGCTCAAGCCGGCTGGAACCAATCCCTCGATAAGCTCGCCGAAGCCCTAAAATAATTTGACCGGAAGTATTGGTCGGCAAGTGGAATGCAGAGGAACGGACGAGAGTGAGCGCGGACACGTCTGCCGCCGTGATCTTTCGCTTTTGTGTTAGGCATGATAAAGGAGGTGCCAATGATCTATATGCACTGCCGCATCCGCGTCGCTGATTACGCAAAGTGGAATGAGAGAATGGATGCTGATGCAAAGGCTCAACGTAGTGCCGGAATGTATCTAAGGTATTTGTGGCGCGGGATCGAGGACCCGAATAGCGCATTCTTCATTCTTGAGGTTCACGACATGGAGAAGGCAAGGGCCTTTCTCAACCCGGCGGATGTTGCTGAAGCATCTAAGAAAGCAGGTGTTCTAGATTTTGAGCGGCACTTTGTCAGCAGTGTCGAACTTCAGAATGCCTGAAACCAGACAAGGAGAGCTATGTTTGCGATTAATCATGCTGCAACTGCACTCATTATTAAAAAAGAGTTCGTAAATGTTCCAGTTATTTGGCTATTGATCTCGGTTCAATTTATGGAGATGGTATGGATTATTTTGAACTTTCTGGGGATTGAAAAAACAACGACTGAAAAGGAGGTTAGATACGTCGGAGACGTTCACCTCTCATACATGCCATTTTCACATTCCATAGTAACCATGGGTGGTGTAGCATTATTGGCATGGCTCATTATCAGCAAAGGATTAAAGCAACCAGATATAGGGATTGCCGTAGGCATTGGTGTGATTTCCCATCTTATTCTTGATCTGATAACTCATAGCAATGATATTGCGATTGCACCTTTTATCAAGAGCCCGAAATTTGGACTTGGGCTTTACGCTAAATATCCTATGGTTGCTTTCATTCTGGAGATGGGGTATGGCATCTTTTGCTGGTGGATCTACAAAGGTGGCTGGGCCTTGTTCACCACAATAGTCGTATTTAATTTGGCGAATGTTTCGATGTTTTCTTCTGCTGTCACGGGTATCGAAAAACATATGGCAAGCCGACCTTTATTGATTACCGCTGTCATTCTTGTCCAAATCTTGGTAACAGTAACACTTGTGGGCATTTTTAGCTGAGAATGCGCGAAATCTTCTTCATCTCCCTTCGAAAGGAAGATTTACTTGTTGGCATGGCAAAAAGGATGGGCTCTCAGCAGTTTTTATGGGTCGATGAGGTTAATTCTTCATTGTTTATAAGCCGTATAGGAATATGCTGGCAGTGGGTGACAGATCGGTGAGCCAGGAGCGGAGGAGATTGAGGGATCGGCTAAGCGATGATCGAAATGCTCAGAAATTATTTTATTTTTATAGTGATGACATAGTCGTGCCCTGCTGGCGGATTATTTTGGGCCTCTTGATCACCTATGAATTCAACTTCTTTGCCAAAGTGTTTTGCAGCTATCCACAAGTGGCAAATGGCAATACCCATGCTCACCTTGCTCATCCTTTCAAACATGAAGGCTGTTAGAAAGCTTGATTTAGCGCGATAGGCATGAATGGTAGCGGCGTTGCCCGTAAAGAACCACTGCTGCCGATTCATTGCAGACGGGGCAAGGCGAGCAGGTTCCAATAACTCATCTGCGCCGTTAATGTCAGTTATTTCCCCAAGTGGTTTTCTCTGGAATTCCGAAACGCTTTCTCTATGCAATCTTTCTTTTGGCTTACCAAAAGCTAATAAAATGACAAACTCAAGCTTTGAGCTGTTCAATATTTCTTTTGTCGGTTTTGGCATTCCTTGCCAACAGCTGCCGATACCGTTAGCCGAAAGGAACAAGTCCATCTGCTGCAGCATAAAACCAACATTTGTTAAATATCCATCTTTGGCTTCTGAAAATACTGCAAGATAATGGGGTGCTTTTGCCAACAATAAGCCCTTAACATCCTTTTGCGACAAAAGTTTCATTTCGATTTTGATGTCATCATACATGGGCTTTAAGGCGCTCATATGTGCCATAATCTCCGCGAGCGTATGCCCATCAAGCGGAGTGAGATCGTATTTTCTGATTGATTTCCGCTTGAATATTGCCTCGTAGAGGTTTGTATTTTCGACCACTTCGTTTCCTTGCATATTTTTTGCGAATAAGATCTGAGGCCTGCTAGACCCCCCGCTCGTCGAGACATCTGCAAAAACGTCCTTTACCGCCAAGTGGATTAGAGATACTACAATCAATCCCATCAATCCCATTTGGCATAAGATTCGAATCCTGTCCGAGCAAATCGCCGGAAGATGACCCTCCTTCATCCAATTCCTCCTCATGAATGGACGGGCAGACACGCATTCTTTGCTTGTTTACCTTTCTGCCAAAGGTTTGTCAAGGAGGTTTTTCTTTTACTAGCAATGTGAGGATTAAGAGGCTGGAGATAGGGGAGCTTATCCAAGTGGGCGAGGGATCGGCTGAGGGATGATCGAAATGCTCAGGGTTTATTCAAAGGGCTTCTTGGAAAATGTAACAATGGAAGAATTGCCCCCCTCATCCAATTGATCCGCTCATCCATCCATACGACATTTCGCGTTGGAATTAGAAATTCACCACAGCCCCGAGTTTCTGGATGGGGTAGATCTGTCCGGGCTTTGGCGGCAAAGAGTTGTAGACCCAGACAATATCCACGCACCCCAACGTGACCCCCCGGTGTCTCCCAAACCCGGCAAAAACTCCACGGACCAGAACATCCTCCATGTCCATGGTGAGGCCAAAGATGGCTGTGGATGAACCCTGCCGCAGGGCGCTGAGTTCTCCACGATAGGCCAGGGGAGAAAAGGCGAGCCGCGTGCTGTCTGCTGCCTGACACTGGATAAGCGGTATGATCACCGGAAAACCGTCATCGCCCACGTAAGAAAGGAACTTGATGGCATCGAGCCGGTTGAACAGGCCTTCCGCCCAAGGTTTCAGGATACGCTCGGCACGACCCTCCTGCTTAGCGGCGGACTTCGCGGCCTTCGTCAGAATGGATCCAAGCCCGATCTGTAGAAGGGGCAGGGATTCCCTGCCATAGGTCTCCATGAGATCCATATAGTGTACGGTGTGGATGCCGAAGTAGGCGTTATACCGGAACATGGGCTTGTTGTTGAACATCTCGTAGTCTTCGCCGTGGGTCGTCTGATGAGTCCAGAAAGCCTTGCCCCGCCATAGGCTCCTGTCAAGGGTCATGATAAGGAAGCCGGTCTTAGGGTTGGTCTTGACATTTTGTTTGCTTTGCCCTTCCGAGAACTGACCCCAGATCAGCTTGTCCGGCGTTTTTGCCTGCAGGGCCGTAATGAGAGTGATATGGGGCAAGCCTTCCTGATTGACGGTAGCGATCAACCCGACTTTGGCTTCGGGCTCGAACTGCTTGAGGTCATTCTCAGAGAAACGTGTCAAGGCCTTTCTCACGCTCAAACTCCCCCAGTCCCATTAGCAGGCACCGCTCCGGGCGATGCCTGTATGTGTTTTGTCTTCCAGTAATTCATCTGCGTAGGCCACTCTCATGGGGCCACTCAGGTGGACGATCCCAGGGTCGACCCCCGATTCCCTTGCCAGAGAAGCGAGGCATTCCGCCTCATCCCGGGAAAGGAGAGCGGATTTCCGAAAGTCCCAATCGATCCCCAGCCCATCGTATTTATGGATACACAGGTTATTGAAAGAACATAGTTCCCATCTGCTGACAGACGGCCCCAAGTGCTCTTTGATAAATATGCCAATGCCCAGGAGGTTCTCCGGCGTGGCCGTGCAGTCCGGTATCAGGGGTGTGCGTATCCAGAGCTCGCCGGGCAGGCTGTGCTCCTTCATGAATTGTCTGAGCAGGGCAAGGTTTTCGAGTATCCTGGTATTAGAAACACCGGTGAATGCCTTGTGTTTATCTGAATTGATCTCCTTGAGGTCATACATCACCAGGTCCGTATATGGCAGGAGTGCAAGCAGTGTCTCTCTCGAACATTGCCCGCAGGTGTCCAGACCGGTATGGATGCCGCACTGTTTGAAAGCGGAAAGCAGCTCTTTAGCAAAAAGGGGCTGCATCGTGGGCTCGCCGCCCGACAGCGTCACTCCGCCGTCGGACTTCTGGAAATACGCTTTATCTTTAAGTACCTCGCGCACCAGATCATTCACCTCGCAAGCTTCTCCGTAGATCTCCATGGCCGTGGATGGGCAGGCCTGCACGCAGGCATCGCAGCAGGAGTCGCACGCTGACCGATCGATGGCAATACCGGCTTCCGTTGCCCCAAGAGCCCCTTTGATACAGGCATTGATACAACTCCGGCATCCGATGCACCTGGTCTTCTCCCAGTGGATCTGCAGCCTGGGCGAGATACTCTCCGGGTTGTGACACCAGACACACGCAAGCGGGCATCCCTTAAAGAAAACCGTACTCCTGATGCCCGGCCCATCCTCAGTGGACATGCGCTGTATTCTGAGTATCGTCCCCGTCATATTTTTTTCGTTTGCGCTCATCACAAGCCTACAGCGAGCCGTGGCTGATCCGGGCAATGACTTCGTCCTGCAGCTCGCGCCCGATGCTTGTAAAATAGGCGTTATAACCCGTGATCCGAACGAGCAGTGAACGGTAGTCTTCGGGACGCTTCTGGGCATCACGCAGCATGTCGGCATCGATTATGTTGATCTGCACTGCGCTTCCTCCATTTTCCATATAGCCCCTCAGGAAGGATTTGAACTTGGCCTTGTGTTCCGGGTTTTTCAACAGCGATGGGTTGATGGTGATGGTGTGGCTCGCGCCGTTGGGCAGGCAGTTGTAATACCCCTGAAAGTCGCCTTGGCCTACCGCATCCCTGCCGCCCATGGCCTTGCCCACCGAGTTGACGTTGGCGGTCGGACCGTTGATGTCGGCTCCGTTGGACGGACAGATGGCGTTGGACAGGAATCGTCCTTTTGGTCTACCGTCCGGGCTTGCCGGCAGAATAAAACCGTCGCCCACCCAGTAGTTCCAACTCAGCATGCCGGGCCGGAACTGGCGGTTTGTGGCGACGGTCTTATGTTTCCACGTCTCTTCGCTCCATAGCTCCATCACAGCTTTGGCCATGGCATCCGCCTCGTCGTCATCCCGCCCGTATTTGGGGGCCTTGAACCGGGCTCGGGCCTGCAGCTTTTCCTGGCCTTCCCAGTTGGCCTTCAGCGCATCGATCAGTTCCGCCATCGTGCAATCCTTCTTGTCGAAAACGAGGTATTTGATAGCCAGCAAAGAGTCCACGGTGGTGGCAAAGCCCAGCGCCTCCAGCGTGGTGAAGCTCAGCTCAGCTCCACCCTCCGTGATATCGAGACCCTTCTCGGCGCACCCCTTGACCAGACAGGACAGATAGGGCGTAGGGCAGAACCGGGCCCTGATGGCCTCCGACTTTTCATAAAGCTCTGCACAGCGTTTGATGCTGGACCTGGTCTGCTCGGCATACGATTTCCAGAACCGCTCCCAGGTGGTAAATGCCGTCGCCATGCCGGTTTTCAGGCCGTCCTGCTTGATCTTCTCACTCTTACCCGTAATAGGGTCCACAAATATGTGGAAGTCTTTGCCGTTGTTCAGGGCAAGTTCCACGGACTTCAAAAGATTGAGGTTATTGTCCACCGTGCCGGAACGGTCGTTACCCTGCATGGTATTCTCCAGGCAGCCGACGGGTGCGTAGTCGTGGACATTGTTTTCGTTAATGAGATGGGTGACGCCCGCCTTCTTGGCCTCGCGCAGCATCCCGGCCATGGAGCGC
>Ga0316628_100004747_pt1 | contig 10740 bp, 19 predicted proteins | sample OWC_Aug_M2_C1_D5_FD_207648 | JGI IMG/M metagenome (GOLD analysis project Ga0316628, IMG submission 207648) | Wetland soil microbial communities from Old Woman Creek delta, Ohio, United States - OWC_Aug_M2_C1_D5_C | ecosystem: Environmental > Terrestrial > Soil > Wetlands | place: USA: Ohio... | reverse complement strand
CGCCGTGTCGGGCTCCCTCCCGCTTCAACGCCCGATGATCGCATTCCCGAGCCGACGTTACCATCCCGCCATCACCCGACAGCCTGGAGAAAGCTCATGAACAAAACCCTTAATGTGGCCGCCATCGTTCTCGCATCGATGCTCGCACTCACCGCCTGCGCTGAAACGACGAGCAGCGAAAGCACCGGCGCCTATGTCGACGACGCCACGATTACCGCGAAGGTCAAAGCCGCGATCCTTGGTGAGCCCGGCCTTAAATCGCTGCAGATCGGCGTCGAGACCTACAAGGACGTCGTCCAGCTCAGCGGCTTCGTCAATAGTCCTCAGGCGAAGACGCGTGCGGGCGACGTCGCCGCCAACGTCGCCGGCGTCAAGGCTGTGCGCAACGACCTGGTGGTGAAGTAGGCGATCGCGCCCACGATCGCCTGGTCGCGCAGCTCAACCGCCGATCGGGAGACGAGCCGTGAAATGGGCGGTGCTCGTCATCGCCCTCACGCTCCCGGCCTTGGTTGCGGCGGCCCCAGTATCAAAGATCGAACGCTGAGCAGAGGCTGCCGGCGCGCCGGGACGACGTTTGGCTTGTCGTCGTCTGTCGCGGCTATCAACATTCCTTGCTGATCAGGCGCTCGCGAATTGTGCGCGGCAGTGCGCCGATGCGTCGCCCGACAAGCCACGATGACGGCAATCCCATTCCCGCCTCATCCGTGCCGTCGGGCGCTGAGTAGTTTCCGAGGCTGTCCGCGGCTCTAGCGACACCCAATCTAAGAAGCAGTCACGCTCATCGCACGATACTCCGAGAGCAAGCACGCCATGGCACCAAGGGAGAAGACGGCGTCCAAGCAGGCAGGGCGGCGTACCCTGGTCCTGACGCCAATCGCCGGAAATTCAAAACTGCGCTCCACCAAAGCGCGGTCACAATCGACTCGATCGCGCGAACTGGCAGATCGAAGGGCCGAAGCGGACCGCCAGCGCGGCTATTCCGATCGTCGGGAGTAGTGTCGAACGCCCTCTGAAATATGCCGCTACGCAGATGCACGATAAAGAAGGAATAGTATCCGAATGCAAATCGGCGGACGAGCCCGAAACAAAGTGTGGCAGAGCTGGATCGCTTCCAACAGCAATGGATTGATTTTGATTGCACTGTTTGGTGGCGGGGTTTTGCTCATGCATTTTTCATAAATCGACGAATTCACGTCGGACCGGCAGGAAATGCAAAAGGAGCCGAACATGACACGTCAACAAGCTGACCGTCGCGCGATCGATCGCTGGGAAACGGACGGTGGCAATGTCGGTCCCGCTCGCTTTTCGAACCTCGGCCGTCGTATTGCCGAGCCGGCGTCGCCTTCGCATCTTCACCCGACAGACTTGGAGAAACTCGATGAAAAAAGCCCTCGGCGCGGCGGTAATCGCCTTCGTTTCGTTGATCGCATTCGGCGCCTGCGCGCAGACGCAAACCAGTGAGAGCACCGGCGCGTATGTCGACGACGCCGCGATCACCGGCAAGATCAAGACGGCGATCCTGCAGGACCCGGCGCTCAAAGTGATGCAGATCCACGTCAACACCTACAAGGGCGTCGTGCAATTGAGCGGATTCGTCGATACGGCGCAGATGATCGGGCGTGCCGGTACGGTCGCGAGCCTGGTCAGCGGGGTCGCTTCGGTACGAAACGATCTCGTCGTGAAGTAGGCAAGTGGGTCCGAGATCGTAGGCTCTCGCATTATCGCCGCCTATCGGCAGACGGGCCATGGAGCGGAAGATGCACATCATTCGCTTTACGCGCCTGACATCGACCGTGATCGCGCGCACCGGCGTTGGCGGGCTGCTGACCGCAAGCTGCATCGGCTCCGCGCATGCCGAGACGTCGTCGGTATTCTCCGCGGTACAGCGGCAGGTGAACCGAGCGATGGTCTAGAGGCTCGGCCCGCAGTCTGACTCGATGTGGTCCGGGGAAACGACGCGTCCCTGCCCAGTCGAAGGAGACTGCAAGAACTTCGCTCTCTGCAAATGCTGGCGGCTTTATCAATAGGGCATTGCGTGCGAGGTCCCGCGGTGAAGGATCATCATGCGGTCGCTGTCGCGGGAGGCTGGGTGCTCGACAGCATGCGCGAGCGGATCCGCCCATGGTCGCCGCTGCCGACGGCTGGTGGGCACGGATTCCGGCGTGGGAACGTGACAATGTGCTCGTTGCGGTGATCGGGATGAATCTCATCGCCGAGGAGACGGCGACCATTGGCCAGTAAAATCGGCGTCGATACCCGGATAGTCGACGGCGGGTGGCGTTCTCGAATGCTGTGTTGACGACGGCATAGGCGAGTTCATCGGATTGATCGCCCGTTGCGACGAGAACGGGCTACGTGCCGATAATCGGGACATCGTGGAGGTTGCCGGCGAGCATGCCGGGGACAACAGATGCGATGTAATACGAATGTATCGCAAGGAGGCGGTCGATCGGCGTGCCAGCGACACGCACCAGCCTCGCCTGGCAGCTCGTCGTCGCCTCCTGGGTCAGCCCATTGAGATGCCCCGCTTCAAAGGCGATCGAATCGATCTTGTGGCTGCAAAGCGCCTGATTTTATTCGGCGGGCCCGAACTCCTGCTGTGCGTCGACGACCGTTGCCTGTTCCGGTACTGCCGGGGGAATCCACAGGCTAAATCAAAGCGCGCTCCGGGATGGAATGCCGGCCCGCCGCGGTAGGGCCGGCGCAGCATGGGCCGGCATGCATCAATGCGATTGTTGTGCGCTCATCTTTACTTGCATCTGCCGGATCAGGCCCGACAGGTCGCCGCCGTTCCGTTGAAGGTACGACGCGAATTCCTCGCGCTTGGTCAGCGCCATGCTGATTCCGGCGATACTCAGGTCGACGATCCGGTAACCGGATCGGTCGATGACGCGCCACTCCATCTTGACCGGCTGTCCGGAAGTGGGTTCGCCGATCTCGGTGTAGACGACCGTGCTGCTCGCATTCTCCGCACGCTGGCCGATTACGCGAAACGATTCGCCGCTGTAGCCGGTGAAGCGGTCAGAATAGACGCGAAGCATGAAATCGCGGAAGACCGCAGCGAACTCCTGGCGCTCTGTATTGCTTGCCTTTTGCCAATATCGCCCGAGGACGAAACTGGAGATCCGCGGGACATCGAAATCCGTGTCCAGCAAACCCTCGAGTTTTCGTTGGCGATCGGCGGAAGTGAGTGTCTTGCTGTTCGCGGAGAGGAGCGCCGCGTGTGCAAGCTTTGCGACGAACGCGCTTGGTGCCCCTCCGTTGAATTCGGCGGCGAAACCCGGTGCGCAGAGGCTTGCAAGCAGGAAGATCGCGAGACCGTAAATGAAATGTCGTGTGCGCATGAACGTGACCTTTCATTGAGGTGTGAGGCGATCGAATACAAGACGTTGCCGAAAGTGTTCAGGACATTGTTGGGATCGACGAATTGCGATCCGTTCGCCGTGACGTAGAGCAGGAAGCCGACGAGATCCGCCGGTGGGGAGGCCACCGGCGGATCTCGTCGAGGGCGGTGCGCGCGTCGAGGGGGACCCGCTGGCGCGACCGACCCACCTACCCCGGCTTGTCGGCGTTGCCAGGGTCGGATGCCTGCGAAGCCAGCCGTTCGATGACCTCGCGCCGGTACTCCGGGTCCCAGACGATCCGGTTGAGGTCGAGTCCGATGTCGCGGTCTTCCCGAGCCAGGGCCGATGCGGGGCCAGTTTGCGTGGTCTTCTGCCGCCTCGGCTCGATTGGGAGCTCAGGCGTACGGTCAGCGTAGTTTTCGGTGTCGTTCATTGCGATGGCTTTCTCGAGAAGAGCTGCAGAAAGGCGTATGCCGGTCGGGCCGTCGGGCTGCCGCATCCGCCGAGCCTCGGGGACCCCCTTCGTGCCTGGGCACGAAGGGGATGCTCCGTCGACAGGCGAGCGGCGGCGTCACTGTCCGACCGCGCGATTACTGCGCCGTGATGAGCAGCACTTCGACTTGCCCTTCACGCGTCCGCCGCGGATCACCGAAGCTGCCCGTCTCAATCTGGGATGCGGGCGTGCCGGCCTTGATCAAAGCGTCACGGACGGCGCCGACACGGCGCTCGCTAAGGTACTGATTGCGTGAGCCGGCGACATTGGGATCGGTGGCGCCGTCGATCCCGAGCCGAACAGATGGATTCTCCGCCAGATAGCCCGTGATGTCGGAGATCTGGCTCATGTCGGAGTCGCGGATGTTCGCGCGGCCGTTGTCGAAGGTGAAGTGCCGATACGAAGTCCAGTGATCGATCACGCCGACCGGCCCCTGGCCGCCCGCCTGTCCGACGGAACCCTGTGCTCCAGCCGCGCCGGAAGCTCCCGAAGCACCGGTGAAACCGGGCACCGAGTGTCCTGTGACGCCCATGACGCCGCTGGTGCCTTGCGTCCCGGTCGCCCCCTGACTGCCGGCAGGGCCAGCAGGACCGACCAGCGCCTCGCCCTGTGCCCCTGCGTCTCCGGTCCGCCCTTGCGCACCGGCTGGACCCGAGGGGCCGGTCGGACCGGCTGCGCCGACGATGCCGGCGCCTCGCGCGCCCATTTCACCGGCGGCGCCCGGTGCGCCCATTGGACCCGCGGCGCCGGTCGGTCCGCGAGCACCGGCGATGACGGCACCCGAGGCGCCCTGCGGTCCGACTGCACCTTGCGGACCCGTGGGCCCGGCAACGCCTACGGCGCCAGGCGGACCGGTGACGCCATAACCCACGGCGCCCGCCGGTCCGACCGGGCCTTGCGCACCTGCGGGTCCGGCGGGCCCGGTATATCCGGCCGGGCCGACGAGGGTGTCGGCCGGGAGGGGCTGGTCGACGGCCTGCGACGTGCAGCCTGCGGCGATGACGGCGATAGCTGCGAAGCACATCTTGCGTTTCATTGTATTGCTCCTGCGATGATGTTGGGCGAGCTGCATTCAGCTTGCTCGATCGGTCTGCGTGCGTGGCAAGGCTCGATACCGAACGCCCGATCGTCAACTCTATGGCAGAGCGGCGCGTTGACGATAGAGTCGGAAAGTACTCAGCACGTCACCGCAATTCGAGTGCGCAGGATCTTCTCTGCAAAGTGCCTTCAGGCTGAGCAGCTATCTTGTCCGGCGATCGAAAACGTGGCGCGCGGCAGCTGGCGCATCTGCGCTATATCCGTCCGAACAGCAGCAGCACGAGGACGACGATCAGGATGAGTCCCAACCCGCTGCTCGGGTAATATCCCCAGCTCCTGCTATGCGGCCACGTCGGCAATACGCCGAGGAACATCAGCAACAATACGATGATCAGGATGGCTCCGAGGCTCATTGACGTCTCCCATTCGGGTTGCGCAGCTGCGGCGCGCTACTTTCGGCTTCCGAACACGGCGAGCAATCCACCCCCGACGGCGGCAGCAAGTCCGACGGCGAAGTACCACATCGTCTCGTTGCTGTAGCGACCGGTCATTGTGTCGGACAGCTTTTCCAATGGCGCATTCGTTGAGTGGTATGCAAAGAACAAGAGACCGACTCCGATCGCGAATACGACGACGCCGATGATCCGTTTCATTTCCATGTGAGATGTCCTGCGCGCTGTTTGTGGACGATCAGATTGTGCGTGACGTCCTTAACGCCGGATGCGTTCCGGGCAAGGTCGACGCTCTAGCCAGGTGTCTTCTGCCCGGAAATCGCCGCCAACTTGTCGGCGATGCGGCCGGTGCGGATGCCATCAGGATGCGTCGTACATGGTCGGTCGCCTTGATCCGCGGGCCGCTGCCTTACCGCGGGCTGCACTGGAACGTGATGGTCTTGGTCCCGTTCGCGTTGGTAACGATGTTGGAAATCACCTGCTGCGACCCGCTATTCATGCAGTAGATCTGGGCATTCCGCGATGCGTCGAGCAGCTCCTGGTCAGTTCGATAGTTGTAGGTGAGATTGGGATTGAACTGCGGCTGCGGGGCCGCCTGCGGCGCCGGCTGCACGCATTCGAAGACGACGACGTTGCTGCCATCCGGATCGTTCGAGAAGCTCGCGGATCGCGGCACGGACTGATACCGATTACAGAATGTCGTCGCATTCTGGTTGGCCTGAACCAGCTCCTGGTCGCTGCGGTATTTGTAGGTGACGGTCGGATTGCTTGCCTCGACCTGCTGTGGCGCGGAGTACTGCGGCGCACAGGACGCCACCATCAGGCCTGCGATCACGGCGGCCGCTCGAACATTCGCTTTGAGGAAACGGCGAGAATTGGCAATCATCGGGAATCTCCTTCGATTTCTGGATGCTGACCGGATTTCACGCTGAAAAGGACCGGAGCGAGCTACCTGTCGCAGTCCATTCGGCGTTGCGGATCGATTCGTTCTCCAGATCCCTGAAACCTGGATTGCGGAGTTGGACCTAAAGCAAGACTGTCCCCGTTTCGGGAGAGGTCACGGTTGCCAGCGGAAGACGATGCGCGCGGCAACTCACCGCGCGGCAATCATGGCTCCCGGCAACGGCATTGAAGTTCTTCCGAAGCCAATCAGTTCGAACTCGTCATGCGTAGCCTCCCCATTCACGGGGGGCAGCAAGGCAGCATAGCCGCCGGCGAGACGGCGGCGGTAGATTCGGAAACTACGCAGATCGGCCCGCGGGAAGTGTAATTGGTTCGGTTGCGGGCTACGGTACGGGCGGCTGGACAGAATTGTCGCAGGCGTGTCGCAGGGAGCCGGGCAGCGGCCCGGCTGCCCACGATCGCTCAGTCGTTGTACTTGAACTCCGGAAGGACCGCCAGCGAGTCCTTGGTGGCGCCGGGTAGCACCATCTGCTTGTTGCGAACTTCGAGCGAGCTGTATGGCACCACGACGTAATGCTTGCCCATGCCCAGGAAGCCGCCGACCGACAGCACGGCGAAGGGTACTTTCTCGTTGGGGGCGACGATCAGATCGTCGATCGTTCCCACCGTCTCGTTGGACTCGTTGACGACGGTGCTGCCGACTACCTTGGATGTCCGGTAGCCTGTGGCCAGCGACTGCGGGTCGACTTTCATCAGGGACAGCGTCTGCGGCACTCCCTGGGAAAGAGCCGGGCCGCTCAGTGCTGCCGCAATGAAGGCAGCGCCTGCGAGACGCGTGATCGAACGTGTCATGGTCGTTCCTTTCGAATGAATTACCGCACGCATCGGAAGCGCCCGGAGCCAGGGTCGATCCGCGCCGCGCATTCCGCGACGCCCTACTTCTTCAGCGCGTCCTTCACGCTGCCGATGGCGTTCTGGATCTTGCCCTCGACCTTGTCGCGCTTGCCTTCGGCAGTCAGCTTGGCGTCACCGATGGCCTTGCCTGCCGCTTCCTTGACGGTGCCCTTGGCCTGCTTGGCCGAACCGGCGATACGATCTTTGTCCATGTTGCTGTCTCTCCGTTTGCTTATGCTCCTAACATTGGGAGCCGCGCGAGGGACTGACAGGATCGGAATCTACTCAGTGTCCGAGCCTCCCGGAACCCAGCCCGAGATCGCCTCCACACGCAGACAAATCCGGTGGCGGGTGGCTACGCGGCCGATCGGTCTTAGAAGGACCTGCAGTACTTCTTGTCGTGCGACGGGTCAGCGTGGCGAACCAAACCCGCGCCGACGCAACAGGCGGCGAATCGGATAACCCTCGCGTGAGCGAAGGGTCACGTCGATGGCGACCGGATCGCCGTAACGCGGGTTTGAAAGTTCGCCCAGTGTCCGCGCGATCTCTCCAAAGGTCGCATCGGCGGCAAGGCTGCACGACACGACGGCGTCGCTGAAGACAACTCTGAGACGACTACGCCCCGCATGTTCGGCTTGAATGAGCAGCATGAGACTCTCCGTGATCGGGCCGTCGGCCGGCCCATTAAAGATAAATGGGGTGGGTGGTCGACGCGTCGGGGCTTTCGCTTCGTCCCGCGTGTCGGCGTCGCGGATTGAGACGCCTCAATCCGGGTATGCCCATCAGGCCCATGCCGAGCAGAAGCACCGACGCTGGTTCCGGAACAGGCGTCGAGCTGTCGCTGATGGCCCCGCTGAATCCAAGGCCGCCGAAATCGCTTCGGCCGGTCGCGAAGTCGCCGCCGCCGGTGCAGTCGTTCGAGACCGTCGTGATATTCAACGCGATTGCGGAATTCAACGTGATGGCTCTACCGCACAGGATTGCAGAAGCGGTATTCAGCGTGATGCTCTGGTCGGCGAGAATGTTTCCGGCGAATGTCGTGCTCGAGCCGAGGGTCGCAGATGTGCCGACCTCCCAGTACACGGCGCTATTCGGGCCGCCATTCAACACATTGACGGTCGCGCCGCTGGCGGTGGTGAGCGCACTTCCGATCTGGAACACGAAGGGCTGGTCCGGGTTGCCGGCGAAGTCGAGGGTGAGCGCCCCCGTCAACTGCGCTGACGACGAGAACTTGTAGACACTCGGAGTCAGGGTTCCCACCGTGCCGAGGTCGTGACCGGTCAGATCGGTCGTGAACGGCAGCGCCGCGAGAGCAGCATACGCAATCGCGGCATCGATCTGCGCCTGGTGCGCGACGGCATCGGTCTGGTGCACCGCTCCGGTGAACGTGATCGGCCCGAAGCCGGTGATCGATGAACCCGGGTAGACTCCCAGGTCCCCCTTGATCGTGGTCGCGCCGTTATTGGACACCTCGGAGGCACCCAAAACCGCGAAGCTCTCGGCCGGACCCAGGAATGGCGTGGCGAATGCCGCGGACAGACCGCAAAGAAATGACGCGAACGGGACGATGACGGCCAGTCGGGCGCTGCGTTGGAGGACGGTACTCGTCGTCTTCATTGTGAATGCGCCTTCTCTGAATATCGGAGCGCTACCGTATTTGGCGGCGAGCCGCAGCGGGAGGATCGGAATCTACTTGGAGCCTCCGCGCGGAATATCCGAAATGGCTGCCGTATCGTTCGGTCGCAGCGCCGCGACCATCGTGTCGGCCGGCATTGCCGGATATTGTTCTAGGTAATTTCCGGGGGTAGGCGCGATCGCGCCGATTTTGGATAAAGCTCTTTCACTGCGCCAGCGCGGGGAGGGCTGCCATTATGGATCGCCTGGTAACGGGGATCGTCACGGTCCTCCTCTTCGCGTCCGTGACCGCAGCGTGGGGCGTGCTGTTCGTGTGGGGCGCGAATTGGCTCATGCCGGGCTAGCCGGACGCTCGGAAGGGCTGCGGTCCGGAATGTCGCCGCCGCGGACACGGAAACTGCACACCTGTTATTCGCGGCGCGCCCGTGACCGGGGATCAGCGCCGAAGGCGCGGCTCGTCGGCAATGCCATGATGGCCGGTGATTTCATCGATCAAAATCCGAAAATAAATCGGATGAAGGGCGCGCTTCGCTCCATGAAGGAGCGTTTTCACGTAGCCAGGCTCCCACCATATCGCGGTCGTCGCCAATAAATCGTGCGCGAACACCAGCGCATCGTAAAATTCCGGCGTCTTTGTCAGTTCCTGATATCGGCCAAATATCACGACGGTCTGCCACTCTTGCCGGCTGACAATCTTCTCGGCTTCCACACACACCAGCGGGTTGGCGCGCATCCATTCGACCCTCATTCCGACGGTCGCGAAGCTATAGATAAAATCCTTGTGGTACGCGAAGAAGAACGGGGTGACGTAGGGCTGGGAGCCCTGTGCACACGCGATATGGCCGAAATTAGTGCATTTCAACAGATCGATGTTCATCTCCCGGGTCATGTCTTGGATCAGCATGGCCGTTCTCCTTTAGCGTCCGGTGGACGAGCACGCATCGTTCCAGACCGAAATATCGGCAAATTTTTACGATCGTTCATGATCGGGTCGGATTTTTCCGCGGCGCCTGGACAGTTCGAATGAGGATATATTCTGATGACGCTCGGCTGCTTGAGCATGAACACACGATCGGCGTTCCACGGCGATTCGATCGCATGATGCCGTCATGGCACAATGATCACTGCGCAAGGAGCGAGGCTGACCAACTTTTGCGATACGCTGCCGAGAAGTAAGCCTGTAAGCCGTCCGAGCCCGCGTTTACCTAGAACGATCACATCGGCTCCATCCCTTCGGGCGACGTCGATGATCGATGTCGCAACGTCGCCACTTTGCGACTCCGATTGAACGTCCGGCGCGCCAAGTTCCATCGCCCGCTGCTTAGCCATCGCTAAAGTCTTTTCCGACAAATTGCTCCGGAAAGCGTCGGATGCCGCGTGCTCCTGGCGAGAGAACGCGCTGAGTTGCTCTCGGGGCAGATCATATCCGCCGACAATGGTCACGATCTTGAGAGTGCCACCGAGACCGCTTGCCAGTCTTGCTGCTAACTCAACCGCCCGGCTTGCGGCGTCGGATCCATCGGTTGCTACGAGAATACGCATCATGGGCCTCTCCGACGTGCGATGAAATAGCTCGGTCATCCCTTCTCCGACGCCCGTCGTACGCACCTACTTTTTTCCTCGGCGTACTTCTCGGCGCGACGCATAAGCGAACCACGGCCGGGCACGGCGTTCCAGCAGACGACGGTGAAGACCTGCGTCGCGCACTTGATCCGCAACTCACGGGCCTTCGTGTCGCGGAAGGACCGGAAGGCGAAGCCATTCATGAGCGGCTCGCCCTTTGACCTGTCGAGGAGACGATCCTCGGCGCGAAACGGATCGGCGGCCTCTGGTAGCGCGTCGCGGCGGCTCGCCCTGAGGCGAGGACGCAGGCAGTGCCGCCGGTCTTCCTGATCAGGGCCGGTTGATATGTATGCCGCCGAAGAGCCAGAGCACGAGAAGAATGATCAGCACCAGACCGAGAGCGCCGCCGAGGCCAGCT
>Ga0316628_100004746_pt1 | contig 10741 bp, 5 predicted proteins | sample OWC_Aug_M2_C1_D5_FD_207648 | JGI IMG/M metagenome (GOLD analysis project Ga0316628, IMG submission 207648) | Wetland soil microbial communities from Old Woman Creek delta, Ohio, United States - OWC_Aug_M2_C1_D5_C | ecosystem: Environmental > Terrestrial > Soil > Wetlands | place: USA: Ohio... | reverse complement strand
GTGTGTTGAGTCGCCGCCGCGAGCCGGGACCCGCTCGACGACGCGGGTGCGCCACCGAAGCCATGCGCGAAAGGCCCTCACCGCACGCCTGGCGCAGATCATCGCGCGCCTGGCGCGGAGCTCCGCGCGCCGGATGCCGATGACTCGCGGAGTCAGCCGCTCAAGGTCGTCAGCAGCCCTGCGATCCCGAGTCCCAGCGCCGCGAGCGCGTCGCCCGCGATGAGCCCGCCGCCGATCAGCGACGTCGTGCTCATGTCGCCGGGCAGTGCGGCGGCCTGTTTGTCACGCCTGGGCAGGCTGTTGACGAAGCTCGAGAGCACGCCGCCCGCCGCGAACCAGGTCGACGTCGGCAGGTTGAGGAAACCGCCGAACGAAGACGCGTAGGGCGAGGGCAGCACGACCGCATCGAGCAGGAAATCGGTCGTGAACCCGACCTTGCCCGAGGCGACGAAGCGCTTGTAGCCGCTGCGCGACTTGATGACCTTGCGCAGCACCTCGGTCGCGAACCCGATCGCGACGCCGACCCAGATCGCGGTGCGCTGGTAGGTCTTGTCCTGGGTGAGGCTGCGCAGCACGCCGACGAACTTGTAGGTCATCGCCGATGCCCAGTGCGCAGGCTGCTGGTCGGCGGGCAGCACCGTCTGATCCTTGAGCAGGACCGGATAGGCGTCCATGAACAGCCGCGCGAAGACCACCGCGAGGATCGCCCCCATGACGATGCCGGCGACCTGGAAGCGGAACTGGATGGTCCGGTTGGTGCCCAGCCGCCAGCCGGTCGAGCGGTCCTGCTGCATGTCGCAGGCCTCGCTGGTCGACACCAGCAGCACCGTGGCGGCGATCAGCCCGACGTTCGGGTCGCGCAATCCGAAGGCCGCCATCAGGATGACGGTGACGACGAACGCCGACGAGATCGGATTCGAATCGACCATGCCCACGGAAATGCCGTTGACCATCGCGAACACGAAGACCAGCAGCACCGCCATCACGAGATAACCGACGGGCTGATGCAGCACCTGCGAGCCGACGAGCACGATCGCGACACCCCAGAAAGCGACCCAGGCGACGAGCCTGCCGATGTTGGTCCGTTTCCAGTCCTCCTGCGGAGGCACGGGTTCGGTGCTCTTCTGCTGCGCGCGCTGCCAGGCCCGGTAGAGGATCAGCGATATGTCGATCAGCGCCGCCCCCATGATCATGCCCAGCGCGATCAGGAAGGTGATCTTGCGGAAAGGATCGCCCGGATCGAGCCAGCCGATCGAAACGAAGTACGGGATCATCGCCCAGCCGGCGAGGCCGCCGACCAGTGCCGCGACGCCGATCCGTGCGCCGACGATCATGCCCGCACCGAACGTCGACGCCGAGAGCTCGATCGTGCCCAGCACCGCGATCCTGGCGGCGCCGACGCCACCGGCGATGCCCAGCGCCATGCCGCCGAACAGCCGCGCCACGGACTGGCGCAGCAGCACGGGATCGGTCAGCGCGCGCAGGATGTTGGCCACGGCGAGGCCCGACGGAAAGGTGAGCTGCAGCCGGTCGACGAGGATCGGCGTGTAGAGCATGCCGACGCCGACGCCGAACATGCCGATCGACAGCATGTACAGGATCAGTTGCCAGATCGGCGGCTGCGGAAGGCCCATCCACGCCATCGCCTGGATGACGACGGCCATTGCGCTCATCCCGGCGACCGAGGCGGCGGTGGTCTGGATGTAGTTCGCGCCGTGGCGCCCCTGCGCTCCATAGCCGAATGTCACGGCCGAGCCCAGGATCCCCGCGAGCACCTGCCCGCCGACGAAGAATCCCAGCGAGAAGTTCATGTACGACGCGGCAAGCCCGCCCAGCGGTCCGAGCACGAAGATGCCGGTCGCGCCGAGCAACGCGTAGTACTTCCAGGTCCCGGGCGCGGGAAGCCAGCTCCAGCGCGGCGCGGTGGGGGCTTGCACGTAGGGCGTCGCGTTCATCGCAGGCCGGCCTCTTCGGGGTCGAATGCGAAGCGCCCGGGCGATGGCGGTCCGGGCAGTGAATCGGGCTGCGCGAAGGTTACGCCGATGCAGGCCGGCTGTCGCCGGGTGCGCCGAAGATCGTTCGCCAGCCTGCGTAACAGCTTCCCGCGACCATCGGTCCCAGCACGAGCCAGCCCAGGCCGACCGGGATCGATGCCAGGATCGCCAGTCCGATGTAGATCACGCTGTAGAGCAGGAACGCTCCGATGTTGCGCAGCGACGCGTCGAAGCTCTTCCTGAGCGCCGATATTGGCGGCTCGCCGTTCAGGACGACCAGCGCCGGGGCGAACCAGTACGCCATCGCGGCAAGCAGGACCACCGTCACGATGATCATCGCGATGATGAGGAACGCGACGCCGGCCGACAGGAGCAGCGGGGTCAGCGTGACGTAGTCGGCTTGCGCATCCGCACCCAGCGCCATCAGCGTCGATACGCCCGAGGCGCCCAGCGCGACGTACGCGCAGGCGACGGCGACGACCGCGAGCCCGACCAGGATGGCGAGCCAGATGAGGCCCAGCATAAGCAACGCTCCGAAATGTCCGCCCTGGAAACCCTCGAACAGGTGGCCGATGGTCAGCCGCTCACCCCGCGCCAGCGCATGGCAGCCCAGCATGACGCCGCCGGCGAAGGCGGGGGTCAACACCGACTGCAGGATTCCGCCGACGGCCGGTATGAAGAACAGCAGCGTCGACACGACCGCGAACACGACGACGATCCCGATCCACACTGCCGGGGCTGCGGCGAAGATGCGCCAGCTTTCGCCCCACCACGCAGCCCCCTGTCCCGCCTCGAGCCGGCGCGGCTCCGGCGCACCGGGTCCCCGGGCTCTAGGCGGTATCTGCAGTGTCTCCATGCGGAATTCCTCTCCACCGCATATGCTTATGGTGCATGCGCGCGGTCCGGGCGGCCATTGTCGCGTAGCAGACCGCAAAAGACGAGGGGAGTTGCATTCCGGTGACCGTGGACCCATTTCATTCGGGCCGTCTTCCAGCAAGCCGCAACCCATGAACGAAATCGCAGGACAACTGATCGCGCATGGCGTTCCGCTCGTCGGCCTGAACGTCCTGCTCCAGCAACTGGGGTTGCCCATCCCCGCGGTGCCGACGATGATGATCGCAGGCGCGCTTGCGGTTGCAGGCAGACTCGATTTCGCGCCGGCATTTGCGATCTCGGTTGCGGCCTCGCTCGCGGCCGACCTCGTATGGTTCTGGGCCGGCCGCCACTACGGATATCCGGTGCTGCGCGGACTGTGCCGCATCTCGCTGTCTCCGGACACCTGCGTACGCCAGACCGAAGGGATATTCGAGCGCTGGGGGTTCTTTTCCGTGGTCGTTTCCAAGTTCGTACCGGGGTTCTCGACCGTCGCGCCGCCGGTCGCCGGCGCCCTGCGGATGGGGACGGGCGCGTTCATCGTCGCATCGATCGGCAGTGCGGTGCTGTGGGTCGGCGCCGCGATGGCCGCGGGTGCGGTGTTCGCACGGCAGATCGACGTTGCGCTCGCGTGGATGGAGAGCCATGCGGCCGTCGCGGCGCTCGCCGTGGGGCTGCTGTTCGCAGCCTACGTCGCGGTCAAGGCGCTGCAGCGCTGGCGCATGGCGCGCCTGCTCGAGGGAGCGATGATCTCGGTCGATGAGCTGCGCGAGGCGCTGGGCGGCGAGTCTCCGCCGATGGTCATCGACGTGGGCTCGAGGTTTGCTCAGGCCGAGCGCGGCCACATCCCCGGCGCGATCCTTCTCGACCTCGACGGGCTCGCGACACGCGACGATTTTCCCGAGGATCGCGACATCGTTCTCTACTGCGAATGCCCGAACGAGGCGTCTTCCCGCCGCGGCGCGCAGCTGCTCATTGGCAAGGGCCTGCGGCGCGCGCGGCCCCTGCTGGGCGGCCTGGACGCCTGGGTCGCCACCGGCAATCCGGTCGAGCGCAGCGCATGAAATGATTGCTTGCAATTCGGCTCTCCGCGGAATCGCTTTATCGGCGAGGATCGCGGAACCCGGCGCCGCCTGAACATCGGTTGCGTCAATGGATGCCTGCAGGTCATGATTCACGCGCTCGGTCAGTTGGATCGCGGAACGACGAATTCCACCGCGCGCGATCGAAGCGCCGCGGTGTCTTGCAGCCATCGAAGCCGATCCGCATGGCCGATTCGGCGCGCAGGGGCCATCGCACAGGACTTCACCCATGGAACATCCGTCGTCATCCTCGCCCACCACGCCCGCAACGGCTGAGCCAGCCCCGGCCTCGCGGCGCCGCCGATGGCTGGGTGGCATCGTGTCGGTCGTCGTACTGGTGGCCATCGCGGGGCTGGCCTGGTACCTGACGCATCGGACGCCTGCCTTGGCGCCCCGAGGCTTCGGGCCGCCGGGCGCCGGCGGCGCGCCGCCGAGCACGGTCGGTGTCGCGACTGCGCGGCACGCCGACATTCCAGTGGTCATCGAAGCGCTGGGGACCGTGCTCTCCCCGGGCAGCGTGACGGTGACGCCGCAAGTCTCGGGCGTGATCACTCAGGTGCTGTACAAGGAAGGCCAGGTCGTGCAGAAAGGCCAGATCCTGGCGACGATCGATCCGAAACCTTTCCAGATTGCCCTCGACCAGGCCGCCGGCGCCCGCGTGCGCGACGAGGCGCAACTCGACGCGGCGCGCCTGCTGCTCGAACGCTACCGGGTGCTGCTTGCCCAGGATTCGATCGCACGACAAACCGTCGATACGCAGAGTGCGCTGGTCAAGCAGCTGGTCGGCACCGTGGCGCTGGATCGTGCCAACGAAGACAGCGCGCAGCTCAATCTGCAGTGGTCGCGCATCGTCGCGCCGGTTGCCGGCCGCGTCGGCCTGCGACCGATCGATGCGGGCAACTACATCGCAGCCGGAAACGTGAACGGCGTCGCGACGATCACCCAGGTCGCGCCGATCGACGTCCAGTTCTCGATTCCCCAGGACCGCGTTCCGGAGGTGAAGGAGCGCATTGCCGCAGGCGCAACGCTGCCGGTGACCGCGTGGGACAGCGGACGCACCCGCCAGCTGGAGGCGGGCAGCTTCCTGACCCTGGACAACCAGATCGACACCCAGACCGGCACCATCAAGGCCAAGGCGCGCTTCGCGAACACCGGCGGCGTGCTGTTCCCGAACCAGTTCGTCAACGTGCGCCTTCTGTTGCGCACGATCGACGGCGCCGTGGTCGTCCCCGTGATCGCGCTTCGGCACGGCCCGAGCGGAGATTTCGTCTACGTCGTCAACGCCGACCATACGGTGACGCTGCGCAACGTGACCGCCGGCATTTCGGGCGTCAGCGACGTCGCGATCATGAAGGGGCTCGCGCTCGGCGAGGAGGTGGTCACCGAGGGCGGCGACCGGCTCAAGGATGGCGCGCAGGTACGCACCGGCGCCGAAGGGTCCGCGGACCCGGCATCCGCTGCGGACGCCCGGCGGCGCCGCCGCGGTTCCACGAATGCCGGCGGTGCCGCGAATGCAGACGCTGCCGCCGATCCAGGGGGTGCCCCGGCGCGTCGGGCCGGCCGGCGCGCCCCGGAGGCAGCGGGCGCGACGAAGTGATGCTCGCGCCGAGCAGGGGGGCCGGGCGATGAGTCCATCCCGTCCATTCATCGAGCGTCCGGTTGCGACGTCGTTGCTGATGGTTGCGATCGTGCTCGCCGGCCTGGTGGGCTTCAGGTTCCTGCCGCTGTCGGCGCTGCCGCAGGTCGATTATCCGACGATCCGGGTGCAGACGTTGTATCCGGGCGCCAGCCCGGACGTGATGAGCAACACCGTGACGGCGCCGCTCGAGGGCCAGTTCGGACAGATGTCCGGCCTCGACCGCATGCGCTCGACGAGCGCGGCCGGTGTGTCGGTGATCACGCTGCAGTTCTCGCTGAACCTGTCGCTCGATGTTGCCGAGCAGGAGGTGCAGGCGGCGATCAACGCCAGCAGCTCGCTGCTGCCGGCCGATCTGCCGACACCGCCCGTGTACGCCAAGGTGAATCCCGCCGACGCGCCGGTGCTGACCCTCGCGGTCAGCTCCGACAGCATGCCGTTGACCGAGGTGCAGAACCTGGTCAACACGCGGCTCGCGCAGAAGATCAGCCAGGTCTCGGGGGTCGGACTGGTGTCGCTGTCGGGCGGGCAGCGACCGGCGATGCGCATCCAGGCCAACACCCAGGCGCTGGCGTCATACGGCATCGGCCTGGACACCTTGCGCACTGCGATAAGCGCGGCCAACTCGAATGCCGCGAAGGGGAGTTTCGACGGGCCGAAGCGCGCCTACACGATCAGCGCGAACGATCAGCTCCTGACTGCAGACGACTACCGCCATCTGATCGTCGCATTCCGCAACGGCGCGCCGGTGCGCATGGACGATGTCGCCAGCGTGGTCGAGGCCGCCGAGAACAACCAGCTCGGCGCCTGGGCCGGCGTGCGTTGCGACGACCGGGCACTTGCCCCCGGCTGCAGCGGCGGCGCTGCCACTGCGCTGATTCCCGCGATCATCATGAACGTGCAGCGCCAGCCCGGCGCCAATGTGATCGCCACCGTCGATGCGATCAAGAGGCAGTTGCCGACGTTGCAGGCCGGGTTGCCGGCTGCGCTCAGGGTGGAAGTGCTCGCCGACCGCACGAACGGGATCCGCGCGTCGGTCGACGACGTCGAGAAGGAGCTGCTGCTGGCGGTGGCGCTGGTCGTGCTGGTGATCTTCGCGTTTCTCGGCAGCCTGCGGGCGACGGTGATCGCGAGCATCGCGGTGCCGATCTCGCTGATCGGCAGCTTCGGGCTGATGTACCTGCTGGGCTACAGCCTGAACAACCTGAGCCTGATGGCGCTGACGATCGCGACCGGCTTCGTCGTCGATGACGCGATCGTCATGATCGAGAACATTGCGCGCTACATCGAGGAGGGCGAGCCGCCGATGCGCGCCGCGCTGAAGGGTGCGTCGCAGATCGGCTTCACCATCATCTCGCTCACGATCTCCCTGGTCGCGGTCCTGATCCCGTTGCTGTTCATGAGTGACGTGGTCGGTCGCCTGTTCCGCGAATTCGCGGTAACGCTCGCGATCACGATCCTGATCTCGGCGATCGTCTCGCTGACGCTGGTGCCGACGATGTCGGCGCGCTGGTTCAGGTCCCGCAGCGACGGGCGCGATGCCGCGAGCCTCGCCTCGCGTACGCAGGCGATGTTCGCCGGCGTGACGCGCGCCTACGACCGGATGCTCGGCTGGGTTCTCGATCGTCAGGGGGTCACGCTGGTGGTCGCGTTCGCGACCTTCGCGGTGACGGCGCTGCTCTACATCATGATCCCCAAGGGGCTGTTCCCGACCCAGGACACCGGCCAGCTCCAGGTGCGCGTGGACGCGGCACAGGACGTCTCGTTTGCGCGCATGGCGGAGCTGCAGGGCCGGGTCGCGCGCGCGATCCTCGCCGACCCGGCGGTGGACAACCTGAGCTCGATCGTCGGCGTCGACGCAGCCAACAACACGATGCTCCAGACCGGCAGCATGCTGGTCAATCTGAAGCCGTCGCACGGCGACCAGCGTGTCGTCATGGACCGTCTGCGCGAGCTGGCGAGCACCGTGCCCGGCGCGACGCTGTACGTTCAACCCACGCAGGATCTGACGATCGATGCCGAGACCGGCCCGACCGAGTACCGCGCATCCCTGGAAGGCGCCGATGGCCAGCAGATCACCCAATGGATGGGAAAGCTGATCGCCCGGCTGCGCGAGGTGCCGCAGGTGCGCAATGTCAGCAGCGACGCCGGGGCGGAGGGGCTCGCGAGCTACGTGGATGTCGACCGCGACACTGCTTCGCGACTCGGCATCACCGCAAGCGCGATCGACGATGCGCTCTACAGCGCGTTCGGCCAGCGCATCGTCTCGACGATCTTCACCGACACCAATCAATATCGCGTGATCCTCGAGGCGCAGCCCGGGCTGGCGACGAATGCCGAAGGCGTCGGCAAGCTGAACCTGATCTCGAGCAGCGGCCGACCGACGCCGCTTTCGGCCTTCGCGACGGTCACCGAGCAGCTCGCGCCCCTGCAGATCACCCACGTCGGCCAGTACCCGGCGAGCACGCTGAACTTCGACACCGCACCCGGCGTCGCACTCGGCCAGGCGGTCGACGCGATCCGCAAGGCCGCGCGCGACATCGCGCTGCCGCCGACGATCACGTTGACCTTTCTGGGCGCGTCGGGCGCGTACGAGAAGTCGCTGGTCAACGAACTCTGGCTGATCCTTGCCGCCGTCGCGTGCGTCTACATCGTGCTCGGCGTGCTCTACGAGAGCTACGTGCATCCGCTGACGATTCTCTCGACGCTGCCTTCGGCCGGCATCGGGGCGCTGCTCGCGCTGATCGTCACCGGCAACGACCTCGGCGTGATCGGCATCATCGGCATCATCCTCCTGATCGGCATCGTCAAGAAGAACGCGATCATGATGATCGACTTCGCCATCGACGCCGAGCGCAGCCAGGGCAAGAGCGCACGGGCCGCGATCCACCAGGCGGCGCTGCTGCGCCTGCGGCCGATCCTGATGACGACGCTGGCGGCGCTGTTCGCCGCGGTGCCGTTGATGCTGAGCTGGGGCGTCGGTGCCGAGCTGCGCCGGCCGCTGGGCCTGGCGATCTTCGGCGGCCTGATCGTCAGCCAGCTGCTGACGCTGTTCACGACGCCGGTGATCTACCTCGCCTTCGACCGCCTCGGTGGAGGCCGCACCCGCCGCGCCCTGCAGGACGCCACGGACGGCCCGCCGCAGGAACCTGCGGAGAGCGCGGCGTGAGTTCCGCCGGGCCGTCCCAACGCACGAATCGCGCTTGCGCGCGGGGGCAGCGCAGCGGCGACGCCGCCGCCGTGGGAGGCGCCCGATGAACCTGTCGAGCCCGTTCGTGCGCCGGCCGATCGGCACGGTGCTGCTGACGGCGGGTGTCGCGCTCGCGGGCATCGCGGCCTTCTTCGGGCTGCCGGTGGCGTCGCTGCCGGCAATCGAGCTGCCGGTGATCTCGGTCAACGCCAACATCCCGGGTGCGAGTCCCGACACGATGGCCAGCAGCGTGGCGGCACCGCTGGAGCGCTATCTCGGCACGATCGCCGGCGTCGACGAGATCACCTCGGTCAGCTCGGTCGGCGCGACCCGGGTGTCGCTGCAGTTCGACTTGAGCCGGGACATCGACGGCGCCGCGCGCGACGTGCAGGCGGCGATCAACGCCGCGCGTACCGACCTGCCGACGACGCTGCGCGCCAACCCGACCTATCGCAAGGTGAACCCGTCGGCGGCACCGGTCATGATCCTGGCGCTGACCTCGAAGACCAAGACGCCGGGCCAGATCTATGCCGAGGTCTCGAACATCCTCAACCAGCAGCTGCTGCAGGTGCGCGGCGTGGGCGATGTGCAGATCGGCGGCGGCTCGCTGCCAGCGGTGCGCATCGAGCTCAAGCCCTTCGCGCTGAACGAGTACGGCATCAGCACCGAGGACGTTCGTGCCGCGATCCAGGCGAGCAACGCGAACCGGCCCAAAGGCATCGTCCAGGGCGAAGGCCGCCGGCTGCAGATCTACACGCGCACTCCGGGGCTGCGGGCGAGCGACTACGCCCCGATCGTGGTCGCGTGGCGAAATGGCGCCGCCGTGCGGCTGAAAGACGTCGCCGACGTGGTCGACGGGGTCGAGGACACGCGCACGCTGGGCCTGTTCAACGGCGAGCGGGCGGTCATCGTGCTGATCCGCAGCCAACCCGACGCGAACGTGATCGACACGGTCGACTCGGTGCGTGCGCTGCTGCCGGCGCTGCAGGCGGAGCTCCCGGCGGACATCGATCTGCACGTCGCCTCCGACCGTACCCATTCGATCCGCGCCTCGCTGCACGAGGTCGAGGTCACGCTGGTCGTCGCGGTGATCCTGGTGGTGCTGGTGGTCAGCCTGTTCCTGCGCAGCGTGCGCGCGACGCTGGTGCCGGCGGTCGCGACGATCACCGCATTGCTCGGCACCTTTGGCGTGATGTACATGCTCGGCTTCAGCCTCGACAACCTCAGCCTGATGGCACTGACGGTCGCCACCGGCTTCGTCGTCGATGACGCGATCGTCGTTTTGGAGAACACGAGCCGCCACATCGAGGCCGGAATGGCGCGCATGCAGGCGGCGCTGCTCGGCGCGCGCGAAGTCGGCTTCACCGTGGTGTCGATCAGCCTGTCGCTGGTCGCCGTCTTCATCCCCCTGCTGTTCATGGGCGGGCTTCCCGGGCGGCTGTTCCGCGAATTCGCGCTGACCTTGTCGGCCGCCGTGCTGATCTCGCTGGTGGTCTCCCTGACCACCACGCCGATGATGTGCGCGTGGCTGCTCAGGCCGGGCGGGGCGGCCGATGCGCATCGCACGCCGGGCTGGCTCGAGCGCCAGGCCAAGCGCAGCTACGACTGGGTGCTCGCACGCTATGCGCAAAGCCTGGACTGGGCGCTTGCGAGCAAGGGCCTCGTGATGCTGATCCTGCTGGGTGTGATCGTGCTGAACGGCTACCTGTTCGCCGTCGTGCCGAAGAGCCTGTTCCCGCAGCAGGACACCGGCCAGCTGCTGGGCGGCATGAGCGCCGACCAGAGCATCTCGACCAGGGCGATGGGCGAGAAGCTGCGCCAGGTCGTCGACATCGTGCGCCACGATCCGGCGGTCGCATCCGTCGTCGGCTTCATCGGCGGATCGCGCGCCGGCGGAGGCTTCATGTTCGTGGAGCTCAAGCCGGTGTCCGAACGAAGCGAGCACGGCCTGGCGGTGATCGCGCGC
>Ga0316628_100004745_pt1 | contig 10744 bp, 8 predicted proteins | sample OWC_Aug_M2_C1_D5_FD_207648 | JGI IMG/M metagenome (GOLD analysis project Ga0316628, IMG submission 207648) | Wetland soil microbial communities from Old Woman Creek delta, Ohio, United States - OWC_Aug_M2_C1_D5_C | ecosystem: Environmental > Terrestrial > Soil > Wetlands | place: USA: Ohio... | reverse complement strand
CGGCGATAGATTCAGGGTCTATTCGCGCAGGCGTCCGCCGGTTCAAATCCGGCTCCCTGCACTTGCTTTTCTCACGTACCTGTGTACATCACAGTGATGACATCATTTCCGGTGTGGCCCGTCTTATCGTTCGCCGTTACGGTGATCACATTGCTCCCCGGCATTAGATGGACGCTTCCCCTCGTCTGCCAAGTGACATTCGCCCCGCCGAATTGCGGAGTCAGATACATGATGCCGTTATCGCCGGTCAGCGAGTTGACCCAATACACAATCGTCACATTGTAGTCATCGAAAGCAGCGCCGGTGAGTACGATATAATGCCAGTCGGTTGTCATCGTCGAGTTCTCCGTCGGCCCGGTAATCATGACGACCGGATTCGTTCCGTTGATGACAAGCAATGAGTCGGTGGCGCTGTTGCCCTCAGCATCGTATGCTGTGATCGTGATAGTATTGTTTCCTGGATTGAGGGCTATTCCTGTCTTGGACCAGGAGGTCGTGCCCGTGCAGACGCCGGATTGACCTGTGGCGGAATTGTTCCATGTGACATTGACAACGGCGTTGTTGTCGTATGCCGTGCCTGCCACGTCCAAAGATCCGGAAAGCAGATAGATTGGATTCGCTGCCGGGGTCACAATCGTGCAAGTGGGCTTTACATCGTCTCGTATGACCGTGATCGTGTCGGACCCTGCGTTCCCGGTCCCGTCTGTTGCGACCACGGTGATGTTGTTGTACCCGATACAAAGCGTTATCCCGGATATGGTCCAGTTGGCCGCTCCGCCCTTCGAACCTCCGCCGCCTCTGTCGTTGAGCCATGAGATCGATTCGACGTTGATGTTGTCATGAGCTGTTCCGCCCAGGTCGATGGTCGCACCTGTCGCGTTGTATGTCGGAGAGTCGGTGGGCACATCTATCGTGCATGTCGGATCCGTGTCATCGAAAATGATGGTGATGATGCTGAAAGCGCTATTCTGAGGCGTTCCGTCGTCCCAGACGGTGACAGTGATGTTATTCCATCCTTCAGAAAGGGCCAGATCGGCCTGCGACCAGAACGTTGTGCCGTTGCATGTTCCCGACCCCCCTCGGTCATTCACCCAGGTCACTGCTACCACCGCACTATCATCGCTCGCATATCCGGCGATTTCGGCTGAGGAAATGTTTGTGTAGGAAGGATTCTCGACGGGCAGTGCAACGGTGCATGTTGGAATCATCGAATCGAATATCACCGTTATCGTGTCTGAGCAGGCATACCCGGCCGAATCGTGCGATGTGACGGTGATCGCATTGCTGCCGTACGCCAAGGGGATTTCAGATACGGTCCAGCTCGTTGTGCCAGTCGCGGTCGCGGATGCCCCGTTCGCGGCATTGAACCATGAGACGCTCGCAACTGCGACGTTGTCCGATGCTACGCCGGCAACGCTAACGGAGGCGACGCTGCTGATATACGGATCCTCGACGGGGCTCGTTATTTCGCAGGTCGGAGGAGTGACGTCGTATATCACAGTCAATGTGTCAGAGGCCGTGTTGCCTGTTGCATCGTGAGCGGTGGCCGTTATGACATTCACCCCTGAGTAAAGGAGGACATTGCCCCTGCTCTGCCAGGTAACGCTCGCTCCGCCCCATTGCGGATTCATGTATGTCATCCCGGATCCTCCGAGGGAATTGCACCAGGTCACGCTCGTCACTTCGTTGCTACCGGAGGCGGTGCCTCTCAGGTACACCATGTGCCAACTCGTAGTCATGGTCGGATTTGCAGTCGGACCTGTGATTGTGATGCCAAGGGTCGAGACGATTATCGTAGCTGACGAATTGAAGAAGTCTGAAACGTAGAGAGTGTCGTTGCGCACATCATAGCCGACATCCATGACCCTCTTGCCGTCCAACGCCCCAAGGGCTTTGCTGACATCGCCGCTCGGAGTGTGCTCGACCACGAGGACACGGCTCACCGGTTTGCCGCAGAGATCAATTGAGACCGTCACAGGGACGAGCCAATATCCGGCAGTCTTGGGGTTCATGCGATGCACGTCGTAGGCCAACGGCCCCGCGCTGGAGTTCTTGCTCACCGAGGTGGTGTGGCTTGCGTAGATGTAGCTGGCCGCCTCTCCGTCGGTGGCCTTCCAATTCTCATAGGAGAAGTTGGTCTTCGGATCTACAATCCAATGCACGACCGTGGCTGCATTCGATTGTATCGCCCTGTGGTTGTATACGCGCAGCAGGCCCCCTTGAGAGGCAACGCTTTGGACCAGCGTCCATGCGGCGAAGTTGCCGTCCGTGTTCCAAGGACGCATCGCGTCCATCATGTCTTCGGGTCGTGATGGCTGCCACGAATGACCGTCTGTAGTCCACCAAAGCGCGGTGGGCGACCACCAGCTCCCATACAGAGAAGAGTTACCGGGGGTCGTGTCCACATTGTTCGAGCTTATCCCCATTATCCTCGTCCCCTTGAGATATTGAGCGAACATCACTTCGTAAGTACCGGCGCTGCCCGGGTTGGCGAGAGAGATGTAGGTATCGCCGTCACCGACATAGGACGGATTGTCCCAACGGCTCGAGAAGGAATAGGTGTTCGCCATCGACGAATGCGAGGTTGTCGCCGATGCGAGCGCCTCGCCCCAAGTCTTGCTCTTCCAGGTGAGATAGTCGTGCGGCAAATGAATGGCGAGTTCCGATTGCGAAGCCAGAATGTCAGAGGAGACCCCGTAGAGGTATTCTACATAGGCCGTCAACGGATGGTCGTAGTCGCGGTAGATGTTCTTTGTGGTCGTGAATCCGCTGCAGTCATCGGTGCCGAGCACGCTCGCCCAGTCCCATCCGCCCCACCATTGCGTCACCCTCGCGCCGGAGGTCGTACATGTGGTGGTGATCTTTACGCTGTCTTGGAAGACGACCGGACCATCGATGACATCGATTGTCGTCCCCGCGCACCAATCGACGTTTCGAGGATAGTAGGCCTCGTAGTACGCCCCGCTCTGAACTGCATCTTTCCCGGCGATCCTCATCTGCACCGCAAGGGGCACTCCGTCCTCATCCGTCAGCCTCACTCGCACCGGTCCGCTCTGCGGCGCTTCCGCCCATAGGAGCGGCAGGACGGGGTAGGGGCTTCCCGGCGCACGTATCGTCAGGTCGTCGACCATCCATCCCCCGTTTATGCTTCTAATGTCCCCGCCTGTGCCCGTCTTGTGGACCACTGAGTCGCTCGACAGACGGATCAACGCATCAGCACCGGAAGCTGCGAAGGTGCGCACGAGGAGCACGCCAAGCACTGTGTGCCGCACCATCGCCGTTATAGTGCCCTCCTGCCATTCGAACGATACGACATACCGGTCGGGCTTCTCACCGCAGGAGCTGTTGCCGCCAGGCCAAGCCGGAGCTATGCCGTGGCTTGCTATCTGCCAGGCAACCCCTTCAAGAGCGTATATGCCCTCGGAGGAGGAGTTCCCCACAGCAAGCTCAACGCCGGCAACCTTCAAAGAGCCGCTCCATATGGTTGCCTGCAGGCCGAACTTGCCGGGGTCCATGCTTGGAACATATGAGGACCCTGTCTTAGGGGCATAGGCTTCAAAGGAGATGTTCCAGCTGGATTCAGAATATGAGGGATGGTACTTGGCGACCACCGCCTGGTCGCTTGCCCTGAACATGATCCATAGCTCTCCGTCGAGGACGACGACGTCGGTGGCGCTGTTCCCCGTGAGGTTCAGGTCCGTTATAGATGAGGTTGTGCCGGTGGGCACACTGGCGAAGGTGACGCGGCTACCAGGATTGACGTATTCGAAAGGATGTGATGAAACCAATATCGTATCGCCGTTCTTGTTCCCAGCGATGTCGGTCGCGTTGATGTACATTAGGTTGGATCCCTCACCTAGGGATATGTTGGCAATGCTCCAGTTGGTGGTGCCGGACGCTGTGCCGGACGCCCCGGTCAACATGTTCTTCCAAGTCACTATAGCAATCCCGCAGTCATCCGAAGCCACGCCTGAAAGGGCGATGCAGGAGGAGCTGGTGTTGTAGTCTGGACTGGAGGTCGGGGAAGTTATCGTGCATATGGGAAGGGCCGTGTCGTATATCGCGGTCAGCGAATCGGTCACGAGGTTGCCGCTCGCATCGCGGGCGACGACCGTGATTTCATTTATCCCTGCGAACAATTGAACATTGCCCCTGCTCTGCCAGTTCACGTTGGCTCCGCCGTACTGCGGGGTCATGTAGGCATTGCCAGACCCGCCTAGCGAATTGCTCCAATCGACGCGCGTAACGGCGACGTCGTCATGCGCGACCCCCATCAATTTAATCCAGCCCCATCCGGTGAGATAGGTAGGTGAGGCGGTCGGGGAGGTGATCGTACACGTAGGAGAGGCTTTTGGGTGAAGGTCTCTCACATCAGCGCTCCCCGATATGTTGTAAGGCAGATCCACTATGCAGTAGGGAGCGGAAGTATCGGGGGTCGTCCAGTCGCTCCAGGAGTTGCCATACCCTCCCGAGCTGTTCCAGAAGTTCCCTCCCGAGGCCCCTAGACCGTCGTCGAAAGCCTGATTGCGAGAGGAATTGTAAACGCTCCCGGCCCCGTTGTTCTGGGCGAGAGTATTGTTCCAGACAATGTTCCTGCTCGAACCCTCGATGGAGATTCCGTATGCGGCATTCGAGAACAACAAGTTACCTGTCAGTCTGTTCCCGTCAGCATCGGAGGCGAGTGAAATGCCCCTGTCATTGTCGGTGCAGTTGTTGGAGATGATTTCCCCATTCGTGCATCCTGTTAGACTTATCCCGGCATACCCGGCAGTCTCTCCCCCATGAATGGAGCAATCCAGAATGACGAAACATGCCGTGGTCCCCCTGATGTCGATGCCGATGGTCGACGAGGCATCGATTATCCAGTTCGATATCACGAACGGGTCGGAAGGCGTCCCGCTCCCGCGGACAACCCCGCTATCGTTCGTGAAGCCGAGGTCTCCGATGATCAGTATCGGAGGGTGCAAAGTGGACGAGTAGATACCGGTCCTCTGCATCTGATACCCGACGTCGGGTGCATTGACAAGCGCAGAGAATAGACCGGCTAGAATCAAAGCTAGAATGACAGTTGCGCATGACAGCTGTGTCCTATTCATATGAAACCCCCAGACAAGCCATGCACTACTCCAAATTTTAGAATCAAGCTCCCCTTAATTAATGGTATGCATCCATACAAGAAATGAATAAGGCTGGACGGCGGGCGATTGATGCAGGACTGAAATCGGAATCGGATTCGATTCCCCGATTATACAGACACGTCCCGATCTATTGTCCGTCACGGGGGCAGTTGACGTCTTGGATTCAATCGCTCTTCTCGCGGAGCTTGTTGTTCCTTACGTTCCCCCTCGCAAGGGAGGCGAACGTTCCGATTAGGCAAAGAACAGAGAAGATTGAGAACGCCAATTGCAGGCCGGACATGAACTCGTCGTCGAGAACCGGGGTAATCTGCAGCCCCCCTATGAAGAGAGAAATGCACAACGTTGCGACTCCCAAGCTCATGACCTGCCCTATAGACCTCATCGTGCCGACGGAAGCGGATGCGATCCCGTAATGCCGCCTCTCCACCGAAGACATGATCGCATTTGTATTGGGAGAGGAGAACAACGCGAAGCCGAAACCGATGAAAGCCAGATTGGCAACTATCAGTCCGAGCGAAGTGTCCGGTGAGATGATGGCGAAAAGCAACAGCCCGACAGTGAGAATCGCCATCCCAGAGGTCGCCAGCAACCTAGGTTCGATTCTGTCGGAAAGCCTTCCGGTCATTGGTGAGAAGACCGCCATCACAACCGGCTGAGCCATCAAGAGCAGCCCCGCATCCCAGGGATCGAAGCCCCTCACGACCTGGAGATAGGGGCTCATTAGGAAGCCGACGGCGAAGGTCGCCCCGTAATTGATCAGCGCCGCGAGATTCGAGAGGGCGAACACCCTGTTCCGCCGGAATAGCTGCATGTCCAGCACCGGGCTTTTCGACCTCAGTTCCCACCGAATGAACAACACGATTCCCAACGTGCCCAGCAGGGTGAGCGCGATGCCTCCGACATCGGGCAGCATGGAGAAGCCGATGACCACCCCGCTCAGAGAGAACGCATATATCGCGGAGCCGGACTTGTCGAACCTCTCCCCTTTTGCCTCCGCCCATTCGCCTTTCAACCTGATATGACCGATGTACAGTATAGGAATGCTCAGGGGCAGGAGCACGAGGAACAGGCTCCTCCAGCCGAACACGCCGGTCAGTATGCCGCCGAGGAACGGGCCGACGGACAGCCCGATGTAGACCACCGCGGTGTTGATGCCAATCACCTTGCCCCTCTCCGCGAGAGGGTAGACGGATGTCAGGATCGCGATCATCGTGCTGAACATCATCGCGGAGCCGGCCCCTTGCACCAACCTCAGGAAGATCAGCGGGACGGTCGACGGTGCAAGGGCGCAGAACGCTGAGCTGAACGTGAACACCCAGACCCCCAACAGGAAGATCTTCTTCCTGCCGTAGATGTCGGCCAGGCGGCCGAACGGAACTAGGAATATCGCAGTAGTGAGAAGGTAGGAGGTCGCGATCCAACCGTACTCGAGAGCGGTCATGGTGAATTCCTCGGACATCGAGGGGAGCGCGACGTTGATCGAGGAAGCCATGAAGGGGGTGAAGAAGGCGCTCAGGCACGACATTAAAAGAGCGTTCCGCTTGTCCAAGATCCACACCGCCGTAACTCTGCTCAGGAAGTAATCCGAATATCAATAATTAACCGATTGCGCCGGGCATTCGTCCCTTGCTCCCGGACTGCTCCGCTCTGATCTTCCTGAGAATCTCCACGAACTCCTTCGTGTCGGGGAACGATATCGCCCCTTCGGGGCATTTATTGAGGCAACCGGTGCATCCGACGATGCAACTGAACGGATTCGAAACTACCGCGCAGTCATCCCCAAGTGAATAGACCCCGTGCTGGCAGAAGTCGACGCATGTCCCGCATGCGGTGCATTTCTTCTTGTCGATATTCGGATTCCATGGTATCTTCTCGCGGGGGATCCCCTGATATTTTTCGGGTTTCTTCATGCAATCATCCGTTCATCTCTTTCCGCAGGCAGCACATCCAGATCCCTTGGACCTGCATTCCAGGAACTCCTGCCATATTGCCTGGGCGTATTCCGCCTCCATCTCGGCAGGCACGTAATTGAACCTTTTAAGGTCCACCAAAAGCATCTCCTTCAGCTCTTCGTCGGAGGCTGAGGTGGCGTCGAGCGCCCTGCCGATGATCGCATCGAACTCCGCTATTCCGACCGTCTGTCCGCCTATCGATATTCTCCTGGCGACCGGTTTACCGGGGCAGCATGGACCTATCATTCCGACGCCTCTGTCCCACAATAAGGCGGAAATCATTGATTAATATGATGTTCCCGCAGAGAGAGGATTGGCCGTTCAGATGAAGTTCCTCGCGGCCAATATCCCTTCAACTTCCTTGAAAGGGGCCTCTCCATCAGATGAATTGTCGATGATTGTCCATTCGTCGGAGAGAAGCGATTTTGCTATCTCCCTCACCGCCTTCAATTTCTCCTCCGTCTCGAACATCTCCCTCCTGTGGTCTCTCTCCTCAATCCTTCTGAGGGCGGTAGCTGGGTCGATGTCGATGTAGAACGCAATATCGGGGAACGGAAGCAGGTTCCTGAACACCCTGTAGCCGTAGGGTGCGAGAGATTTCGGCAGATAGGCGGCGCCCATCAGGTAGCGAACGAATATCACTGCCCCTTCCTGCCTCCTCAGAATCCTGACGGACACGAGGACGTCGGCGATGTAGAAAACGGTGGCCATGAACCTCGCGGTCTTCCCTGACCTTTCCAGCGATTTCTTCGATATCCTTCCGAAACGCCTGTTCGAAGGATGGGATACTATCGTCGCCTTTTCCCCGCGCGATTCGATTAGAGAAGCGATCTTCCTTGCGTGGGTGTCCTTGCCGCAACCGTCCAGGCCATCGACGACGATGAACCTCGTGCTCACGCCCCCATGATGTGAAGGAAGCCCCCGACCACCAGAGGAATCACGAGGTTGTCGATCCTCCCTGGAGTGACCGCCTCCACTATTGAAATGAAACCTCCGATTCCCAGGGCGAACGGTAGAAGCATGACCGGCTGGGTTCCGACTGCGTATCCGATGACATCGAAATAGAACAACCCTATGATGCATATCGCCAGGAATGAGGCTGCAAAGACGGCGAGGCTCCCCTCGAGCGTCCTGTGCGGCATGAACTGATGTCTGCCGAACCGTTTGCCTATGATCTCGCCCATGCCATCCCCGAACGACATTGCGGCGATCGCGACAGATGCTGCGAACAGGTCGTCGAACAGGAAGAAAGCAAGGATGGTCCAGGATATGGCGTACATCACCAGTCCGTAAGGGTGGCCTTCTGCGGATATTCTACCGATCGAGCTGTTGCGGAGCTTCTCGATCGGCGAGATCGGAGTCATCAGAAGGAGAAGCGGTATGAATGGGAACGCCGCCAGACCTGCCATGACCCAGGCATTGTCGAAGCTCCACCAGAAGAAGACTATCCCGCCCGTGAGTATGTGAACGAGCTTGCGCGGGTTCTTCATCTTGTTCCTGAGAAAATAGGAAAGGGCGATGACGCAGGCGACGTATCCGTATACGCCCATCAAGCCGAAGAGGTCCCCCTGAGTGATTAAGTCCACGGCTCCGATTATGACTGCCCGACTTTATACTTTCCTTGATTCCTGGGACGGGAAATCACTATAAAGACCCAGAATAATACCCGAATCGGAGGTTGTCAAATGGCGGAAGAGAGGAAATTATCGGCAGCGGAGGTCAGGAGAACGATTTCCACGTCTCTGGCGACAGCTTTTGGTTTCGTCATCGGTTTGCTGTGGAACAATGTTGTCGTTGGCGGATTGACTGTAGCAGGCATCAGTACGACCGCGGGCACCGAGATAGGGCAGTGGATAATGCTCATGATTACCGCTGTTATAATCACGGTTGTTATGGTGGTCTTGATCATCGTAATCAGCCGTTGGGGCAACAAGTAGGATTCCAGACCCTGCATCGCTTTGAGTACATCTAGGAGTCCGGCGTCGAGGAATAGCTTCAGCGTCCGAGCGCCTGATCTGCATCAGAAAACAATATCTGAGCCGATGCCTGTTCCATAATAAGGAGCAGAGAGATGCCCGCGCCCAAGATTGATGATGCTGAAGACATTCCCAGGAAGCTGATCGAGCTGGAGGAGTCCATCGGCAAGATCAAGGGAGGCTACGCTGAACTCGGTCAATACATGGAGATTCTGAAGGATATCTCCAACAGATACTTCCGGCTGATGGATCTTTATGCGAAGCACGGGAGCATATCTGTCGACCTGGCCGCCCCCGACATCAAGGATGCGATATCGAAGGAGATCATCAGGATATTGCTGGACATGGCCGACAAGAAGGACGGGTCCAACCTTTCCGAGATAACCCGCGAGCTCAAAGGGAGGCGCGGCACTGCCTCACGGAGGATAGTCAGGGAGAAGATCTCTGAGCTGGAGGCGATGGGGTACGTCAAGAAGATCGGGAGCGGAAAGATTGTCCGGTATTCGATCTCAGACTCCCTTGTGGAAAAATGGTATTCCATTCTTATGAAAGGGCAATGAGATGTCGCGGATCGTGACCTGGAATTGGATCAGAGCGGATCGGCTTCTTCTTCGACCATCGAGCAGCTCTTCCCCCGACGCCTCCGCAATACGATCAAGCAGAGTGTCGCCAGTCCGGCGACGGGCACGATCATCGAATCGAATTCCGGGATGAACGGAGCCGAGCACGCCATCGAAGCAATGTCATTGACCCCGAAGCTCCCGGTGTATGTCCATGTGCTTCCGGAATCTATTGATTTGTAGCAGAAGCTCGTATTGGTCATCGCCCAGAACGCTCCGGTCCCGTCCCTGTCGATCGCCACATATTTGCTATGGGCCGGCAAAGTGCTTTCACCAGGAGCCGGGAGGTCTCCGCGGGATTCCCAGTTGGCCCCTCCATCTTGGGAATAGCGGATTGTGCCGTCCTCGCAAAGCACGAAGAGCTTTTCGTTGGCGGGGGTGCCGGCCCCGTCTCCGACATTGTAGACATGCGCCTGAGTTGCTGACGAGCCGGTAGATGTTGTTGCGGTCCATGAGGCCAAGTCATCGGACCAGTAGAGCGGCGTATCGACCGCCGACCGCATCGCCCAGTAGCGTCCGCCCGTGCTGTTGAAGCATATGTCCTTGAAATCATAGGCGCCCTGCGTCACCTTTGAGGTGGCGTTCGTCCATCCGCGCGTGGTCCCAAGGGCGGTATTCGTCCATACCGAGCCGTTGATGTTGAGTATCGCGCAACCGCCCTCTCCTGTCGCTGAGTCGGGAGCGATGCCGACGACATTCGTCTCGTTGCAGGGACCAGTGACCTCCTGGCCCCACGAGGAATCGACACTCACCTGCCAATCGTAGACCCTTCCTGCGTTAGTTACGGCGAAGACATATGTCCTGTCCAGCGAATTGGCGATAGCCACGATCCTCTCTCCCGAGAGCAGCGCTATCGGCCCTGTGTCCTCCCAGATGACGCCGTCGTTGGACCTACGGCTTGACGCTGAGTCCAGCGTCCCGCTCACGGCCCATGGGTCCGCAAGGGCCCCGCTCAACCAGCAGTCGTCGGCCTGCCCTTTCCAATCTGTGGTGAAGAAGATGATCTCTGAGCTCGAAAGGTTTCCCAGAAGGGTCTTTTTTATTGAGAACTCCACGCC
>Ga0316628_100004744_pt1 | contig 10744 bp, 11 predicted proteins | sample OWC_Aug_M2_C1_D5_FD_207648 | JGI IMG/M metagenome (GOLD analysis project Ga0316628, IMG submission 207648) | Wetland soil microbial communities from Old Woman Creek delta, Ohio, United States - OWC_Aug_M2_C1_D5_C | ecosystem: Environmental > Terrestrial > Soil > Wetlands | place: USA: Ohio... | reverse complement strand
GTCGTCTTCCTTAAGAACGCCCCTGCCGCGGAGCTTCTTGAAAACAGACTCTAATTTACCACTTAAGGAATCAAACATGAAAAGCACCCGCTTGACAAAGAATATAGAATATATAAGATTAGCCCATTATTGTCAAGGATTTTCTCCTCGAACACCGCGTTCCCCCGTGTTCCCTTTCTGTTGTCTCCACAAAAAACGCAGAAATCCAATGGGTTGCGTTTTTCTTTTTTCTGGGGTCCTATCAACAAAGGTCCAAACGGCATGAATATAAAGAAAAAGGGCATCCCGTTGTCACTCCTGAAAAAACAGGAATGCCTGCCGGAATGCCCTGGGGAATGCGGTGTTCCGCCCCGTCGTCAGACCTCCATAACCACCTCGTTGAACTGTTCCCGCCTCACCTCGTTCCCGGACTTATCGCGATAGACTAATTCATCTGTGTCCAGGTCATATTCCGGGACATCCGGGTCGAACCAGCGGCTTACAAAATACTGGTAAAAAAGATCAAAGAGGCCGCCGTTCCGGTCGTGCCTGAACATATACTCCGGCATATCCACGACATTCAACCCTGTGGGGTAATGCTGCAGGCAGAGGCGGTCGCCGAGAATGGCCAGTTTAACGAGGGGCACCTCCCGGTAGAGTTTCAGCCTTATGTTCTTCTGGAGCGATTTGAGCTCTTTGAGAAAATCTATGCTTCGAATGATCTGCTCCCGGAGACTTTCCGGGGTGATATCCGGGTCGGCAAGGCTCTTCGCGCGGGCTACGACGCCGTCTTTCAGCGGATCGAGAAGCATGATCTTTGCCTCGCGGCAATTTTTCAGGACCTGGTGCAGATCTCCCTCAGGGTCGGCAAAGGTTCGAAAACCCGTTGAACCGATAAGCATGATATTCCTGTTGAACCCGAGCTCTTCCTTCAGCTTCTTCATCCACCTCCTGCCGAAGAATGTCTTTGCAGGGGTGACCGCGACCAGGCCGGCAGCGATTGCCATCCGAACATGCTTCCTGACACCCCAGTTTCTCACGATGAGATTAACAAAGATGATCAGCATGACCGCGGCAGCGATTTCCGTCGACACAAGAAAAAGCTCCCGGTTCTCTATGTACGACCAGGAAACTAGGAAGGTATGGGACAGATACCTGATCGTATCGGGCAGGAAAAATGCAAAAGCGGCGCTCAGCATAACAACGACGATATGGTACAGAACGTGAGCTGCGGTTTTTTTCATGGCGTCCTCCTCATCCCCCAGCGTAGTTACTGATGTTCTTACGGAACTTCGTGCGTGTCAGGATACGAATATCATTGCCATGATCAGCATGTAGGCGACGTCGGCACGTGCGGTGTCGCCTGACTCGGATATCCGGTCGCAGAGCGAAGAGACGGTCCCGAGGTCTTTCTTCTTCATGTTCCTGAGTTTCTGTATTACCTTTTCCGGCAGCTGGCCGTTCCCGGCCAGGCCTTCGAGGACCCAGACTATCTTGTTCAGTTCGCGGCTTTCGTTTTCCGGCGACCGCTGTTCCTGGTGCAGGCGAACCGGCCTCGTGACCGCATGTCCCGGCACAAACGCCATGGATATGCTTTCGAGGACGAACGCGAACAGCAGGATAGAAAGCAGCAGGGCCAGCGTGAATTTAATGCGTTGCGCCATGGCTTTCCTCCTTTTCCTGCTCAATGATCTTCACGATCAGCTGCGGCCGATAGATCGCTCGTTGACCATGCCCGGCATGCTGCACTGCCAATCCCGAATGCGCGCAATCCATTTGCCTGACCAGCAAGGCGTGGATTGACCTCGTCACAACCGGCCCCGATGCCGGTCTCGCGCATCCCGGACACATCAGCATACTCCCAGAAAGTCCAGATCAGCCGCCCCTTGCAGCCATCTGCTCTTGTTCACTATCTCCGAGATCCCCTGCTGGACACGGCACCTGTGGCATTCTGTCACCAGTGTGCTCTCATCCAGGATCTTGTACACACAGCACTTGCACAGACTCTGCAACACCTCCAGCATGCCTGAAGCGGCATACTGTTCTATTTCCTTAACCATTTTCTCTCTGTTCGGATAAAAGTTGACGGTCATTCGCGCACCCCTCCTCTCTATCAATCGCCCGGATGTTTTTCTGTTGCTTTATATCAGCCAGATCATTGCAATGCAAATGCCATAGAGGATGCCACTCGGTCATCATATTGATTTAAAGAAGCAATTCATTTAAATTGAGTCTTTTCTATGTTCGCAGCAGCATGACCGATGTATGGTTTTTCATGCATAAAGCTGAGCATGACGCCTTCATGATTCCGAATGGGTACCATTTAAATAGACAAATCAATATGTTATAATGTTGTATGGAATTTCATACATGCGATCAAGGAACTGAGTCACTTATTCACAGGGGTCATTATTAGGCCGATTAACGGGAATAAACCTGGGACGGACGGGAACAACAGCTGGAGGGGACGTTTTTTATCGTTCTTTTTTATAATCCGTGGGATTAATAAAATATTTTTTCAGAAGGTTATACAGGTCGGCCCGGTACCTTCCCGCCAGAGCTGCTGCACTGCTTACATTCCCCCGGGTAAGTTCAAGGAGACGGGTGAGATAGTTCTTTTCGAAATCCTCCCGAGCCTCTTTGAGCGGCTTGATCGCCTCTTCAGACACGGTCTTCGCAGGCAGGATCAGGTCCGCGTCAATGACCTCCTGCTGGGCCATGGCAACGGCATACTCGATCGTGTTTTCCAGCTCGCGCACGTTCCCCGGCCAGCTGTGGAGCATCAGCCGCTGCATGGCAAGGGGCGTGAGTCCCCTGATCTTTTTGTTCATCTCTTCACAAAATTTTTTCAGGAAATGGTCCGCCAGCACGGGGATGTCCTCCTTCCGATCCCGCAGGGCGGGCAGCGTGACCGGAATGACATGGATCCGGTAGTACAGATCCTCCCGGAACGATCCCTGCTTGACAAGCTCTTCAACGTTCCTGTTCGTCGCAACGATGATCCGCACATCAACAGCAACCGACTGCTCGCCGCCCACGGGGAAGAACTGGCGCTCCTGGATCACCCGGAGCAGCTTCGCCTGGATCGCAAGGGACATATCGCCGATCTCATCCAGGAACATAGTCCCGCCATTGGCCTGGACAAAAAGCCCTTTGGAGCTTCTCACCGCTCCCGTGAACGAACCTTTCTCGTGGCCGAACAGTTCGCTCTCCAGCAGTGTTTCGGGAAGGGCGGCGCAGTTGATGGCCACGAACGGCATTTCGCTCCTGTTGCTCGCGAGATGGATCGCCCTCGCGATAAGCTCCTTTCCCGTTCCGCTTTCCCCCCGGACGAACACCGTGGACTCGGTCCTCGCTATCCGGGACACGGCTTCGAGCACGGCCCGCATCGCTTCGCTGCGGGTCACGATGTTCTTGAAATGGTACCGCTCTGTCAGCATCCCCTTCAGCCGATCGACCTCCGAGGTCAGCTTTCTGTTCTCCAGTGCGCGCTCTACCTGCAGCATCAGCTCGCGGGCATCGAAGGGTTTCGTAAGATAGGTGAAGGCGCCGCGCTTCATGGCCTCCACGGCGCTCTCGATGCTTCCGTGGGCCGTGAGGATGATGACGGGCATGGTGGGGCTCGCGCGATGCAGTTCTTCCATAAGCGATATCCCATCCTGGCGCACAAGCTGCAGATCGAGGATCGCGAGGTCAAAGGACTGACCGGCCGCGGCCGTTTTTGCCTCATCTTCGTCCGGCGCCGTCGTCACCGCGTAGCCTGACGACTCCAGTCTCATCTTCATGAGCTCCAGGAGGTTTCGGTCATCGTCCACGATCAACAGTGTTCCTGATGTCATCGGCATGCTACTTTCCGAGTCCTTTCTTCTTTTTTTCGATCTCCAGGTCCACCTGCTTTGCCTTCTCGAACGCATGGAGAACGCTGACCCAGATCTTTGCCTCCTCGGCAAAGTGACTGTTGGGGAAATCGCTCTCGATGCGCATGAAATATCCCAGTGATCTTTTGTAATCCCGCCTGGGGTTCGCGTAATGGGCGGCGAGGAGCCCCAGGTTAAACAGCGCTTCGTCACCCGGGGGCGCTTTCGGCGAGCGGGAAAGGATGTCCTGGTATTCTTTCATCGCGCCGTCAAAATCGCTCCGGCCGATATAGTCGTAGACGCTCTCCAAATGGGGCCGCTCCACGCACACCGCCGGCAACGGGGCTGCTGGGGACGCCTCCGGAGGGGGCAATTGCCTGCACGGAACGCAGGCCGAACTGATGAACAGCATCAGGCAGGCAACTGAACGATAAAGGTGCTGCCGTTTCCAGGTTCGCTTTCTACCCACACTGATCCTCCATGTATTTGAATGATATGCTTGACGATCGCCAGACCCAGGCCGGTGCCCGGAAGCCTGCCGATGCCCGGCACCTGCCTGAACTTGTCGAAGATCATCGCCGCATGCTCCTTCGGAATGCCCGGCCCCGTATCGGAGACCGTGATAAAGACCTTGTTCTCCTCGCTGCGTGTTGCGATGCTCACCGTTCCATTGCGGGGCGTGAATTTCAACGCATTCCCGATCAGGTTCCTGAGCGCCTGCAGCATCCGTTCGGCATCCAGGGACAGGGCAGGCACTTCCCGCTCCTGCCGGACGATCCTGATGCGCTTCGCCTCGGCCAGCGGACCCATCTCATCGATCACCCGGGCGATGAGCGCATGCAGGTCTGCCTTGCTGAAACTGAACGTCAGCATTCCCGATTCGAGCTTCGACAGGTCCAGAACAGAATTGACCAGCCCGATGAGCCTGTTGCTTTCCTCGGAGATGATGGTGAGCAGTTTCTTCTGCTTTTCCGTGACCTCTCCTCCCCGTCCTTCCAGGAACAGGTTGGTCCCCTCCTTGATGGAAGTGAGCGGCGTGCGCAGTTCATGGGACATGAGCGAGAAGAAATCCATCTTCATCCTGTCCACGTCCTTTAATTTGCTGGACATAGTGTTGAATGCCTGGGCCAGTTCTCCTATTTCCGGCGGCGAGGGGAGGTCCAGGTCCGCTTCGAACACCCCGTCGGCGATGTCCCTGGTCTTCTTTTGCATGACCGTGAGCGGCCGCGTAATGCTCCTCGTGATCCAGACAGCCAGGAGGGTCCCGAACCCGAGCATGGCCGCGCTCACCGCCATGGCGATGTTCCGCGCACGCCTTCCGGCCACGCTCAGGTCCCTCACCTTATCGAGGATCCTTATCTGACTGAGGGTCCTTATCCTGACCAGTTCTTCGATGGCTGCATTGACCGCCCGTTCTTTTTGTTCCGTGTACCATGCCCTGGCATAGGGCCGACCGTCTCTTAGATATTCCGCCTCCTCCCTGAACAGCGAGTAATAGGTCAGTTGAAGGTCCTCCACGTTATTCAAGGCGGCCCATACTTCGCTGGAAACGCCCAGCTTACCGGCCTCGTGAAGCATGCGTTCGAATTCCGCCCTGGCTCTCAAAAAGCCTTGATAGAAAGCACGGTCCTGTACAATAAGGTATTTTTTCTCGTACTGCGTTTCAGACAGCAGGGCGTCGGCAAGGTCCTTGTGAAGACCGATGAGGGTGTTGTCCACCAGGATGATCGACCGGGTGACCTCCGTCACGCTGCCGAGCTGCACGATAGCGTACACGCTCATCCCTGCCGACAGGACCAGCAGAACAACATATCCCAGTATCAATCTTGAAAGTATGCTGAGTCTCACCAATACCTACCACCTGCTGCGAAACTGCGGGGGAAAGGGCTTCTTCCGCCACCGGTCCTTAGCGGTGGTCCATTCGGAAGAACGTTCGCCCCGGAGCACGATTCGGCATAATACACCATTTATTCTGTTTTTCCTCCAGCGAAATGAGGGCCGATGCCGTGTTTGTTATTTTCCGCCACAGACACCAGGCCCTCTGTTATAATAGTACCATATTCGATCTTTCCATTGCTTTGAGCTGGTGAAGTTCACCCGGGAGGCAGACATGCGGCATACGCTTCGTCCCATGATCCTTTTTTCCGGGATGCTCCTCTTTGCGAGCCTCCCGAGACCCGCGTGCGCCCAGCAGGCGATCCACTCGTACGGATCACCTACTGCGGCTGCGCACCAGTCCGGGGCAAATCCTCTCATCGAAGAGATGATGACCCTCGACTCGGCGTATCGCGAGGTCGTGTCCGCAGTAGCGCTCGGCGACAGCGCCAGAGTGCACAAGGCGCTCGAATCCATGCACGGCACCATGGAGAAGACCCATGAAGGAGTGCACACCGGGACGGTGACCATACCCAGGAACGCCGCGCGCATCAAGGATTTCGTGAAAATGGACGAAGCGTTCCATGAAAAGCTCGAATCCCTTGCCCGTGCGGCCCTTCGCAACAACCAGAAGGAAATGCTGAGGACCACGAAACTGCTTCTCGACGGATGCGTACAGTGTCACCAGATGTTCAGATAAGAGAGCACCGCCCCCCCGGAGGCCGGCCCGATCGGATTAACGGTGACAATTTTTTCACCACGAATACGCACGGATTCTCACGGATAGAGACTCTGCTTTGATTTAATACAAGAACTGAGCCTCGTAAAAAGGCAAAATCTCCGCTGAGGCGCTGAGAAAAAGACATTAGGAATTTTAAGTTCTCCTCTGCGCCCTCTTCGACGCCGCGGTTAAATAAAATTTCTTACGATTTTCTCTCTTTCAGGTTTTATCCGTGTCCATCTGTGTCCATCCGTGGTAAAAAGGCTTGTCGCTTTTTGCGGTTTTTCACCACGGGAACGGACCCCCTCCGGGCCCAAAAAGCTCTCGCATTTCGAATTCTTTCGGTTATAATGACCCCTATGCAGATCCGGGATATCCTCAAGAGCAACCCCCTCGTGCTCGCGCCCATGGCCGGCATCACCGACTTTCCTTTTCGCAGGATCTGCAAGGAGTTCGGGGCGGGGCTCGTGTTCTCCGAGATGGTAAGCGTCGAAGCGCTGATCCGGGAGCACAAGCGGACCCACGGCATGCTCCATTCCGATCCGGCAGAGAGGCCCGTCGTGATCCAGATCTTCGGGTCAAAACCCGCGTCCATGGCGGAGGCCGCGCATATCGTATCGCAGGGTGATGTGGATTTCATCGACATCAACATGGGCTGCCCCGTGCCCAAGATCCTGAAAAGCGGGGCGGGCTCGGCGCTCCTGCGCGACCTCGGACTGGCACGGGAGATCATGGCGGCCGTCGTGGGCTCCTCAAAAGTGCCGGTCCTGGTCAAGATACGTCTTGGCTGGGATGCGAAGAGCATCGTGGCAGTGGATGTGGCCCAGGCCGCTGAATCCGTGGGCATCGCAGCAGTGACCGTGCATGCGCGGACGAAGGCACAGGGCTTTTCGGGCCATGCCGACTGGAGCATGATCAAGGTCGTCAAGAAGTCCGTAGGCATACCGGTGATCGGGAACGGCGATGTTCGTACGGCGCAGGATGCAAAGCGCATGCTGGACGAGACCGGTTGCGACGGCGTCATGATCGGAAGGGCGATCCAGGGATACCCCTGGATCTTCCGGGAAGCGCGACAGTACCTCGAAACAGGGATCGTGCCTTCTCAGCCAACGCTGGAAGAACGGCAGGCGGTCATGCTCCGGCATCTGAACGATATGGCCGCACTGCTTGGCGAAAATGCCGGCGTACGGGAGATGCGGAAGCACCTCTGCTGGTACGCCAAGGGCCTCTATGGCGGAGCGGAGTTCCGGACAAAGATAAACCAGCTGGCAAGTCTCAGAGAGGTCAGGCGCGAGATCGGGGAATACTTCGCAAGCGTGCAGGAGTGCGTCGTTGCATCGCACTAGACGTCATATTTTATATTTTCGAAGAGCTTGAACAAGGGGAGGAACCCAAATCAGTGGTTGCTCGCGCAAGGCCGCAAAGCAAAGCTACTGCTCCTGTTTGTGAAAGACCTCCCCGATTTGATTATTTTTCCCAATGCAAGTTCTTGTTTTTCTCTGCGGTCTCCGCGGTCTCTGCGGTAAAGAACTCTTTATAGGCTGAAGGGTGCGCGCATGTCAGGGAAGAAGACGGGACCGGAAGTTGACAAGAAGGACCAGCTCATTGCCGATGCCCGCCGCAGCCGGGAGCTCCGGGAGAAGGCCTATCGCGAACAGGCGCTCAGGATGTACCCGTCGATCTGTGCGCGATGCGGGCGCGAATTCTCAGGGAAGAAGCTTCGCGAGCTCACGGTCCATCACAAGGACCACAACCACGACAACAACCCGCCTGACGGCAGCAACTGGGAACTGCTCTGTCTCTACTGTCACGACCAGGAGCACCAGGAATATCTGGATGAGGAATCGTTCGGAAAAACACGGCCGGCCAACGAACAGGAACAACCCGCCACTCACAAACCATTCTCCGTTCTCGCAGACCTGCTGAAAAACAAACGCACGTAAAAACCTTAATCAAGGAACTCACTCGTGAAGCACCATGGGCGGATTTCTGCAGGGGGCGACGGACTACGTTGTTCCAGACAATGCAGAATGGATAATGCGGTTCGCGCTATCAAACAGTTTCTGCCTACTTGTACGGATAGAAGATAAAGAACGTCAGCGAAAGCGCCGCGAACACCCACATGCCTGCCGGCACTTCCCTGTACCGGCCGGCCATGATCTTCAGGAGCGGCCAGGAAATGAGCCCGGCGCACATGCCCACTCCGATGTTGAAGGTGAAGATCATCATCACGATCGTGAGAAATGCCGGGGCCAGCTCCGTGTAGTCGTCGAAGTCGATACGGAGGACCGGGCTGATCATGAAGGTCCCGATCACGACAAGCGCAGTGCCATAGGCGTGCGGCGGCACCGAGGTCAGGAGCGGCGCAAAGAACAATGCGAGCAGGAACAGAACCGCGACCACGAGGGCGGTAAAACCCGTTCTGCCCCCTTCCTCGATCCCAGCCGCTGATTCGATATACGCGCCCGTTGTCGTGGTCCCGAGCAGGGGGGCGACCAGGTTCGCGATCGCGTCGGCGAGCATGGGTTTCTCGATCTCCGGCAAATTGCCGTTCTTGTCCAGCAGTCCCGCGCGCGCCGACAGCCCGATCAACGTACCCACCGTGTCCACATAGGCCATGACAAAGATGATCAGCACGATCGGCAGGTTCTTCACGCTCAGCGCTCCCGCGATATCGAGCTGCATGCTGATGGGCCCGATGCCCGGCGGCAGACCCATCCATGCGTCCGGCACCGGCGTGACGCCCGCCAGGTACGAGAGGACCGTGGTCGCGATGATGCCGAGAATGATGGCGCCCTTCACCCGCAGGAGCATCAACCAGACAATGATGAAGAACCCGAGCACGGCAAGCAGCACCGTCAGCTGCGACATCCTGCCGAGGCTTACCGGCGCACCGGGCACGCCGAGGGACACGATCCCGGTCTCGCACAGACCGATGAAGGTCAGGAACAGGCCGATCCCGACGGCAAAACTGAACTTCAGGGACGGAGGAATGGCATCGGCCATCCTTCCCCGCACCTTGAGCACGGTGAGCAGGGTGAAGAGCAGTCCGGCGATGAAGATGGCGCCGAGCGCGGTCTGCCAGGGACAGCCGAGCACCTTCACCACGGTGAAGGCGATGAAGGCATTCTCTCCCATGTACGGCGCGATCGCAAAGGGCCGCTTCGCATAGACCCCCATGATCAGCGTGCCGAATACGGCGGAGAGGACTGTCGCGGTCATGGACGGCCCCTTGGGGATGCCCGCGGCTTCCAGGATCGCGGGGTTCACCACGATGATGTAGGCCATGGTCAGGAATGTCGCAATGCCGGCGAGCGTTTCCTGCTTATAGCTGGTATGGTGCTTCGCGAACTGGAAATAGGATCTCATGCAGAGTGCCCCCTCGATAGTGGAAAGACCGGTTGTCCGGAAGAACGAGAATGGCTCGAATGCGGCCGCGCTGCCTGTTGCCTACGTTCGATCCTGCCGTGCTTCGTATAAAAGGAGCGCAAGATACATGACGATCCCCGAATTAACGACCAAAAGCGTTACTCTCGGCCACGTTACCCCGCGGTAAACCTCGAGGATCTCAAGAGGGACATACATCCCCGCCGACAGGAGACCGAACCATTCGGCCCACGATCGCTTCCTCCAGAGACCGAACGCTTCGACGAACCGGATCGTTGCGTAGAGCGCCGCCGATAATGCCAGGAACCAAAGCTGCCTGTCGGTCACATGGTTGGCCAGGTCAATGAAGATCCGCGGATAACGGCTGGCCGGATTAAAATGAAAATGCATCACGAGCCGCTCAGCGGCTGCGTGAAGGTCCTTGTGAATGTATGCGAGCAGCCCGAACCCGGCAAGCAGGACCAGCAGCCCTTTTGTCGCTTCAAAAATGGCTATGACCCGGAGCCCTGCGTCCGGACCGTCCTGCTTGATCTCAGTATCCATCGTGAATTTTCTCCGGGCGTGCGAACCGCGCTGTGGACTGGGCCGCGTTCGCGGACGTCGGTCCAATGTGTATGCGCGTTGATGTGCGCCTATCCGGAGTGCAGCGTTATAGAGGTGCCTTCTTCGGACGGGACTTGAAGCCGCAAGATAATCAAATTTTACAGCAAGCCATCAGGTTTTGTCCGGCATTTTATAATAATTATCTCAAAATAGCAAAAATTGTAACGGGAAAATCCTAATAGCCACATTTGCTTCTACTACTACCGGTGTCACAATATAAAATATTGTCCAAAAAAAACGGGGCCAAAGGCCCCGTTGTCCATGCGACAGTATTGCTCTTTTCTTCCCTTGCCCTACTGCGTCGTCGTGGTGGCCCCAGCGC
>Ga0316628_100004743_pt1 | contig 10744 bp, 10 predicted proteins | sample OWC_Aug_M2_C1_D5_FD_207648 | JGI IMG/M metagenome (GOLD analysis project Ga0316628, IMG submission 207648) | Wetland soil microbial communities from Old Woman Creek delta, Ohio, United States - OWC_Aug_M2_C1_D5_C | ecosystem: Environmental > Terrestrial > Soil > Wetlands | place: USA: Ohio... | reverse complement strand
TCGACGGGCTTTCCTTCCGCCGAAAGTCGAACCCGAGCTCGGTACACATCGCGGGTCGCGCTGCCCGTCGCTCGACCCAAGAACAGGATGCTGCGCCCGAGGAAGGCCTCCGCCAGCACTCCGCGACCGGGCTCCCAGGCGAGCTCGCCGGGGTCGACCGTGCACCGGCTCGCGTGTCCCAGCATCGATGCCACGCCGTCGAGGCTCTTGGGAGGCGGGGCCGGTCGGGACCAGGCGATGGCGGTGGCTACGACCGCCGTCGCACCCATGGCTCGCGCCCTCGACTTGAAATGTGCGGCCAGCCCGTTCATCCCCGGAGCGACCTACCTCAGTTCCCGATTCGGCGACAATGCCCGGTGACCACGGGGTGACCGCGGACGGGGCCGTGGAGCGCTCCACCCTTGTGAACGGACGGCTCGGCTGATAACGAAATGGGCTGCGCGTGGCGAAGAGCAACCTTGCCGTCCGGCTCCTCACGGTCGCCGTCGTCGCCCCCATCCTGCTCGGGACGTTGTTCTTCGGCTCCCACCTCGGGTGGTACGCGATCATATTCGGCGCCTCCCTGGTCGGGGCGAGCGAGCTCTTTGCGATGACGCACCCCGCCGACCGCGTCGCCCAGGGCGTCGGGGTCGTATCGACGGGTGCCACGTCGCTCGCCCTCTACTTCGGGACCGGGGATGCCCGGATCCTGCTCACGCTCATCGCCGCGGTGACCATCGTCGGCGCGCTCGTGCCCCTGTGGCGGCTCGGGCGCATCGAAGACGCCGCGATCCGGATCCTCGCGGGCATCGCGGGGCCACTCTACGTCGGTGGGCTCGTCACGATGCTCGCGCTCCTGCGCCGCGACCAGGGGAGCATCGGGCCGCCCTACGTGCTGTTCACGCTGATGGTGGCCTGGCTGGGGGATACGGGCGGCTACTTCGCTGGTCGTTTCCTCGGCAAGACCAAGCTCTACGAGGCGGTCAGCCCGAAGAAGACGCGGGAGGGCTTCGCCGGCTCCATCGTCGGATCCATCTGCGGCGCCCTGCTCGCCCATTTCTGGTACCTGCCGTCGCTACCGCTCGGCAACGGCGTGGTGCTCGCCGCCTTCGCTGGCACCCTCGGCCAGCTCGGCGATCTCGTCGAATCCCTGCTGAAACGCTCCACCGGCATCAAAGACTCCGGCTGGATCGTCCCCGGGCACGGTGGAATCCTGGATCGGATCGACGCACTGCTCGTCGTGAGCCCGATCGTCTATCTCTACACCGTGTGGTTCGGAGGTTGATCGGGCGCTCCTGCCCGCCCGCGGGCAGCGCCGTGCATGCCCCGGCGCCTAAGGCGCGCCGGGCCGCTCGAGAGATTTCGAGAGCACCTTGAATCCGGTGTCCTCGCGGTGCACGCGCACGCGGTAGGTCTCCTTGACGCCCTTGAGCTCGGTCGTGACGCGGACGTCGCCGTCGAAGCCGTCCTGGGCGAGCAGCGTCGCCAGGGTCAGCCGCCCCGCGGAGGCCTCGCGCTCGCGCGCGCACTGGTCGGCGTGCGCGGCGCACTCCGCCTTCGCCGCGGCGATCTCGGTAGCAACGTCGCCCGTGGCGATTTCGAGCGCGCCGTCGAAATCCGACGAGCGCCATCGCTGCACGAACTCGATCGCGGCATCCTTCGGGGTCTGCATGAGCCGCTCGGTGGGGAGCTTTGGTGCCCCGCGACTCTCGGGCGGGTGCATGTTGCAGGCGAAGCGCGCCGACCCCCACGACACGGCCGTGACCGCGAACACGACGAACAGGAGGATCAGCGTCTTCCGATCCGGAGAATCGATCTCCTTCTCCGTCGGAGGCCTGGGCGCGCTCGGGCGCGGCTTCGCGACGACCCTCTGGGGGGCCGCTTGGCCTTGGTCGGTGGCAACTTCCGCCATGGCCGGGAGCATCCACACGTGGCGCTGCCCGCGCAAGCGGGGAACGGTCCCCTTGCGCTCTTTCTCGGGCGGACGGTCCCCCGCGGACTACACTTGGCCCGGTGAGCGCGCTGTCAGCCGAAAAGCCGAGTGCCGGGGTCGGGCTGTCGGGCGTGCGATGGCTCTTCCGGCTTTCGACCCTGAGCGCTCGATCGGTGAGGACCGGCTGGCTCGCGAAGACGGGTCGCTCGTATGCCTGGATGATCGGGCTCGCCCACGCCGTGATGATCGGGCTTTCGCCCCGGGAAGAGCCCGAGATCGCCACTGGACTGGTCGTGGCGGCCCTCGGCCCGCTTTCCTGGTCGGCGGGGGCCGTCGCCTGGGGCGCGGCGCGGGACCTCGAGGCCGACGAGCAGGCAAACGGCATCTCCGCCATCGCCGAGGCGCGCGGTGCCACACCGCGCGAGCAGCAGCTCGGTCGGCTAGTATCGACCATACGTGTGGTCATATCCACGATCCTGAGCCCGGCGCTCTTGCTGCTCGTGCTGGCGGCATTCCGAACCTCTTCGGCGAGAACGGCGCTCGCTTCCGCGCCGATCGCCGCCGGTGTGGTCGGTTACTCGCTCGTGCTCGGCGCGGTGCTGGGAGCGCTATCGCGAGCGTCGGCGCGAGCAGCCCCCCGGTACGGGCGCACGCTGTTCGCGCTGATCGTAATCGGGCCCCTCGCGCTCGGCAGCGCCCTCCGTGGCGCGCCGAGCGTCATCGGCGGCCTGTCCTGGCTCCTCGAGCGCATCTCGAGGCTCGTGGGGGTGGGGTGACCGCTCTCGAGCTCCGGCGCGTCGCCGGGCAGAAGCTCGGGGCCCTGGACCTGGTGCTCTCGCCAGGCGTGACTACCGTAGTTGCCGGTTCGGACGAGGGCGGCGGCGAGCTCGTCGCGATCGCTGCCGGCCTCTCGCGCCCACGCAAGGGCTGGGTCCGCCTCGCCGGAGGGGATCCTTTCCGGCACCCGGAGCAGAGGAGGCGCAGCGCTCTTCTCCTCGACCCGGAGATACCACTCGAAGGAAGAACGCTGGAGCAGTCGATCTCGCAAGCGCTCGTCCTCCGTGGTAGCCGCGAATCTGCGCGCGAGGTCCTCGCTTCCGCTGGAATCGGAGCCTGGGCGGAGCGGCAGCCCGGATCGCTCTCCCCCACCGAGACGCGCTCGGTGGCGCTCGCGCTCGCGCTGTCGTCGGATGGGCCGGTGCTCGCCGCACTGGCCGAGCCGTTCTCGGCAGGGCTCGATCGGGCCACGATCGTGTCCAAGCTCGCCGGATGGAGCCGTGCCGGAACGATCGTGCTGTGCGTCACGGCCAGTCGCCGCGATGCCGCAGATCTCGGCGGCCGCGTGCTCGAGCTCGCACGCGTGCGCAAGCGCTCGACGATCACGGAGGTCACCGGCGATTACCGGGAGGGCCCGCTCGAGCTCGTGGTGCGTGCCAGCCCGGCCCAGGCGCTCGCGGCCGCCCTCACCCCGGAGGACGCGGTGTTCACCGTCGTCTACGACGAGACTCGCGCGCCGGAGGAGATCATCGTGCGCGGCCCCGACGTGGAGCGTTCGTCCCTCGCGGTGCTCCGGGCGGCGCGGGAGAGCGGAGCTCGCATCGAGAGGCTCGAGAGCCGCCCGGTAGGCTCGGCTGCGCCCCGCCCTGCAGGGCCACCCGGAGGGGCCACCCCTTGAACGCCTTCGCGGCAGGGTTCGAAGCGGCGCACGAGCGCCTCCGCGGGAGGTGGGCTGCCGGCATCGTGGCCGTCTCGACCATATTGGTGGTCGTATCGGCGGCCATCTTGCATCGCGACTCGCCCGCCGATGCCGCGGACCTCGTCCTTTCAGGCGTCGTGTTCGGCCTCACGGTGCCGATCGTCGCGTACGCCGCCGTCGCTCGAGCCTGCCGGTACGGCCGCCTGGACGACGGGGTCGCCGCGCTAACGCGGTACGGCGCTGACCGCCGCCTCGCCGTCGCCGGCCTGGTCGCAGGGACGGGCGTCCGCGTCGCCATCGTCGCGGCCGGGCTCGGCGCCATCGCCGCCGTGGTGGCGCACGGCGGCCTCGCGCGGGACAGCGCCTCCGACGCCCTCGTGACGGGGTGGGTCGGCGCCCTCGGTGGTGCGTCCTACTCCGGTCTCCTGTCGCTCGCATCCCTCTTCGGGCGGCGAGGCGGGGGGCGCGGGCTCGCGCTGCTCGCGGACGCCATCTTCGGGATGGCAGCGTCCGCGGTCGCGCTGCCTTGGCCCCGCGCGCACCTCCGAAGCCTGCTCGGCGGAGGCCTCGTCGAGGGACTCGCCGAGAGGCAGAGCGCGGCGCTCCTGGCCGGGCTCTGCGTCGCCTGGGTCGCCGTCTGTCTCATCCGCGTCCCGCGCTGAAGGGGCCCTCCCGGCCCCCTGATCCTGGAGAGTGGCGGCTCCTTCGGCGTTGATTTACTGTGTCGCGTCCGTGCGCGGCATCGTCTACCAATTTCCGAGCTACCAGGCACTGTCGCTCCAGATCGAAGCCGGCGGCGACGAGCAAGATCTCGAGCTACCGCCTGGGGTCTCCGGCAGCGAAGATGGCGAGTGGGTGCTCGCGCAATTTTTGGTCGGCGAAGAATCCACCTCCATCGCCGCGTGCATCGTCGATCGCGGCTACGGGCTGCGCCTGGCCTTCGAAGATCGAGACTGGCAACGGCTGTGGACGTTCGCGAACTCGAAGGACCCGCCGAGCCTGCCCCAGTCGAGCCTGCCGCCACCGAGCGGCGACATCGAAACTCCCCCCGACATCCGCGTTCTCATCGTGGACGACGACCGCGAGACGCAGCGCGTCCTTTCGGCGCTGCTCGAGACCGCGGGGCATGCGACGAGCGCCGTGGCGAGCGCCGAGGAAGCCATCGACCGTCTACGCGAGATGCCGATCGATCTCGTGGTGCTCGACTGGATGCTGCCGGGCATGACTGGCCTGGATTTCTGCAAGCGAGTGCGGAAACAGGCGACGCTCGCGAGCCTTCCGATCCTGTTTCTGACCGCGCGCTCGGCCTCCAGCGATCTGGTTGAGGCGTTCGAGGCGGGAGCGGACGACTACATCACGAAGCCCTTCCGGGCCCCCGAGATCCGGGCACGCATCCTGGGTCTCTTGCGGCGTGCCAAGATGATGCCGCACGTCGCGCGGAAGAGGTGACGCAAGCTCGCCGGCTCCGTCGCACCGATGCGATGTAAGCGGCCCGGAGCGACGATCACTGCTCCCTGAACGCCTCGGCCGGGCGGAGCCGCGAGGCATAGAGCGCCGGCCAGAGCGTCGCGACCAGGCACACCAGCACGGCGAACACGCCGGTGAGCGCGAACTCCAGCGGGTGAATGCTCACCGGAAGCTTCGAGATGAAATACACCTTCGGATCGAGCGGGAAGCCGTAGACGAGAATCCACCGGCAGACCGCGTAGCCCGACAGGAGCCCGAAGAACGCGCCGACCATTCCCATGATGAGCCCCTGGTACAGGAAGGAGCGCAGGAGCCCCCAGTCCGTGGCACCCATCGCCTTGAGCACGGCAATCTCTCGCTTCTTGTCGAGCACGACCATGATGAGCGTCGCGATCACCGCGAAGGCGGCGACGACCATGATGAGCGCGATCACCAGGCTCATGAGGATTTGCTGAATTCGGAGCGCGGTGAAGAGACCGTGGTTCAGCTGTTCCCAGTCGAGCACGTGATAGATGGGGTTGTTGAGCTTGTCCGAGACGAGGCCGGCGATCCGGCGAGCGCCGTCGATGTCGTTCACCTTCATCTCGACGCCCGTGACGGTATCCCCGCCGTCGTAGAATGCCTGCGCCTCGTACAGATCCGTGTACACGAGCTTCGAATCGTACTGATCGAACCCTGCTTCGAAGATCCCGGTGACCCGGAACTGCTTGGCTACCGGCGGCCGCATCGTGCCGCCCGAAAAGGAGTAGCCGATCGTGGGCGACGTCACCTGCAGACAGTCACCGAGCCTTACGCCGAGCGTCCGCTTCAGCGTCACCCCGAGGATGATCCCGGGGAGCCTCGTGCTGGCGGAGGTGTTCTTGCACGGATCGGGGGCAACCTCCTCCGGCACCGAGTCGTCGTCGGGCAGCTTGCTCCGGTATCCGCCGTCCGGTGTGACGTCTCCCACGGGATCGCCGGGGGGGAGCTCGCTCGGATCGAATTCTGGCTCTGCAGAAGCGACGGGCAGAGGAACGGTCTTCGCCGCCGCGCTGCCTTCCGCGGAGGGGGCCGCCCGCTGCGGAGCAGCCTGGTCCGGCGAAGGCCCCGGAGCGGTCGCCGGAACCTTGGACCCCGATTTCTTGTTCGCGTGCTCGAGCAGCTCCTCGATCGCCCGATCGACGTCGTCCTCCGTGGCCCCCGCCGAGCCCGCCGGGGGCGGGGTGAGGGGCCGTGAATGGGGCAGCGGCACCTCGTCCTCGAACGTCAGATGGCGGCTCGGCGGCGGCTTCGCACCCGGGACCCGCAGCGCTGCGAGCGCCTTCGCCTGGAGCGCCTTCGTCTGGTCGGGGTCTTCGGCCCTCGGCTCGACCATGTGGCGGGGTAGATCGAGCACTTGCGAGATCCGGTCCGGATCGACGCCTTTCAGGAGCACGCCAGTCGCCGTCCGGTCGCCGTGCGTGAGCATCATCGGGTTGATGATGAAGGGAGCGACGCCGATGACGCCGGGGACGCGCTCCATCTTCTTCATCACATCGCCGTACTCCTCGAAGTCGCTGGAGTATTTGAGGACCAGCACGTGCGCGTTCACGCCGAGGACCTTCTCGCGAAACTCGGCGCGAAACCCGCCGGTGACGCTCAGCACGGTCGACAGCGCCGTCGTCCCGAGCGCGACGCCGATGATGGCGAACACCGTTCCCACGGAGACGAAAGCCCGCTTGCGCGAACGCATGTAGCGGAGGGCGAGATCGAGCGGAAAACCCATCTTGGCTCAGACCGCTCGTCCGCGGTGCCGGTGCTCCCTGTTGCCGCTCGGCATGCCGGGGAACTACCAGACGGGTGCCGGGTTACGCCATCGCCAATGGCAGCCAGGGGAACAGGGTGTGCAACAAGTTGCGACGCGGGCCAGCGGGTGCGCCATCGGGCGATACGCATCGGGCACGAATGACGCTGGATCAGCGCGGAAATCATCAGGGCCTGACTCTTGCATACGCAATGCCGGTTGCGGCCCGGCGGCCTGCCAAGGACGATGCTAACGAAACCGACCGACTTGGACTTATCCTGAGGTTTGTCGCGATGAGTCACGAACGAAACCCGATGAATCCCGACGCCCGTTCCGCCACCGCCGCATCGACCACGACGGAGCTCGACGAGCCGAGCGGCGTGAACCGGGTGGGAGGAGCGGCTCATCCGACCTCGGATCCATTTCCGCTACCCCCGACCTCGAGAGCGGAGACCCTGGTCGGCGCGGTCGTCGATAACCGCTACCTCGTCGACGCGGTGCTGGGCGAAGGCGGCATGGGCGTCGTGTACCGATGTCGCCACAAGATCATCGACAAGAAGGTCGCGATGAAGGTGCTCCGCGCCGACCAGGCGCGGGACAGGGAAGCCACCGAGCGCTTCCTGACGGAAGCCAAGGCCGCCTCGGCAATCGGCGACGAGCACATCATCGACATCAGCGACTTCGGGGTGACGCCCGACGGGTCGACGTACTTCATCATGGAGTACCTCGACGGGCAGCCGCTCTCGAAGGTGGTCGGCGGTCACCAGCCGGTACCCGTTCCGCGAATCCTCCACATCGCCCGGCAGCTCGCGCAGGGCCTCGCGGCGGCACACGAGGCCGGGATCATCCATCGCGATCTGAAGCCCGACAACATTTTCCTGATCACGCGCGGCGCCGACAAAGACTTCGTCAAGGTCCTCGATTTCGGCATCGCGAAGGTCTCGACGGGCACGACGGGACAGCTCACCCGTGCCGGCTCGGTCTTCGGCACGCCCCACTACATGGCCCCCGAGCAGGCGGCGGGCGCCCCGGTCGATCACCGCGGCGACATCTACTCCTTCGGGGTCATCTTGTACGAGCTCGCTTGCGGCAAGGTCCCGTTCGATGCCGATAACTTCATGGGGATCTTGACGCAGCACATGTACAAGGCGCCGGTTCCGATCCGCGCCCTCGTCCCGCCGCCCCAGGACATCCCTCCCGGACTCGAGGCGATCATCTTGAAGTGCCTCTCGAAGCGTCCGGAGCATCGCTATTCGACGATGCGAGATCTGCTCGCCGATATCGAGAAGCTCCGCGACGGGCTGGTTCCGGATGCCGTCGGCGAGATGATGTCGCGCTCCGGCGGCTTCAACGTCCCGAACGACTTTTTCAAGACGCAGGCGCGAATGCCGGCGCCGGTTCCGGCCACACCCGAGCGAACGAGACGGCGCACCTGGCCCGTCATTGCTGGCGTGGCGGGCGTCTCCGTGGCGATCGGGCTGGTCGTCGCGATCTTCGCACACAGCACGGTGAGCCCGGCTTCGTCCTCCTCCCCGATGCCCGCGAAGGCTCCCGCCGCCATGCCAGAACGTCGTGCAGAGGCCGCCCCGGCGCCGAAAACGACGCCCGTGGCCATCGCCGCGGAGCCGGTGGATGCGCTCATCTATCGAGACGATCAGAGCCTCGGGGCCAGCCCCGTCGTGGTCCAAGTCCCCGAAGGTCAGAAGGTCCAGATCGAGGTCCGGCACAGCGGTTACGTGACACAGAGGATCGTGCTCGACGGCTCTCAGCCGAAGCAGCTCGTGCGCCTCGAGCGCGATCGGGCTACCCCTGGGACACGGCCGAAATTCGGTCCCGTCCGGGCTGCCCCGACCCCGTCGAAGCCGAGGTCACAGTCGCTCGGCGGCGGCGAAATCGTCAACCCGTGGGGGCGTTGAAAGCCCAGCGCTCGGGTGAGTCCGAGCCGGAGCTTGTAGCCGAACCGCGCTCGTTGACTTAAAACGCCGGGGTGACCGCCGTTGCCGCTCTCGGAGAGCCCCGCGCGCTCAAGGCGGCCATCCCCGCCGATGTGCGCTGGCTGTGCCAGCGTCTCCAGGGTGCCGGCCACCGGGCGTGGCTCGTGGGCGGGTGCGTCCGAGACCTGCTCGCGCACGACCTGCTCCACGCCGATGCGAGTGCACCGAGGCCCACGCACGCCGACTGGGACATCGCCACGGACGCGCGTCCCGAGCAGGTCCAGGACGTCTTCCCCCGCGTCGTCCCCACCGGAATCCAGCATGGGACCGTCACGGTCCTGGTGCATGGCCATGGGTACGAGGTGACGACCCTCCGGGGGGAGACGACGTACTCGGACGGCCGCCACCCGGATTCCGTGCATTTCGTCGACGACATCGTCGCGGACCTCGCCCGCCGCGACTTCACCATCAACGCCATCGCCTACGACCCCGTCGACGAACGGCTCCTCGATCCCTTCGACGGAATCGGCGACCTGAAACGCAGGATCCTGCGCGCGGTGGGAGACCCCGCGGAGCGATTCGCCGAGGACGGTCTTCGCGTGCTCCGCGCCGCTCGGTTCGTCGCGACGCTCGAGGTGGATCTGGATCCCGCAACCGAGCGGGCCATTTCCCCGTCGCTCGCGTCTTACCGAAAGGTGAGCGCGGAGCGGATCCGCGACGAATGGATGAAGTCGATGAAGGCGCGATTTCCGAGCCGCGCCTTCGAGGTCATGAAAGACCACGGGCTCTTGGCCGTGACCGCGCCGGAGCTGCTCGAATCGGTGGGCTGCCAGCAGAACCGGCACCATGCCTTCGACGTCTGGGGCCACGCGATGCGCTGCCTCGATGCCTGCCCTGGAGCCCCGGTTCTGCGCGTCGCCGGGCTGCTGCACGACGTCGGAAAGCCGCGCTCGCGCGCGTTCAGCGAGAAGACGAACGACTATACGTTCTACGAGCACGAGCGAATCGGTGCCGAGGTCACCCGCCCCCTGTTGGACCGCCTCCGTTTTTCGAACGACGATCGGGATCGCGTCGTGGCGCTGGTGCGACACCACCTGATCTGCTGGGAGCCTTCGTGGTCGGATGCCGCGGTGAGGCGGTGGCTCCGGAGGGTCGGGCCCGAGCTACTCGACGATCTGTACGCGTTGAACCAGGCGGACGTCCTCGCGAAGGGGCGCGACGCGACGGACGACCTCAAGCGGCTGGAAGGGCTGAAGGCCCAGGTGAGCCGGGTGGTGGCGGAGGGCGCCGCGCTCGCCCTGCGCGACCTCGCCATCAGCGGACGAGATCTGGTGCAGCTCGGCCTCAGACCCGGCCCGCTCTTCGGTGAAATTCTCAAGGTGCTCCTCGACGAGGTCATCGAAGATCCCACGAAGAACGAGCCCGAGTACCTGCTCGGTCGCGCTTCCGAGATTGCGCGCAACGCGTCGTGCGCAACCGGTTGAGGGCGGAGCCCGATGGGGCGTCGTCGTGCCCCCTGCCCCGGAGCCCCCGCTGGACGAGCTGATTCGAACGACGCTCGAGGCCTGCCAGGAGGTGCACCGGAGGCTCGGCCCAGGGCTTCCTCAACCCGCGTACGAGGAGGCCCTTTGCCACGAGCTTTCCCACCGAAGCCTGGGCTGGCAGCGCCGGATGCCGATTGCCGTGTATTACCGAGGCGTGCGCCTCGGGACGGACTTCCGGGTCGGAGTTTGCGTTTCCGCTCGGCTGCTGGTCGACGTGCTTTCGACCGACGGTCTGCTGCCAGTTCACCGTGCCCTACTCCGCTCACGCCTGCGGTTCACGGGTCTTCCCGCCGGAGCCGCGGTGAATTTCCGAGTGGCTGGTTTCAGCGGCAACGTGATCCTGATCCATCGGGCGCAGATCCAGCGGGTAGTCCAGGAGTCGACCGACCTGACGCCCAACCAGAGCCGCGACCTGGCCGGCTCTTGAGG
>Ga0316628_100004742_pt1 | contig 10745 bp, 10 predicted proteins | sample OWC_Aug_M2_C1_D5_FD_207648 | JGI IMG/M metagenome (GOLD analysis project Ga0316628, IMG submission 207648) | Wetland soil microbial communities from Old Woman Creek delta, Ohio, United States - OWC_Aug_M2_C1_D5_C | ecosystem: Environmental > Terrestrial > Soil > Wetlands | place: USA: Ohio... | reverse complement strand
TAAATTACACCATTGCAAAGAATGGAAACTCGTTTGATACAGGAAGGAGTCAACGACAGTCGTGCTTTTTAAATATTGCGAACTCCGCCTAAAATCATACAATATCAACATCGTGAAAAGGGCAAAGAATACCAAATGTAGCTTACATCCTAGCCAGAAAACATCGGAGGCACGTGATAATTTACTGTAAGTAATTTTACTTACTTTAAGCAACTAGTTAATAAGTTAACTCGCTGTTTTAATTGAATATTTACTCCTGGTCCGAAAGCTCGAACGTAACGATGTCCACAGAGCCCGAAGGAGTATTGTGAATAGTTGTAGTGTTCTTGATTTTTGACTTAGGGAAAATGGAGATATAGAAACTGCCTTCTTCGCTTCTTTATCGAACCATAGATGCGGTGTAATTTTTTGCTTAATGGTCATGGTGTTTTCCTCCATTTAATCTTGGTAGTAGTTATGGATTCTTAGTAAACAACATTCGCTCATTGAGACTTCTTTTTTATCACTGCTGGTATCGGGCGACATCAGCAATTTTTGACGTGCACGATTCCTCCATTAACAAGAGCGTTTGGTTTGGATATCCAATATTAGACGCTTTCCGGAAATTCACGAAAAAAACTGTAGATCGGTATGCGTTTAAAAGGAATTATGCGACGAATATATGTCTGTTCATCGCGCTGTCAATGCCGTCGACTGGGGATAGAAGGCACTCCTGCATTACCTCGATGCGCTTGCAAAATTAAACGCGATAGAAACAGCGGCCGGATGTGAATTATGTCGTGTTGCGCAACGTATTACAGGCTTATGAAGGCTTGGCGGGCTGGATTGAACCGGTCTTGAGCGCACCGGTCGACTCGTAAGTGGCGATGATGACGCCGGTCGTGGAAAATTTTGATTCAATTAGTTTGAATCCTTCAGCTTGCGTTCCTTCCGCAAAGAGTCTCTTTCCGCCACCCACCGTCACCGGAAAGATCCAAAGATACATTCGATCGATCAGGTGGTATTTGAGAAGGGTCTGGATGAGGTTGCCACTGCCGTGTACCCACAAGTCCGGACCGTCCTCTGCTTTGAGTTTTTTGATCTCTTTCGCCACATCGCCGGTAATACACGTTGAGTTCTGCCACGAAGGCTCAAAATATTTCTCCGACACGACGTACTTTTTCGTGGCGTTGAAAAGATCCGCTACCACCGCATCCTCTTTTGTGTGCGGCCAATACGCGGCAAATATCTCATACGTGTTCTTGCCGAGAAGGAGCTCAAAGGAAATACTCATAAACCCCTTCATGACCGCGCCCATTATCTCGTCCCAATAATTGACTGACCAGCCGCCGTACGCAAAACCGCCGCTAGTGTCCTCCGTTGGTCCTCCCGGTGCCTGTACGACGCCGTCTAATGTTACGAATGTGGTAGTGATGATTTTTCTCATATTTTGATTGTAGCAAATCTTACTTTGATAATCAAAGTCAATATGTTAATAACGGTGTGGGGTTCTCATGTTGAAATATGATATTAGCTTGAATTTTTATTTTCTTCGGTAGCGAGATTTCCCCTGTTCCCATTAACACTCGATCTGGGAAGGTGCCGCGGCCTCGTGCGCAGATGTCCTGTTAAAACTCCGCACCTAGCGAAAAGACAGTGAAGCGGCTGTCGCTGTCATCGGGATTGAAGACATACACCCCGAGGGTCATCTTGCGGTGCATGAGTTGTGCGAACAGGCCGCGCTGGATATCGCGGTCGCTTTTATAGACCATCGTGCGCTGGCCGACGAGGCCGAAGCGCAGCCACTCCAAGGGAGTGAAGCCGAGCTCGCTCCACGCGTAGGTGAAGCTGTCCTCCCGGACCTCGAGGTCGCGCACATACTCGGTTTCTATATAGAAGTCAGTGACGCCATAGGCAACGGCCGCCTCGAAACCCGGAGCGATCCCCTCCTTCTGGCCGAACACCGCTCCGAGGATCGGTGTCAGCTCGTAGGTTAGCTTTTCTCCTCCCGAGAACTTCCAGCCGGCGAACAGTGAGCCGCTGTCGATGGCCTCGTAATTGTAGCGCGCCTCGAAATGCAGTTGCCCGCGATTAGCCGTTGCGACGGCGAGCAGGAAGTCGTCCTGATCGCGAAACGAATAGTACATGCCCGTCGCGGAATATGTCCACCCGGGCGCAGCGGTGGTCGAAGATGGCGCTGTTGTGATCCCGCCTTCCTGCGCATTGCAGGTCATTGCTCCCAGCAGCAGCGCTGCCGCCGTGGCAATTCCGGTCATCCTCATGTTCATCCCCCGAGCGCCATGATGATGGACACCAGGACGCCACCGACAGCCGCCATCGCCAGCCCGGTCCGCCAGGCGACTCCGCCGGCATAGTGTCCGAGTCGGTAGCCGCCGATGAATAGCAACACCAGCGCGACCGCGTTCGAGGTGCGCATGGCAAGAGCCGTCTTGGAAATGAACATGAACGGCACCACGACCGGAAAGGTCGACAGAACGACGAGCAGGAACACGCCGAGAGCGCCGAGGAAGTCGTCCTGACCGAAGCGTACTCGGGCTGGTGTGTCGGGCAGTGCTAGGAGATGCTGGCGTATGTCTTCCAGACACTCTGCGCCTATCTCCTCTCCCATGCGGCCGGGTAGGGCCTCGGCGATTCCCGAATGTGCCGACTGCGGGTCCGAAGCGCTGCGGACAATCCGCAGCAGCGTCTGGTTGCGCGCCCGCTCGGTCAGCGTTGCCACGAGGTACATGACAGCGTCGACCAAGCCCCATGCAAGGTTGCAGCCGAGCGCGGTGAGCATCATCGTGCGGACTTCCTCGTGCCCGGCTGTCGCTGCGTTGAGTGATCCGGTGAACGACAGCGCCATGAGGACGCCGAAGATTATCTCGGAGATGCGGCTGACCGGGTCCAGCACCCTCTGCCGTTTCTCCTTATCCACGTTGGACATGAAAGCCCCCTTTCTCATCCTCCCTCGATGCCGCAAAGATTCGTTCAGGCGCGATGCCGAAGTTGCCCGTCTCAAGGCACGCGGGGAGGAAGCAGGTAGAGCGTGACTGCGAAGGTCAGGTAGACCGCAAGGACCAAGACGCCAACGAACCAAGCCGAGCGACCGCCGTTGGATACTAGGGCGGCCGTGACCGTGGCGAGCAGCACCATGAGCACGGCGCCGGGCCAGAACTGCAGGGTCATCGGCTGCGGCCCCACGGTATAGCTTGCTAGAACCAACACCGGTGCCACGAAGAGCGCGATCTGCGTCGCGCTTCCGAGTGCGATACCGACGCTCAGGTCCAGGCGGTTCTTGCGGGCCCCCGAGAACGCCGAAGCCATCTCCGCCGCACCGCCCACCAGCGCCACGACGATGAACCCGACGAATGCCTTGCTCATCCCCAGTGCGAGCGCGGCGTCTTGCACGGACGCGACGAAGACCTCGCTGACCAGCGCGACCAGCACTGTAACGCCGCCCAGGGTCCCCAGAGCCAGGCTGATCGGCCATGGCGCGGCATCACCCTCCCTGTGGCTCTCCGCGGCGCCAAAGAACTCGCGGTGCGTCCTGAGCGTGAAAAGCAACCCGAGGCCATAAGTCGCGATCAGGACGATCGCCAGGTACACGCTCAGCTTCTCCGTGAAGGCCGAGGTCCGCGCAGAGTCCGCTGCGCCCACGGCGGACGGTAAAAGCAGCGCGATTGTCGCCAGGAACAACTGGCCTGCCTGGAGACGAGCGCTCGCGCTGTTGAATTCCTGCGTGTGGTGCCTGAGCCCGCCCAGCAGAAACGACGCGCCCAGCATGAACAGCGTATTGGTGACGATCGCGCCAGCTATGGACGCTTTCACCAGCATATATTCCCCCGCCCGCAGCGCGGCCAAGGCAATCACCAGCTCGGTCAGGTTCCCCAGCGTGGCGTTGAGCAGACCTCCGACCGCATCACCGGTCTTAGTGGCGACCGATTCTGTGGCATGACTGAGCAGCGCTGCAAGCGGCACGATGGCGAGGATGGAAAGCACAAAGAGTAGTGTCGGCGTTCCGGCTTCCAGATGCTCGACGACCAGCACCACCGGCACGAATACAAGCAGCCAGAGCAGCGGATTGCGTCGTATCTCGTTCAGGAGCAGGTTCATGGAGTTATCCTCCGCGTTTTCCATCCCGCTGACGCGGGATCACAGGGTTAGGTTTTATCGCATCACGCCTTCTTATTTGGCTCATCAACTTGTGCCTGTTCATGCCGCTTTTCCAGAGGTTTGAGGGCTCCAATTATTATACCAGGTGGAGAGTGGATTTTAAGGTTGGATTGCCTCTGGGGCTGGGGTGTCGGTAACCCAGAGGCCGCTTTCCGTCCCCTCTCGCGAAGGGTCTGGCTTTGTCGGAACTTGCCCGGCACAGTTGCGAGCTAGTTGGAGCGTTGCTAGGCATCGCGGGCAATCGACTTTAGCGTCGACGCTAGCGTTACCAATGCCAGCCCCGTTCCCAGGAGATTGATGCCCACCAGCACGCCAACGGCCCACATGCCGGATACGGGCCATTGATTCCAGATAAACAGCCCAAGAATCAACGACAGCACACCGCTGGCCAACAACCACTTCCAGCCGCTGGCCGGTTTATAGCGGAATGATGCGACGATTTTTGAGATGCCTTCTGCCACAAAATATATCACCAGCAACAACGTGAGAAACGCCAAGCCGAAGAGCGGGTGGCCGATGACCGCGATTCCCGTCAATGCAGTGATGATGCCTAAGATGAGGCCCATTGCCTTTTCCATCGAGGCTTCGGCCCTCAGTTCCCGAACGATGGGCACGATCCCGGCGATGAGCAGAATGAATCCGATCACAATCACCAGGGCGCTACCGGCCACGACTGGAGTAATCACCGCAACCACACCGAGGGCAATCAACACAATGCCCAGCCAATGCAAATGCTCGATCGCAGATTGTCTTTCATTTCCCATTGCCGTTCTCCTCGCTGAAAAGTTTAGTGTATTTCGCAAGATACCTGGCTGCGCGCCAGGATGTGTACCAGGTTTGTGACGAAAGTTAAGCTTCGGCGGCCCGCTCCTAGAACCTCGAATTCCGCGAAGCCGGGCTGGCGGGCCACCACCCTCTGCTTTTTCCGCCTTTTTGCGGCAGCGTTCAATATTGATCTTATTTTTGATAATTGCTACACAGCCACGAACATGAAAGCGAAGTTATATCAGCTTTCTCACTTGCTCATTTCGCTCACCAAGCTCTTGTCAATCAGCATGATCTCTATCCGGCGGTTCTTCTGGCGTCCTCCCGGTGCGTCGTTGGAAGCCACGGGATCGTACTCAGCACGTCCTGCTGCCACCATTCGCTCTGGCGGAACACCAACCTCCTGCAGGAAACGGACGACGTTAGCGGCCCGGGCGACTGACAAATCCCAGTTTGACGGGAAGGTTTTCCGCAGGGACTTGGTAACCGGCACATTGTCCGTATGACCTACGACCCGTATGATCTTGTTCTCGTACCCCTTCAGGGCATTGCCGACCTTCTTCAGTACGGCCTTGCCTTCCTTCCTCAGCGTCACTTTGCCGGAATCAAAGAATACCCGCGACGCCAGATCCACCGACAGCATGTTCTTATACTGCTTCACCTGCAGCTCGCCCTTTTTAACTTCCTGCGCGAGGCCCTGCATCAGCTCCTCGTACTGTTTCTGCGTCTGCTGATTGGACGCCGCCAGTGAGGCCTTTTCCTGTTCCAGCAATCCGACCTTCTGCTGGGCATCCGCGTTCTGCTGCTCCAAGGACGTAACCCGCTGTTTTAGATCCGCGTTCTGCTGCTCCAACGCGGTTTTTTCCTGCTGCACGGCAGCGATCTCCCCATTTTTTGACGCTTCCATCTTTTTGAATGTGCCGGAGCTGACACAACCGCTCGCGATGAATCCCGCCGCGAGAACGGCAACGCTGATGCGAAGATGCTTCATCATATGCAAGTCCTCCTTGTCCTTTCAATGATTATCATGGTTTGATCCACTACCTCTCACAAAAGGCAATCGAACCGCAGATATGCACAGATAAGAGATCAAGATCAAAGTCATAGACGTACCGCATCCTCTTCTCTCGAAGAGTTTAGCGTTATCGAGAACTACTTAGATAAAAGCACAGACCAGAAAAGTTGTCAATGTTTCGATGGGGTATTTTAAGGGCAGACGCTATTGAATTCGGATTGAAAATTGATGAATTGCTAGCATATGAAACTTCGTAAGATACAGAAAGAAAAGTTGTAACTTGAACTGTGACCGCAGCAACGCCGGGCCAATGACGTGACCCGCGAAAGCGGAGCTGAGTGCGCCATCCGACGTTGGCTGCAGCGATTTGTTTAGTCTACTCGTCTCATTTGCCAAATCTTCTGATCTGAATATGCCACTCAAGCAACAGAGACAAATTCAAACTGACGAACGCCCAATAGAGAACGTCAACAGCAACTGAACCGCGCGGCGGCCGTTAGCTACACGCTGGAAGGACCACTCCATGTTCGATCAATACAGCATCGTGAACGAAGAGAATCTGAAGAAGGCATCAGCTAGTGTAATCGGATTCCTTGCTAAATAGGAAACGGTGATTGAACGTTTACGCCCAGAAATTGTAACAAGATTGTAACAGATAGTTTAGAACACTGGCAGACAAGGGCGGACATGAGCCGACGAGTAAAAGGAGCTTAACAGGTTGAAATAGAATAAACTTACAGGAAAATCAAGGTGGTAGTGAATGTCGATGGGAACATGTGAAAAAGACTTAAAATCCCTCGACGGGCAACTGTCGTGCCGGTTCGATTCCGGCTAGCGGCACCATGAAATCAAGAAATTACCTCATTTTCCCCATTAGAAAAAATCAATCCCATTTGTAGAGCGTAGTAATATTTGTTGACGAAAAATTAAGTCTCCGGCCTGATGAGTATGCATCAGGGATTCGCAATGGTCAGACACCGGTGCGGGGACCGGAGACTTGGGCCTGCGCCGTCAGCACCGGGGATATGCAAGCACTGTATACAGTACTATTTGGTGCTGCTTTCCGCGACATGAAATATGCACTGTTCACCGGGACAACACCGCCAAAGCCTTTATTGATCAGCAGAGCACATCACTCATTCCTCACATCCGGAATATGAAATCCAGCCTCCAGACGTCGAAATCGGGAATGCCACGCGAACCCATATCGGTCCACGCCTTATTGTAGCTGGGCTGCAGACTAAACTGGCGGTTGAGGTCGAACCTGATGCCAAGACCGAGATTGTAGACGATATCAGTCTCGGTCTTGGTCGGATACCTATCCCGAAAATATATTCTGCCAGCAATTTTATTAAGGCATCCCTTCTTATCTTTAGTGCTATTAAATTCTGGCACTCTTATGACCGATTGCAAAGTATTTGGAGGACCATTTCCCGTTCAAGGTACTTTCCCGATTTATCTATCTTGCCGGTTATGGTCGTTTTCATTCCCCTTTCGGAAATTTTTCCAGGAACATAGGGGAGGCTGGTGGATTACCTTGTCGGAAAGCAGATTCTATATCCATGATTACGGGCACTCATGAGCGTCTTTTTACAGACCTTCTTTTGCTTTGCTGCGGTCATATGCTTCTTGTTGATTCGCTATTTCTCTTGAGCGCAACCATAAAACTCCCTTGTGATGAACTTCACGGTCTAAGGAAATAATGGTTGAATCATTTGACCAATAAAAGCTATCGAGATCGGAATTAGGTTGGGAGCCATATTTTTCGAATGCTGCCTGTTTTAAACCTTCCCAATTAACGTTCCCTTCCACAAAAACTCCGACACTGCAGAGTTTCTCATGCCAAAATCCGTATATTATCTTTTCTGCTACGAAATTTCCAATGTGCAGATTATCATCCTTTTTCGTATAAAACTTGATGCCTCCATGATTTGGATCCGTAGAATTGTATACCAAGTCGGGGAAAGACTTGTTCTCCGCGCCCCACATCATACCACGAAACCCGCCTGGCGCCGGACGGGCACAGGCGCTAAACAATATAGCGCCTAGAAGCAAAGGGATCACTATCTTCTCGTACTTATACATGTACAATTAACCTCCGCAAAATAAATTTACATCAGTTATCCAATTTATGAATAATACGGATATAAGTCTACAATATAGCCCTAAAAAAGTAAAGCCCCGGTTTGTTCAGGGGATTTCGTATTTTTGTGCTGTAGCGTTTTAAGTTTAGATTTATTATTGTCATATAACACGCAGATCAATATCCCCGCCCGGTAGATGTTGTTAAACGTGTCGATGAGCAACTGTGTGGGAACAACTTGATTGAGGGCGGCAGCGATTCCAGAGTGATAATCTCACATTTATACTCGCTGCCCGCAACCTGACATAAAATATTTGCTGCACCCATACATGATCGGGCACTTTGCGAGAGATCACACGACTATTAAGGTTCTTTTAATTTTATATATTCTTATTAATCATTTCCCTATTCGTGGTGTTTATTAGCAGAACACCATCGATCACGGGTAAATTACCGGTGATAACTATATTAATATTAATAATCAATAAGATAGGTAATCATAACTAATCCATAACACTCTGCATGTTATGCACCGGCATATTTTTTACTCCATAATATGCAAAATGACGAGCGGCATTGGTGATATCACCAATTCATCTGTCACAATCTTGCTATTTGATTATATAATATATTGATATTTAAGTGTTATTTAATTTAGTTTGCTGGTACGCTACTTGCTAATATTAAAGTAGTATGACATTCCACTGGAATTGACATGAAAGGAATCATTAGTTCGTTGCTGGTTTTATGTCCAAGGAAGATCGGCACCGGCCACCGTAGCCTGTTTTATAAATAATTTATGAGTTGTCTATGCAAAAGTCGTCTTTTAACTTTTATCAAGGACTTTAACACCCGGGACTTTAAATATAAATGAAAAACAGAATAGTATTTTACATAGGTGCTATCATCCTGTTCTTTTTCTCTCTTCGGGAATACGAAGCAATTCCCATCGAAGAGCTGCCGGATAGCACGACATGTGGAGTCTATGGAGAGAAGTTAGAACCTTATGTTACCAGTCCTTTTAATGAAAAGGGCGGAACACTAGAAGGTTATGTAAATGGTAATAAGGTTTATGTCCTGATAAAGCGTGTGTATACTGAGATGTGCAGGGACAAAGGCACGTTTCCTCGATATCGGGTAGAGGTTAGGTTTAATGACAGTGTGGTACTCGCGCTGAGCCATACAGATGTACCATTTGCCATAAACACATATTATGACAAGGTAAAATATAGAGTCATCTGTGTTGATAATAACTAGATTGACTGGTTATTGTATGACAAGAAATGAGCGGTTGTAGAATGACAAAGAAATGGGCACCGGGATTCTGTTTAAGAAACGTGCTCATAATATTATCCGAAAACGATGGAAGGAACGTTAATGTCGTGGATTAAAGATAAACTTCCTAACACATTGTTCTACTTTCTCGTTCTGTCGATCGTGGTTTGTATCCTAGGATTTGCATCGATAGGAGGTTATCTCTTCGGCTCACTACAGACAGCCAATGAGTATGATTATATCTTCAAAGCGTTTAAAGATAATGTGGAAGCTCGGCAAGTTTTCTACTTCTGTGGATACAGAGTAGTACCCAAAGGGAATGGTGTTACTATAAATTTATCTCCGCAGGAAAGAGCAGAACTGGCAGAGACCAAGGAATCTGCATTAAAAACCATGATCAACCTAAATTTTTCAAAAAGGTATGTAGATTTCAGACATAAAATCGTTCCAAGCAAATTGGCAATAAATTGAGAAAGGTATTCATTATCTAAAGAGAAGGACCTAATGCGGCAGGCAGTGATGAGAGTCGAAGTTCATTAACGCTTCCCAAAAAAAAGGCATATCATTAGAGTATAATATTTTTGCTCCGACTAATCTTAGCTGTATTAGTAAGAATTTACACTTACAGATATTGTAAACACTTTTAATGACTACATCATATTCAACCATCATGTGACTATCTGCCAAATCTACTCCTGTAAGCGTTAAAATCCACACTTTACGTTGAATATCAGATTACAATTGGTAATCGTTCTGACACGGTCGGGAAACAAATCGGAATGCTTCCAACCCGACATGATTGCAATTTATGCCATATACGAATATAATAATCGACGATGCACTTGATCCAGATATGATCGAACGATGGAAGGCTTTCGGTTAGGCATTGATCAAGATTCAAAAGAGTCAGCGAACATAAATCCTGCGAGCCCAACGTGGACGATCTTTCCTATCAACGTGCTGGGTCTGTTCTTAGAAAAACTTATCAAAGTAGTAAGAAAGGGTCTGGATGCTAGAAGAGAAACATCCTATTCAGCAGGTGCTGGTGCCACTGTCATTATCTATGATCGTGTTGTATGTCCTGCGCGGATTGACAGTTGCCGACCCTGACCTTTGGGGTTACATGACCTTCGGGCGGCTTTTCTGGGATTCAAGGACTTTCCCCTATCAAGATATATTTACCTATTTGCCGACACACGATCGATGGATTTACCACGAGTGGCTCACGGGCGTGGTCTTTTATCCCATCTACAAGTTCACCGGCGGCTTCGGGCTTATCGTCTTGAGAGATCTGCTCGCTCTCGCCACCTTGGGCTTTCTCTATCTCGCAGCTCGCATCCGGAAAAGTAGTCGCGCCAGTGCGCTATTATGGCTTTTTTTAGTATCTCTATTCTTGAAAATCGGCTTCGGTATGGTGCTTCGGGCGCAAACCTTCACGTATTTATTTACTGC
>Ga0316628_100004741_pt1 | contig 10745 bp, 7 predicted proteins | sample OWC_Aug_M2_C1_D5_FD_207648 | JGI IMG/M metagenome (GOLD analysis project Ga0316628, IMG submission 207648) | Wetland soil microbial communities from Old Woman Creek delta, Ohio, United States - OWC_Aug_M2_C1_D5_C | ecosystem: Environmental > Terrestrial > Soil > Wetlands | place: USA: Ohio... | reverse complement strand
CCCGCGCCCCCCGGGACCGTCGAAGGAGTGGATCGACTCGCTGACCTGGAAGAAGATTCCGACCAAGCCCACGACGCCGAGCGGGCCGGGGCGTTAGAAGGCTTTAGGCTTTAGGCTTTGGGCTCTAGGCTTTGGAGGGGCACGGGGTCACCGTGCCCCTTTTGTCTTTGGATCGAGCCGGGGTTTTCACAACCGCAGCGGGTGGCGCCGAACGGGGCGCCCCGCTCGCGCCGCAGGCCCGTCAGCCGTGACAAGTGCTGTTCGGGCCGAGCACGAGTGGGGCTGTTCGGCGACAGGACCCGGACAGCGAAGAACTGGTTGTGAAAACGCCCTGGAGGCGACGATGAGGAAGGGGATCGCATCTGCCGTGACCGTCGCGGGTATCGCGCTCGCGACATCCGCCGTCCGCACGCAGGACGCCACGCCCCAGGCGCCCGCGCAGAAGCCGGTGCTGTACCTCGTCGCCACCGCGCACCTCGACACGCAGTGGAACTGGACGGTGCAGGACTCCATCCGGCAGTTCGTACCGGCCACCTTCTTCGACAACTTCAAGCTGCTCGAGCGATACCCGCACTACGTCTTCACGTTCGAGGGCGCGATCCACTACATGTGGTTCAAGGAATACCACCCCGAGGGCTGGCCCACGCTGAAGAAGTACGTGGCGGCCGACCGCTGGCGTCTGGCCGGGTCCTGGATCAACGCGGTGGACACGCACGTGCCGTCGCCCGAATCGCTGATGCGGCAGGCGCTGTACGGCAAGCGCTTCTTCCGGACCGAGTTCGGCAAGGTCAGCCAGGACATCTACCTGCCCGACTGCTTCGGCTTCGGCTTCGCGCTGCCCTCCATCGGCGCAGCCTGCGGCTTGAAGTCGTTTTCGACGCAGAAGCTCTCGTGGGGCGCGCCGTTCCCGCCGCCGTTCGCTGTCGGCCGCTGGAAGGGCGTGGACGGCTCGAACCTCGTCGCCGAACTTCGCCCGGGTGACTACGTGAAGGAGATCCGCAGCGATCCGTCCACCGACCCGCAGTGGATGGGCGACCTGGTCCCGCTCGGCGACGGGCGCTCGGTGGGCTTCAGGTATTTCGGCGTCGGCGACCAGGGCGGCGCGCCGGACGCGCAATCGGTCGAGTGGGTGGAAAAGGCGATCGCAAACCCGGACGCGAAAGTCCGTGTGAAGCCGGCGGGCGCCGACCAGTTGTCGCGCGACCTCACCGGCGACGAGATCGCGGCGCTGCCCGAGTACCGGGGCGAATTGCTGTTGAAGACGCACGGCGTCGGCTGTTATACGTCACAGGCGGCGATGAAGGCCTTCAATCGCCGCAACGAACTGCTGGCCGACGCCACCGAACGCGCCAGCGTTGCCGCCGAGGCGCTGACCGGCCTGGCGTATCCGGGCGACCGGCTGCGAGCCGCCTGGACCCGGTTCCTGTGGCACCAGTTTCACGACGATCTCACAGGCACCAGCATTCCGCAGGCGTACCAGTTCTCGTGGAACGACGAGCTGATCTCGTTGAACCAGTTCTCGGGAATGCTGACCGATTCGGTACGCCAGGTTGCCGCCTCGCTCGACACGCGGACCTCTGGCGTTCCGCTGGTCGTGTACAACTCGGTCGCGGCCGACCGCACGGACGTGGTGGAAGCGACCGTTCAGTTCCCGGCGCTCGCGCCGCGCGCGGTGCGCGTCGTCGATCACGCGACCGGGCAGGACGTGCTCTCGCAAGTGCTGGCGACGACCGGCCGGTCGGCGCGCATCCTGTTCCTCGCCGATGTCCCTTCGGTCGGCTTCAAGGTGTTCGAGGTGAAGCCGGCCGCTGCGAGAAAGCCCGCCCCGTCGCGGCTCTCCGTCACGCTGGCATCGCTCCAGAACGCGCGGTACACCGTCAAGCTGGACGCGAACGGCGACGTGTCGTCCATCGTGGACAAGCAGGCGGGCACCGATCTGCTGCGTGCGCCGATCGGCCTGCAACTGTTGAAGGACGACTCGACGCAATGGCCGGCGTGGGAGATCCTGTGGGAGTCGGTCAGCGCGCCTCCGCAGTCGACGCTCGCCGCTCCGAAGGTGCGCATCGTCGAACGAGGTCCCGTGCGCGTTGCGCTGGAGATCTCTCGTGCCGCCGCGGGTTCGACCGTCGTCCAGCGGGTCAGCCTGGCGGAAGGAGGCGACCGGGTGGAGTTCGCGAACGACGTGAACTGGAAGAGCCCCGGCGTCATGTTGAAGGCGGCGTTCCCGCTGGCCGCCGCCAATCGCACGGCGACCTACGATCTCGGCCTCGGCACGATCGAGCGCGGGAACGACGAACCGAACCGGTACGAAGTGCCCGCCCAGCAATGGGCCGACATCACCGACAGCAGCGGGCGCTTCGGAACGGCGATCCTCAACGACAGCAAGTACGGGTGGGACAAGCCCGACGACAATACGCTGCGCCTGACGCTCGTGCGCACGCCGCTGCCCACCAAGCACTACGTCTACCAGAGCAGCAACGACATCGGCCGGCATCGCTTCACCTACGCGGTGGCCGGACACGCGGGCACCTGGCGCGACGGCACCGTGCCGATGCGGGCGGCGGCGCTCAACCAGCCGCTTCTCGCCTTCCAGACAACCGCGCACGGCGGGTCGCTTGGCCCGTGGATATCGATGCTGAGCGCCGCTGTGTCGCAAGGGCACGTGGCGGTCCGGGCGCTCAAGAAGGCCGAGGACACCGACGAGATCGTCGTGCGCCTCCAGGAACTCGATGGTGGGAACGCGCGCGCGACGGTTGCGATGGCGGTTCCGATCGCGGGCGCGCGCGAGGTCAACGCCGCCGAGGAAGCGATCAGGCCGGTGGCGGTCAGCGACGGCAAGATCCCCGTCGACCTCGGCGCGTACCAGTCGCGCAGCTTCGCGCTGACACTGCAGGAGGGGCCGCGGCCCGCCGTCAGCATCAACGCAACCGTGGTCAACCTCCCCTACAACCTGGATGGCCTGTCGACGGATCGCGACAGGAACGACGGCAACTTCGACGGCAAGGGCCAGACGCTGGCCGCGGAACTCCTGCCGGACTCGTTCGAGATGCACGGCGTGCCGTTCCGGTTCGGCCCGTCGGCCCCGGGCGCCGTCAACGTCGTCGTGCCGAACGGTCAGACGGTGGCGTTGCCGGGAGGAACCTACGACCGGCTGTACGTGCTGGCGACCGCCGTCGGCGGCGACACGCCGGCGACGTTCGCGTTCTCTCGCGGCGGCTCGCCGGGGCAGGCAGCGCAGGCGGCCCAGGCGGCGCAGGGTGCGCCCGGCGAAACCCTCAGGATCCAGGAATGGGAAGGCGTCGTCGGCCAGTGGGACAGCCGCGTCGTCGACGACCGGCTGCTGCGCACCGTGTACGTCGCGCCCGATGACGGCCATCAGTCGTGGACGCTCGACGCCATCAACGCGTCTACGGTCACGCGCTTCGATCAGGCGACCAGGACGGTCAGCGGCCTCGATCGGATCCGCCCTGGTTTCGTGAAGCGCGCGGAGGTCGCGTGGGTGGGAACCCACCGGCACGCGCGCGAGGGCAATCAACCCTACGTGCTGTCGTACGTGTTCGCGTACACGCTCGACGTCCCGAAGGGCGCGACCGCGGTGGTGTTGCCGAAAAACCCGGGCGTGCGCATCCTGGCGATGACGGCGGCAGACGAGACGGCGGCGAAGCTGAGGCCGGCGCAGATGTTGTACGCGCCGGATTTGGCGGAGAAGAAGTGACGGCGATTGAACGCTGGAGCGTGTTCGTGGCCGGTGGTCCGTGGCCGGTGACGCGTCATCACCGATCACCGACCACCGACCGCCGACCACCGATCACCGACCACCGATCACCGACCACGAGTCGATCGTCTACTCGTGCGACAGGTACGCCTCGAGCATGATCAGGTTGCGCTCGCCCACCTGCCTCACGACCTTCAGCAGCCTGTCCATCGTGGACACTTCCTCGAGCTGCTCGGTCTCGAACCACCGCAGAAAGTCCTGGGCGATGTAGTCCTTCTGGTCGATCGCCATCGTCATCAGCGCGTTGATGTGGCGCGTCACTTCCATTTCCCAGTCGTAGGACAGCCGAATCGCCTCCTCGACGCCGGCGAAAGCGGCCTGGGGCGCCTTGACGGCCGGGATTTCGACCTTGCCGCCCGCGTCCATCAGGTACTTGATGAACTTCATCGCGTGCGCGCGCTCTTCGTCTGCCTGCTTGAAGAACATCTCGGACAGCTTCTTCAGCGCGAGCTCGTCGAAGTGCGCGGCCATCGCCATGTACTGGTGCGACGCGAACAGTTCCAGCCCGATCTCCTCGTTGAATGCCGCGGTCAGTTCCTTGCTGATCAGCATGTCGTCCTCACATGACTTCTCACGTAGTCCGATCGTCCGAGGGTCCTGCCTTCGCGCCGGCGGGCTTCGGCGGCAAGCCGAACGTCCGAAGGCCGGGCGCCGGAACTCTCGGATCCGCTTCTCCTGGGCCGTGACTTTCCATGATAGCCGAGACCGCGGAAGAACTCAGCCATTCGGCGGGATTCTGATCAAGAATGGTGGCGCTCGGACCGATAAGTCGGTCGCTGCCGCCGTAGGGGCCGGGCTCGATCCGCCCAGGACTTGATTCCCATGCGCCTCAAATACCTGCTTCTCGTCCTGTTGCTGGCGATTTTCCTGCTGCTGGCACGCTCGCCGTCGCTGTTCGGTTGCTTCGGCCAGGGCGCGGCGCAGGATCAAGGCGCCGCCCCCGACTTCTCGGTCACGCGCTACACCGACGACGGCAAACTGTCGCTGACCGATCTTCGCGGAAACGTCGTTCTGCTCTATTTCTGGTTCCCCACCTGACCGTACTGCCGCGAGGAGTTCCCTCGTCTGCAGCGTGTCGTGGAGAAGTACGCGGGCAAGCCGTTCACGGTCGTCGCGGTCAACGTCTCCTCTTCCCAGGACGATCGCGTGCTGCCGTTCCTGCGCGAGAACCGCTACTCCTTCACGCCGGTCAGGGTGAACATGGACATCGCCCGGGCGTACGAGGTGGGCGGTGTGCCGAGCGAGTTCGTCATCGACAAGAACGGCCGGCTGGTGGCCGAGATTCGGCTGAACAGCGACAGGCGCCAGCGGGCGTTCGAGACGCTGCTGGACACGTTGCTGCGATAGGGCAGGAATCAGCTACTCGCTACTCGCTACTCGCTACTTCCCCGTGTACGCCACTCCCTTCGCGATCCAGTCTGCCGCCGGCTCGCCCTTCAGGTAGTGGTCGAAGTACTCCTTCATCTTGATCGCGTAATCCAGCTTGTTCGGGTACTTCCGCAGGTGGTGCGGCTCGCCGCGATACTGCAGGAAGATGCAGTCCTTGCCCAGGCGGCGCATCGCCAGGTACAGCTCGATCGACTGGTACCACGGCACCGCGCCGTCCTCGTCGCCGTGCTCGAGCAGCAGCGGCGTGCTGATGCGATCCGCGCCGAAGAGCGCGGAGTTCTCGATGAACCGCTCGGGGTACTCCCACAGGCTGCCCCCGATCCGGCTCTGCGTCTTCTCGTACTGGAACTGGCGCGCCACGCCGCTCTCCCAGCGGATCCCGCCGTACGCGCTCGTCATGTTCGACACCGCGGCACCCGCCACCGCCGCCTTGAACATGTTCGTCTGCGTGACGACGTAGGCGGTGCCGTAGCCGCCCCAGGAATGTCCGTGCAAGCCGAGCGCGTTCGGGTCCGCGATCCCCATGTCCACGAGCTTCTGCACGCCGGGCACCAGGCACTTGACCATCGAGTACCCCGGCCGGCCCACGTCGAACACGACGTCGGGCAGGAAGATCGCGTAGCCGGCACCGGTGTAGATCGCAAACGAGGGGCGATGGTTGACGACCGGCTCGTTGAACTCGTACAGCCGCTGCGACTGCCGCTCGTAGAAGTACGTGATGACCGGGTAGCGCTTGCCCGCTTCGTAGTTGGCCGGCTTGATGAGGACGCCGTGAAGCGGCAGCCCGTCGAGGCTGCGCCATTCCACGAGTTCGGCGCTGCCCCAGGCGAACTCCGCGATCTGCGGGTTCGCGTCCGATAGCTTCCGCGGTTGACGGAAGGCGAGATCGCTCACCCAGACGTCCGGGAATTCCTGGTAGCTTTCCCGCGTGTACATCAGCACGTCGGCCGCCTTCGCCTTCGCGACGAACCTGAACAGCTTCTTCTCGTCCACGCGTGCTTCGACGCCGGGCTTGCCCGAGCGGGCCGCGTAGAAGCCCCAGTTCTTTTCACGCTCGTGGTACGCCGTGAGCAGGATCGCGTCGCGGCTGCTGAAGAACCGCGCCTCGGGATCGAGTTGCACCGCCCGGAACGTGACACGGCGCGACCGCCCTTCCCCGCCGGTGAGATTGATCGGCGCACCGCCCGCGACAAGGATCTGCCAGATGTCGTACCGGTCGTAGACGAGCAGCGCCGCGCCCTCGTCTACCCAGCCGCCGAGGCCGTAGGCCGGCGCCTCGTCCGGCGTGTCGTGCTCCTCGTCGGTCAACGCGACGCGAAGATCCGCGGTCGCCGCCCGCGTGGTGCCTTTCACCGTGTCGTAGAGCTGCCACTGGCCGTCCTTGAAGTACGCGATGGTCCGGCCATCTGGCGACATCGAGGGCCGACTGCTGAGACGCGGGGCGACCAACTTACGGGACCCATCGGTCAGATCGACCACGTACACGTCGCGGGCGCCCTCGCCCCACGTCGTCTCCTTCATGTAGGGCACGTCCGAAGTCGCCAGCGCGACGCGCGGGTTTTCTGCCGCCTCCACGGTCGGCAGATCGCGCGTCGCGAGAGGCACGACACGGTTGGTGTCGAGGTGGTAGACGGCGCGGTACGTGCGGTCCTTCTCGCGGTCCCAGGCCTTCTTCTGCTCGGAGTTGATCTTCGGATCGTTCCAGTGCCAGACGTCGAGTTCGACCTTCGCCAGGATCGCCGTGGAGTCGTACGGATCGGGCGCCGCCTTCTTCGGCGTGTCGCTCGCCGCCGCCGGCGGCGCTCCCGGCTTGAAGCCGAAGAAGATGCGCTTGCCGTCCTTCGTCCACGCGATCTCGTTCTTCGGCGGCACGTGGAACCCTTTCGGGGCCTGCTCGGGCTTGACCGCCTGGCGCGCCTGCCTGGTGGCTCCATTCCACAACCACAACGTCGCCGCCGACGGCTGGCCCTTCGGAGGCTCTGTCGACGCGAAGAACGCGAGCGAGCTTCCCGACTTGCTCCACGCCAGCGGCTCGTACCGCCCGTTTTCCGCCTGCGTGATGGCAACCGCCTGCGTCGGCGCTCCCAGGTCACGGCAGAACACCCCGTTCCCCTTGCCCGTTTCGTCGCCGACCGCATAGGCAAGGTACTTGGATGCCGCGTCGAACCCGAACGTGAGCGCGAACGCAATCGCCTGCTCCTCGCCCGTCTGCAGGCTGCGCAGCTTCAGCGTGCTGCCCGGCTTCTTGGGAGATGCAGCCGCCGCTTCCTGGCCGTCCTCGTCTAGTTCGCTGTCCCCCACCTGCCCCACCTGCCCCACCTGCCCCGCCCGGTCGCTCGGCTTGTCCCCCTGCGTCTTTGCAGTCTCGGGCGGAGCGAGCAGATACGCCAGCCACTTGCTGTCGTCGGAGAACGCGAAACGATCCACGTTCTCGAAATTCAGCACGTTGCCCTGCGCCACGTCGACGAGCGCCATGCCAGGCTTCGGCCTGTCCTTCCCCGTCTTCTCGCTGTCGGCGAAAGCCACCCGCACGACCATCGCGACGAACCGGGCGTTCTTCGCGATGACCGGCTGGCCGCCGCGCGGCACTTTGATCGTCTTGCCCGTCTGAAGCACGTGCACCACGGCCTCGCCGTCGCCGCGGTCCGGCTGCAGGCCGTAGGCGACCACCGTCCCGTCTTCCGAGATGACGGGGTTCTGGATCGCGCGGAACTTCATCAGGTCCTGGAACGTGATGGTCTTCGTGCCGGGCGCCGCCCACGCGACGCCGGCGAGGACGAGGCACGCGACGAGCACGGAGATGGCGCGCGCGGTTCGGGACGGAGCTGTCGGGCGCATGGAGCGGTCCTTTCGAGCATTCGGGGCTGGAAGGCACTGCGGAGGGGGAATGATAGCAGACGGCAACAGACAGCAGCGCGGCAGGCACGGCTCTAGCTTTGCGGGGCCGTAATTGCGCCTCGTAGCAGTTGGCCTTGCCGAAGCGATGGTCGGACGTTCGGACAGTCTCGCCGTTGTCAGTCCGCGCGCCGCACGGCCATCACCGTCACGTCGTCGTGCCGGGGCGAGCCGGCCAGGAACGTGGCCAGGTCCTGCAGGCACCCGTCGGTCAGCGCGCGCGCGTCGTTCAGACCCTTCACTCGCAGCCCTTCGAACAGGGCGACCAGCCGGTCGTGGCCGTACTCGGCCTCGTCCGCGTTTCGTGCCTCGATGACGCCGTCCGTGTAGAGCAGCATCACGTCGCCCGGGTCGAGGTGGGTGCGTGCGGTCGTGTAACTGGAGCCACAGAACATCCCGAGCGGCAGGCCGCCGGACTGCATGACCTGCGTGCGTCCGCGCGAGGCGACGAGCACCGGGGGGTGGCCGGCGTTCGCGATCTCGACATCGCCCTCTGGCGACGCCTTCACGCACACGAGCGTCGCGTACTGGCTCGCGGTCGTGCTTTCACAGAACAGCCGGTTCGCCCGTTCCATGAGCGTGTCGATGGGCAGGCCAGTGGCGATCAGCGTGCGGAACGTCGCGTGCAGGTTCGCCATCAGGATCGAGGCCGCCACACCCTTGCCCGACACGTCGCCCAGCAGGAAGTGGCTGTGGCCATCGGCGCCATCGGGCAGCAGCACGTCGCAGTAGTCCCCGCTGACCGGTCCGAGCGGTGCGAAGTGATGCGCGGCTTCCCACCCCTTCGTGCGCACCTCGCGCTGCGGCAGCAGGCCGCGCTGGATTTCCGCCGCCAGCTGCAGGTCCTGCTGGAGCGCGCGCTGCTCGACGGGCGTGAGATCCTCCAGGCAGTATCTGACCAGCGGATCGGCCAGCAGGCGGTCGTGCTCAAGCTCGCCGCCGCACGTCTCGCACAGGCCGAACGTGCCGTGCTCGATGCGCTGCAGCGCGGCGTCGACCTCCGACAGCAGTTCCGTCAGGCGCATGTCTTCGCGGTTCCGCGCGACCGCGCGTTCGAGCCGCTCGCGCCTCTGGAGGAGCTCGGACTGGAAGAGGTGGCTCTCGGCGTGCACGTTCGGGGTTTCCATCCACCGAGAATACCACCGCGCGAGGCCGGCAGACTGGCCGGAAACGGACATCACCTCGCTCCCCAGAACCGCGTGGGTGCAGGCGCCGTCGGCGCAGCGGGCAACGGGCGATAGAGGAATCGATCGGTGTTGTAGTCGAGCATGCGCTGGCGCAGCTCGGCCGCGTTCGGAGCGCCGGCGACCGCCCCGTTCAGCGCCGCCAGGCGCGAAGCGAAGCCGGCCAGCGAGTACAGGCGCAGGGACAAGCGATAGCCTTCCTCGAAGTCGTCGGCTCGCACCTGCACGGAGTTCGTCACCGGTCCCGGCTCGGAGCCCGCGAGCAGCTCGGCATGCGCGGCCATGGCCTCGGTGCCGAACGTGATCGCGAACCGGTAAGGGCCGGTCGTCTCGAACACGCGCGCCGCTTCGAGTCCCTCGATGGCCGCTCGGGCCGCGGTCTCGATGCGGCGTTTCACCTCGTCCGGTGGCAGCGGTTCCGCCTTCGTCCGATCGACCGCGTGTTTGACCGCCGCGTACTGAACCCACGGCATCTGCCGCCGCAGCTCCTTCTCCAGCTGGTCGTCGCCGCTCACCATGATCACCGGGATCTGAAGGCGCGCGGCGCCCGCCGCCAGGATCATCGTTTCGTTGAACGGGACGCCGTTGACGCGGTAGTCGCGGCCGGCGCCCGAGTAGGTGTGCGACAGGAAGCCGCCGAGGTTGCCCGCGCCGGAATGCATGGCGATCGCCACGATCGCGTCGAACGAGTGATCGTAGCTGTCCATATAGATGTCGAACGCGGCGTCGCGCGCAATCATCTTCGCGGGCGCCAGCAGCCGGCTCTCGACGACGTCCGGCTCGGCCGAGTTGCCCGACCCGTGACCATCCACGACGACGATGTCGGCGACACCGGCGCTTTTCAGGCCGGCGATCGCGGCATTGACGTCGTCGGTCAGCGCCTCGCGCCCGACCTTGTACTCGGCGGGGTAACCGAAGTTCGTGTGCCTGGCGTCGGTGGCTCTCGACACCCCTTCCATGTCGTAGAGCACCAGCACCTTCAGGTGGCGCGACTGGGCGACGAGCGCGGTGGAGAGGAACAGGAGGACGGCCGCGAAGGCAAGGCGACGCATGCTGGCACCTCCCATCGGAGTGCACGGACGACGGCCCGATTCTACGCCCCGCCGTGGGAAAACGGATCCTCGCGACTGCTCGCTACTCACTATTACCGGCCACTCCGTAGTACTTCTCGACGGGGACAGGCACGCGCGCCGCGACTGTCTCGGCCATCGCGTCCAACTCCGCGTCTGACAGCGGCGTCGCGAATGCCTCGGTGGGTTTGCGCGCGATCGTGTGCAGTTGGACTGCCTTCAGTTGCGCGCCCGCCTGCAGCAGTTCGTTCAGCCGCGCGCAGTACGCGCCGATTTCCGCGGCGGCAGGCGGGGCGCCGTCCACGCGCAACCACAACGTCTGGATGACGATCGGCCGTGCCCGCGCGGTGGCCAGCAGGTTGTCGAGCACCGTCTGCAGCGAGACATTGGGGCGATCGACGAGGCGGAAGTATCCCTCTGTCCCCGCGTCCA
>Ga0316628_100004740_pt1 | contig 10745 bp, 6 predicted proteins | sample OWC_Aug_M2_C1_D5_FD_207648 | JGI IMG/M metagenome (GOLD analysis project Ga0316628, IMG submission 207648) | Wetland soil microbial communities from Old Woman Creek delta, Ohio, United States - OWC_Aug_M2_C1_D5_C | ecosystem: Environmental > Terrestrial > Soil > Wetlands | place: USA: Ohio... | reverse complement strand
CTCAAGGCCTTCTCTTACGAAAAACCGCAGGAGAAGAAATAGCATCGAGGATAGCGACAGTCTTCACCCCCAACTGCATTTCCTGGAGACCGACGACGGAGTGGATGACCAGGGCGGGAATACTCCATTAAGTATTTGGGGGATATGGGTAGGTCTTTATCCTAGGGCTATGTGGGTTTGGGTATGGTCCATTTTTTAGGGATGAGGTCCAGGTCCTGAGGTGCTCCCCAGCCCCGATTGACTTCCCGTGCGTCCCTCTGTTAGTCTGAGGCCAAGCTAGAGAAGGGGCTCTCGCTTGGTTAACAAGTGTCCTAAGTGCCTTTCCGACAATCCTGATACCCTGAAATTCTGCGGAGAGTGTGGCACCCAGCTCCCTGTGCCCCAAGGCCATGCTCTGGTGGTGACCGAGACTCTCCAAATGCCAATCAGCGAACTCACTACCGGCTTCACCTTCGCTGGCCGCTACCAGGTTATTGAGGAGCTGGGCCATGGCGGCATGGGCCGGGTCTATAAGGTCTTCGACACCAAGATTAAAGAAAAAGTCGCCCTTAAACTCATAAAACCTGAGGTCGCGTCCGATAAAGAGACGATCGAACGTTTCAACAATGAGATCCGCCTGGCCCGCAGGATTGGCCAGCGGAACGTCTGCAAGATGTTCGATATCGGAGAAGCGGAAGGTGCCCATTTCATCACCATGGAATATGTCCATGGTGAAGACCTGAAGAGCATGATCGAGATGACCGGGAGCCTGAGCCTGGGCATGCTGTTGAGCGTCGGGAAGCAGGTCTGCGACGGCCTCTCCGAAGCCCATAGCCTCGGCGTTGTCCACCGGGACCTCAAGCCCCAGAACATCATGATCGACAAGCACGGGAATGCCAAGATCATGGATTTTGGGATCGCCCGGTCGGTCAAAGATAAGGGGATGACAGGCGCGGGAGTGATGATCGGCACGCCCGAATACATGAGTCCAGAACAGGCCGAGGCCAAAGAGGTCGACCATCGCTCTGATATCTATTCCCTGGGAGTCATCCTTTATGAGATGGCGACAAGCCACGTGCCCTTCACCGGGAAGACGGCCCTCAGCATCGCTATGAAGCATAAGGGGGAGGTCCCCAAGAGCCCAAAACAGCTTAATGCCAATATCCCCGACGACCTGAGCGGGGTCATCCTGAAGTGCCTGGAAAAGGATAAAACCAAACGATACCAGAACGCCGCCGACGTCCACTCTGAGCTGGAGAAAATCGAAAAAGGTCTCCCCACAACGGAGCGGATTATCCTTGAGCAGAAACCGATGAGCTCGAGAGAGATTACAGTCAAATTCAGCTTAAAAAAACTCATGACGCCGGTTCTGATCGTCACTATCATCGTTCTTGCCGCCATGACGTATTGGCTGTTCACCCCAAAGAAACACGCTCCCTCCACTCCAGTACAGAAAGGCTCTATCGCCGTTCTCCCCTTTGTGGATTTGAGCCAGGCCAAAAATAACGAATACTTATGCGATGGCATTTCGGAAACGCTCATCAACGCGCTGACCAATATCGAAGGTCTATGGGTCCCTGCCACAACCTCGGCATTTTTTTTCAAGGGGAAAACCCAGGATATCCGTGAGATCGGCCAGAAGCTTGGCGTCGACAATGTGCTTGAAGGAAGCGTCCAGGTGGCCGGCGACAATCTCCGGGTCACAGCGCGAATCAGCAGTGTCCAAGACGGCCGCCAAGTCTGGTCTGAGATCTATAATCGAAAAATGGCGGATATGTTTTCTATCCAGGACGACATCGCCAAGGCCATAGTCACAGCGCTAAAGATTAAGCTATTGGGTGAAAAGGGCGGGCCTCTCATTAAGAACTATACCGAGAATCTCCAAGCTTATAGACTCTATTTGCAGGGCCGCAATTCTTGGAACAAGAGGGGTGAGGCAGACCTGATAAAATCTATCGAATATTTCGAGAAAGCGATTGAAATAGACCCGAATTACGCGATTGCCTACGCAGGCTTGGGAGATGCTTACTTCATTCTTGGGAACAATGGCTTTTGGCCGGCTGAAAAGGCATTTCCCAAAGCTAAGGCAGCGGCATTAAAGGCGTTGGAAATAGATGACAAACTTGCCGAGGCTCACACTTCTTTGGCAAGCATCATGTGGAATTATGATTGGGACTTTGCTGGCGCTGAGAAAGAATTCAAGCTGGCCGTTGGACTGAATCCCGGCTATGCCACAGCCCACCACTTCTATGGGTACTTTATGTCAATCTTAGGCCGGCCCGAGGAGGCAATAAGAGAAATAAATAAAGCTCGGAATCTTGACCCTTTATCGCCCAGGATATGCGCCAATGTAGGCATGTGCCTCTATTCCGCACGCCGATATGGCGAGGCCCTTGAAGAACTAAACAGAGCGCTCGAAGTGGACCCTAATCACTCGGTAACTTATCTCTATCTTGGGAAGACTTATGAAGCCATGGGGAAATACGAGGAAGCCCTCAGATGTTATATTCGGGTTAATGAGCTTATGGGACTACCCATTGGCGAGGGTCCTTTTACCGCAGGCTGCTATGCGCTTATGGGGAAACGAGAAGAGGCACGAAAAATAGTCAACAATCTAATAGAGTATTCAAAAGGGAATTATTTTCCATCCGTAACGATAGCGGCGGTTTTCTCAGCTCTTGGAGAGGGGGAACAGGCCTTTGCCTGGCTCGAAAAAGCTTTCCGAGAGCGTGACCCAAATTTATTGTTTTATCTGAAAATTGGACCCACGTTTGACCCCGTGCGCTCTGACCCGCGTTATGCAAAGCTGCTGCAAAAGATCGGCTTAGAAAAATAAGGTTCGAGACACCCATGAACCAGGAGGAATTCCTCGACCTCTGGAAGGACGCTGACCCCGGACTGCCCGAAGTTGCGGATGCTAAGCGGAGGATGGCTGGTCTTCAGAATTGATGCCGGGGACCTCCGCATCCCCGTGCTTTCCGCTTCTGTGAAAGGGCAGCATTAGTCCTCCTTTCCCTCCAACACGGAGGCAGACCTCGCCCCTCCGTGTAACGCCGGTGTAACAGAAGTTGCTTAAACCCGCTAAAAATAGACTAAAGGTGCCTAAACGAAAGACGGTTAGTGAATACTAATTTCCGGGGGAAGAACGTCCCAACAGGGAAAAAGGAGGCATGAGCCGGGAAAGCCCGAAACGCCTTTGAAGTCCGGAAGGATCACCGGATCCTTCACCCTCCCGCGGGCTGAGTGATGGTATTCTGTCGATGGGCTTATGTCAAGAATCGTCCACGCCTTGTCAAGGCACACTCAAGGCTTCACGGTGCTCAAGGACCGCCGTGGCAGTCCTACCAATCCATATCGAGCTGCAGAAGGACGCGTGTATCAAAATCGCGCATCGAGGTCAGCCCGATTTGAGTTCCCACGCCGAGGAATTTTCCCTTGGCCAGCTTGAACTTCAGGCCGGGAAGAACATAAAGGGATGTCTCGCCCTCCATTGTTTCTCCTCCCGCCTCGATAACCGGAAAGAATCCCGTAGACGCCTTAAGCATCAGGCTGACTTCGTATTCCGCCATCTTCATCTGCGGCATATAATGCACATCGGCGTCGACGATGGCCATGTCTCCGAAGACCTTTCGCCCGGAAACGCCGAAGGCCCCAACAACCTTGTCTTCCCCCATAGGAATGGCCCCGCTGGGTACTTCTAACGCGCCGAACACGGAGAGCCCGCTGTCGCCGGACTGATTCTCGAGGAAGGTATACATGAGCATGATATCGGTGCGGGGGTCCTGCTTAATGTCATCGTTACGAACATGAAGCCCGAGCCGCGGAAAGAGGCCCGCTTCCAGGTGAAAGGCGAAATCAGTCAAGGACAGGTTATCGGCCATGTATTGGCGGTAGCCGCTCGCTCTCAGGCTGACCATGCCGGGCATGTCCGACATGCCCATGTGGGCCAAAAAGGGATGAGGAAAACCGTGCTCTGAATCCTCTTTTTTCATACCGTTTTGGTCGGGCATCGCCCCCATGGCGCTCTGCACTGCAGCCCCGGCGTCCTGCTGGGCGCAAAGGGTGCTAACCAGGGAGAGGCCGGCGATCAAGATCAAAGCAGTCCCCAAAACCCTATAAGTAAGATTCATATTCCTAGGTCCTTCTTTTTCTGCTCAAATTCCTCCTTGTTGATCTCCCCCCGGGCGTATCTTGCTTTCAGAATATCGAGGTGAGACTGTTCGCCGCCTGCACCGCGCCGGGGACCGCCCGTCCAGAGCCACCTTATCAAAGCGACGACCCCTACGATGATGGCCAGCGACAGGATTACCATCATGACGGCTCCAGACCATCCCCAGCCGTGTCCCCATCCCATCATGCCCTGTCCTCCATGATGTCCCCAGGGCTGAGAAGAGCCCGCTGAGACATTAAGCAGGACAAGAACGATTCCGACCGGCAACGGCAATAGTTTTCTTATCATCGCCATTCCCCCTTCTTGGACCGCACCCAACCGATATTTTCCAATGCATAAAATATGCCAAATAGCGAGGTCATCTCAGGCCCCCCTTCCTGGGAGGAACTGTTCGACATACTCAGAATAGGGGAATCAAGACACAGAGCCTCTCTTGTTCGACAATGGATTATCCTGCGCGAAAGGATTGTCAGCCGGCTTGGCAAGTCGGCTCTTGGCGCCAACGGGTACTATGCGATCACTCGACCTCTTCCCATCGGGTGGCGATGATGCCCAGGATGAAAACAGCGACCGCGAAAACCCCTATGATCGCGGAGTATCTCAGCGCGGTCATGCTGTCGACAACGACCATGGACGCCCGGAGCCCCTCGTTCACGTAAAACAGAGGCAACGTCCTCGCGAGCGTCTGCAAGAAGCCCGGCATCATCTCGATGGGGAAGAAGCTCCCCGAGAGGAACATCATCGGGAACATGACGGCGTTTGCCGCGGCGGCGGCGCTCTGCGCCTCCTTCACGAAGCGGGCGAGGATCATCCCGATCCCCACGAACGCGAAGACGTCGAGCACAATGAATAGCGGAAGCCAGGCGTTGACCTTCAGGCTCACGTGAAACACGGCGATGCTCACCAGCAGCATCGAAATCGTGGCGATGACTGCAAGGATGATCTGGTACAGGATGTTGGCCAGGACCCAGTCTGTACGGGTGATGGGCGTCGTGGAGAGCTTCCTGATGATCCCCTTCTGCCGAAGCTCCGTGTTCAAGCTCACCGTGCCGAACAGGCTCGCTGTCATCACCGCCATGGCAATGATGCCGGGTATGAAGAATTCGATGAAACGATACTTCTTCGTGAGGATCGATACCTCGGTCGGCCGGATGAATGGCGGCATCCCGGACGTCGCCTGATTGACGCCGGCCAACGCCGAGTTCAGGATCTGCATCTTCGTGATCGCCGACGTCGAAGCTGGGTCGTAAATGAAGGTGATGGTCACGGATGCCGAGCGGTCGTCGTTCTCCAACCTCCGTTCGAGGGACCGTTGATAGCCTTCGGGAATCACGAGGACAAGGTTCAGCTTGTTGTCCTTGGCATACTGCGTGGCGTTTAGGGCGGGATCGATCTTGATCATCTTGAACTTCCCGTTGAGCTTGAGGGCCTCGACGAGCTGCCCCGAGGCGTCGGTGTGGTCAAGGTCCTGCACATAAAGGCTGAAACTCACGTGCTCCTGGTCCATGAAAATAGTGCCGAAGAGGAGGATCAGGAGGATCGGAAACGCAAGCGCGAAGAACATGGCCGTCTTCTCGCGGTAAAAGCTCTTGATGTTCACGAGGAGATTGGCGCCAACGATTCGCAGGCTCACTCCGCCCCCTTTCCCACGGCTGGGCCTTCGCCGAGCGCGGCGCCGGTCAGCTTGAGGAAGACCTCTTCGAGGTTGGGCTTCCGAACGTCCAAGCTGAGGAACGATGCCCCGGCATCCTTGAGGGCGCTGAGGATCTTCTGGACGTCATCCGCGTGCCCCACTCGGACCTTGATGTCGTCGTGCTGGTCAGGGACCGGCTCAAAGCCCATCTTCCGGACGGTGGCCCAGGTTTGTTCATCCGGGGACTGCAGCGTGAGGAGCAGATAGTTCGCGTTGCTTTCAATGAGCACGCCGGGCGAGCCGATCGCGATGATCTTGCCCGTCGAGATGATGGCGACCGTATCGGCCAGAAGCTCGGCTTCCTCGATGTAGTGCGTGGTGAGGAAGATCGTCGCCCCCTTCTTCTTCAGCCCCAGCAGGACATCCCAGACCTCGCGCCGTGCGCGGGGGTCGAGTCCGGTCGTCGGCTCGTCGAGGAAAACGACCTCGGGGTCGTTCACGAGCGCGATGGCGATTCCGAGACGCTGTTTCAAGCCCCCGGAGAGGTTCTTATACTGATCATGAGCTTTGTCCTTGAGCTTCACGAGCTCGATCAGCCCATCGACATCGACGTCTTCGCAACGGAAAAGCCGCGAATAATACTGGACGGTCTCCTTGACCGTGATCCTGTCGAACGAGCTGAACCCCTGCGGAAGAACGCCGATCCGAGGGACAATGTCATGTTTCTTTTTCGTGACATCCATCCCCAAAAGGCTCACTTTGCCCGATGTGGGCCTGCGGATCGTATCGATGATCTCGACCGTCGTGGTCTTGCCGGCGCCGTTCGGGCCCAGCATGGCGAAGACCTCGCCTTTCTTGACGCTGAACGAGATGTCGTTGACCGCCAGCAAATCCCCGTATCGCTTCGTCAGATTCTTGATTTCGATCACATGTTCCGCGTCTTTCGATGGGGATCGGCGTTTCGCCCGCAGTAAGCGGGGGAACGGCAACACCTCAGCCCATCGCTTCATGGTCGTTGCCAGTCCAAGAGGGCGATGGAGAGCCACGTTTTCGACTGGGGAAGCGAGCGCGCCCAAATGGGCCGGCCGGCGCTGTTGGGAAATCGTACCTGGGTTCTTTGAGAGAGGCTCACGGAAAATGAATACCCGCCGCGGTCTTCACCTGAAGGATGAATGGCGATCCCCCTCGGATCCACGAAATGGAACGCACACCCCAGAGCTTTGGCCGCGGCTTCCTTGATGGACCAGAGCAGGGCGGAGGCATTGGCCACATCTCCACCGGCCAACATCGAGGCCTGGTGAAGCTCCTCGTCATGGAATACCCGGTGGATCGGGTACCCTCTCGGGAATTCGTCGGCCCCTGCCACGTCGATGCCGATAGCGGAATCATCGCCACAGAGGGCCGCCCAAAGTTTCCCTCCTCCTTCGCTGAAGGAGACGGCCGGCCCCCGATGTTCTCCCCACAGGACGAGGGGCTTGCCGAGGGGGTCGTGGGCGATCTGGACCGGAAAAGCACCTCTGGGGAAGGAACGACAGGACTCTGCCATGGGGCTTTCCGTCGCTCTCGCATGATCCCACAGGAGGGAGATGAGACGGTCCTTCGCCCCTCCGTTTGTCCCCCGTCCCGCCGCGGGGACTTTGCCGAGAGGCAGAGAGGCGTAGAAAACCGGTCCCCTTCGATGGATGAAGCCCATCGTCTGGGGGGTTATTTCCTGGTCGTCCCCTTGCCACATCCCTTCCCACCCCGTGGACTTCCGAATCAGTCTGAAACCCACTTCATATGCAGGTCTCGGACCTGCATGATCGTCCGGCCCTGGTCGTCAATCCCTTTGGCATCCCAAAAGAAGCCGTCCTCGTCTTGCGCCCGCCTTCGGGCCTCCAGCGTTATTCGCTCTCCGACCCGGCATTTTCGTAAGAACCTCATCTCCCCGATCTCCACCGGGATCATCGATCGTCGCTCCGACGGGTCCATCGCGGCGGTGTGGAATCCGGCCAACTGCAAAAGAGACTCGAAAAGGTAGGGAGAGTATTGGTACCGGGCGTTCCGCAGATTCGCGAAATCACTCGTCTCCCGGTACCGGGTGTGGCCTCGCACCATCCCCGGACCCGCACCCTCAATGGACTCGATCACGCGATATCGGCCTTTGAGACCGCCGCGGTCCTTGTACCATTGGAGCACTGTCTTGTGCTCCATAGACCCCGTCTTCAGTCCGGCTGGCCGGACGGGATCATCCTGAAATCCGTCCCCGAGGTCTCCTTTCCCGCCATCGAGGATGACCTGGCCCGCGAAATTGGGCGTGGCGCGGTCGGCCAATCTCCCGGCGGGGGAGATCTCTGGGGTCGACAGAGAGACCTCGCATAACACTTCGGGAAGACCGTTGCCGGCCCGGCGGCAGGAGATCGTGGAAGGCCGCGGACGACCGGGCGCGCAAGGGATCATGTCCATGAGTCGCACCTGCCGAACTCCCCGCACTTGAAGGTGGGGATACAGGATCCGGGCGGCTTCCATGAAGGTCTCCAGAACCATGGCGGCCGAGACCAGGGGATGCTCGACGAATTTGAAGGGTCTGTGATCCAGGATCCAAAGATCCTTCTCCTGGGAGAAGGATCGAGTGGCTTGCAGTTCTTCCCGGCGGATGTCCAGGCAGGAAATCCTCTCTATCATGGGGAATTCCTCCGGGCTGAAGGACACGGTGCCTCCCTCCAGTTCTCCCCCATGCGAAGGACGAATGGCGTCATTGAGCTGGGCCGTCCTCACCGATGGCAGTCTTCTCATGAACATCACCCAAACGTCGTCGGCCGAGGCCGTGAAGAGCTCCCGGCAGAAAAGCCCTCCCAGCTCACGGACGTGGATGTACGCCACCCCCTTGCGCTTCAGCAACTCGCGGATAGCCGGATCCTCGGCCATGCCCGTCCCTTCGACGGGGGGGAGCATCAGGGACTTGAACCGGATGGCGGCGTTCCTGCGGCTGAGATATCTGAGCAACGCGGACATCATACGGTTGGCCGCCGCATAGTTGGACTGGCCGAGGTTTCCCTGGATCGCCGCGGCCGAGGAGAGGGCCACGAAGAATCTCAATCCCACCCCCTTCGCGGCCGCGAACAGATTCCAGGCACCGAGGAATTTGACGTCGGCGACCGTGGAGAAATCCTCCGGCGTCATTTGGCTGAGGAACCCGTCCCTCAGGACCCCGGCGCCATGAATGATCCCGTCGACCCTGCCATACCGGGTCACCGCCTCGCCCAGGACAACACGGACCGCCTCGGGTTCCGTGACATCGCAGCTGTAGTACGATGCCTCGATCCCCGCGGAGCGCAGGTCGGCCAGATTTCGAGCGATCTCTGATGACCTGGAGTCGGGAGCGTCCGCCTCGGGAGACGATGACCCCGGACGCGGCTTTCCGGAATCGCCGCCTTGATCGAGAGGGGTTCTCCCCAAGAAGATCAGGCGGGGCCTGAACGGCACCAGGCTGCGAGCCAGGGCCGCGCTGATCCCGGTGGCGCCTCCCGATATGACCAGCACGTCGCCGGCGCTCAGATTCACGCTCGAGGCGGGCCCGAACACCGAGGGGGCCACGTGCCCCTCCGAGGTGAAGACGCTTCCATCACGGTGGATCATCTCCACCGCAGCATATCCTCGGTCCAGAGCCCCGCTCAAGGCTGCGCGCAGGTCTGTCTCCCGGCCGATCTCCAATGTCCGGAACAGGACCGAAGGATGCTCCTGCGCCGCGCTCAGAAACATCCCCAGGATCCCCTCAACGAGTAACCCGCTCAGAGTTTCGTGGTTTTCTCTGTCGTGGATCAATACGACAAATCTCCCGGCTGGCGATTCGAGAAATGCCTTGAGAGGTAAAACGAATCCCCGAAGAAGCCGCGACACATCCACCATGTCTCGTAATCTTCCCGGCCCCTTTCGAGGCAAGGTGATGACCATGCCGGCGAGGGGCGCCAGTCCGGATATTCTCTCAGAGACTTTTGCGGCGCCTTCATCCGTGAGGACACCGCCCTCTTCGCCCTGTCTCGGCTTCCCCTTCATGAATGGCAGGGGGATCGTGTCGACCCCATAATCCCGCCGGAGGATATCCCCCGCGTTTCCCGCGATATCGTCATCTTTCCCAGGTGAGAAAAGGAGGACGGACTCGCCCGGCTTCATCTCCAAAGGAACGGGAGCAGAATGTTCCATAGGGACAACGCCGAACACGAGCCGCTTCAGAGCCGCCTCATCGTCGAGGGCCCTTCGGGTCTCCCCTTGGGCCGGCTCGGCGTCAAGAGCCGTGGAGGCCGGCGGCCGGCCGGCTCCGTGCTGGCGGGAGATCGTTTCGGCGATCTTCTGCGCGATGTCGTTCACGGTGCGGACCCGGATAAAATCCTCCAATTCGATGGTGATCCCGAATTGGCGTTCCGCGGCGTCCATGATGATGGGCAAGCGGCTGGAGCGGACGGAGAGGTCTTTCCTGAGATCCATGTCCGGCCTGATCTCGTCCCTCTCGAATCCCGTGGCCTCCATGATGATCCGGATCAGCCTCTCCGTGAGCTCGGGTTGACCGGGCGCCTCGCCGGCGGCGGGGGCGGTTCCTCCCATGATCTCAGGGGCCGGCGGCCGGCTGGCCGCGCGCTGGCGGGAGATCGTTTCGGCGATCTTCTGCGCGATGTCGTTCACGGTGCGGACCCGGATAAAATCCTCCAATTCGATGGTGATCCCGAATTGGCGTTCCGCGGCGTCCATGATGATGGGCAAGCGGCTGGAGCGGACGGAGAGGTCTTTCCTGAGATCCATGTCCGGCCTGATCTCGTCCCTCTCGAATCCCGTGGCCTCCATGATGATCCGGATCAGCCTCTCCGTGAGCTCGGGTTGACCGGGCGCCTCGCCGGCGGCGGGGGCGGTTCTTCCCGGGGTTTTATCGGTGCGATCGGGAGGCCCGGGCTCCGACTTTCCGGGGACGATCTGCTTCCGGCTTGCCGG
>Ga0316628_100004739_pt1 | contig 10748 bp, 9 predicted proteins | sample OWC_Aug_M2_C1_D5_FD_207648 | JGI IMG/M metagenome (GOLD analysis project Ga0316628, IMG submission 207648) | Wetland soil microbial communities from Old Woman Creek delta, Ohio, United States - OWC_Aug_M2_C1_D5_C | ecosystem: Environmental > Terrestrial > Soil > Wetlands | place: USA: Ohio... | reverse complement strand
TAAGAAGATGGTGCCCCTTCGGAAACCCATTTTCGACCGCCTTCTCGAGGAGACTGGCAGCATCGGCGGCCGCGGGCACGGTTAGGCGTCCGGCGGCGCAGTGCTCCAGGATTCTATCGATCCAGGGGTCATCCTCCACCGGGTCATAGCTGGAGGGCAGGCCGTCGGATCGCTCCAGTGTCTTCATCTCCTCCAGCGACAGGTTCATCTGTGCCAGGGCTGCCAGGAAATGCCGCGCCGCGCGGGGCAAGTCGTCCTCGCTGAGAGCCTTGCGGGCGCTGTCTAAAAGCGTTGAAGCATCCTCTCTCGTGTGAAACAGGCGTGCGTGCTTGAAGGCCACGACCTTGGCACCCCCCAGGAGCGAGTACGTGTTGAGGAGCTCGACCACATCGGCGATGCCGGTCGCGGCGCCGTCGGCCGACTCGTAGTTCAGGCTTTCCTGAGCGCCGGGGAGGATGCGGCCCAGAATCTCCTCGAAGGCCAGGCGAACAAACAGGTCCTCGCCGTGAATCAGATAAACGGCCGCAGGCAAGCTCCCGCCCGGCGCTTCGAGGGCCTGTAGATATGCCCTGAGATCCTGGTAGCTGATTTCGGCCATGGCTTTAAGACGGAGATAAGCTGGGCGCGGCGGCCCGTGACCTTTTGGGAGCAACCTACCCAGTGTAAGCGGTTTGCTTCAAAACCATCAAAAAGACCCGGCCTGATTCATGAATCAGGCCGGGTCTTTCCGGAACAGCAGGTGAAATGCAAATATGAAAACACCAACGGTGATGGCGCTGTCGGCGACGTTGAAGGCGGGCCAGTGCAGGTCTCCGATGTAAACATCGAGGAAATCCACCACGATCCCGAAGCGAATCCGGTCCACCAGGTTCCCAACCGCACCGCCGAACACCAGCGCCAGGCCGAAGGCAAGCACCCGCTGCCGGGGCGGCGTCCGCCAGTAGAAACACACGATCAGGGCGGCCGCCAGCAGGGATACCGCAACGAACAGCAGACTGCGCACTTCAGCGCTCATCGCAGCCAGAAACCCGAAGGCTCCTCCCGGATTCTGGACATGGGTGAGAGCGAATAACCCGGGAACGACCGACGCGCTCCCGCCAAGCGGCAGGTGATTCAGAATCAGGGCTTTCGTGACCTGGTCCAGGACCAGCACCCCCCCGGCGACGACGGCCAGGCGCTTCAGCTTGCTGAGGTGGGTCTTATCCAAAAAGATATCTCCGATTGAAGCAGCTTCAAATGTGCAGAACGAAGCGCAACGCAGAAGGCGGGCCTCCTACCCGGCCGCCAGCGCCTTGCGGCAGCGGCCGCAAATCGTCGGATGCTCAGGGCTCTGGCCGACCGAAGTTTCGTGCACCCAGCATCGTTCGCATTTTTGGCCCGCCGCCGGCTCGACCCGGATTCTTAGCCCCTTGACGCTCGTGTTTTCCAAGGCACCGTCCCGAGGTGCATCCTTGAGCAACTCCGCCGCGGAAACAATGAACAGCGACCTCAACTCGGCCGCATAGGGCGCCAGCTCCGTGTAAAGCTTGCCGTCGGCCGAAAGGGTAACGGCCGCGTCCAAGGCGTGGCCGATGAGCTTCTTGACCCTGGCCTCCTCCAGCGCCTTGGTGACTTCGGCGCGCACCTGCAGGAGCGTTTCCCAGCGCGCGGCCAGGTTGGCGTCCATCAGCGCGCTGTCCGGAGCTGGCAGCAGCGTCAGGTGGATGCTCGCCGCCTTGTTCGGCACCGCCGGCATGTGCCGCCAAATTTCCTCGGAGGTGAAGGGCAGGATCGGCGCCATGACCCGTGCCAGCGTGTCGAGCAGCATGTAGAGCGCCGTCTGGGCGCTGCGTCGCTCCAACGACCGGGCCGGTGATGTGTAAAGTCGGTCCTTCAGAATATCCAGGTAGAACGCCGAAAGATCGATGGCGCAAAAGTTGTGCAACGCATGGTAGATGGTGTGATACTCGTAAAGATCGTAGGCCCGACGGGCTTTCTCCACCAGCAGCTGCAGTTTGTGCAGGGTGAGTCGGTCGATCTCAAGCATCCGGCCGGCCGGAACGGTGTCGGTTTCCGGGGTAAAATCGTAGAGGTTGCCCAGCATGAACCGGCTGGTGTTGCGGATGCGGCGATAGGCATCGCTCAGCTGAGAGAGTATGTTGTCGGAAATGCGGATGTCTTCGCGGTAGTCCGATGCGGAAACCCACAGCCGCAGAATTTCAGCTCCGTATTTGTCGACCACCTCCTTGGGGGCGATCACGTTGCCGAGCGACTTGGACATCTTGCGGCCTTCCGCATCCACCACAAAACCGTGGGTCAGCACCGCCTTGTAGGGGGCCCGGTTGCGGGTGCCGACCGCCGTCAGCAGCGAACTGTGGAACCAGCCGCGGTGCTGGTCGCTGCCTTCGAGGTAGAGATCGGCTGGCCAGCGCAAGTCCGGGCGCACCTCGAGCACGGCGGCGTGGCTCACCCCCGAGTCAAACCAGACATCCAGGATGTCGACTTCCTTGATGAACGTGTCGTGGCCGCAGTGGGGGCAGCGGATGCCGGGTGGAAGAATGTCGGCGATATCCCGCTCAAACCAGACGTCCGCTCCGTTCTCGGCGAACAAACGAACCACCCGGTCGATGATCGCTTCATCCAGCAGCAGCTGCTCGCACTTCTCGCAGTAAAACACCGTGATGGGGACACCCCAGGCACGCTGGCGCGAAACACACCAGTCGGGCCGGTTCTCGATCATCCCGTAGATGCGCTCCCGCCCCCATGCGGGGATCCACTGCACCCGGTCGATCTCTTCCAGAGATTTCTTCCGCAGCCCGGTTTTGTCCATGGAGATGAACCACTGGGGGGTCGCCCGGAAAATGACAGGCTGCTTGCAACGCCAGCAGTGCGGATAAGAGTGCACGAACGAGCCCTCATGGACCAGAAAGCCGCCTTCCCGGAGCTTCGCACTGATATTCGAGTTGGCCTTGAAGACGAACTGGCCGCTGAAGAACTCCACATCGGGGGCAAAGCGTCCGCGGTCGTCCACCGGCGAATAGACGTCCAGGCCGTATTCGCGGCCGACGTCGTAGTCCTCGCGTCCGTGACCCGGGGCCGTGTGCACACAACCGGTGCCGGCCTCCAGGGTGACGTGCGTGCCGAGCACGATGAGGGAATCGCGGCCGTAGAGCGGATGGCGGCAACGTTTACGTACGAGCCGCCGGGGGTCGATGCCCGTGAGAACAGAGTAGTCCCGGATTCCCAAGGTGCGCATGCAGGCGTCCACCAGATCCCTGGCCAGTATATAAACCTCACCTCTGCCGACGTCCACCGCGGCATACTCAAAATCCGGATGCAGCGCAATCGCCAGGTTCGCCGGCAGGGTCCAGGGTGTGGTGGTCCAGATGACGACCGCAACCTTCTTGCCGGCCAGGACCGGATAGTCGGTCGAGAGGTCGTCCTTCAGGGGGAACTTCACGTAGATGGAGGCCGTGGGATCGTCCTGATACTCGATTTCGGCCTCCGCCAGGGCGGTCTGGCAGGTGAAACACCAGTGGATGGGTTTCTTGCTGCGGGTCAGGTCGCCGGACAGGCCGAACTTCATGCACTCGCGGGCGATGATCGCCTCGTACTCGAAATTCATGGTCAGGTAGGGGTTGTCCCAGTCCCCCATCACCCCGAGGCGTTTGAACTCGTCCCTCTGGATATCGATGAACTTCTCGGCATAGGCTCGGCAGTGCTTGCGCACCTGAGAACGGGACAGGGTCTTCTTTTTTTCGCCGAGTTCCTTGTCGACATTGTGTTCGATGGGAAGGCCGTGGCAGTCCCAGCCGGGCACGTAGACGGCGTTGAAGCCTGCCATCTGCCTGGACCGCACGATGATGTCCTTGAGAATCTTGTTCAGGGCGGTGCCGATGTGGATATGCCCGTTGGCGTAAGGGGGGCCGTCGTGCAGGATGAAAGGTTCGCGGCCTTGCGATGCCTTGCGGATCGCCCCGTAGAGATGGTGGCGATCCCATGCTTTAAGTTGTTCCGGCTCCCGCCGCGCCAGATTGGCCTTCATGGGAAACTCGGTCGAGGGCAGGTTGAGCGTCTGCTTGTAGTCCATCACGTCCTCCCCAGTGGAGCGATAATCGAACCTGCATTTTTAGCTGCAACGGCATGCCGTGTCAAGGAAATAGCCTTGAAATGTTTTGAAATACGGGGGGCTAGGCGCGCGTCACAACGGCTTGCCGTCTTCGTTCGCGATCTCCGTGAGGTAGCGCCCGTAGTCGTTCTTGCTGTATTCGGAGGCGAGCGCGAGGAGCTGGCCGCGGTCGATGTAACCGAGCCGATAGGCGATCTCCTCGATGCAGGAAATTTTGAGACCCTGCCGCTCCTGGATGGCCTGAACGTAGCAGGCGGCCTGCTGGAGCGCATCATGGGTGCCCGTATCCAGCCAGGCAAAACCCCGGCCCAGCGGCTCCACCCGAAGCTCCCCGCGGCGCAGGTAGGCCAGGTTCACGTCGGTGATCTCGAGCTCTCCGCGGGCGGAGGGCTTGAGCTCCGCGGCGATGCGGATCACGTCGTTGTCGAAAAAATAGAGACCTGGGACGGCGTAGCTGGACTTGGGCGTCTTCGGCTTTTCTTCGATTCCGACGGCCCGGCGGTCGCCGTCGAACTCCACCACCCCGTAACGCTCGGGATCTCTGACCGGGTAGCCGAAAATCAGCCCGCCCCGCTTCAGCATGACCGCCTCGCGCAGGATCTTGGAGAGGCCGGGCCCGTAGAAGATGTTATCGCCCAGGATAAGACAGACCGTATCCGCGCCGATGAACTCGCGGCCGATGAGAAACGCCTGGGCCAGGCCTTCGGGCCGCGGCTGCTCGGCGTAGGCGAAGCAGACCCCGAGGCGCGAACCGCTGCCCAGCAGCCGCTTGAAAATAGGAAGGTCCACCGGTGTGGAGATGATGAGGATCTCGCGGATACCCGCCAGCATCAGCACGGACAGCGGGTAGTAGATCATGGGCTTGTCGTACACCGGCAGCAGCTGTTTGCTGACTCCCAGGGTAAGCGGGTAAAGCCGGGTTCCGGAGCCGCCGGCGAGGATGATGCCCTTCATGAACGCCTCCCCTCTTTGGGTACAAACATTAAGGTGGGCGCCTTCGCCCGAATAGTCCCGCCCAAGGCGGGATTCGCGGCTGAAACTCGCCGCGTCAGAATCCTAGTTCAGCGAGGATCTCATGGAAGCCGAGGTGCTGAAATTTCAGCCGCAGGAATTCGGATATGGTCGGCTGATAGGCTTTGATCCGCAAATACATCCCGGCTTCGCTGGGCGTGCGGCCGCCCTTTTTCAAATTGCAGCACTTGCACGAGGCGACGCAGTTCTCGAAGGTGGTTTTCCCGCCGCGCGAGCGGGGGATGATGTGATCGATCGAGAGCCTCTCCCGCCGACTTCCACAGTAGGCACAGCGGAAACCGTCCCTCACCAGGACGTTGCGCTTGGTGAAGGCGACCCCCGCCCGATAGATGGTCCGGATCAACTTGATCAAGCGTAAAACCGCCGGCACCCGAAACAGGATGCCGCTGGAACTGCGCACGCTGGAATGGCTATCCTTGACCACTTCCACTTTGCCCTTGGCCATCAGGCAGAGGGCTCTTTTCCAATCCACCAGGTTCAAAAAGGTGTAGTCAGCGTTCAGAAGGATACAATGCGCCATACCGCTCGCCCCCACCTCCTTCCACAGCTCTGTCGACTGCCGGCGCCGCAACGCCCCAGGCCTGAAGCGCCATCGGGCGCCATTGAAACGGATTGGGGCGAAAATACTCTATCGGCCGCATGAAGTCAACGAGCACCGGTCGCGAACCAGAGCCTGGATTTGCGGTCTTCCCTTGAAAGTGCTGCCCATGTTGGCTAATATCCGCCAGGTTCACCCTGCTGGAGCGTTTTCTCGTCCTCGCAGGAAAAAATGGAAAAGAGACATAGGCATGCTCGGCTTCCGTCTAGTTGCGATCCTCACGGTTCTCTGGTTCACCGGAGCATGCTCATACCTGCGGGCCTATAAACCATATGACACCGTTTCCCCCGTCGTGCGAGAACTTGCGCCCATCCAGCAAACACTTCAAGCGTCGGACGCTGCCTCACCGCATGTGCTCCTGACCGAGATCGGCCAGACCACCTACAAGGAGTTCGAAGCCCCCATCTGGCGGTTGGCTGTTCGCCCTTTTCAACCCGGCCTGAAGCAGGTTCTGATCCTGGCCGGCATCCACGGCAACGAGAGCTCCGGCGTGGGTTACGTTGTGCAACTCGTAGAGAGCCTGGCACGGCGGCCGGCGTCCTCCACTGCCTGCGACATGGACGTCATACCCATCGTCAACCCCTGGGGATACGTTCACAACCTGCCCTTCAACCGCAACGGCGTCGATATCGGCCAGGACTTCAGCGACTTCGGGTCCCATGAAGCCAGGGTCGTGCGCCGCTTCCTGCGGGAAAAGCGATATGATCTTGTGCTCGACCTGAGGGAAGACCCCAAGGCCGACGGTTTCTGCATCTGGCAATATGGGCTCGACGATGCCGGTGCATCGGGCCGGACCGTGAGTCGGCTGCAGGCCGCCGGATATCCGATCGCACACGACACCGACATGATGTTCCTGAAACCGAGAGCTGGAATTGTAGATGCCCCTCTGTGGGGGTTGACGTTCTTGCGGCTGTCCCGCCAGCTGACCATCGCCGGATACCTTCGGCGGAATGTGAGCAACGTGGTGTTCAGCTTAGTGACTCCAGCCGCGCTGCCTTTGGAGGACCGCATCGCCATGCAGCGAATTGCGGTCGAAACACTTCTGAACGAATATGGGGCCCCCCGATAGGGAGGGAGCGCTAACATGAAAGAAGCACTCCAAGTGGAGCCTCTCAAGATGAACCCTTTGCGGAAGGAGAGTGGCATGAAGAAGAAATTGACCCGTTTTGACCTGCAGCAGATGAAAGAAAAGGGCGAAAAAGCCGTTTGGATGACCGCCTACGATTTCACCACCGCCCAGCTGGCGGAGAAGGCCGGCATGGATATGCTCCTGGTGGGTGACAGCCTCGGCATGGCCGTCTACGGCTATCCCGGAACCATCCCGGTGACTATTGAACAGAGCCTCTATCACACAGAGGCCGTCCGACGAGGAGCCCCCAATACCTTTGTCATCGGCGACATGCCCTTCGGAAGCTACCATGGCAGTGTGAAAGATGCCGTGCGCAACGCCGTGCGCTATTACAAAACCTGCAATGTCGACTGCATCAAGCTCGAGGGCGGCAAACGGGCAGCCCATATCATCCAAGCCATTGCAGACAACGGCATGCTCGTCATGGGCCACGTCGGCCTGACGCCCCAGAGCACGGCCGCACTCGGGGGGTTTAAGGCCCAGGGGCGCACGGCCGAGTCGGCGCAGGTCATCATCGAAGATGCCCAGGCCGTGTACGAGGCCGGCGCTTTCGCCATGTTGGTGGAAGCGGTGCCCCCGGAGGTGACCCGGATGATCTCCCAGGAGCTGCCGATTCCGATCTACGGCATCGGTGCCGGAGCGGACTGCGACGGCCAGGTCATGATCGTCTCGGACATCCTCGGCATCTTTCAAGCCTTTACGCCCAAGTTCGTCAAGAAATACGCCAATCTCGGCGCCGAGATGCTGAAGGTCTTCGAGGCCTACATCAAGGACGTGCGCACGGGAGCCTTCCCGGCTGCGGAGCACACCTACGGCATGATCGAGGGTGAATTGGACCGCCTGAAGCGTCTGCGCCAGAAGCAGACGAAGAAAGCAAGAAAAAGCTGATAGTGAGTGCGGCCGCCAAAGCCAGACGATTTTGCTCACCCGGCTGGACAACGGAGAACCGGCTTGCAGAGGCGGACTGGTCCCGGGGACCACCGCCGACGAGGCACTGAAGGTGATCTATGACATGTGCGGCCAAAAAGATCCGTAAATCGGACAAGTGACTATTTGAGTATGGCTTGATATATCCAAAGCATCCGAAAGGGATAGAGGGTACCGCAAGGGCGCGGAAAGAACTGGTGGGGATAACTGGTGGGTAGCGGGGGATCAAAGAGAAAATCCCCCGCCTGAGCCGTTAACGCCAGCTTCTACTGAACCCAGCCCTGCTCCTTGAAGCGGATCTTGAGCTGGTCGGCAATTTCCTTGGCGGTCTGCTTGGCCCGACCCTGGATCTTGGCACTCCCGGAAAGCTCCCCGTAGCCCTGCACACCGGCCTGGACGGCGAGCCCTGCAGGATTGTGGGTCACCAAAAGGGCTGCAACGCCAAGGGCGCCGCCGGGCATCTTTCCTCCCCCGGCATCGATCGACCCCTGGCCGAGCTTGCGGGGGCCGCTTGCCGTCATCTGGTAGCCTTCGACCAAGGTTTTAAGCTCGGAGGCACCGGAGCCGAACCCAAGGGTCACGCGCTTCAACTTGCTTCCCTCGTTCACAGACAAAAGATACCCGCGAAACATTATGTCGTTGACCCGAGGAACCGTCGAGGAGGTCGCCCGGACGGCAGAGAGGCCCATCTCCCGGATGTCGGCGGCAAGCTCCTCGGCTATCTGCATACCAAGCTGCTTTTCCAGTTCGATCTGGTCGACAGTAGGCGGTGTGGCCGGTGCCTCAGTTTGACCAGCAATGGCCGAGTCGGGGGCGACACCTTCGGGGGTTGCTACAAAATCATACACGATGATCTGGGCGGGCCGCGGAAGCTGCCCTCCTGAGTACATTTCGCGGTCAGAAACCTTGGTCGAAGCGCAGCCAAACGCCAAAAAGACCACCAGCACGAATGTGGTCAAAACATCGCGTCTTTTCATGGAAACCTCCGGATTGGTTTGGGGGTGCATTACTGCAAGAAATGAAGGTACCGATCATACAGGAAAATTGGCGCGGTCGTCAACGAATGCAAGAAATCGCCTTGTTATTGCAAACTAAAGGTGAAGATCCATCTGAAGAATGAATAGCGAGACCGGTAAGTCGCAAAAACCCGTCCCGCCCTGCGCTCTGCGCTAGTAAAGGAACATGGGTTTTGCCATCACGTGCCGTACCTTGGGTCGATACTGCTCCTCATCATACAGCTCACGGACATCCACCCGCTTTTGCCCGGTGGTGATGATGCTCAGCGGGACATCGGTGTAGATCCCCTGGCGGAGGGCGAGCATCCGTCCGTACACGCGTTTCAGGATGAGGTCAACCGCCATGTTGGCGTAGTTGGCGGCAACCATCAGGTCGAGGGAGTCCGGGGCGCCGCTGCGCATCAGGTAAGCCAGTTGCTGGTAAATAATATCCTGCCCGGTGAGTTTCTTCAGGATATCCCCGGTCTCGAGCCCGATCCCTCCCAGCTTCCGGTGGCCGTAGGCGTCCGCTTCGCCGTACTGGATCATCTTTCCGGCCGTCATCCGTGCGCCCTCACTGATTGTGAGCATGGCGTAGTTGCTGGGATTTGCCTTCTTGTCCCCCATGAGGAGCGTGGCAAGCCGTTCCGGATCGAAAGGCACCTCGGAGATGATGGCTCGGTCCACACTCGCGAGATACGCGGAAATAAGCGAGGTCTCACCGCAATACCGGCCGAAAAGCTCGATAACGGCGATGCGCTCGTGGGAACCGGTGGAGGTGCGCAGGGCATGGATGAAATTGACGCTTCTCGTGACTGCGGTGGAAAAGCCGATGCAGTAGTCCGTACCGAAGACGTCGTTATCCATCGTTTTGGGAATGGCCAATACCGGAAATCCTTCCTGATGGAGCCGTTCGCCGTAGCTCAGGGTGTCATCGCCGCCGATCGGGATGAGGACGTCGATGCCCAGGCGCTCGAGGTTCTTGAGCACATGGGGGGTGAAATCGGCAATTTCCCCTTCCTTTGCCTGGGATTTGAGGAAGCCGGGGACATCCTTGTACTTCACCTTGCTCGGGTTGGTCCTGGAGGTGTGAAGGTAGGTGCCCCCCGACCGGTCGATGGTTCTCACCTTGGCCGTGTCCAGCTCTTCGATGTTCTGCTGGCGACTCTGCGGCTCGTCTGGATTGAATTCGAGGATACCTGCCCAGCCGCGGCGGATGCCGATAACTCTCAGTCCCTCCTCGATGCCCCGGTATACAATTGCCTTGATGCAGGGATTGAGGCCGGGCACGTCGCCGCCGCCGGTAAGAATGCCAACTGTAAGTGGTTTCTCTGCTCCCATAGTCCTTCTCCAAGTTTTGGGTTGTTAGGCCGCGGGGAACGAGATGGCCAGTGAAGCCCTTCGAGAGAGCAGGCCGCCCGAACGGTTCAGCCCCTCCTGTGAGGTGATGTGGTATATAATCTCTCTTGACAGGGAGAGTCAAATTTTTTGGGGAGCCACAACCCACCCCGCCCGACCCCGTGACGACCTCCGGACGCCCGCTTGGAGATGCTCCCGGGCATCCCGGTCCGTGGGGCTCATCTCCCCTCTGTGCGCGGATTTGCCGCCCGGCAGATTTGCACCACCATATGCCAGCCACATTCAACAATCAAAAGAGGGGATAGCGGGCATCCTGCTGCGTAAATTGCCAAGTAAGAAAACGGGCTACCTTTTTATATTGCCCAAGCAACAGATCGGGAAAAACCCTATTTTCTGCAAAAGGAGGATAGGGTACGGGTATGGCGCAGTGACCAATAATTTTCTTGTAATAGTATCAGATGGCAAAATGATATTTTATCCAGCTAACATGCGGCTTAAAATTGGTCTATGCGTTAATTGGCTATCACGCTTATAAAACAGGTGGTGCCTTTTCCGGAACGGCTATCACCACCGCCACCGCTATCACCACCGCCACCGCTG
>Ga0316628_100004738_pt1 | contig 10748 bp, 7 predicted proteins | sample OWC_Aug_M2_C1_D5_FD_207648 | JGI IMG/M metagenome (GOLD analysis project Ga0316628, IMG submission 207648) | Wetland soil microbial communities from Old Woman Creek delta, Ohio, United States - OWC_Aug_M2_C1_D5_C | ecosystem: Environmental > Terrestrial > Soil > Wetlands | place: USA: Ohio... | reverse complement strand
CCAGCCTTCGGTCACGCTGCGAATAGTAGGGAATTGGCACGATTAGTACAAGTACGAAATCTTGGATCCCGGTGTACGAATCCTTGAATCTAACAAGGTAGTGCTAGGCAGCGGTGCCATCGGTGCGGGCCTCGCCGCCGTCGTGCACGAACCCGGCGAGACCGCCACACGCTGAGCGTCGCGGTCGCGAGCCCGCGCGCCCCAGCACGCCGGAAGGAGTCGAGTTCGGAGGCCCTGCGCGTCAGCGTGACAGCATGCTTTTCGCGACGAACCATACGTTCGCCGGACGCTCCGCCAGGCGGCGCATGTACCACGGGAACCAGAACTCTCCGTAGCTGATGAGCACACGAAGCGGCTGTCCCTTCTCGAGCAGCCTCGCCTGCAGCCCGGCCTGGATGCCATACAGCATCTCGAACTCGTAACCGGTTGGCGCTCCGGCGGCTGCCGGCTGCAACCCGGACCCCGTCACCGAATGGACACGGGCCTGGACGGGGCGAACGGCGCGGCTCGCGATGAGCCGGCGGATCCGATCGATCAGCCGTTCGTCGTGGGTGGCGATCGCAACCATCGCGCCGGCCCGTTGCGCGTCGTCTTCGAGGAGCCGCGACGCCAGGTCGAAGAAGTTCTCGTCCACGTCCCGCTTGTCGGGATACGCGAGCGAGGCGGGTTCCCTGTAGGCGCCCTTGACCAGGCGAATCGCCGGACCCAGCGGCAAGAGCGACTCGAGATCCGCCGCGGTTCGCCGCAGGTAGGCCTGCAGGCACACACCGATCCGCGGCGAGGCGCTGCGGGCGCGGCGGAACAGATCGAGCGTCAGGTCCACGTACTTCGTGCTTTCCATGTCGATCCACACGAAGTTGCCTGTCGCCGACGCACGCTCCACGAGCGTCATCAGGTGCTGGAAGCAGGTCTGGAGATCGAGATCCAGCCCGAGCTGTGTCGGCTTGACGGAGATCTGGGCGTCCAGGTGGTCGGCCAGCACGCGGCCGAGCACGTCCAGGTACTGCGCGGTCACCGCTTCGGCCTCGGCCGCCTCCGTCACGTTCTCGCCGAGGTGCGTGAGGATCGTTCCCGCCGTGCGCTTGGCGAGGTTGCGCGCGGCATCCAGGGCGGCATCGAGTGTCTCACCGGGCATGAAGCGGGAAACCGACCGACGCACGAACGGGTAGCGCATCGCGCGTTCGCGCAGCCAGGCGTTCTGGGAACCGGCGAGGAGCACGGCACGCATCAGGCTCATGCGGACAAGATTACCAGCCTGCGCGCCCTTGACAAAGCACGCCGGGAAACGCATGGTTAGCGGCAGTGCAGCGACGTTCTTCCATGCGCACGCTCGCCGATTCCGCCCACGAGCGTCTTCGCGAGAGCATCGTCACCCTGAAGCTCGCGCCGGGATCACCGCTCGTCGAGGTGGACGTGTGCGCGAAACTCGGCATCAGCCGGACGCCGGTGCGGGCCGCGCTCGAACGGCTTCACCGGGAAGGGCTCGTCACGATGACCGGCGGCCGCGCGCGGGGACGCGCGGTCGTGTCGCCGCTGACCGCCGGGGACATGCGGGAACTGTTCCTGATGGTCGGCGCGCTCGACGGGCTGGCCGCGCGCCTGGCGGCCGGGCTGGAGCGCGAAGTCCGCACCCAACTGTCGTCGAAGGCCCGCGCCATCAACCGGCAGCTGGCCACGCTTTCCGGAAGCGCGCGGCCGTCGGACATCCCGCTGGCGCAGGAGATGGACCTGCAATTCCACGGGGTGTACGAGCGCGCCGCGTCCGGCCCACGCCTGGCCGCCAAGCTGAAAGCGCTCCACGCGCAGCGGGAGCGCTACGTGCGCGTCTACACGCAGGCGCTCGTGCACGCTCACCGCCTGGACGAATCGTTGGCCGAGCACGAAGCGATCGTCGCCGCGATCGAAGCGGGCGACGGCGACGCCGCCGAGCGCCAGGCGGCATTCAACTACCGCCACGCGCTCGAGCGGTACGACCGGATCGTGCCCGCGGTCTAGTTCCAGCTCGAGACCTCTGGCGGTCCGTTCGGCGTTTCTGCTCGCTACTCACTACTCGCTACTCACCACTACTGCGACGCTTCCCTCTCCACGTCCTCAAGAGACGACGGAATCGGACGGCCGAGAACGCGGCAGCCGTTCTCGGTCACCACGACGTCGTCTTCCACGCGAATCCCGCCGGCGCCGCGGAACCGCTGCACCGCCTCGTAGTCGATGAACTCCTCGAACCGCTTCTCCGCGGCCCACAGGTCGATGAGCTGCGGGATGAAGTACAGGCCGGGCTCCACGGTCATCACGAATCCCGGCTGGAGCGCGCGCGCCATCCGCAGCGACTTCAGGCCGAACTGCGGGCTCCGCTGCACGGTCTCGTCGTAGCCGACGTACTGCTCGCCGAGCCCTTCCATGTCGTGCACGTCGAGCCCCATCATGTGACCGAGCCCGCACTGGAAGACCAGCGCGTGGGCGCCCGCCTCGACCGCCGCGTCGAGGTCGCCCCGCATCAGCCCGAGGTCTTTCAGATCGCCCGCCAGGCTCCGGCAGGCGAGCAGGTGAACCGCCTTGAACGGCACGCCGGGACGGATGGCCTCGATCGCCTTCTTCTGCGCGCGCATGACCGCCTGGTACAGGTCGCGCTGGACCCCCTGGAAGCAGCCGCCGATCGGGATCGTCCTCGTGATGTCCGCAGCGTAGTGGCCCTCGGATTCAGCCCCCGAGTCGTTCACCGCCATCTGGCCCGCCTGCATCAGGTTCCCGTGCTCGTGGTTGTGCAGCGTCTCGCCGTGGATCGAGAAGATGATCGGGAAGGCCAGCTGGACGCCGTTCGACACGACCAGGCCGTGCATCGCCCCGGCGACCTCACGTTCGTACACGCCGGGCTGCGCACGGTGCATGGCGAGCAGGTGCATCTCGGCGGTGACGTCCAGCGCCTGCTCGATCTCGCGCAGCTCCTGCGCGCTCTTGGTCGCACGCTGCTCCACGACGGCGCGGATGAAGGTCACTGACACGTACTGGTTGATGGCGGTAGCGCGAATCCCGAGCAGCCACTCCAGCAGCAGCGCGTTGCGCGGGACGTACTGCGGCAGGATGTGGATCGGTCGCTTCGCCTGCAGCGCCCTTCCCACCTGCTCGGCGAGCGCCTCCTGCGGCAGCGCGTTCTTCACGCCGACGGCCGCCGCCCGGTCGCCCAGCTTCGGCTGCGGCCCTCGCCAGACGATTTCATCGACCGTGAAGTCGTGCCCGTAGATCGTCTCGCGGCGCTCCTCGACGTCGATCGTCGCGCCGAGGTCGGGCGAGTCGAGGCCCCAGAAATAGAGGAACGAGCTGTCCTGCCTGAACGGGAGCGTGTTGTCGGCGTAGTTCGCCGGCATGTCCGGGTTGCCGAGGAAGATGACGAGACCCGAACCCAACTGGTCCATCAGCCTGGCACGGCGCTGAACGTAGGTGACGGCATCGAACATTTACGCCTCGCTTGTGAGATGCGGTACACGTCTACGGTATACGCTGGGGGCTCGGCGGGTCTACGTTCCCGACCGCTTTGTATACCGTTATGGGCGCGATAGCGGTATACTTTCACCCGGATGAGCCGGAAGCGACCTGCGACCCGCGGCGCGGCCGAAGCCAGTGACCGGGCGTACCGACACCTGCACGCGCTCATTGTCAACGGTTCCCTGACACCGGGATCCCCGCTCGGCGAAACGGACCTGACCGCGAGCCTGGCGGTCAGCCGCACGCCGGTGCGGGCGGCGCTCCTGCGCCTCGAGCAGGAGGGACTCGTCGTCCGGCGGACGCCGCGCGGAAGCCGCGGCACGTCGCGCGGGGGCCGGGCACTGGTGGCGCCGCTCACTGCCGACGACCTGCGCGAGCTGTTCCTGATAATCGGCGCCCTCGAAGCAACGGCGGTCCGGCAGGCGGCCGCGTTGGAGGCAGAGCAACGCGAAGCGCTCGCAGCCGTCCTGGGAGAGATCAATCGCGGGTTGCGGGCCGCTGTCGGGCGACGCCCGCCGGATCTCGCCCTGAGCCAGGACCTCCATGTCCGCTTCCACCGTGCGTTGGTCGCCGCGGCCGCCGGCCCGCGGCTGCAGGGCGAAATCGACGCGCTGGCGCCGCAGGCGGAACGATACCAGCGCGTCTACTGCGCGACGACGATGTACGCGGTTGACGAGTTCGCGGCCGCCCACGAGACGATCGTCGCAGCGCTGCTGGCTGGCGACCCGGATGTCGCCGAGCGGGCGGCCGGCGCCGACTGGCGGCTGACGGCGGAGCGCCACTGCGAGATGGTGAAGATCCTCGGAGAGCGGGGGACGTGGTGAAGGAACTGACGGGCACCGTCTTCCGCATCGAGCGCTTCGCGGTCCACGACGGCCCGGGCATCCGGACCACCGTGTTTCTCAAGGGCTGCCCGCTGCGGTGCGCGTGGTGCCACAGCCCCGAAAGCCAGGCACCCGAACCCGAGTTCATGCCGCTGCCGGATCGCTGCATCGCGTGCGGCACCTGCGTCGCCGCTTGCCCCCAACTGGCCGTCGGCGCCCCGGGCGCGCCCCCGAATACCGGGCTGTGCCGGTTGTGCCGCACCTGCGTGGGTGCCTGCCCCACCGGCGCCCGGTGGATCGCCGGCGAGAAAATGCCGGTCGCGGCGGTCATGGAGGTCGTCGAGCGCGATCGCGTGTTCTACGACGAATCCGGCGGTGGCGTGACCTTCTCGGGCGGAGAACCGTTGATGCAGGCGGCGTTCGTGGCCGCGCTCGTCGACGAGTGCCGGGCACGCAGGATTCACGTCGCGGTGGACACGTCGGGCTTCGGCGACCACGCCGGCCTCGAACGAGTTCGACCGGACTTGTTCCTGTTCGACGTCAAGGCGGTCGACGAGGCCTGCCACCGTGCGATCACGGGGGTGTCGAACCGGGTGATACTGGAAAACCTGCGCCGACTTGCCGAGCGGCGCCGGCAGTCCGACCTCCGGACCGTCGGACCGTCGGACGTCATTGTCCGCTTCCCCCTGGTCCCAGGGATGACCGACGCGGACGACAACGTGGTCGGCGTCGGCCGCCTGGTGTCGTCGCTCGGTATCGACCGCATCGACGTGCTGCCGTATCATCGTGCCGGCATCGCGAAGTACGAGCGCCTCGGGCGGCCCTATACGCTGCCCGCAACCGAGCCGCCGTCCGCGGAGCAAGTCGCGCGCGTGGTGGAGATGCTGACGGCGTACGGACTGGTGGTGCGGGTAGGAGGTTAGTTCCATATTCAGCATTCGCAGGAGATCGTGATGACTGAACGCGTTGCCAGGCTGCGCCGTGAGAGCCTCGAAGCGCGGCCCTCGCTGTCCACCGAGCGCGCGCAGCTGTTGACCGAGTTCTACCGGTGCGCGCCCGCGGCTTCCGTCCCCGTGACGCGGGCGATGGCGTTCCGGCGTCTGCTCGAACGCAAGGCCATCTGCATCGGCGAGGGGGAACTGATCGTCGGCGAGCGCGGCCCCCGGCCCAAGGCCACGCCCACCTACCCGGAGCTGTGCTGCCACAGCGTCGAAGACTTCGACGTGCTGAACAGCCGCGAGAAGATCTGGTTCGACGTGGCGCCGGAGGCACGCGCCGTCCAGGCGGAGGAGATCGTTCCGTACTGGCGCGGGCGCTCGATGCGCGACCGCATGTTCGCGCTCCTCCCCGACGACTGGAAGGCCGCCTACGAGGCGGGCGTCTACACCGAGTTCATGGAACAGCGGGCGCCCGGTCACACAGTGGCCGACGGCAAGATCTACCGGAAGGGTTTCGCGGACTTCAGGGCCGACGTCGACGCCGCCCTGGCCGCGCTCGACTACCTGAACGACCCCGAGGCGCTCGACAAGCGTCAAGAACTGACCGCCATGCGCATCTGTTGCGACGCCATCGTCGCCTTTGCGCGCCGCCACGCTGAATTGGCGCGCTCGATGGCCGCTCGTGAACCGGATGCGGTGCGCCGAAACGAGCTGGAACAGATCGCGGACGCCTGCAGCTGGGTGCCCGAACACGCCCCCCGCACCTTCCATGAAGCGCTGCAGATGTACTGGTTCGTGCACCTGGGTGTCATCACGGAGCTCAACACCTGGGATTCGTTCTGCCCCGGGCACCTGGATCAGCATCTGTATCCGTTCTTCAAGCGGGAAGTCGAGGCGGGCACGCTCACAACCGACCGGGCCAGGGAACTGCTCAAGTGCTTCTGGGTGAAGTTCAACAACCAGCCCGCCCCGCCGAAGGTCGGCGTGACGGCGGCGGAGAGCGGCACCTACACCGACTTCTGCAACATCAACAACGGGGGCCTCCGGCCGGACGGCAGCGACGGGGTCAACGAGCTCACGTACCTGATCCTCGACGTCATCGACGAGATGCGGCTGCTGCAGCCGTCGTCCAACTTGCAGTTGAGCAAGAAGAACCCCGATCGGTTCCTGAAGCGCGGGTGCGAGATCATCCGCAAGGGGTGGGGCCAGCCGTCCGTCTTCAACGCCGACATGGTGGTGAGCGAACTCGTGCGTCACGGCAAGGCCGTCGAGGACGCGCGCGAGGGCGGCACCAGCGGATGCGTCGAAACGGGCGCCTTCGGCAAGGAAGCCTACATCCTGACCGGCTACTTCAACCTGGCGAAGGTGCTCGAGATCACCCTGAACAACGGGATGGATCCGCGAACCGGGAAGAGGGTGGGCATCGAGACCGGCGACCCGCGGACGTTCCGGACCTTCGACGATCTCTTCGATGCCTACGCCCGCCAGGTCCGTCACTTCGTCGACGTCAAGGTCCGGGGCAGCAACATCATCGAGCGGTTGTACTCGACGCTGATGCCCGCGCCCTTCCTTTCGATCACGGTGGACGACTGCATTGCGAACGGCAAGGACTACAACGCGGGCGGGCCGCGCTACAACACCACCTACATCATGCCCGTGGGGCCCGCGACCGTGGCAGACAGCCTGTCCGCCATCCGCGAGCACGTGTTCGGGGGATCGGAGGGTGCGGCCCCCACTGAGGTCGGGATGCCCGGACGCTCGCTTGCCCGGACGCACGCACCCGTGTCCATGTCTCGGTTGCTCGACGCTCTCGCCGTCGACTTCGCCGGCTACGAACCGCTGCGGCAATGGCTCCTGAACAAGACGCCGAAGTACGGTAACGACGACGAGCGCGCCGATTCCCTCATCTACGCGCTGTGCAACCTCCTGTTCGACGCCATCGACGGCCGGCGCACGCCGAAAGGCTCCACGTATCACGTCAATTACCTGTCGACGACGTGCCACGTGTACTTCGGGTCGGTGACGGGCGCGACACCGGATGGCCGCAAGGCGTACACGCCGGTGTCGGACGGCATCTCGCCGGCGCACGGCGCCGACCGTCACGGCCCCACCGCGGTCGTGAAATCGGCCGCGCGGATGGACCATGCGCGCAGCAGCGGCACCCTGCTGAACCAGAAGTTCACGCCGCAACTGCTGGAAGGCGAGGAAGGCATCGACAAGCTGGCGTCGCTCGTGCGCTCGTACTTCCGGCTGGACGGCCATCACATCCAGTTCAACGTGGTCACGGCCGACACGCTGCGGGCGGCGCAGGCGAGCCCCGAGAAGTACCGCGACCTGATCGTGCGGGTCGCCGGCTATAGTGATTACTTCTGTGACCTGACGCCGGCGTTGCAGGACGAGATCATCGCGAGGACGGAACAGACCGGATTCTGAGAGTAGACAGTCGTCAGTAGACAGTAGCACTACTTTGTCACTTTCTCGATTTCGGGCCGAATTCGGCTCGTGCCGCAAGCCGACGAGACACCGCGCAAGCCACCCCAACGCGGCTGCCGCGTTGGGGACCCCGGGAAAAACGCTCGGCCGCATGGCTGGCGGCCGGCGTTTTACCCTCTGTAGCTGATCGCAGTGCTCGTAGGCTCGCTTGCACGAGCCAAATCCGGCCTCGCAGCAAACTGACAAAGTAGTGGTAGACAGTGGGTAGCGCGTCAACTTGATCGGCGACGCGAGTACGCTTGTCTTCTCAGACGTGCGAGCGCGTATGGCGACTGACAGGCTGCTCTTCTCGTTGGTGGACTTGACAGGCGGTTTACGGTTTACGGCGTGCGATCTGGTTACTGAGTCAGCAGACGCCCCCCGACGAGCAGCTCTTGTCATTGAACAAGTGACAGGCTGGCTACTGACTACTGGTTACTGACAAGCATCAGAACGCCCCCTGGGGAGGACTCATATGACAAACCGTCGGCGTGTCCGCGGCGGGCTGGCCTTGCTCTTGTGCCTGGGTTTCGCCGCCGCGATCGCGGCGCAGGGCGGCCAGGCGGGTCCCACGGACCCCCAGCAGCGCCTGCAGTGGTTCGAGCAGCACCAGGCGATGAAGGCGCAGTCGCCCTTCAAGGACCTGAAGTGGCAGTTCATCGGTCCGACCAACGTGAGCGGCCGCGTCATCGACGTGGCGGTCGCCACGCCGCGCGGCAAGTACTACACGATCTACGCCGCGAGCGCGACCGGGGGTCTCTGGAAGACCGACAATGACGGCGTGTCGTGGGAGCCGATCTGGGACGGCGGGCCGACGGCCTCGATTGGCGACGTCACGCTCGCACCCTCGAACCAGAACATCATCTGGATGGGCACCGGCGAGGCGAACATCTTCCGGAGCTCGAATGCCGGCATCGGCGTCTACAAGTCGGTGGACGCCGGAAAGACCTGGCAGCACATGGGCCTCGCCGACACGTACACCATCCCGCGCATCGTCATTCATCCGAAGAACCCCGACATCGTCTACGTCGCGGCGTCCGGCCACGAATGGACCGACAACGAAGAGCGGGGCGTGTTCAAGACCATCGACGGCGGAAAGACGTGGCGGAAGGTGCTGTACGGCAACCCGCGCACGGGTGCAATCGACCTGGTGATGGACCCGGTCCACCCGAACACGCTCTACGCGGCGATGTGGCAGCGCGTCCGCTTCAAGTGGAACGACCCGCGCACGCTCGCCGACTACAGCGGCAGCGGCATCTTCAAGACGACCGACGCGGGCAAGACCTGGACGCCGATCAACCAGGGCCTGCCAGAGCCAAAGTTCCGGGGGCGCATCGGCCTGGACGTTGCGCGGTCCAAACCGAACGTCGTCTACGCGTTCCTGGACAACTACGAGATCGCGCGGCCGGCCAAGCCCGGTGAGACAGACGCCTACGGCCGTCCCGCCAGTGGGACGATCAAGGGCGCCGAGATCTACCGCTCTGACGACAAGGGCAAGACATGGCGGAAGGTGAGCGAGCCCGACGCGCCGGCGCAGCCGCGGCCGGCGGGCGCGCCCGCGGGCCAGCGCGGCGCCGCGCCGACCCGAACCAGGATGGAGAGCGCCGCAGGCACTTACGGCTGGGTGTTCGGCCAGGTCCGGGTCGATCCGAACGACGAGAACACCGTCTACTTCATGGGCCTCGGCTTGAACCGGTCCACCGACGGTGGCAAGACGTTCACGCCGATCCGCGGCATGCACAGCGACCTGCACGCGCTCTGGATCGATCCGGCGAACTCGAACTTCATGGTGAACGGCAACGACGGCGGCCTGGTCGTCACTTACGACAAGGGCAGGACCTGGAAGAGCTTCACGACGGCGCCCAGCCAGTTGCCGCTCTGCCAGTTCTTCAACGTCTCGTACGACATGGCCACGCCGTTCCACGTGTACGGCTCGATGCAGGATCACGGCAGCTACCGGGGCGCCGTCGATCTGACGCGGGGTCGCGAGAACATCCCCGCCGTCGCCTTTACGGGTTCGGTGGGCGGCGAGGGCAGCACGCACGCGGTGAACACCGTCGACAACGCCACGGTCTACGCGTCCAGCTTCTACGGCAACCTCGATCGCGCCGACATGTCGAAGGCGGATCAGCCGCCGGCGGGCGGCGGCCGCGGCCGGGCATACCCGGTGACCAACGTCGCGCCCAAGGCGGACAAGGGCGAGCCACCACTTCGCGGCCAGTGGATGGCGCCGACGATCCTGTCACCACACAACCAGGACATCGTCTATCACGGCATGCAATCCGTCTTCCGGTCGATGTACCTTGGCGATTCGTGGGAGCGGATCAGCCCGGACCTGACCTACAACGATCTGAACACGATGGGCGACATTCCCTACCACACGCTCTACGCGTTGTCCGAGTCGCCGAAGAGGTTCGGTTTGATCTACGCGGGCACCGACGACGGCCGCGCGCACGTGACGGAGGACGGCGGCAGGACGTGGACGGAGCTGAAGGGCCTGGTTCCGCAGAAGTGGGTGTCGCGCATCGTGGCCTCGCAATACAACGAGGCGACCGTGTACCTCACGCAGAACGGCAAGCGCGACGACGACTTCGCGCCCTACGTCTGGAAGTCGACCGATTACGGTGCCACCTGGAAGAGCATCGTCGGCAACATCCCGCTCGGCCCCGTGAACGTCATTCGCGAGGATCCGACCAACGCGAACATCCTCTACGTGGGAACGGACACGGGCGTGTGGGTGACGCTGGACGGCGGCGCAACCTGGCAGGTGCTGGGCTCGAACCTGCCGACCGTTTACGTGCACGATCTGATCGTGCACCCGCGCGACAAGGTGATCGTCATCGCGACGCACGGCCGCGGCATGTGGGCGATTGACGCGGTCCCCGTGGAGAACGCCAAGAAGGGGACGAACTGACGCTGTCAGTAGACAGTAGCCAGCAGACAGTAGACAGCATGGGAACGGCCGTGCCTACTGACTACCACTACTTTGTCACTTTCTCGATTTCCGGCCGAATTCGACTCGTGCCGCAAGCCG
>Ga0316628_100004737_pt1 | contig 10748 bp, 13 predicted proteins | sample OWC_Aug_M2_C1_D5_FD_207648 | JGI IMG/M metagenome (GOLD analysis project Ga0316628, IMG submission 207648) | Wetland soil microbial communities from Old Woman Creek delta, Ohio, United States - OWC_Aug_M2_C1_D5_C | ecosystem: Environmental > Terrestrial > Soil > Wetlands | place: USA: Ohio... | reverse complement strand
TTTTACACCCTTCGTCTTCTTCCTGGCCGCGATCAGAACCCGGATGATGCTGTCGCTGTCTTTGCCGATCCCGAAAAGATCTTTGATGATATTCAACATGCTGGGTTTCACCTGGAAGGTCGCCGGTGCAAGGGGCTCAGTGCCGCAGGGCCTGCGGCAAACGGTCAAGCCATCCCATCTGCAGAGCCCCCCATAGGCCGATGAGAATCGCCTCTGCTGTGTCGTGTCTCAGTGATTTGAGAAGCCGGATCCCGGACCATTCGACAATCCCCCGGGCGAGATCCCTGGAGCGGTTTTTCGCTGCGCTGCCGCTTCTCTGTTCTCGGGGATAGAGAATATGCCGGCGCCAGGTCTCGGCGCTAACCCGCTTCACGGTGATACCCCGCCGCGAAGCCTCCCGCTCCCAGAGGTCGGCGATGTCGCCACCGCCCTCGAGGAGAACAAACTCGAGGTCGGGGATGCTTCCGACCAGCCCGTGGATGGCGCGCCTCAGGCGAGCCATGTTGCTGTAGTGCTGCGAGCGGTACCAGCGCAGTTTGCCGCACCGGTCGTAGAGTGCAAGACCTGTCGTCAGGCCTAAATCAACAGCCAGCAAAGCACCCATTATCTGTTTTATTTCACTCCCCGCGGCGGGCAAGCTAATGTTTCTTCTTGCCCGATGGTTCCAGCTGAATGATCCCGCTTTTCAAACTCTGATGGAGTTTCGGGGATGTGTAGAGCGCGAGTTCCCAGTCATTCTCTTCCCGCCTGTATTTGAGCACGTACGTGTTCCCATCATCAGCGAGCACCTTGAAGTAATCATCATGCTCACCATACCAGCGGTCCAGCAGCTCTCTGACCTCCAGTTCCTTGTCCCCGATGTAGAATTTGAGGGGTCTTTCGTTCGCCTTGTATCCATGATAACAGATGACACGGATCTTCATGACCTGCTCGCCGGGACAGGGGCACACGAAGGTATTTTGTGCATTATAGGGGCTCGCTCACCCGATAGCAAATGGATTTGGGAGGACATCGAACGGATGGATCCATCGACTGTTATTTCAGCTTCTTTTGAAGGGTCTCCCAATCCTTCACTTTTTCGGCGTTGTCGACCCTGTCGAACCAGAAAGCGGAGGGCTTATATTTTTTGGCCGAGTCGATGATTTGCGGCCCCCCGATCAGGGCCCTTATTTTGAGTCCCTTGCGGTTCAACTCGTCGAAGATCGCTCCCCCATCCCAGGCTACGACGGGATACTCCTCATACTCATTCTCCCGGAGCCAGAGCTTGAGCGCTCCGGATCCGATCATGCCGGACTGCAGAAGCACCACGGGGTAGCGTGAGCCGATTGCCTTCAGGGCCTTGCGGCTTCCGGGCTTTGCCCTGCCCGGGGTCCCTTCGACGAAGAGCCCACTATCGATATCGACAAAAACGATCTTCGACCCTTTGATCAATGAGAGAAGAACCCCCTCGTCCTCGTCACTCCCCGATTTTACCTTGTACCTTTGGATGCCCGTTTTTAACACACGATAAGGCTTCAGGGCAACACCGCCTCTACCCGACAGGTTCTTTCCGATGGATTTTCCATCAACGAAGAACTCCACCAGCACCCCGCCTTTCTCGAAGAAAAGGCCTTTCGTGTCAGCCCTCAGCATGACCTCTTCCCCCTTTACCGCTACGAGGTCGTGGGCGACAACATCCGCGGCCGCTTCGCGGGGTGAGAAAAATACCAGTAGGAGGACAAGAGAGGCGATCATCAGGGTTTTCATGGGTCCTGTCCTTTCGTTGCGGTTTGCCGCTCCTCAAGCCAGACGAGGGTTTCATGCACGATCATGTCATGGACAGACGGGTCAGAAGACCCGTCCTGCATTTGAAAGGAGTGGTCCCCACCCTCGATGGTGCAGAGTTTCCAGGGGGATCTGATACGGCTCAAGACCGATTTCAGGAGGTCCGCATCACAAAAGGGGTCGCGAGTGCCCGCGAAAAAGAGCATGGGGATGCGTATGGCGTAGAGATGGGCGTCCCTCAGTTTTTCCCGGTCCCCCGGCGGGTGGAGGGGATAACCGAGGAAGATCAGACGATCAGCAGGAAGGAGACCCGCGGAGACCATCCGGGAGGCGATCCTGCCGCCGAGGGATTTTCCGGCGGCGATGAAAATCTTGACAGGTAACCCAGCCTCTTCCGTGATGAAGCGATAAGCCGCCTGCCATGTCTCCCCCAATGTCTTCTCATCATCCGGGGTCTTCGCACCTCTTTCCTTGTATAAAAAGTTGAACCGGAGGGTGAGGTATCCCGCTTCTGCAAGGCCTGCCGCGAAGGAAGCGATGAGAGGCGTTTCCATGTCGTTTCCCGCCCCGTGGGCCACGACGACAGCCGTCCCCTCCCTGTACTGACCGGGTATGGCGAGAAGCCCGGAGGTGGTCCCTTTCGCCCCCACGGGAATCATCACCCTCTTAATGGAGAACGCTTTCAATCTATAAACCTCATCGCTAAAGTCTTGCTGAAGGAAACCGGATGAACAATCTTATTTTTAAACGATCACCCGGAAAACTTCAACGGAACAAAATTATTTGGAAAAATTAATTTAATGTTCTAAAATTAACAAGTTTCGTAAAGATTTTCAGAACAGAAGTATCGGGGTCATTTCTGAGAAAGGGGGTTGACGGTTATGGCAAGAGCGGAGGACAGGGGCTGGAGCCCCTATCTGGCGGGATCGCTTACAGGTGTTGTTTCGACGCTTTCGGTTTGGTTTGTCGGGCAGTATTTCGGCGCGTCGACGAGTTTTGTGCGCTTTGCGGGTGCACTCGAAAAGCTCTTTGCACCCGAGAGGGTTCAGAGTCTTGAATATTTTGTGAAGATACCGCCCGTCATCGACTGGCAGTGGATGTTTGTCGTGGGCATTTTGCTCGGGTCATTGATTGCCTCCACGACCTCACGAAGCTTTGAGTGGAAAGCCGTTCCCGACATGTGGCAAAAGCGATTCGGTCCGAGCATCTCGAAGCGGGCATTCGCCGCCTTCATTGGCGGCGCCATTGCTATCTTCGGCGCCCGCCTCGCCGACGGGTGACCGAGCGGTCACGGGCTGAGCGGTTCGCTTCAGCTTGCCGTCAGCGGTTTCATCGCCTTCGTCGGCTTTTTCCTGGGCGGTATCATTATCGCCCGTATCCTCTATGGAGGTGAACGCAAATGAAAATGCTGATCTACGGGTTGGTTACAGGGATTCTCTTCGGCTTTCTTTTACAGAAAGGCCGGGTGCTGCGCTATGATAAACAGATGGGGGCCTTGAGGCTCATGGATATGACGATTGTGAAGTTCATGCTTTCGGCCATCCTGGTCGGGATGGTCGGTGTGTACCTGCTCAAGGATATGGGGCTCGCGAAACTTTCCATCAAACCGACGATTCTCGGGCCGGTGATTCTGGGGAGCCTCGTTTTCGGAGTCGGCTGGGGGTTTCTCGGTTACTGCCCCGGGACGCAGGCCGGCGCTCTGGGAGAGGGCCGCTGGGATGCACTCTGGGGGATTCTTGGGATGATCCTCGGGGCGGCTGTTTTCGCAGAGTTCTATCCGGCCTTGAAGGCGACGGTTTATACCTGGGGGAACTTCGGCAAGATCACCCTGCCGGAAGTGCTCGGTGTCAGCCACTGGGTCGTCATACCCGTTTTCATCGTCGCGAGCCTTGCCCTTTTCTGGTGGTTCGAGAAAAAGAGGTTATAAGAGGTATTGGGAGATACGGTGGAGGGCCAGAGGAATTTTCGAAGCGAAAAAAGGGGTTAGAATCATAGGCCATTGCACGGGGTGCCCCGGAAAAGACTTTCCGGGGCACCTTTTTTGCATTTTTTATTACAAACCGGAGCATTGACCCGGAAAGTCCAGGGAGCGCCGGCATAGTTTAGTTGGAAATTCAAGTGAATACGGACACATAGCCCGAAAAGATCAAGTCGGTACGGCATAGGAAAGGCTTTTGGATGCGGGAGCGGAATCGAGAATCTCTCAGGTCGACGGAACTGAAAGCTGCTGAAGCTGGCCCGGGTGCCAGCCCAAACAGTGATTATTCACTTGGCTCCGGAAGGTGGACGGACGAGCAGGATGATGCCCTGATGGAAAGAGTCGCCGAGGGTTTTTCTTCCATATTTTCGTCAGGATCGGCGGCAGGCTTTGCCCATGAAAGACCCCTGGCCCTTGAGGATGTGAGCCCCGGAGTCACCAAGCGTGTGAGGGCGATTACCAACAGTATGAAAGACTTCGGCGCATCCTACAGGGTCTGTCAGTATCTGGGTGATCCCAATATCAGCCTTCCCCAAATCGCCGCGGCGATCAAGGCCGATCCCGTGCTGACAGGGAAAATCCTGCACACGGCAAATTCGGCCTACTTCGGGGGGCAGAAAATCGATTCCATCACCCAGGCCCTGCATCTGCTGGGATTGAACAACATCAAAAACATCGTATACCACAAGGCTTTCTCCAAGGTCGTCCGGAAAAAAGGATCACTCACCGATGTCATCGTCGAGCTCCTCTGGGAACATTCCATTGTGACATCCATCTGTGCCTCTCATGTTGCCGGGGCCTTTGACGGCCTCGATCGGGATTTCATGTTCACCCTCGGGCTGCTCCACGACGTCGGTAAATTCGTCAACGCCGAGATCTTCCCCACGATGGAGTTTACCGGAGACTACACGCTCCCCTACGCCGGCGGTTTCGGTATTTATGATGAGAACAGCCTCTTCGGCATCAATCACTGCCTTATCGGACGACTGGCCTTCGAGAAGTGGGGTCTTTCGGAGGCCATGATCTATGCCGTGGAGATGCATCACCACCCGGCCTCCGTACCCCTGGAGGAACTAGGTGCCGACGCGGAACATCTCAAACACCTGGTCGCGCTCTTTATGGCCAACCAGATCGCCAAGTTGTTCGTCGACGAGGACAGGCGCAGCGTCTTTACGGTCGAGGCTCTGCCATATTCATACGCCCCCCTGGTGGACACGCTCAGACTGGAGGGACTCTTTTCGTCAAAGACGCTTTTTTCGGAGATAAAGAAAGCCCGCGTGTTGATGGGGAGTTACATCTGATGGGGTTGGGAAAAGATCCCGCAAGTGAGGTCGGGGGACATGAGCAAACAGGTTTTCATCGCACCCCATAAAGACATTGTCGCTTCCGAGGCGCAGGAACTGAGGAGAAAAATTTTCTCGATTATCGGTGAAAAGCCGGGGAAGCTGGTCGTCGATCTCGAGAACGTCAATGTGATCGACTCCATCGGTCTCGGTGTTCTCATTTCAGCCCGCAACCATCTCAAGAAGTCAGGCGGGGAGTTGGTCGTGACCAATGTGTCGAAGGAAATCTGCCAGCTCCTCAAGCAGATGCACCTTGACCGGCATATTGTGTTCAAAGCGGTTGATTGATCTCCCCGGGTCGGGAACAAGGGTCGAGGAAAGTGATGAGGTTATTCCTTAGGGGCGGACAACGGTTCTTGGCCGGCTCGGATTTTCTGGGCTCGATCGAGAAGCTCATTCTGCCTTCGAACGTTTTCCCGTGAATACGGCGCGGGTTTCATCGCTTCCCGTTCGAGCTGGCGGGCTGCTTCCTCCCTTTTGCTCTGCTCATCCGCCTGGTATCTCTGGAGTTCTTCTTTTCTCTGCTTTTCCAGGTCTTCCGGTGCGGCTGGAGGCATGGCCTCCGAACCGCGCTGCTTCAATTCCAGACCTTTTTCTTCCGGGCCCGCTGCGCGGGGGGAAGGGGATTCCTCCGGTTTGTATTCGTATTTTTTGATGGACTTGACTTTCTTGCCGGGGGGCTTGTCCGTGATGACCACGGCACCGCTTTCATCTTTGTATTCGTAGAGCGTCTGTCCTTTTGCTTCCATTGTCAAACAAAGGAAGAACAAAAGTATAAGGCAGAATATTCCTACGTTTTTCAATCGGGTATAAGCGATTGAAGTCATTCAAACCTCCTTGATGCTTTCCAAACATATTAACCGAATACAGCCGGCTTTTCAATATTTTCGCGGAATTCTTTTTAAGCGTTTGAAAAAATCCGCGGATGGGCGGCAACCTGCGGTCATATTTCCGTGATCGATTTTCTGAGCGGATCGCCCGGCAGCTTCCTTGACAATTAAAATATTTTCTATTATTTACCTAAAGATAACATCATGGGTGGCGAAATTCATTTTGGGATGATGAGATCCGGACCAAGCCTGGTGATAAACCATGCCTTTTTATGCCTAACATATCTATTTTAATCATATATCATGTGTCAAATATCCCGCCGCCATGTCGGTATCATTCTTGATTGTGTTTCTTTGGGTGGGACGGACATCTGCGGCCCACGTAGTAGAAGACTTAAAATAACAGTTACATCAGGCTATTAATTGAGTGCCGATGGTTCTGGTTTTAGAAGGCCTGGTGATAATCTGCTGAACGGGCTGCCCGGTTGCCTCTGTACAGAAATAAAGTTATCAACAGCATATGAATTTTTTCAGTATATATATGTCATTTAGAAACTGGTATGAACAACGATTGCTATGGTCATAGCAATGCCTGCCGCAATCAGGGCATACTCGATTGCCGTGATACTTTCGCGACGCGGGGGGGGAAAGCTGTTCATTTGTTCCTGTTTTCGGTTTGTATAGGCTGCTTCCACACGATCGAGGCCCTCAGATAAAAGTGAGACGACGAACGCAACGACCACAAAGATGACGGTACGGGTGATTTCGTCCAGCGACGGTGCCCTGTTCAGGAAAAGGTATTCGCTGAACATGAGATAGACCCCCAGGGCCACAGCGATGGATATGCCTTTTCTTCTCCACCAGATGGCCGCCAGAACAATGGGGACATAAAAGGTGTAAGAGTACGAAACGTCCATTTTTAGGAGTGTGTGACAGTAAAAAATGATCGAGCCTGCGGCAAAGAGCAGAAAAGCCATAATCGAACTTTTGAACTTTTCCAGGGCGCCGGTCATCCGGATGAAGTTCAGCATGCCGAACTTCTTGTCCAGGTCCAGTCGGACCAGTTCCTCGTACTTCGCTGTGATGACGTGTACGGCGTAGTCACAGATGAGCATCATCCGGTTCAGACTTTCGATCGCCTGCTTGCGTTCATCGGCCGTCACAAAGGTGACGTGAAAATCACTATAGAGCCAGATGTGCCTCCTCATCAGGACGAGAATATAAATGGCTTCGCTGGAGGGGATGCCATCGCGGTATCGTTTCTCTGCGTATTTTGAGAAAAATTGGGTGGCCACGTTGTAGGGTTTTTCGCTCAGAAAGATGGCCCGGAAATGATGGTAGAATTCCTCCGCCTGGGGGAGTGCGTCCTGCTCGGAAATGTCATGGTAAGAAGGTGTCCGGGGGTTCTTGATCACGTCGAAATACCACCGGACGGCGATTTCCCTCGCGTGGTTTTCCGCGATATCAACCAATTTGGATGAGTATTCTCTCATTCCGCCCGTGATTCCTCTAAAACCTGAACTCGTACGCCAGGACAAAACCGCCCGATGGGCAGGGTGCCATTGTCATGGTGTGTTTTTCCGACTTGACCCAGTCAGGGGCCCAGTCCTGGGTTTTCAGAAACCGGTATCCCTGGAACACGGCAATAGCCGCCATCGACGCGGCGAAGGTGTTTGCCGCCGCTTCCCCGGAGTAGTGTTCGACCCCCTCGATATCCCCCTGAAAAGTTCCGTCGTTTTCCTTGTTTGACCGGCGGATGACCCAGTAATCCAGGGCATAGAGGATGGGGTTTACGATATTCCAGGCCATCATGCCGCGGACGAAAGCGTCATTTTTGTCGATCCGGTCCACGTCGAGGATGATTTCCGCTGTCGCTACCTGGGCAATAAGCCCCGCCGAATAGACGGCAAAACCCCGTGAAGTGTTCATCTCACCTGTTGTGAACGCGATAGGCTGGTTGTAGTTCCCCGCCTCCCAGTTGATCGATGTGTCCGTTACCTCGGCGACCACCGCGTGGGCTCCTTCATGAAGCGCCGCGGCGGAGGCCATGCCGGCGAAGAATTTGAGCACGGTAAGGGCCGTCAAATCTTCGTCGGCAAATGCCGGTGCAGGATGCAAAAGCAAGGTGAAGAATGCCACAACAAGCAATCCGGCCTTTGCGAGGGGTCTCCTTCGCCTAGGGGTGAAGGAAGTGGGGTTCTTATCTGCCACGTCTGGGGTGCTCCCGGATCTGGTGCCAACACTTTGAAAATCGGAATCTCCGGCAACGAACTTTAGTAATTCGGCTCCCCCTTTATGGCCGGATTCTCACCCGTTTTGTGCGGGCTTTTCCAGCGCCCCTCCAGCCTTCTTTTTGCAATTCATTCCACAGGTTAATTGAGCAAGGGTTGTGCCATCGGGGCCACCTTGCGGGGAGGAATTTCCAGGCTTATTTTAAAGCAGAATCCTGACGCGGAACTGTCAGGCAGGGACCATAAAAAGAACAGAGGTAAAACCTGTTTTTCGAAAGCCTTCCGGCCGGCTATTGTTTCAGACCCAACCCTTAGCGGACAAACTCATTCATGCAGGCGTCCGGGTCAATACTTTGACGCCCGGTGACAATGGCAGGGTTTCATACGGCGGAGGTAAAGGGGGAGACGGAGGCGTTTCATCCGACGGCTTCCAAACCTTCGACGCTGGAGACGGGGGAGTATTTGGTGACTTAGGGTACGAGATATCCTTTTACGGATTACGGAGAAGATGTTTCTAGACGTCGTTTTACACGACAGCGAAATGATTTTATTGTCAATCGACCACGAAAACATTATACTCGGCTATAGAATAAAAGGAGGAGGAACCATGCCATGAAGAATATGCTCGAAGGCATTGAGGAGGTCCTGCTCATGGGTCCGGGGCCCTCCTGCGTACCCCCCGAAGTCTATTCAGCCCTTGGCCGAAAGACCCTCGGGCACCTGGATCCCTATTTTCTGAAGCTCATGGATGAGCTCAAGGGGATGCTCCGGACGGTCATGAACACAAAAAACGAACTGACCATCCCCGTATCGGGGACCGGATCGGCCGGGATGGAGGCTTCTTTCGTAAACCTGGTGGAACCGGGTGACAGGGTTCTTGTCCTTATCAACGGCGTATTCGGTGTCCGGATGAGGGAGGTCGCCTCGAGGCTCGGCGCGAATGTGGAGGCCATTGAATTCACTTGGGGCACGCCGGTCGTTCCCGAGGTGGTGGAGAAGAGGCTCAAGCAGGAGACCTACCGGATCGTCTCCGTCGTCCACGCCGAAACGTCCACCGGTGTCCGCAACCCCGTGGCCGAGATCGGTTCACTGCTGAAAGGATCGGACACCCTGTACCTCGTCGACACCGTGACCAGCCTGGGCGGTATCGACGTCCGGATGGACGACTGGGGGATCGATGCCCTCTACAGCGGCACCCAGAAGTGCCTTTCCTGCCCGCCGGGTCTCGCGCCCCTTTCATTTTCGGAAAAGGCGATGGCCAGGCTCAAGGCCCGCAGGACGAAGGTTCCCAATTGGTACCTGGACCTTTCGCTCATCGCCAGCTACTGGGGTAAGGACCGCGTCTACCACCACACGGCACCGGTCAACATGATCTACGGTCTCTACCAGGCCCTCCAACTCATCCTGGAAGAGGGGCTTGATACTGTCTTCAAGCGTCACCGGCAGAACCATCTGCTCTTGGTCAAAGGGTTTGAAGAAATGGGTCTCAAGATGCTCGTGGATGAACCGTATCGTCTACCCATGCTGAACACGGTTCTCTGCCCGGAACAGGTCAATGAGCTTTCGCTCAGGCGAAGCCTCCGCACCGAGTACCGGATCGAGATCGGCGGAGGGCTCGGGCCCCTGGCAGGGAAGATCTGGCGTGTCGGCCTCATGGGGCACACGGCGAGAAAGGATAGCGTCGAGAGGTTCCTTTCGGCGCTGAGAAAACTTATGGGATGACGGGCTGTTTATCCATGGATCCAAACGGTATGAATGATGCCGTTCAGATACCGGGAGGAGACCTGTCGAAAGGGCAGGGATGAGCCTATGAAGCCATTTACAACCCTTGCTGTTGTCTTGTTTTCGCTTATTTCCCTGGTTCACATTTTGCGGTTGATTTTCCGTTGGGAGATCGTCGCTGCGGGCTGGGTGATTCCCCTCTGGGTCAGCATACCCGGTTTCCTCGTTGCGGGCGGCCTGGCGCTGCTGATCTGGAAAGAGATGCGGAAATAGGAGGGAATCCCGCAAAAAAGGCCTCACCCCTGTGCCGTATGATCCGGCACAGGGGCGAGGCCTTTTTGTTCGAAAAATGCCCCTTACTTCGAGACCTGCAGCTTCTGGCCGGGCTGGATGGACTGCTCAGGGTTCAGGTTGTTGAGGCTCCTCAGCTCCGTGAGCGAGATGCTGTATTTTTTGGAGATCTGGTAGAGGGTCTCGCCCTTTTTGACCTCATGATAGCGCTTTTTTGACGAAGCGGCAGGCTCCTTCTTCAGTTTTTCTTTCACTGCCGCTGTCGCCGCCGGCTTTTCCGTGGAGACCGGTTTCTTCTCGAGGGCCTCGACGCGCTTGGAAAGGGTTTCCAGCTTCTCGGCCAGGGCCCCCTCGGCGCCTGTTGCCGGCACGCTCTGGAGGGCGAGGTTTTTCTCCAGGTTGATCACCCGTTCCTCCATCGCCTTGAGCCGCGCGACATCTCCTTCCATCTTGGTGACCTTGTTCCTGATCAGATCCTGCTCCCCCGTCCCTCCGGGACCCCGTCCGAAGAAGAAGGAAAAGAGTGCGAGCACGAAGAAAAGCGCTATCAGCGCCCCGCCGGCGATGAGCAGAAAACGCTTGGGGCTTT
>Ga0316628_100004736_pt1 | contig 10749 bp, 4 predicted proteins | sample OWC_Aug_M2_C1_D5_FD_207648 | JGI IMG/M metagenome (GOLD analysis project Ga0316628, IMG submission 207648) | Wetland soil microbial communities from Old Woman Creek delta, Ohio, United States - OWC_Aug_M2_C1_D5_C | ecosystem: Environmental > Terrestrial > Soil > Wetlands | place: USA: Ohio... | reverse complement strand
CGCACCGCGGCGACGGGCGAGTCGGCCTCGATGTCGAGCTGGATGCGCGAGACGGTGAGCGCGTCGGCGAAGCGCGCGGGGACGTCCTCTTCGAACTCGTCGCGGATCGTGCCGACGATCTCTTCGATGACGTCCTCGAGGGTGACGAACCCGGTCCAGCGCCCGTCCGAGCCGCCGATGACGACGGCTGCGTGCACTCGCTTGCGCTGCATCTCGCCGAGCAGCGACTCGAGCGACGCGTCCTCGCTCGTCGCCAGCAGCGGCCGCGCGAGACGCTCGAGGTCGGGCTCGTGGTCCGGCCCGTCGACGACGAGGTCCTTGAGGTGGACGAAGCCGATGGGCGTCTCGGAGTCGTCGCCGACGAGCGGGTAGCGCGTGAAGCGGCCGGCGCGGATCACCTCGAGGTTGAGGCGCCACGGGTCGTTCGCCCGCAGCACGGCCACCTCGGGGCGCGTGCGCATGACGTTCTTCACGCGGAGCAGGCCGAAGTCGAAGACGTTCTCCATGAAGAGCAGGCGCCGGAACGAGATGTGGCCGCGCTCCTGGAAGTGGTCGAGGATGATGCGCAGCTCTTCCTCGGTGTGGCGCTCCTCGTCGGTCGATCGCGGCATACCGATGAGCCGGGAGACGGCAAGCGCCAGCGCGCTGAACAGCCAGAGCAGCGGGTAGAAGAGCATGCGGAAGACGCGCAGGGGCACCACGCAGAGGAGTGCGACACGGTCCGCCATGCGGATGGCGATGGACTTGGGGACCAGCTCGCCCAGCACGATGTGGCTGCCCGTGACAATCAAGTACGAGACCGTGATCGCCGCGAGGTAGCGGCCGAAGGCGTGGTCGCCCCCGCCGGCGACGATCTCGGCCGCGCGCTCCCCGATGATGCCGAGGGCGACGCTCGCGAGCGTGATCCCCACCTGGCAGACGCCGAGGTGCTCGTCGAGGTCACGCTGCACGATGCGCAGGATGTGAGCGCCGCGAACACCTTGGGCCACCAGCTCGGTGACGCGCGAGGGCCGGACGCGCACGATGGCAAACTCCGTGAAGACGAAGAACGCGTTCAGGGCGACGAGCACGACGAGCGCGGCGGCGAGCGCGACTAGACCCACTGTGAAATACCTAAACACGCCGCGCGCGGCGCGCGCGGGGGCCACGCTCGAAAAGCGACTCGAGCGTGGCGTTTTTGTGACCCGATCCCCGCTGTGGTTTTTCGCTACGATGCCGGCATGACCCAGCAGAGCGCCCCCGACAACGCCTCGCAGCTGCAGCTGCACCAGCTCCTTCGCGCAATGATCGAAAAGGGCGCGAGCGATCTGCACATCACGACGGGACAGTCGCCGCTTTTGCGCATCGACGGCGCGATCGTGCCGCTGAAGTTGCCGAAGCTCGAGCCCGTCGACACCAAGCGGCTTTGCTACACCATCCTCACCGAGGAGCAGAAGATCCAGTTCGAGCAGAACAACGAGCTCGACTTCGCGTTCGGCGTGCGCGGGCTCTCGCGCTTCCGCGCCAACATCTTCATGCAGCGCGACAACGTGGCGGGCGCGTTCCGCACCATCCCGTTCAAGATCCTGACCTTCGAGGAGCTCGGCCTGCCGGCGGTGGTGCCGGAGCTCGCCAACAAGCCGAGCGGCCTCGTGCTCGTGACCGGGCCGACCGGCAGCGGCAAGAGCACGACGCTCGCGTCGATGATCGACAAGATCAACACCGAGCAGCGGATGCACATCATCACGATCGAGGATCCGATCGAGTATCTGCACCCGCACAAGCTCTCCGTCGTCAACCAGCGCGAGGTCGGCACCGACACCGAGAGCTTCAAGATCGCGCTCAAGTACGTCCTCCGGCAGGACCCCGACGTCGTGCTCGTCGGCGAGATGCGCGACCTCGAGACGATCGAGGCCGCGCTGACCATCAGCGAGACCGGCCACCTCGTCTTCGCGACGCTCCACACCAACAGCGCCATCTCGACGATCAACCGCATCATCGACGTCTTCCCGCCGCACCAGCAGCAGCAGGTACGCGTGAAGCTCTCGTTCGTCCTCCAGGGCGTCATCAGCCAGCAGCTCATCCCGCGGATGGGCGCGCCGGGCCGCACGCTGGCCATGGAGGTGTTGATCCCGAACCCGGCGATCCGGAACCTGATCCGCGAGGACAAGATCCACCAGATCTACAGCCAGATGCAGGTCGGCCAGGAGAAGCACGGTATGCAGACGCTGAACCAGGCGCTCTACTCGCTCTGGGGGCGCCGCATCATCTCGCTCGACGAGGCGATGGGCCGCTCGCTGGAGCCGGACGAGCTGCGGATGATGATGGAGAAGGGGACCGCGCAGCAGCAGCCGGGGATGAGGCCGCCGGGGCGGTGACCATAGCCGGCCTGGGGGCGCCGAATGAGATAGGCTAGGCTCGGGGAGCTCGGAGGGCTCGATGCGTAGCGGCGAGTTAGTTGTATTCTGCACCATGTTCCTCGTCGCCTGCGGCGGCCACAGCTCGGTGTTCGGCGACGGTGGGATCGACGGCGGCGCCGGTGTCGATGCCTCCGTCGACGGGACCATCCCCGACGGCGGCTGCGCGTTCTGCAACGCCGACGGCAGCGTACCGGACGGCAGCGGGCCGCAGACGACCTGCTCGCCGGATCTGCACGACATCCTCGACTCGCAGGGAAACGTCCTGCAGACGTGCCCTCCGGATCAAGGCTGCTCGGCGGGCGGGTGCGTGCCGGCGTGCCAGGCCGCGGCGGCCGCGCACGGGAGCATCGGGTGCGACTTCATGGTGGCGACTCCGTCGTTCTTCGCGGGGCTGCAGCCGACGTACTCGTCGCCGTGCTTCGCGATCTTCGTCGCCAACAACTGGGGCAAGGACACGGTCATCACCGTGGATCGCGGCGGGACGAGCTACGACCCCACGAAGTTCGGTCGCATCTCGGCGACGGGCGTCGCGCCCGCCTCGTGGGCCGCGGTGCCGTCGACGGGCGTGCCGCAGAGCAAGGTCGCCGTGCTCTTCATGGATGACAACCCGGCGTACAACTACGCGTGCCCCGTCCCCGCGGCGATCTCGACGACCACCGGCATCGTGGGCACCGGCCGGGGTCAAGCGTGGCACATCACCACGAGCTATCCGGTGAGCGCGTACGACATCCTCCCGTTCGGAGGCGCGAGCTCGTACCTGCCCGGCGCCACGCTCCTCTACCCGACGTCCGCGTGGGGCGACAACTACATCGCCGCGCTCCCGAAGCTCGGCAGCGGGAGCAACTCGGGCTCGAAAGGTCCGCACTGGGGCCAGATCGTGGCGTTCCAGAACGGGACCACGGTCGACGTCGTGCCGACGGTCGCGCTCCCGTCCGGAACGAACGTCGCAGCGGCGCCCGTGAACGTCAAGACGACGTACACGCTCAACGCGGGCGAGTACGTGCAGTGGGAGCCGGGCTACGCCTACCCCGGCGGTGAGACCTCGCCGATGGACATGTCGGGCTCGATCGTCTCCTCGAACAACCCGATCGCGTTCAACAGCGGCAACGGCTACCTCTGCCTCGGTTCGGCGACGTCGTCGAGCGGCGGTTGCGACTCCGATCACGAGCAGATCGCGCCGATTCAGGCGCTGGGCTCGACCTATGCCATCGTCCCCTTCAAGCCTCGAGGGAGCACCCCCGAGTCGGTCATCTACCGCTTCACCGGCACGGTGGACAACACCACGCTCACCTACGATCCGCCCCAGAGCGGGCTGCCGACGGCGCTCAACCTCGGCCAGCTCGTCGAGTTCGAGTCGACGAAGGAGTTCTTGGTGTCGAGCCAGGACGCCCAGCACCCGTTCCACGTCGCCCTCATGATGCCCGGCTGCACCGGTTCGCCGGGCGGCCTGGGCGACGAGGACTACGGGCAGATGGTTCCGCCCGCGCAGTTCCTCTCGAGCTACGTCTTCTATTCGGACGTGACCTACAGCACGACGAACTTCACGGTCGTCCGCAACAAGACGAACCAGGGCTTCTTCGACGTCAACATCGACTGCGTCGGCAACGTCACCGGCTGGACGCCCGTCAACGGCGCGGACACCTACGAGTACGCCTGGGTCGACATCGTCAAGGGAGGCGTGCCGCAGCACAACAACTGCCAGAACGGCCCGCACACCGCGACCAGCAAGGGCCCGTTCGGCATCACCGTCTGGGGCGAGGACAGCGCCGCGTCCTACGGCTACCCGGCCGGCGGCAACCTCGCGACGATCAACTCGGTCGTCGTGCCGCCGGTGCCTCACTGATCGTCAGCACTCGCCGACGTCGGGACGGAGGCGGAGTCAGAGCTCGGCGGCGAGCGCTTTCGCGAGGTACTCGTACTGTTCGCGTGTATTGTACAACTGTGCGCTGACGCGGATCAGCCGCTTGGGCGGCGCGGGCCACGGCACCACGGGCACCTCGATCGCGTGGCGCTCGAACAGCACGTCCTGCAGCGGATCGCCGTAGAGCGGTGAGGGCGGGGCGGGGTTCCCGTCCGGGAGGGGCACCGCGGCGAGGCTGCCGATCATCGACTCGGGGCAGGGCGGCGGGACGCCGAGCGCGTCGCACAGGATGCGGCGCGCCTCGAGGGCGAGCGCCCGGTTGTGCGCCATGACCGCGGGGAGGCCGCCCGGGACCATCGCGGCGAGCGCGTCGATGGACGCGGGGATGCAGAGCACGGGCGTCACGTCGAAGGTGCCGGTCCAGTCGAACTCGATCGAGAACCGCGAGCGATCGGTGCGCGGCGAGTTGGCTCCGTGGCTGATGACGACGGGCCTTACGCCCTGCTGGCGATCGGGGCGGACGTACAGGAGGGCGGCGCCCTTGGGGGTGCACAGCCACTTGTGGCAGTTGGCGGTGTAGTAGGCCGCGCCGAGCTCGGCGAGCGACAGCGGGACCATGCCCGGCGCGTGGGCGGCGTCGACGAGCGTGTCGATGCCGCGCGCGGCGAGGTCGCGGACGATACGCTCGACCGGGAGCACCATCCCCGTGGGGCTCGTGACGTGATCGATCAGCAGCAGCCGCGTGCGCGACGTGGCCTTCGAGACGATGGCCTGGACCACCTCGTCCTCGCCGCCCGACGGGAACGGCACGCGGGCGACGACCACGCGGGCCCTGGCGCGCTCGGCCACGAAGTCGAGGGCGTTCTTGCACGCGTTGTACTCGTGGTCCGTCGTGAGCAGCTCGTCGCCGGCCTCGAGGTGCAGCGAGCGGAGCACGGCGTTGACGCCGGTCGTGGCGTTGGGGACGAAGGCGAGGTCTCGAGGCGGCGCGCCGACGACCGGTCCGAGCGCCTCGCGGACGTGATCGAGCATGGCCTCGAGGTCGCGGACGAAGAAGCGCACGGGCTCGGCCTCCATGCGCGCGCGCAGCTCCGATTGCAGATCGAGCACGGTGCCCGGGGTGGCGCCGAAGGAACCGTGGTTCAAGAAAACGACGGCCGGGTCGAGGCGCCAGCGCGCAGCGAGCGGAGAGGCCGCGGGCCGCGACGAGCCGCTCACCGCCGGACCGGACGCCGTTCGGGGGCCTTGAGGCCGAGCGCAGAGGCCGCGGCGGCGGTGTCGGGGTTGACGATGCCGGCGGCGAACAGATCGCGGAGGTAGTCGGGCCCGCGCCGATGGTCCCTCATCGCGCCGAGCGCGACCGCGGTGATCACCCGTGCAGGGACCGGCGCGAGGTTCGGCGGGGGCTCGAGGCTGGCCGTCTTGCCGCGCGCGTCGTCGATCTTGCCCGACGACGCGGAGACGTAACCGCCGAGCCACCCGGCGAGCGAGCCGAGCACGAGCGGATACTTGGCGAGCAGCTGGCTGGCGTCGTGGGACTTGTCCCTCGCGACCAGGACGAACACGCGCTCCATCAGCGTGCGCGTGGTGATCGTCCCGACCATCGCGTTCTGGCTCGCGGCGTCGGCCGCCTCGAGCTTGCCCTGGTAGCGCGCGAGGCGCGAGAGCCGCAGCGCGCGCAGCGGGCGCGCCTCGGTGCCCTTCCACTTCTCGGCGATCTGGCCGGCCGTCCCGAGATCGCCCGCGTCGAGGGCGAGGTCCATCGCGACGAGATCGGCCCACGGCGCCTCGTCGTCCGACATGTCGAGGATCCTGTCCGGCGGGAGGTTGGCGCGGCCGCCGAGGGCGTCGGCGGCGACGTTGAGGGCGTTCAGGAACGGCAGCTTGCGCGCCTCGCCCGGGATGGCCTCGAGCGCGCCCACGAGCGAGGTGGCGTCGACGCGCTCGTACGCCGTCGCCGCGCGTACGACCGCGACGTCGGGCGAGGTCGCGTCGAGATCCTCGGTGGCCTTGAGCGCCTCGTCGAGGCGGTTGCCGAGCAGCGCGACGCGCGCCGCGAGCACGCGCGCCGGCGGATACACCGCGGAGAAGCCGACGGCTGCGAGCGCGGCCTTCTGCGCCAGCGTCTCGTCGCCCGCCTGCAGCGCGATGATGCCGAACCAGGACGCCGGGCCGGGGCCCTCGAGATCGACCAGGCCCTTGCGGATCTGCTCTTTGGCGCCCTCGAAGTCGTGCTTGTCGACGGCCTCGAGCGCGGCGACCGCGTGCGGGACGAAGCGCAGCCCAAGGGGCAGCTCCGCCTGCCTGGTGATCGTCTCGGCGGCCTCCGGCGGCGGCTGCTCCGAGCGCGCCGGGTCGCGCGCCCACGCGAGCGCGACGAGCGCCTGGCCCTCGATCCGATCGGGCCACTTGGCGCGGAACGCCTTGGCGAGCTCCATCGCCTTGGCCGCGTCGCCGTCGATGGCGGTCGACCGGACGAGGCCGACGTGCGCGATCACGAGATCGCCGTCGAGCTTGGTCGCCGCTTCGAAGCGGTCGCGCGCGCGGGAGTCGCCGGCGCGCTCGAGCGCCGCGCCCGCGAGCAGCTGGTACCACGGGTCCTGCGCCGACGGGCCGTCCCACTTGGAGAGCAGGCTGGCCGCGCCGACGGTGTCGCCCTGGAACAAGAACGAGGCGACCTGCGCGAAGACGAGGTTCTCTTCCTTGACCTTGACCTCGCGTGCGCGTGTGAGGCCGTCCTCGAAGGCCACGTCGCCGCCGCCCTTCAGCAAGCCCGAGAGCGCGCGCTCCCTCAGCCAGTCGACGGCCGCACGCTCGGAGCGCGAGTCCAGGTCGAAGACCTGCGAGAACTCCGCCTCGACGTTGGGCAAGAGGTTCGCCTGGCTCTTGTTCAGGTCGACCTCGATTTGCGCCAGCGTCGTCTCGGCCCGGGTGTGGGCCTTCTCGCGCTGCAGCTTGACGTACCGGAAGCCGCCGATGGCCCCGCCGACGAAGAGCAGCGTGAGGGCGACCAGGGGCAGGGTGCCGCGGCGGCGCCGTCGCTTCTGCCTCTCCCACTGCACCGCGGGCCCGCCGGACGAGCCCTCGAAGACGCCGGCCAAGGCGAGCGCGTCGAGCACGTCGCGCGCGTCGGGCACACCCGGAGCCGCGGCGCTACGGAAGGGCGCGGGGGCCTCGGCCGGCGCGTGCCGCGCGCCGTTCGCCGCGACGGGCATCGGCGGCGACATGGCCTCGACCGCCGGCGCCGGCTTGAGCGGGAGCGTGACCGGCCGCGGCGGCGGAGCCGACGACGGGGACCCGGCGAGCGGCGTGAACGGGTCCACCGTCGGCGCGTTCATCGGGTATCTCCGGTCGGCCGGCCCTTGGATCGGATTGGAGGGCGGCGGCGGCGTCTTGGGAGCGGGAAGGCGGATCTCCGTCTCCTCGTCGTCCGGCTGGTCGTCGGCCTCGTCCTCCAGCGGCGCCGTCCTGGCCACCTCGGCGGCCACCGCCCTCACGCCGGCCTTCGCCTGCATCGGCTTGAAGACCCGCGTTCGTTCGAGCCACGTGAGCGTCTCGTTGTCCTTGAGGCCGAACTGCACAGCGCGCTCCAGCACCTTCTCGGCGCGCTCGGCGTCGCCGCGGCGGATGAGCACCTCGCCGAGGACGCGATAGACGTGACCGTCCCGCGGGGCAATTTTGCCCGCGGCCACGAGCACGCTCTGCGCTTCGGAGAGCTGGTGGGACCGCATGTACATGCGCGCCACCGCGACCAGCACGGGCACGTTGGAAGCGAACTTCACCTGCGCGAAGTCGGCGACCTGCTGGACGAGCGTGGTGCGGACCTGGCCGGAGTTGGAGAGCGCCTCGCACAAAGAGATGGTCGAGGAAGCGTCCTGCGTAGACCTCCAGCGCTGGGCGAGATCGTCGATCGGATCCATCATTTCGATGAGTCGGGGCCGCTGAAAAAACGCCCGACCATGGCGGCGACAGCCGCCGAGCCTGTGACCGGGAGAGACGAACGATAGCAGTGTACATCGCCTCCCGAAAGATGTTGCGACGGCTGGCCTCGGGGGGGACCGAACCGAATCCCCAATACTGTTGCAACACGGTTGCGTTTGCGGTAACGACCGGCTCATGCGTCGAGCCACCCGAGCCACGAGGCTCCTGCTCGTCCTCGCTCTCGGCGTGGGCACGGCGCGGGCGGCGCGCGCGCAGGGCAACGAGGCCGAGATCACGCACCCGGTCGCCGTGCATCAGGTACCGGCCGAGTATCCCGAAGGGCAAGCCAGCCACGCCGACGTCATTCTCATCGTCACCATCGACGCGACGGGCGCGGTGACCGACGTCCACGTCGACACGTCCGGCGGCGCACCGTTCGACGAGGCCGCGGTGGAGGCCGTCCGCAAGTGGACCTTCTCGCCAGCCACGCGAAACGGCAAGGCGATGCGCGCGGTCATCAAGGTGCCCTTCCACTTCACGCCCCCCGCGCCGCCTCCTCCCCCCGCGCCGCCTCCACCGCCGCCCCCGCAAACCACGACCGCCGCGAAGCCGCCTCCGACGGAGGGAGCTCCGCCGAAGAAACGCGGCGAGGAGGTCGAGGACGTGGTGGTGTACGGACCGAGTCCCCCGCCGACGGTCTGCGCCTCCGACATCCACTTCCGCTTCGGGGACCTCGCCCGCGCCATTCCCCAGCAGAACGCCTCGTTTCTGCTGCGCACCGCCGCGCCGAGCATCCTGCTCACGAACGAGGGCGGAGAGGGCCACGCCGAGCAGGTGTTCTTGCGGGGCTTCGACGCGGGCGACGGTCAGGACCTCGAGTTCTCGGTCGGCGGCGTGCCGATCAACGACAGCGGCAACCAGCACGGCAACGGCTACGCCGACACGCACTTCATCATCCCCGAGCTGGTGGAGGCCGTTCGCGTCGTCGAGGGGCCTTACGATCCGCGCCAGGGCAACTACGCGGTCGCGGGCAGCGCCGACTTCGAGCTCGGCCTCGCGCAGCGCGGCCTCTCGGCCAAGTACACCGCGGGCACTTGGGGCACGCAGCGGGGCCTGCTGCTCTGGGGCCCGGAGGGCACGAGCGAGCGCACGTTCGCGGGGGCCGAGCTCTACTCGACGCAGGGCTTCGGCCAGAACCGCGATGCGCTCCGCGGCTCCGCGATGGCGCAGTACGAGGGCCGGCTCGGCCAGAAGGGGCTCTACCACCTCACCGCGCAGGGCTACGCGACGCAGTTCCATTCGCCCGGTCTCATCCGCGAGGACGACTACCAGGCGGGGCGCATCGGCTTCTACGACAGCTACGACACGCTGATTCACGCGGCGGTCCCGCAGGGCGGAGACGCTTCGCGCTACTCCATCGCCGGCGACATCGAGACGCGCGTCGGCGGCACGACGCTCACGCAGCAGGTCTTCCTCATCAAGCGCGACATGCGCATCCTCGAGAACTTCACGGGCTTCGTGCTCGACCCGCGGGGCGACGAGATCGACCTGCACTGGAGCGGCCTCACCTTCGGCGCCAAGGGCTCGGCCAAGCTGCGCGCGAAGGCGCTCGGGCAGAAACAGGAGCTCGAGGTCGGCTACTACGCTCGCGGCGACGACAGCCAAGGGATGGAGCACCGGCTCGAGGTGGTGACGGGCAACCCCTACGCGACCGACGCCGATCTGCACTCGACGCTCGGCGACATCGGCCTGTACGCCGACGCGAACCTCCGCGCCACGAGCTGGATCAACCTGCGCGGCGGCGTCCGCTCCGACATCATGACGTACGACGTCCTCGACGGGCAGACGGGCGCGCGCAGCGCCCTTGCGAAGATCGTGGCGATGCCGCGCGCGTCGCTCATCGTGGGCCCGGCCGCAGGGTTCTCCTTCTCGGGGAGCGTGGGCACGGGAGTGCGCACCGTCGACCCGAGCGACCTCGTGCAGGACATCACGACGCCCTTCGCGAACGTGATGGCCTACGAAGGCGGCGTGACCTACACGCGGAGGGTCGGGCCGGCGAACGACGAGCGCAAGCAGGTCCAGCTCGTCGCGCGCTCCATCTTCTTTTCGACACACGTCGACCGCGACCTCATCTTCAGCGAGATCGAAGGGCGCAACGTGCTCGGCGGCGGCACGACTCGCACCGGCTGGGTCGGCTCCGTTCGCGCGACCGGCAAGTACTTCGACGAGTCCACGAGCATGACGCTGGTGAGGGCGACCGAGGACGACACGGGCCTGCCGGTCCCCTACGTGCCGCAGGTGGTGTTCCGATCCGACGGGACGGTCCACGGCGATCTGCCGTACAAGCTCGCGGGCAGCAAGGTGAACGCGGCGCTCGGCGCGGGCCTCACCTACGTGGGCCCGCGCGACCTGCCCTACGGTCTCCGGAGCGGCGAGCTGTTCACCCTCGACGCGACGGCGACGCTCACGTGGAAGCAGATCGATCTCAGCGTCATCGGCACCAACATCACCGACAACCACTACAGGCTCGGCGAGTACAACTACGTCTCGGACTTCCACACCCAGCCG
>Ga0316628_100004735_pt1 | contig 10749 bp, 9 predicted proteins | sample OWC_Aug_M2_C1_D5_FD_207648 | JGI IMG/M metagenome (GOLD analysis project Ga0316628, IMG submission 207648) | Wetland soil microbial communities from Old Woman Creek delta, Ohio, United States - OWC_Aug_M2_C1_D5_C | ecosystem: Environmental > Terrestrial > Soil > Wetlands | place: USA: Ohio... | reverse complement strand
GTCAGCGCCATGTCCGAGGACGAGCTGGCCTTCACCCGGAACCGCGAGATCGGCTTCGTCTTCCAGGTCTTCAACCTGCTCTCCCGGGCCTCGGCCTTCCGCAACGTCGAGCTGCCGCTCATCTACGCGGGCATGAAGAAGGCCGAGCGGGAAGAGAAGGCCCGACGGGCCCTGGAGAGGGTCGAGATGAAAGCCCGCATGAACCACAAGCCGTCCGAGCTCTCGGGCGGCGAGCGCCAGCGCGTGGCCGTCGCCCGGGCCTTGGTCAACGAGCCGTCGCTCCTGCTGGCCGACGAGCCGACGGGGAACCTCGACTCGCGGACGGGCCGGGAGATCCTCAACCTCTTCCACCGCCTCCACGAACAGGGCAACACGATCATCATGGTCACCCACGACCGCGAGGTCGCCGACCAGGCCCAGCGCATCATCCAGATCCGCGACGGTCAGATCGAGAAGGACGAACGGAAAGGAGCCTGACCCATGAACCTCTTCAAGCGTCTGGAAGGCGTCTTCTTCAGCCCCCGCCCCACCTTCGAAGGCCTGGCCGCCAAGCCGAAGTGGGTCGACGCCCTTGTCGTCATCCTCGTCGCCCTGGTCGCCTTCACCTTCCTCGTCGCGCCCTACATGCAGAAGGACCAGCTGGCCCTGATGAAGGACAACACCGTCCTGAAGGAACGCATGGGCGCGGAGCGCTATGACCAGATGATCCAGCGGATGGAGAACCCGACGCCCGGCGCCCGGGTCATCCAGACCTTCGCGATGACGCCGCTGTTCTATCTGGCCGCGCTCCTGCTCCAGACCCTGTTCCTGCTCATCCTGGGCCGCTTCTTCTCTTCGCAGGGGACCTACGTCCAGGTGTTGTCCGCGCTCCTCCACGCCAGCCTGATCGACAAGCTCTTCGGCAACGCCGTCCGGCTCGTCCTGGCGCTGACCCGCAAGTCGGTCATGCAGACGTCGACCAACCTGGCCCTCTTCTTCCCGAAGATGGAGGTCACCTCGACGCCCTACATCCTGCTGGCCCAGGTCGATTTCTTCCAGCTCTGGCTCTTCGGCGTCCTGGCCTTCGGGCTGGCGGCCGTGTTCAAGATCGAGCTCAAGAAAGCCCTCGTCCTGTCCTACGGCCTATGGTTCCTCAAGGCCCTGGTCAACGTCGGCATCGCCATGATCGGCCTGGGTTTCCTCAGATAAATTGACTTCCCCCCGGCCCCTCGATACATTAAGGGCATGGACGACTGGTTCGCCTCCGAGGAGTTCTCCCTCGTCCCCATCGCCCGGGTCCTGGCCGAGGTCTGGCGACAGGGGCTGAGCGGTTCGCTCTACATCAAGGCGGACGGCGTCCCCAAATGCCTGTCGTTCGAGCAGGGCGAGCTCATCCTCGACGCCGTGTCCTTTGAAGAGAAGGACTTCCTGCGCTACCTCCTGACGGCGGGAGAGACCGACCTCATAGCCCTGACCCGGGCCGAGGACCACGCTCAAAAGGCCAAGGTCACCGTCCTCCGTTCCCTCGTCGAAACGCCGCTCATCGATCCGGCCCGGCTCTGGTCGCTCCTCGAGAACTACGCCCGGGAGGAGGCCCTGTCGCTTTTCGGCGTGGGCGAGGCCGCCCGTGAATTCCACGTCCGCTCCGGCCCGCCCGGCCGGGTCCTGGTCGGGCCGATCGACGTCCCCGGTCTCATCCTCGAAGGCGCGCGGCGGATCACGGACCCCGCGGCCGTGGACGCCTTCCTGCCGGCCGACGGAGAGACCGTCCGCCGTGTCCCCTTCGGCGCGCCTGGCGCCGTCGAGCTGTCCCGGACCGAGAGATACGTCCTCGGGCTCCTGGAGCCGCCGAGGACGCTGGCCGAGCTCTGCGACGCGTCCGACGTCGGCCGGACCGAGACGCGCCGGGCGCTCTACGCCCTCCTCTGCCTCGGCCTGGCCGGGACGGCCGGCCTCAAGCCGAAAACGGCCAAGCTCCCCTCGGACCTGTCGCTGGCCGGGATGGACCGCATCCTGGGCCTGTTCAACGCCAAATGCTCCTTCGTCCTCAAGTACGTCTCCAAGGAGATCGGGCCGGTGGCCTTCTCCGTCGTCGAGAAGGCGCTCGACGAGGTCCGCGGCCGGCTCGATCCCGTCCTCCAAGGGGCCGCGCTCAAGCCCGACGGGCGCCTCGAGCCCCGGACCCTGCTCAAGGTCAACGCCAACATCGTCGGGGACGAGAGCCGGCGGAACATTCTGCGGAGCATGGACGAGGTCCTGGCGGCCGAGGTCCTGGCCGTCAAGAGAACGCTCGGCCCGGCCCACGAGAGCGCCCTGGTCCGGGGCCTGGAGAGGATCGGGGACGGGACGTGAAGAGGCGCCAGCTCCTGGCCCTGCTCGTCCTGGCCACGCTCCTGGTCATCTGGATGCTGATCGAAATTGGAACCTGAAGCCCGGGACATCGTCATCGTCCTCGGCCCGACCGCCGTGGGCAAGAGCCGCGTCGCCGTGGACCTGGCCCTGAAGTTCAACGGCGAGGTCATCAGCGGCGATTCGATCCAGGTCTACCGCGGCTTCGATATCGGCACCGACAAGCCGGGGCCCGCTTCCATGCGGGGCGTCCCCCATCACCTCATCGACATCGTCGGCCCCGAGGTCCAGTTCACGGCCGCCGATTTCGTCCGGGAGGCCTTGGCCGCGGCCGGAGCGATCGCTTCCCGCGGCCGTCTGCCCCTCGTCGCCGGCGGGACGGGGTTGTACCTGAGGGCGCTCGTCGACGGCCTCTTCCCCGGACCGGGACGGGACCCGGCCGTGCGGGCCGGGCTCGAGGCCGAGGCCCGGGAGAAGGGCCTGGACGTCCTTTTCCGCCGGCTCGAGGCCGTCGACCCGGAATACGCGGCCAAGGTCCGCTCCCGCGACCGCGTTCGGATCGTCCGGGCCCTCGAGGTCCACGCCCTCACCGGCGAGCCCATTTCGGTCCACTTCCTCCGGACGGAATCGCCGGTCCGGGACCGGAACGTCCTGCGGCTCGGCCTCCGCCTGGAGCGGGCCGACCTCGTCCGTCGCATCGAGGAGCGCGTCGAGCGGATGTTCGAGCGCGGCCTCGTCGAGGAGGTCCGGGGGCTCCTGGCCCGGGGCGTCCCGGAGACCGCCCCGCCGTTCCGGGCCCTGGGTTACCGGCACGTCGTGGCCCACCTCCGGGGTCGGATGAGCCTCGATGCGGCCGTGTCCCTGACCAAAGCCGACACCCGCCAGTACGCCAAGCGGCAGATGACCTGGTTCCGGAAGATGGACGGCGTGGCCTGGTTCTCCCCCGAGGACCGGGCCGGCCTTGAGGAATACATCCAAAACCATTTACAATAGGGTTTCGAAATGGAACGCGCGATCCTCGTCAACGTGGCCACGACCAAGGCGGAAAAGGCGCAAGCCGAGGCGTCGATGGCCGAGCTCGCCGGCCTGGCCGCGGCCGCCGGGGCCGAGGTCGTCGGCCGGGTCTTCCAGGTCCGGCCCCGCATCAACCCGCGCTCCTTCGTCGGCGAAGGAAAGGCCGAGGAGATCGCCGGGCTGGTCGGCGAGACGGACGCCGGCATCGTCGTCTTCGACCACAACCTCAACGCCGCCCAGCAGCGCAACCTCGAGGACGAGCTCCACGCCAAGATCGTCGACCGGACCCAGCTCATCCTCGACATCTTCGCCCAGAGGGCCCGGACGAACGAGGGCAAGCTCCAGGTCGAGCTGGCCCAGCTGAACTACCGCCTGCCCCGGCTCCGGGGCAAGGGCCTCGGGCTGACCCAGCAGGGCGCCGGGATCGGCACGCGCGGCCCGGGCGAGAAGAAGCTCGAGGTCGACCGCCGCCGCATCACCGACCGGATCGTCCGGATCAAGAAGGACATTGACGGCCTTCAGAAAAGGCGCTCGGGCCAGCGGGAGAGCCGCCGGGAGAGCCCCGTGCCAACGGTCTCGCTCGTCGGCTACACGAGCGCCGGGAAGTCGACCCTGTTCAACCTGCTGGCCGAAGAACGGCGTTACACCTCGCCGAACCTCTTCTCGACGCTCGACCCCCTGCTCCGCCGCGTCTCGTTCCCCGACGGCGCCTTCTTCTTCCTGACCGACACCGTCGGCTTCATCCGCAGACTGCCGGTCGAGCTCGTCACCTCGTTCCGGGCCACCCTCGAGGAGGTCGGCGAGGCGGACTGCGTCTGCCACGTCGTCGACATCTCTTCGCCCGCTTCGGAGGACCATCTCGCCGCGGTCGGATCCATCCTGGCCGACATCGGCGTCGGCGACGTTCCCATCCTGCGTGTTCTCAATAAGATAGACATCCTCCCCGGACCGGAGCGGGACCTGCTCCTCCAGCGGAACGCCGACCCCCGGACCCAGACGGTGGCCATCTCGGCCAAGACGGGCGAAGGCGTCCCCGACCTTCTCCGCCGCCTCCGCGAGGTCCTGTTCGGGGACTACAAGCTCTACTACCTCCGCGTCCCCAAGGAGACCCGGGAGGTCACCGACTCCCTGTCCCGCCGTTCGCTCGTCCTGAAAAGACGGGAGAGCGACGGGTTCCTCGAATTCAAGGTCATGGCCGAGCCGGCCGGTTTCGTCAGCTTCCTGCCCTATCTCGACCAAGGAGGTGAGCCATGGTGAAGAGGATCGCCGCCGTCGGCCTGGCCCTCCTGGGCGCCTGGTCCTGCGCCTCCGTGCCGTCGACGCCTTCGGCGTACTTCGTCGCCGACATCCCGGCCGACGTGACCATGCGCCTGTCGCTCGATGACCGGCTGGCCGCCAAGGAGGCCTGGGAGGCCTTGAGGCAGGGGCGGCCCGAGCGGGCCGGGAAGATCGTCTCCCGGCTCGGCTCCACCAATCCCGTCTATGCGACGGGGCTGGCCTATGCCGACCTCGTCGCCGGCGACCTCGCCGCCGCGGAAGAGGGCTTCAAGGCGGCCCTGGAGACGTTCCCGGAGATGACCCCGGCCCGGGTCGGGCTGGCCCAAATCTACGAGTCCCGGGGGGAAAGGGAAAAGGTCTTCACCGAGTACCGGGAGATCCTCAAAAAGGACCCCCAGGACCGTTGGGCCAAGCCCCGCTACGAATCCCTCCGCGACGACCTCGTCAAAGGGTCGCTCGAAGCGGCCCGCGCCGCCCGGTCGGCCGGCGACGTCGAGGCGGCCAAGAGGGAGTATCTGAAGGTCCTCTTCTACGAGCCCGAACGGACGGAGGCCCACCTCGACCTGGCCCGGATCTACCGACAGGAAAAGAACTCCGAGAGCGCCTTGCTGCATTTCAGGGCGGCTCTGGCCGCCGGGCAGGCCTCCGAGGAGGTCCTGACGGAATACGCCGACTTCCTGGCCGGGACGGGGGAGCTCGGCCTGAGCCTCGAGGTCTACGAGAAGCTGAGAGAGGTTCGACCGCGGGACGAGGAGCTGGCCCGGCGGATCGAGGAGCTCCGGGCCAAGCTCGGCGTCTTTGAACTGCCCAGCCAATACGCCGCCGTCGCCTCCCTCGACGCCGTGGCCCGGGAGGACCTGGCCGCCTTGATCGGGGTCAAGTTCGAGTCCTATCTCGACGCCCCGCCCAAGCGGACGGAGATCCTCGTCGACATCGCCATGTCCTGGGCCCAGAGGTACATCGTCAAGGTCGCCTCCCTCGAGATCATGAACGCCTTCGACAACCACACCTTCCAGCCCCGGAGGATCATCAACCGGGCCGAACTGGCCGAGACGGCCATCCGGCTCATCGGCGTCCTCCAGGCCCGCGGGGCCAAGTTCGTTCCGCTCGTCGATGCCCGCCGGGTCCAGGTCGCGGATGTCTCGCCGGACAACTATTATTACTCCTCGATCAGCCGGGCCTTGGCCCTGGAGATCATGTCCGTGACCCCGGAGCGGATGTTCGAGCCCGAACGGGTCGTCCCCGGGACAGAGGCGTCCCGGGTCATGGACATCATCCTGCGCCTGGCCAAGTAGACGGGAAAGGAAGTCATGAACGAGGACGCCAAGGCCCCCGCCGCCCCCGGGGAAAGGTCGGGCCGTTCCGAGATCCTCGCCCTGCCCAACCTCCTGTCGCTCGTCCGGGTCCTTCTGACCCCCGTCTTCATCCTTATGATGGTCCGGGGCAAGCCCTGGGCGGCGTTCTTCGTCTTCCTGGCGGCCGGGGCTACGGACGCCCTCGACGGTTTCGCCGCCCGGAGCCTTCATCTGAAGACGGACCTCGGGCTCTGGCTCGACCCCCTCGGCGACAAGGTCCTGCTGACCGCGGCCTTCGTCGTCCTGACCCTGCCCGCGCTCGGCCAGCCGAACACGCTGCCGCTCTGGCTGACGGCCATCTGCATCGGCCGGGACGTGGCCATCGCCCTGGGCGCCCTGGTCGTCGTCGCCCTACGGGGGATGCAGACGTTCAAGCCGACGCTGGTCGGCAAGGCCAGCACGATCTGCCAAGTCTTCGTGCTCTATTTCGTCCTGTATTCCAACGCCGTCGGCCGCTCGCCCGAAGCCCTGGCCTGGCTTTATGTCCTGACCGCCTCGCTGGCCGCGGCTTCCTGGGCCCAATACGCCATCCGCGGAGCGGGCCTGCTCCGCCGCCCCTCGGGAAGCTGGCCGGGCCGATAGCGCCGGCCCGGACGGTCCGGCCCCCGCCTGGCTTTTTCCCTCCCGCCGTGCTAGAATCACGGTCCTATGCCGCGAAGAGGAGTCCCCGCATGAGCCCCAACGAGCCCTTCGATAAGCTGGCCCGCAGGATCGAACAGTTCCGCGACGAAATGGTCGACCTCCAGGTGCGCCTCTGCGCCATCCCGGCCATCGCCCCGTCCAGCGGCGGCGAGGGCGAGGCCCAGAAAGCCGACTTCCTGATCGATTGGCTGAAGGCCAACGGCTTCGTCGACGTCACCCTGATCAAGGCCCCGGACCTCGACGCGCCGGCCGGCTACCGCCCCAACATCCTGGCCTACTACCGCGGCAAGAGCTCCGAACGGACGATCTGGGTCATGACCCACACCGACATCGTCCCGCCCGGCGAGCTGTCGCTCTGGCACGGCCACCCCTTCAAGGCCTGGCTCGAGAAGGGCCGCGTCTACGGCCGCGGCGTCGAGGACAACCAGCAGGACATGGTCGCCTCTCTCTATGCCGTCAAGGCCCTCAAGGCCGAGGGCATCCTGCCGAACTATGACATCGGCATCGCCCTCGTCGCCGACGAGGAGACGGGCAGCCGCAAGGGCATCGACTACGTCATCCAGAACCGCGAGGTCTTCCGCAAGCGGGACCTGATCATCGTCCCGGACGCCGGCAACGAATCGGGGACGATGATCGAGGTGGCCGAGAAGACCCTGCTCTGGCTCAAGTTCAAGACCCTGGGCAAGCAGGCCCATGGCTCGACCCCGGAGAAGGGCGCCAACAGCTTCAAGGCGGCCAGCTTCTTCATCGCCGCCCTCAACGGCCTCTACAAGCTCTATCCCGGCCGGGACAGGCTCTTCGACCCGCCCATCTCGACCTTCGAGCCGACCAAGAAGGAGGCCAACGTCCCCAACATCAACACCATCCCGGGCGAGGACGTCTTCTACCTGGACTCCCGGATCCTGCCCAAGGTGTCCGTCCAGGAGGTCGAGGCCTCCATCCGCAAGATCGCCGCGGACATCGAGAGGAAGTTCAAGGTCAAGATCCACTCCGAGGTCCAGCAGAAGGCGCCGGCGGCCCCGCCCACGCCGGTCCAGGCCCCCGTCGTCCAGGCCCTCAAGAAGGCCGTCAAGGCCGTCTACAAAAAGGAGGCCCGGGCCATGGGCATCGGCGGCGGCACGGTCGCGGCCGTCTTCCGCCGGGCCGGCTTCCCGGCCGCCTGCTGGTCCAAGCTCGACGAGACCGCCCACCAGCCGAACGAGTACTGCATCATCGACAACATGGTCGGGGACGCCAAGGTCTACGGCCACATCTTCCTTCAGGACTAGGGACGATCCGGGGCCGGAGAGGCCCTCAGACCGGCCGGAGCGGAGGGGCCGCGGGCGGTCCCGGATAGACCCTCTGGACGCGCTGGGCGACGCGGACCGTGTTGAGGTGGATGGCGACGGTGTCCTCGATCTCCACGGCATACCCCCCCGCCAAGACGACGGCCACGGGGATGCCCAGGCGCCGGGCGTTCTCGATGACCACCTTGTCGCGTTCCTTGAGGCCCGCCTTTGTCAGGAGCAGGCCCCCCAGCTGGTCCTTCTCGTAGGGGTCCGCGCCGGCCAGATAGATGATGAGGTCGGGACGGAACTCCTTATAGACCTTGGGGATATGGGCCCGGAGCTGGGTCAGGTAAGCGGCGTCGCCCTCGCCGGAATAGAGCCCGACGTCGAGCGTGCTCGGGGGCTTCTCGGTCGGGTAGATGTCCATCTGATGGAAGGATAGGGTGAAGACCTCCGGCCGCTTGGCCAGGGCGGCGGCCGTGCCGTTGCCCTGGTGGAGGTCGCAATCGACGATCATGACCCGGCGGGCCAGCCCGTCCTCGAACACCCGCCGGGCGGCCACGGCGACGTCGTTGAGGACGCAGAAGCCCTCGCCGTGATCGGGGAAGGCGTGGTGGAAGCCGCCGCCGATGTGGACGGCCAGGCCGCACTCGAGCGCCTTGCGGGCGGCCAGGACCGTCCCCCCGACCGAGAGCAGGGCGAAGCGGACAAGCTCGGGCGAGTAGCGGATCTCGAGGGCCTGGAGCTCGGCCGGGCTCAGCGTCCCCGTTCTGACCCGCTTGAGGTAGCGGGCCGAGTGGATGAGGAGGATGTCCTCGTCCGGGGCCGGGCGGGGCCGAAGGAAGTCCTCCTTCTTGGCCCCCATGGCCAGGAGATTCTCGTAGACGACCCGGTATTTCTGGAGGGGGAAGACGTGCCGGCCGGTCTCGACCATCCAATATTCATTGCTGTAGACGAGCTGGAACGGGAACCGCTTTCCGAAGAGCACCCGGAAGAGGTCCTGGAGGTCTCCCATGAGGCCCCCAACATATCAAAAAATGCGGCCGGAAAAAAGGGCGGCCGGGGACAAAAAAGGGGAGGGCCCGCGCCCTCCCCCTGGCAAATGTACGGGAACGAGGAGCTTACCAGCCGTAGCTCAGCGAGACCATGGGCACGAGAATGTTCATCTCGTACGCGCCCGGCAGGTTGTGCCCGGAGCTCGCGACCGTCCGGTCCTTGCCCATCAAATACTCGATGGCCAAGTCGGCCTTGAGGCCGCCGCTCTTGAAGCCGATGCCCCCTGCGATGCTGTTGAAGGTGAAGCTCGGCGTCAGGATGTTCAATGTCTCGTCCGGCGCCGGGGCGGGGTCGTAGTAGTAGCCGCCGCGGACGACGATCTTGCCGAAATCGTACTCGAGGCCGGTCCGCAGCTGGGTCTTATTGCACCAGTCGAGCTGCAGACCGCCATGTCCCAAGCCGGCCGTCCAGTAGGGGTCGTCGAAGTCGACCACGATGGTCGTCAGCTTGGCCCAGTTGGTATAGTGGGCGTCGAAGGTCAAGGTCAGGTTCTCGACCGGCTTGAGGGCGACGCCGCCGGCCAGCCACATCGGGCTGGCGACGTCCATCTTGGCGCCGGAGGACGTTTCGAGCATCAAGACCCCCATGTTTTCCATCTCCATCGTCCCCGACATCTTCATCTTGGATTCAAACCGGTAGGTGCCCCCGAAGCTGATCCAGTTGGCCGGCTTGACGAGGAAGCCGAGGGTGGCCCCGAAGCCCCAGCCTTTGACGTCGAGCGTCTGCTGGCCGGGATTGAAATACGTATCCGGATTCGGCGGGCTGGTGGGATTCAGGTCCAGGGGGTAGACCCCGGCCCAGCGGTCCATCTTGAAGAAGCCGTAGTTGATGTTGAAGCTCCCGCCGAGGTAGAACATGTCCGAAAGCTTGATCGCGATCGTCGGGGCGATGGTCACGGAGCCGATGAAGCTCTCCCAATTATAGGCGTCGATCCCCTGGGGGGTCAGGAAGCTGGGCGAGAGGCCCGAACCCGCGAGCAGGACCGGCTCGATCCCCGGCGACGCATTATCCCAAGCCGCGCCCAGGCCGGACAGCGTGTACGCCCCGATCCCGACCACGATGTTCTTTCCGACGGGCCGGAAGTAGCCCAGGAGGCCGGCGGGGTATTTCTTCGATGAGGTCTCGATGGTGGTCGGGCCCACGCCATACTTGCTTTTCGGCATGAGCAGGTCGGCCGACAGCCCGAACGATGACTTGGTCATCTGGGCCAGGCCGGCCGGGTTGAAGAAGACGGCCGTGAAATCGTCGGCCAGGCCGACGAAGGCGCCGCCCATGGCCGTAGCCCGGGCCCCGAATCCGTTAAGGTTCAGTCCGTTGGCCAGGAGCCCGGAAGTGACGGACAGCAGCACCGCCAGGCCGACAAGGAATCTCTTTTTCATTTTCCCCTCCGAATCAAAATTTCCACGAATCTATAATATACATCCGGCGAAATGTCAACCCGCAATTTCCGCCGCCCCCGTCCCTATCGCGCCTTCCGGGCGGGCCTTCCCGCTTTGGCCGGTTTCTTAGCGCCCGTCTTCGGGGCCGGCTTGGGGGGATTGAGGATGGCCGCCCGGGCCGCCGCCAGCCGGGCGATGGGCACGCGGAAGGGCGAGCAGCTGACGTAGTTCAGGCCGATGAGGTGGCAGAACTCGACCGACGAGGGCTCGCCGCCGTGCTCGCCGCAGATGCCGAGCTTGAGTGTCGGCCGCGTCTTGCGTCCTCTCTCGACGGCCATGCGCATGAGCTGGCCGACGCCGTCCCGGTCTATGACCTCGAAGGGGTCTTTGGCGTAGATCTCTTTTTCGACGTAAGGAATGAGGAAGCGG
>Ga0316628_100004734_pt1 | contig 10750 bp, 5 predicted proteins | sample OWC_Aug_M2_C1_D5_FD_207648 | JGI IMG/M metagenome (GOLD analysis project Ga0316628, IMG submission 207648) | Wetland soil microbial communities from Old Woman Creek delta, Ohio, United States - OWC_Aug_M2_C1_D5_C | ecosystem: Environmental > Terrestrial > Soil > Wetlands | place: USA: Ohio... | reverse complement strand
GTGACATTACCGAGAAGAAGCGGCTTCAGGCAATATTGCAGCAGACAGAGGAAAAGTACAAGAACATCTATCAGAACGCCATCGAAGGGATCTTCCAGATAGATCCTAATGGACGTTTCATGAGTGCAAACCCATCTCTTGCGCGCATCCATGGGTATGATTCGCCTGAAGAACTGATGAGGGCTTTAGACGATATAAGAAGCGCCTACGTCAATCCTGACGATCATACTCGGCTCATCAATCTTCTCTTCGAGCAGGACGCAGTGCAAAACTATGTGGCCCAGATGTACCGAAAGGACAGAAGTGTCCAGTGGATCTCTGTCAATGTGAGACTTGTAAGAAATACTCGAGGCGAGCCCCTCTACTATGAAGGGACCATGATGGATGTAACGGAACGGAAGCTTGCTGAAGAGGGACTCGCTGAAAGCGAAGAGCGTTACAGGACAGCCATCGAACACTCAAACGATCCCGTCGCCATCATCCGGGGCGACAAGGTTCAGTACGTGAACAGGAGATTCGTAGAAATTTTTGGTTACGACCGGAGGGAGGAGGTCATCGGTCAATCTGTCTCTCTGTTCGTCCATCCGGACGATCGGGACAAGGTCATGGCGATCAATCAGCGGCGGCACAGGGGAGAGGCTGTCCCTTCTCGGTATGAATACAAAGGCGTTACGAAAGACGGAAAAGTCATCTACATCGAAGTTTCAGCCGCGAGTATCCATTATAGAGGTGCACTGGAAAATCTCGTTTATCTAAGGGATATCACGGAGCGGAAAGTGGCCGAAGAGACGTTGCGGAATGAACGCAATCGATTCCGAACGCTCTCAGAAAATGCACCCGTCGGCATCATCATGGTTAACAAAGAAGGGGGCTTTGATTATATCAATCCCAAATTTAAGGAGCTATTTGGTTATGATTTGGATGAAGTGCCGAATGGCTTGGAATGGTTTAGGAAGGCGTTTCCTGATCCAAAGTTCAGGAGAGAAGTGATCTCGGCGTGGATGGGTTACTTGAGGAGTACTGGACCGGGGGAGAAAGTCCCCCGAACACTTCCCGCCACCTGTAAGGATGGGACGCAAAAAATCATTCATTTCATTCCTGTCAGGCTCGCCACGGGAGAACACATCGTCACCCTTGAAGACGTCACCGAGCGCATTCAGGCCCACGAGGCCCTGATGAAATCCCATCAGGAACTCGAGCAGCTGAACAGGGCGAAAACAAAGGCGGTCAACCATATTTCACATGAACTCAGGACACCGCTTGCCTTGATCGAGGGGAACATACGACTCCTGAAGAGAAAGCTGAAGCAGTTGCCCACGGATGCAAGTTTTCAGAAGATCATGGAAACGTTGGAACGAAACCTGGCGAGGCTTTCCAGCATCTCGATAGAAACAGATGAAATATTCAGGGTTTCACAGGAGCTTGAAGCGGGTGTCCTTGTGGACAACCTCGATAGACTCTGGGAACGGATAGAGGATCTGTCCGATATGCCTTCTGATGTCCGTTCTCATTTTGACGGCCTTAAGTCATGGCTCAGCCAATATCTTTCCGGGGGCACCCAATCATTCCAATCCATCAATCTTTTCCCCTTTGTTCTGGATGTATTGGAGAGGGTCAAACAGCTATCGCGTCACAGAAATATTCGATTCAGGGTAGAGGGGAAAAATAATCTTTTCGTCCTCATCGATCCGCTCGTCCTTCAAAATGTTGTGGAGGGTCTCCTCAGGAATGCCGTGGAAAATACACCGGATGGAGGAGCGATTCGCTTAGGGGTCGACCAGGAGCGTGGGAAAATCACGCTCCATATTACCGATTACGGAGTTGGTATTACAGAGGAGAATCAGGCCTACATCTTCGATGGCCTTTTCCATACGAAAGAGACCGAACTCTACGCTTCGAAAAAGCCCTACGACTTTGGAGCCGGGGGTAAAGGGTTGGATCTCCTTCGAATGAAAGTCTATGCACAGCGTTTTGGCTTTGATCTCTCGATGACGAGCAAACGGTGTATCTACATCCCCAAAGACCAGGATCAATGTCCTGGGGATATTTCCCAGTGTCGCCATGTAAGAAATGCCGAAGAGTGTGGTGCTTCCGGCGGGACCACCTTTACAGTAGCTTTCCCAGCCAAACAAGCCAGTCAGCCCGCCCATATTTGAAAAAAAGATCTTTCATGATTCCCGGTTAAAATCAGGTAGGCTTTGATAGGATGTCCGATTGAGGGTGAGAGAAAGATTCTCCCAGAAACGCCTTTGCAGGCTCCTACAAAGCGTCGAGATTGCTAAAGGCTGGAGGTTGGTGATTTCCAAATGAAGGAGAGAGTCACGCCTCAGTTCAACAGCTTAGAAGATCCCGGCTTTAAAAGTCTTGTTGCTCCTAACATGCTCGAGGTACCCCAAAGAGGCTGGATGTTTTAATAAAGGGGATAGGGTCGGTACGTCAAGGGGTCTATGACCATAAACTCTATTGATGTCTTGCTCGCTTCTATGACCTTGAAGTAGATATCCTTAAAGCTGATGATGTCGGACTGCCTTAAATCGTAACGAACATCTTGTAAGAAGGATACCCCGGATGAATAGTTACCGTTTTGTCCAACATACTCTCTGTAAGTAATACGGATGAGGTGTCCCTCTCTACCGGAGTATAGTATTTCTTGCCGAAATATACAATTTTTCGAGGTGGTAGCTTGGTGATAGCTGTCTCCCCAACATTTTTCTCTCACAACCATTGGAGAACCCACTCCTGTGACGTACTTTTTTTTGAGGTCGTAGCGCTCGATTCTGTAGGTGGTTGTGCAACTACATGACAGAAGTAACAAACCCAATACTATTATCTTCCTCTTCATGGTCCCTCTCTGCTTCTTGAAAGACTGCGCTACTAAAGAGGATTTATTTGATTCCATCATGTGTAGAGAAAAGAGATAATTCTATTTTCGAATTGGCAATCAATAGCCGTCCCTTTATCTTCTTTTACTTCTCAAGTTTTCATCAAGTTTCTCTTCAACCATGAACAACCTTCCACCCTCACTCACCAAAATAATGCCTTCTTTCATAAGAATTTGGAGGGCATTTTGTTTATAATCACGTCGTCTCGTTATCCTTTGCAAAAAGTCCGGGCGCTCAAGTCCGAGTTCATGCAGCGTCTTGGCCTCCTTCATCCCCAGAGCATTGTTCTGATAAAAAATCTCTATTACTTTGAAAATAGCCCTCCTGGTTAAAAAAGTGCGAAGGTATAACCCCCCGCCGAAAACTAATATCATAAGAATTAAAATTAGGATGACCCTGCCAATCTCTGCCAGAATAATCACTCCTTCCTTTTTGTATTTGTAATATTACTCGTGGGGATTGCCGTGGCTGCTCTTATGCATCGTTAGACAGCGCGGCATAGAAAGCTTCCCTACGGCCTTGGCTACCGTGTTTGCAAGCGCCTCTCCCATCCGTCTGGAGAGGACCCCGATGATTCCCTCAATTGGGTACCCGAGCAGGTTGACTATTCGAACGCCCACGCCGGGTTCCTCTAAAAGATTGACGGCTGTCCTGAGATCGTTGTAGTCTCGCTCTTTCATTCTATCTGTGTAACGGTAACGGCCCGTGGTGGGCTATGCGCCGTCTGCCTCCTCACCGGATGCCTTTGACCCAAAGCCTGAAGCGATCCAGGTAGAGGTACATGACTGGCGTCGTATAGAGGGTGAGCATCTGGCTGATAATGAGGCCACCGACGATGGAGATGCCGAGAGGGCGACGAAGTTCTGCCCCCACCCCCCAGTCCAATGCCAGCGGGAGCGCCCCCAAGAGAGCTGCCATCGTCGTCATCATGATCGGCCGAAATCGCAATAGGCTGGCCTGGTAGATCGCATCGACAGGGCTTTTCCCCTCCTTCCGCTCAGCCTCCAGGGCAAAGTCGACCATCAGGATGCCGTTTTTTTTCACGATGCCGATGAGCAGGATGATGCCAACGAGGGCAATGATGCTGAGGTCAATTTTAAAGACCAAGAGGGAGAGGATTGCTCCCACGCCTGCCGAAGGGAGGGTGGAGAGGATGGTGATCGGGTGGATGTAACTCTCATACAAGACTCCGAGCACAATGTAGACCGTTACAAGGGCTGCCAATATCAAGAGTGGTTGGTCAGCCAGAGAGGCCTGGAAGGCCTGGGCCGTTCCCCGAAAGCTACCTAGGATACTTGAGGGAAACCCGCTGCGCTGCTTTGCTGTTTCGATCGCCTTGACGGCATCCCCGAGAGAGACACCTGGAGCCAAATTGAACGAGATCGTGACTGCCGGAAACTGGCCCTGATGGTTCACTGCAAGGGATGTGGCATTCCGTTCAAACCGCGCAAATGCGCTGAGGGGCACCATCTCGCCGGCAGGAGAAGGGACATAAATGTCCCGCAGCGTTTCGGGTCGTTGCCAGAACCGGGGCTCGACCTCCATCACCACGTGGTACTGGTTTAGGAGAGTGTAAATGATCGATACCTGGCGCTGGCCAAAGGCGTCGTAGAGGGTGTCGTCGATGAGCTGGGGTGTGATGCCCAGTCGGGAGGCGGTATTGCGGTCGATCGCCACCGAGACCTGAAGTCCCTTGTCCTGTTGATCACTGCTCACATCGACCAGTTGAGGTAGTGCACGCAATTGCTGCAGCATACGCGGAGCCCATGCGTTGATCTCCGTCAAATTCTCTCCTTGAAGTGTGTATTGGTATAATGCGGCGCCTAACCTTGCTCCGATGCGCAGATCCTGCACCGGCTGAAGATAGGTTGGGGCGCCCGGTACCTGGGCAAGCCTTTTGCGAAGTCTTGCCATCACCTGCCCTACGCTGGCCTTCCGCTGGTCAAATGGCTTGAGTGTAATGAACATGCGTCCTGTATTCGTCGTGGCGCCGCCTCCTCCTGTGCCTCCGGTGAAGGCTGACACAGAGTCCACGTCGGGATCGCTCCTGATAATGTCCACCACTTCCGTCAGCTTCTCCTTCATGGCCTGAAATGATATATCCTGCTCTGCCTGAATGGTCCCGCTGATGCGTCCGGTGTCTTGTTCCGGGAAGAAGCCTTTCGGAACGATGAAGAAGAGGCCGATCGTAATCCCGATCGTGGCCACCATCAGGGTGAGCATGAATCGTGGGTGCCTTAGCGCCCAGCGGAGAGTGATATCGTAGCGGCGGCGCATTCCGTTGAAAATCCGCTCACTGGCTCGAAACAGGGGCCCGTGTTCATTGTCTTTCAACGGCTTGAGGATTGTTGCGCACATCATAGGGGTTGTCGTCAGCGAGATAATGAGCGAAACAGCGACGGCCATAGAGAGTGTTACGGCGAACTCGCGAAACAGGCGGCCCACCATCCCTCCCATTAAGAGGATAGGGATGAAGACGGCAGTCAATGAGGTGCTCATTGACAGGACGGTAAAGGAAATCTCGCGCGACCCGATCAAGGCCGCCTCTCTCGGGGGCACCCCCTTTTCAATGTGCCGCGTGACATTCTCAAGAACGACAATAGCGTCGTCCACGACAAACCCGGTCGCAATGGTGAGCGCCATGAGGGAGAGGTTATCGATATTGTAACCGAAGAGGTACATCAGGCCGAAGGTGCCGATGAGTGAGACCCCTACCGCCACACCGGGAATGACGGTGGAGCGGACATTTCGCAGAAAGCTGAAGACAACCAGGATCACGAGACATGCTGAGATGACGAGGGTCCGTTCCACATCACGGAGGGAACCACGAATCGGAGGAGTCCGGTCCTGAGCGATCGAAAGCTTGACTCCTCCGGGCAGGGTTGCTTCCAACTGCGGAAGCATATCGCGGACAAGGTCGACCGTTTCAATGATATTTGCCTCGGGCTGACGATAGACGATGACCATCACAGCCGGTTTGCCGTTTACGAGACCTGCTGCGCGCAGATCCTCCACCGAATCCTTCACGGTGGCAACATCTGAAAGCCGAACTGCTGCTCCGGCCCTGTAGGTGAGGACGAGGGGCCGATACTGCTCGGCAGTATCAAGCTGGTCGTTCGTCTGGATCTCCCAGGTTCTCCTCTCGTCCGCCAATTGACCCTTGGGCCGGTTTACATTGGTGCTGGTCAGGACACCCCGCACGGCTTCAAGGCTAATCCCATATTTGTTCAGCGCCGTAGGGTTGAGGTCCACTCGCACCGCCGGAAGCGAGCTCCCGCCCACGAAGACCTGACCGACCCCCTCGACCTGGGAGAGCTTCTGTTGCAGGATGGTTGTGGCCGCATCATACATCCGGGCAGTAGTGACTGTGTCGGATGTGAGGGCAAGGATGAGAATGGGCGCTTCGGCCGGATTGACTTTGCGGTAGATGGGGTTGGTTGGTAGGTTCGCCGGCAGATAGCCTCTTGCCGCATTGATCGCTGCCTGGACATCCCGTGCAGCCCCGTCGATGTTACGACCCAGGTCAAATTGGAGCAAAATCCTTGTCGAGCCCCGAAAGCTCGTTGATGTCATTTCCGTCACGCCCGCAATCTGTCCAAACTGGCGTTCAAGCGGGGCTGCAACTGAGGTGGCCATGGTTTCGGGGTCTGCTCCGGGCAGAGTCGCTGTGACCTGGATCGTCGGAAAGTCTACGCGTGGCAGAGGCGACACCGGCAGCAGACGAAAGGCAATCGCCCCGGCGATCGCGAGCCCCACCGTGAGGAGTGTTGTCGCAACAGGCCTGTTGATGAAGGTCGCCGAGATGTTCATAACGGGCTTGGGTTATTCCCAACGCCGTTCTCATCTCTGGAACGACGGCCCCGAACACGGCGGGACAGCCGATCGAAGGCAAGATAGATGACCGGCGTCGTATAGAGGGTGAGCACCTGGCTGATAATGAGCCCGCCAACGATAGAGATGCCAAGAGGACGGCGAAGCTCTGATCCCACCCCTCCTCCGATCGCAAGGGGAAGTGCTCCAAGAAGAGCTGCCATCGTCGTCATCATGATCGGCCGAAACCGCAACAGGCTGGCCTGGTAGATCGCATCGAGAGGGCTTTTCCCCTCCTTGCGTTCAGCGTCCAGGGCAAAATCGACCATCATGATACCGTTCTTCTTAACAATGCCGATTAAAAGAATGATGCCGATCACGGCAATGACGGAGAGCTCTGTGCGAAAGATCAGGAGGGCGAGTACCGCTCCCACGCCTGCCGAAGGAAGGGTGGACAGGATGGTGATCGGATGGATGTAGCTCTCATAGAGGACCCCGAGCACAATGTAGACGGTCACGAGGGCTGCCAGGATCAAGAGCGGTTCGTTTGTCAGCGATGCCTGGAAGGCTCGGGCCGTACCCTGGAAGCTGCCTTGAATGCTTGCGGGCAGCCCCATCTTCTCCGTGGCCGACTCAACTGCCTTGACTGCCCTTCCGAGGGCCACCCCGGGTGCGAGGTTGAAGGAGACCGTCACTGCAGGAAACTGGCCCTGGCGACTAATGAGAAGTGGTCCTGTCGTTTCAGAGGTACGGACAATCGAGCCGAGAGGCACCGGCCCACCGGATGAGCCGCGAAGATAGATCGATTGTAACGAACCGGGGTTTTGCTGAAATTCGGGTTTGACTCCCAAAACGACCCGATACTGGTTCAACTGGGTGAAGATCGTGGAGACTTGGCGCTGACCAAAGGCGTTATACAGGGTGTCGTCGATGAGCTGGGGCGTGATTCCGAGGCGAGAAGCGGTGGTGCGATCGATTATCAGCGAAACCCGTAACCCTTTATCCTGCTGGTCGCTACTCACGTCCCGAAGCTCGGGCTCCATCCGGAGCGTCTCAACCAGTTTGGGAGCGAAGTGATTCAGCTCATCGATGTTGGGATCCTCCAACGTATAATGGTACTGGGTTCGGCTAACGCGGGTGTCAACGGTGAGATCCTGCACCGGCTGCATGAACAACGTGATCCCCTCAACCTTAGCCAGATCGCGCTGAAGGCGCCGGATGATATCACTCGCACTCACCTTCCGCTCCTCCAGAGGCTTCAGGTTAATGAGGATGCGGCCGCTGTTCAGGGTGGTGTTCGTTCCATCGATGCCGATGAAAGAGGAAAGACTTTCGACGGCCGGATCTTTCAGGATCACCCGAGCAAGGGCCTGCTGCTCCTTTACCATCCCCTGAAACGAGATCGATTGGGACGCTTCCGAAATACCGAGGATGACCCCAGTATCCTGGACAGGGAAAAAGCCTTTCGGCACGATGACGTATAACAACACCGTAAGAACCAAGGTAGCTACCGCCACGAGGAGCGTGGGCCGCTGATGGCCTAGCACCCATTGAAGCGTCTTCCCGTAGAATTGAATTACCCCGTCGAAGAACCTCTGAGAGGCACGAAAGAGTCTTCCCTGTTGCTCCTCAGGCGTATGCCTCAGGATCCTTGCGCACATCATCGGGGTCAGGGTGAGCGATACGACCGCCGAGATGAGGATCGTCACACCGAGGGTGATGGCAAACTCCCGGAACAACCGCCCGACCACATCGCTCATAAAGAGAAGAGGGATGAGCACAGCGATGAGTGAAACGGTCAGGGACAGGATGGTGAAGCCGATCTGTTCAGAGCCTTTGAGGGCCGCCGTGAGTGGTGGATCTCCTTGCTCGACGTACCGAGCCACATTCTCGATCATGACGATAGCGTCATCGACGACAAAGCCCGTCGAAATGGTTAGGGCCATCAAGGACAGGTTGTTGAGACTGAATCCAATCAGGTACATTATCCCAAAGGTGCCCACGAGGGACAAAGGCACAGCCACGCTGGGAATCGTTGTCGCAGAGAGACTCCGCAAGAAGAAAAAGATGACCAGCACGACCAAGACAACGGCCAGCATCAGCTCGAACTGGACATCTCTCACCGAGGCGCGGATCGTCGTGGTTCGGTCGGTCAGCACAGAGACCTTAATGGAAGGTGGTAAGGAGCTTCGTAGCTGGGGTAAAAGCTTTTTGATCCGATCAACGACCTCGATGACGTTGGCGCCGGGCTGTCGCTGAATATTGACAATGACCGCGGGAGTTTCATTCATCCAGGCTGCTTGCTTCACGTTTTCGGCATCGTCAATGACCTCGGCGACATCAGAGAGTCGTACGGGTGCGCCATTGCGATAGGCGACGATAAGAGGTTTATACTCGTGGCTCGAAAAGAGCTGATCGTTCGCACCAATGATGTAGGCCTGTTGCGGACCATCGAAGCTGCCTTTTGCTTGATTGACGTTGGCAGCTGAGATCGCTGTTCGGAGGTCTTCGAGGGACAGACCATAGGCAGCCAGAGTGGTCGGGTTCGCGTGAATCCGCACCGCGGGCCTCTGGCCACCGCTGATACTGACGAGCCCCACGCCTGAAAGCTGCGAAATCTTCTGGGCAAATCGCGTATCCGCCAAGTCTTCTACTTGAGGAAGAGGTAATGCGTCCGAAGTCAACGCTAGGGTCAGGATCGGTGCGTCTGCTGGATTGACCTTGCTGTAAACGGGCGGGCTTGGAAGATCACTTGGTAGGAACGTAAAGGCCGCGTTGATGGCGGCCTGCACTTGCTGCTCAGCGACATCCAGGCTGAGATCGAGAGTGAACTGGAGCGTGATGATCGAACTGCCGCTGGAACTCTGTGACGTCATCTGTGTCAGGCCGGGCATCTGCCCAAACTGCCGCTCCAGCGGAGCTGTCACGGATGAAGCCATGACCTCAGGACTCGCACCAGGGAAGAAGGTCCGTACCTGGATGGTCGGGTAATCGACCGTCGGCAGGGCAGAGACAGGTAACTGGCGGTAGGCCACAAAGCCAGCCAGAATGATAGCAACCATCAGGAGAGTTGTCGCGACCGGGCGTAAGATGAAGGTGCGGGAAATATTCATCAGTAGCCCTTTTGTGTAGTTCCGCCGCTTTGAGCTTTTAGCTCCACCTTGGTACCCTCTCGCAGCCTGTCTGCGCCATCCACCACAACAAGCTCCCCGGGTGAAAGGCCCGTTTTGATGGAAGCTTCGCCTCCCTGGATTTCACCGACAGTGACGGGTTGCACCGTTGCTGTCTGGTCAGCTTTCACCAGAAAGACGAAGGTGCCCTGGGGACCTCTTTGAATGGCGGGTGACGGCACAACCGTTGCCCCACGCCTCAGCTCGACGAGGAGGCGCGCATTGACAAACTGGTTGGGGAAAAGCTCATTCTTTTGGTTTGGGAAAATCGCCTTGAGACGCACCGTGCCAGTAGTTGGATCGATCTGATTGTCGGCGGTCAGAAGCGACCCCATTGCAAGTTTTTCTCTCATATCGCGATCATACACCTCGACCGGCAAACGCTCGCCTGTTTTGAGTCTGCTGAGGACTTGCGGGAGGCTATCTTCCGGAATGGGGAAGATAACCGTAATTGGTTGAAGCTGTGTGATCACAACCAGACCATTGGGATCGCTTGCTCGAACGATATTGCCCGGATCGACGAGACGCAAGCCGACGCGGCCGCTGATCGGTGCAGTGATGCGGCAGTAAACGAGCTGTAGCTTTACGTTGTCGATCTGCCCCTGATCGGCCTTGACAGCACCTTCGTACTGGTGGACCAGGGCGTCTTGAGTATCCAACTGCTGCTTTGCGATCGCAGCTTTCTCCCACAAGGTCCCGAAGCGCTGCAGATCGAGTTGGGCATTCTTCAGCAGTGCTTGGTTGCGAGCCATCTGTCCCTCGGCTTGGATCAACTGCGCCTCGAAGGGCCGCGGGTCGATTTTTGCCAGCAGGTCTCCGCTGCTCACGATTTGACCCTCCCGGAAAAGGATCTCCATGAGCTGTCCGTCAACGCGGGTTTTCACAGTG
>Ga0316628_100004732_pt1 | contig 10750 bp, 3 predicted proteins | sample OWC_Aug_M2_C1_D5_FD_207648 | JGI IMG/M metagenome (GOLD analysis project Ga0316628, IMG submission 207648) | Wetland soil microbial communities from Old Woman Creek delta, Ohio, United States - OWC_Aug_M2_C1_D5_C | ecosystem: Environmental > Terrestrial > Soil > Wetlands | place: USA: Ohio... | reverse complement strand
CCGACGCCCGCACGCTCCCCGGCGTCCGCTCGGCGAGCGTGGCCACGGAGGTACCGCTCGGCCTCGGCGGCTGGAACAGCGACTCGCTCGTCGTCGACGGCAGTTCCGAACGCTCCGTCGTCGGATATAACCTGGTCGGCCCAGACTACTTCGAGACGGTGGGGATCCCGGTCCTCCGCGGTCGCGGGATCACCGAAGCGGACGGGCCGGCGGAGGCGCCGACGGTGGTCGTAAGCGAGACGTTCGCGCGCCGCTACTGGCCGGATGCCGATCCGATCGGCCGTCGGCTGAGCGTCGGCGGCACTTGGCGCACGGTGGTCGGCCTCGCACGCGACACCAAGTACCGCGAGCTGACTCGTCCCGTGCCGCCGCTGGTCTACATCCCGATCCGACAGCGGTACCGCCCCAACTTCATGCTGCACGTCCGGGCTGGAACCGACCCGCGCGCACTGGAGCCGGCGCTGCGCCGCACGTTCGAGCGGATCGACCTGAACCTCCCGTTCGTGGACGTCCGGACGATGTCCGAGCAGGCCGACGCGTCGCTGATGCTCCAGCGAGTCGGCGCCGGCGCGTTGTCGGCCTTCGGCGCCCTGGCGCTGGTGCTCGCGGCGGTCGGCCTCTACGGCGTGCTCTCGTACTCCGTCGGCCAGAGGACGCGCGAGATCGGCGTGCGCATCGCGGTCGGCGCCTCGCGGCGCGACGTGCTGACGCTCGTGGTCGGCGGCGCGCTGCGGCTCACCATTGTCGGCCTCGCCGCGGGGCTCCTGCTGGCCATCGGCGCGGCGCAGCTGCTGCGCAGCCAGCTCTACGGCGTGAGCCCGCTGGACCCGGTGACGTTCGTGGGAGTGGTCGCGCTGCTGGCAGCGGTCGCGCTGCTCGCGGCCTGGCTACCCGCCCGCCGCGCCGCGCGGGTGGACCCCATCATCGCACTGCAGGCCGAGTAGGAGAGACCAGAGGCGTGGGCGCACTGCTCCAGGACATCCGCTTCGCGCTGCGGTCGCTGCGCAAGAGCCCGCTCTTCGCGCTGGTGATCGTGCTGACGATCGCCCTCGCCGTCGGGGCTAACACGGTCGCGTTTACCTGGATGGAGCGCTTCGTCCTGAATCCGCTGCCCGCCGTGCCCGCGAGCGACGAGCTCGTGGCGATGTACCGCTACAGTCCGGACGGCGCCTACGGCGGAGTCAGCTACCCCGAGCTGCGGGAGTGGCGCGAGAGCCTGCGGTCCTTCTCGGGCATCACCGCCCAGTCGTTCGCGGAGATCGGCCTGCGGACCACGGGGCCGGCGCAGCGCGCCTGGGCCGGGTGCGCGACCGCGAGCTACTTCGACGTGCTGCGGGTGCGCCCGGTGCTGGGAAGGGGCTTCCGGCCGGAGGAAGAGACCCGGGCGGCGCCGGTGGTCGTGATCTCGCACGATCTCTGGCAGCGCACCTTCGCGAGCGATCCGGGCGTGGTGGGCCGCCACGTGCTGCTGAACCGGCTGGACTTCACCATCATCGGAGTGGCGCCGGCCATGTTCGGCGGCACGAACGTCGGGGTGGCCCTGGATCTCTGGGTGCCGGCGACCCTCGCGACGACCCTGACTCCGGAGCGCGGCTCGATCGATTCCCGCACCCAGAGGACGTTCGAGGCGGCGCTAGCCCGGCTCGAGCCGGGCGTCAGCATCGAGCAGGCGCGGCGGGAGATGGACGCCCTTGGTCGCAGCCTCACGGAGATCCACCCGGAAGACCGCGACACCAGGCTGGCCGTCCGCTGGTGGAGCCAGATGCCCCCGCTGTCGTGGTTCCCGCCGCTGATGGGAGCGCTGCTGGGAGTCACGGCGCTTCTCCTCCTCGTCGCCTGCGCCAACCTGGCGAACCTGCTTCTGGCGCGGGCCTCCGCGCGGCAGCGCGAGATCGGCATCCGCCTGGCCGTCGGTGCGGGCCGGGCACGGCTGGTGCGACAGCTCGTCACCGAGAGTCTGGTGCTGGCGCTCGGGGGCGGAACGCTCGGCATCCTGCTCGCGCTGTGGGGTCGCGACGCCCTGCGGGCCTTCGTCCCAGCCTCGCCGATACCCATCAGCTTCGAGATGCCGGTGGACGGGCGCGTGCTGGCCTTCGCGCTCCTCGCCACAGTCCTGGCCGGGGTGACGTTCGGGCTGATCCCGGCGCTGCAGGCGTCGCGGGTGGACCTCGTCTCGGCCCTGCGGGACGGCGCGGCGACCGCGCCCCGACGCCGCTCCCGGCTCCAGTCGGCGCTGGTGACGGCGCAGGTGTCCCTCGCGGTCGTGTCGCTGGTCTGCGCCGGTCTGTTCGTGCGCGGACTCCGGCGAGCCGAATCGGTGGACTCCGGGATCGGCGACCCCGCGGGAGTGCTTCTGGTCGGCACGAACCTCGTTCTCGCGGGCCACCCCTCGGATTCGAGCGGCCTCCCGGTTCTCGAGCGACTGCTCGCCGCCGCGCGCGCCATCCCCGGCGTCCGCTCGGCGAGCGCGGCCACGATGGTCCCCGTCGGCTTCGGCGGCGGCAGGCGCCGCGCCACGATGGAGATCGAGGGCTACGAGTTCGGCCCCGGAGAGAGCCGCGCCATCCCGGTCAGCTCGGTCGCCGCCGACTACTTCGAGACGGTCCGCACCCCCGTGCTCCGGGGTCGCGGCATCGCCGCGGCGGATCGCCGTGAGACGCAGCCGGTCGCCGTGGTGAACGAGACGTTCGCGCGGCGCTACTGGCCGGGGCAGGAGCCGCTCGGCAGGCACGTCGTCCTCGGCGGCCGGCCGCGCACGGTCGTGGGCGTCTCGCGCGACACCAAGTACCAGTGGCTGGACGAGCCGGCCTTCCCCGTCGCGTACTTCCCCATCGAGCAGGAGTACGTTCCCGGGTTCACGCTGCACGTTCGCGCCGAGGGGGACGCGCGCCGGTTGCAGCAGGAGCTGCGGCGAGCCTTCGAGAGGGTGGATCCGAACCTCCCGTTCAACGACCCGCGCAGCTTCGCGGAGAACATGGCCTCCGGCACGTTCCTCCAGGCGCTGGGCGCCTGGATGCTCACGGCCTTCGGCTTCATGGCGCTGGCGCTGGCCGCCATCGGCCTCTACGGAGTGCTGGCCTACTCGGTGGCGCAGCGGACGCGGGAGATGGGCCTGCGCATCGCCGTCGGCGCCTCGCAGCGAGACGTCGTGGGCCTGGTCGTCGGCAGGGCCATGCGGCTCGCCACCATCGGCATCTGCGCGGGAGTGGTGCTGGCCGCGGGCGCCGGCCGGCTGTTGCGCAGCCAGATCTTCGGGGTGAGCCCACTCGACCCCGTGACGTTCGTGGGGGTGGTCCTGTTGCTCGCGGCGGTTGCCCTGCTCGCCGCGTGGGTGCCCGCGCGCCGGGCCGCGCGGGTGGACCCGATCGTCGCGCTTCAGGCCGAGTAGCAGAGGGAGACCCAGAGACGTGGAAACGATGATTCACGACATTCGCCACGCGCTGCGCGGCTTCGCGCGGACGCCGGGATTCGTGCTCGCGGTGGTCGTCACGCTGGCCCTGGGCATCGGCGCCAACACCACGATGTTCGGGGTGCTCGACGTGCTGCTGCTGAGGCCGCCGGCCCACGTGCAGCGCGCCGACCGGCTGGTGCGCGCCTACTTCAGCAGACCGGCCCCAGGGGTCGGGATGTCCACCAGACCCAACACGTCGCTGCCCGGGTACGAGTCGCTCCGCGACGCCGGGCCGCCGTTCGCGTCCGTGGCCGTCGTGCGGCCCTCCATCATGAGCCTGGGCCGCGGCGCCGATGCGCGGCAAGTCGCGGTGACTCTGGTGACGCACAACTTCTTCCCGATGCTCGGCGTGACGCCGGCCCTGGGCCGCTTCTTCTCAGCGGAGGAGGATCGCGTCGGCGGCGAGCGCGTGGCGGTCGTGAGCCACGCGTTCTGGCGCGCCCGGCTCGGCGGCGACCGCGCGGCTCTGGGGAGACCGCTGCGGATCGGAAAGGGGAGCTACACGGTGATCGGCGTGGCGCCCGCGGGATTCACCGGCGTCGACCTAGCCGGTCCCGACGTCTGGCTGCCCGTCTACGCGGCCCTCGAGGAAGCCATGCCGGCGGTGGCGCTGACTAGCCGCGACTACCGCTGGGTGCACGTGATCGCGCGGCTTCGCGACGGCGCCCGCACCCGGGATGCCGGCGCGCCCGCCACTCTGGCCTTCCGGAGGGCGGCCGCCGCCAGCGAGCGGCGCAGCGACACGGCGTACACGGTGCTGCTCGGACCTGTGCAGGCGGCCCGCGGGCCGTCCTCGACGAGCGACGCCAGAGTGTCGCTGTGGATCGGCGGGGTGGCGGGTCTGGTGCTGCTCGTGGCGTGCGCCAACGTGGCCAACCTCCTCCTGGCGCGCGGAATCCGGCGCCGCCGCGAGGTGGCCATCCGGCTCGGCCTGGGCGCCGGCCGCGCGCAGCTGCTCCGCCTGCTGCTGGTGGAGAGCCTGCTGCTCGGCCTGGCCGGCGGGGCGGCGGGGCTGCTGGTGGCGGTATGGGGTGGGGCGCTGGTGCGCGATCTGCTGCTGCCCGCGCTCCCCGACTCGGTGACCGTCCTGGACTGGCGCGTGCTGGCGTTCACCGGGGGCATCTCGCTGCTGGCCGGCCTCCTGGCGGGAATCGCCCCGGCGCTGCGGTCCAGCCGGGCGGACCTGGCCGCCACGCTGCGCAGCGGAGCCCACGACGTCACGGCGACCCGCGTGCGGCTCCGCGCCGCGCTGCTGGCGGCCCAGGTGGCATTCACCGTGGTGCTGCTGGTGGGCGCAGGGCTGTTCGCGCGGAGCCTGCGCAACGTGGAATCGCTGGATCTGGGCATCAGCGTGGACCGCGTGCTGAGGGTCCAGGTCAGCACGCAGGCTGTGGTTCTGGCGCGCGACGCGTCGGACGCCCTCTACCTGAGACTGCTGGAGAGGGCCCGCGCAATCCCGGGAGTGGAGCGCGCGGCGGTGACCATGGGCAGCCCCTTCAGCTCCCAGATCTCCACCGACTTGCGGGCTTCGGGTCGCGACTCGCTGCCTCAGCTGCCGACCGGGGAGCCGGTCTTCAACGCCGTGACGCCGGAGTACTTCGCCGCCCTCGGCATGCGGATCGTGCGCGGCCGCGGCTTCACAGACGGCGACGTGAGCGACTCGGCGCACGTCGCGGTCGTCGGGCAGACGTTCGCGCAGCTGGTGTGGCCCGGAGAGGACCCGATCGGCAAGTGCCTGTACCACGGAGACGACCAGGCCACATGCGTCCAGGTGGTCGGCGTGGCCTCGAACGCGAAGCTCGTCGATGTGATCGAGGGTCCGGTGCTCCAGTACTACCTGCCGCTGAGCTACGCCAGCAACGGGCTGACCGATCTCCTGATCCGCACCAGGTCTCCGGCGCGTGACGCCGCGGCGGCCGTGCAGCGCGCGCTCCAGGGCTCCGATCCGGATCTGCCGTACGTCCAGGTCACGAGCCTCGAAGGAGACGTCGCGCCGCAGCTGCGCTCGTGGCGCATGGGCGCCACGATGTTCTCGGCGTTCGGCCTGCTGGCCCTCGCCATCGCCGCGGTGGGCGTGTTCGGCGTCACGGCGTACACCGTGGACCAGCGAACCCGCGAGATCGGCGTCAGGATCGCGCTGGGCGCCCAGCCGCGCGGCGTCGTGCGCCTGGTGCTGCTGCAGGGCGTGAGCGCCGCCGCGGCGGGGGCGGCGGTCGGGTTGCTGGGCGCGCTGGCGCTGGGCCGCGCCGTCGCGTCGCTGCTCTACGGCGTGGCCCCGGCGGACCCCCTGGTGCTCGGCTCGGTCACGGCGGCGCTGCTGGCCGTCGCGCTCCTCGCCGCGTGGCTCCCGGCGAGGCGCGCGGCCCGCGTGGACCCGATCATCGCGCTACAGGCGGAGTAGCCGCCAGGAAGCCTAGCGGCGGCCGCACTCGGCGCGCCGCTCTGGAGGGTTCAAGGTGGAGACGCTGCTCCAGGACATCCGCTACGCGCTGCGCTCGCTGCGCAAGACGCCGGGTGTCACGCTCGTCGCCGTCCTCACGATAGGCCTGGCGATCGGGGTGAACACAACGGCCCTCACGTGGATGGAGCGGTTCGTCCTTCAGCCGCTCCCCGGCGTCCCCGAGAGCGGCCGCCTGGTGTCGCTGAACACCGGCGGCCCGGGGGGCGACATGTGGGCCGTCAGCTACCCCGACTTCCGCGACTGGCGCAGCGGGAACCGCTCCTTCGAGGGCATCGCCGCCGAGGCCTGGCTCCAGCTCACGATGCGCGCGGCCGGGGGGCCCGCGCAGCGTGCCTGGGGAGTGGCCGCTCCGGGTAGCTACTTCTCCGTGCTGGGCGTGCGCTTGGCGCTCGGAAGGGGCTTCCGACCCGAGGACGAATCGAGCGCGGCGCCGGTAGTGGTGCTTTCCCACGGGCTCTGGCAGCGCGTCTTCGCGGGCGACTCGACTGTCGTCGGCCGCCACGTGATGCTGAACGGTCACGACTTCACCGTAATCGGCGTGGCGCCGCCCCGGTTTGTCGGCTCGAACGTCGGCCTCTCCTTCGACGTGTGGGTCCCGATCACGCTGTTCGAGACACTGTCCCCGAACCCGGGCATCCTCACGTCCCGGGGATCGAGATTCATGATGTCGACCGTGGCCCGCCTCAGGCCGGGGGTCGGTCTCGAGCAGGCGCGGCAGGACGTCAACGCGATACACCGGCAGCTGGCGCAGACCTACCCGAACGAGGACGGCAACACGACGGTGGTGGTGCTGTGGCTCAAGGACTCCGGCGCCAGCTCCTGGTTCCGGCCGGTGCTCGTCGCCCTGCTGGGGGCCACGGTAGTGGTACTGCTGGTGGCGTGCGCCAACCTGGCGAACGTCCTCCTGGCCAAGGCCGGCGCCCGGCGCCGGGAGATAGGCATCCGTCTCGCCGTGGGGGCCGGGCGCGGGCGGCTCATCCGCCAACTGCTGACCGAGAGCCTCGTGCTGGCGGCCGGCGGTGGGGCCGTGGGGGTTCTCATGGCGGTGTGGGGCAAGGACGCGATGAAGGCGCTCCTTCCCGCGACGCCCTACCCCATCTCCATGGACTCGACTCTGGACGCCCGCGTTCTGGCCGTCGCCGTCCTCGTGACGCTCGCGACCGGCGTCCTGTTCGGGCTGGTGCCGGCAATCCTATCGTCCGGCGTGGCGGCTCTGGCGACGGCGCTTCGGGAAGGAGCGGCGAGCCGGCCCGCCCGTCGGGCGCGCCTGCAGTCGACGCTGGTGGCATCTCAGGTCGCGCTCTCGCTCGTGTGCCTGGTGTGCGCGGGCCTCTTCGTGCACGGGCTCCAGCGGGCCCAATCCGTGGACACCGGGATGCGCGAACCACGCCACGTGCTGCTCGCCAACACGGACCTCTTCCGCGCCGGCTACACGGACTCGACGGGGCCAGCCGCCCTCGAGCGCCTCCTCGAGCGGGTGCGCGGCCTCCCCGGCGTGCGTTCGGCCAGCCTCTCGACCATGGTGCCGATGGGCTTCGGCGGCTGGAACAGCACGGGCGCACAGATCGAGGGCTACACTTTTAGGGCGGACGAGAGCAACAGCATTCCCTACAGCCAGGTCGGTCCGGGCTTCTTCGAGACCATCGGCACGGCGGTCGTCCGCGGTCGGGACTTCACCGCCGACGACCGCGCGGGCTCGCTCCCGGTCGCCGTTGTGAACGAGGCGTTCGCGAGGCGCTACTGGCCAGGCCAGGACCCGCTCGGGAAGCACCTCACCCTCGACGGCCAGGCGCAGACCGTCGTAGGGGTGGTGCGGGACATCAAGTACCGGCGCCTCCAGGATCCGCCCACACCCCTGTTCTTCCGCCCGATCGCCCAGTGGTACGAGTCGAGCTTCACGCTCTACGTGCGCGCGACCGGCGACCCGCGAGCCCTCCAGCCCGCGCTCAGGAGAGAGTTCGAGGGCGTGAGCCCCGACCTCCCCTTCACGGACGTACGCACCCTGGCCGAGCACATGGGCGCGGCCACGTTCATCCAGCGCAACGGGGCGTACTCGCTGGCGACCGTCGGCGGTGTTGCGCTGATCCTGGCCGCGGTCGGTCTCTTCGGGGTGCTCTCCTATTCAGTCTCGCAGCGCACCCGCGAACTGGGTGTGCGCATCGCCATCGGCGCCTCGCGCCGCGACGTGCTCGCCCTGGTGGTCGGCCAGGCCCTGCGCCTCACGGCCGCCGGCATCGGCGTCGGCGTCGTGCTGGCCGCGGGCGCCGGCCGGCTGCTGCGCAGCCAGATCTTCGGCGTCAGCCCGCTCGACCCCGTGACGTTCGTCGGCGTGGTCCTGCTGCTCGGCGCGGTGGCGCTCCTCGCGGCCTGGCTGCCCGCCCGCCGCGCGGCGAAGGTGGACCCGATCATCGCGCTGCAAGCGGAGTAGCCCCGGGAGACCGGAGAGGTGGACCGAACATGAGTGTTCCGAGACTCGTCCTGGCAAAACTGCGCGCGCTCTTCCGCGGCGATGAGGCGCACCGGCAGGCCCGACTTCTCCACGGCGGAACGGTCCAGCCCTGGCTCGACAACCTGGCGCGCGACCTGCGGCTGGCAGTTCGATCCGTCCGCCGCAATCCGCTGTTCGCCGTGACCGCCGCGCTCAGCCTGGCCGTCGGCGTCGCGGCCAACACGGTCGGGTTCGGGTTCCTCTATGGCTACCTCATCCGCCCGCTCCCATTCGCCGACGGCTCGCGACTCGTGAGCGTCCTGATCGCGGCGCCGTCGCGAGGCGTGGATCGGGGGGGAGTCACGCTCCAGGAGCTCGGCGAGGTCCAGGCCCGCACGCGCTCGTTCGACGGCGTCGCGGCGACGTCGGAGGCCTCGGTCGATCTGACCGGCGGTGACGAGCCCAGGCGGCTCATGGCCAGCATCGTCTCGCCATCCCTGTACCGCCTGCTCGGCACTCGGCCTCTCGTCGGCCGCGCCTTCGACGCCGGCGACGCGCGTGGAGCCGCGGGCCCGGTGGCGATCCTCAGCGAGAGCCTGTGGCGTACGGCGTTCGGCGCCGACGAGCGCATCGTGGGTCGGTCGGTAACTATCAACCGGCGGCCGTACACTGTCGTGGGCGTGCTGCCGACCGCCCGGGAATTCAACCCCGGTGCCGATCTCTCGCTGCCGATCGGGCCGGACGAGCTCGCTCAACCCCAGGACCGACGCTACAGGCTGGTCGCGCACCTGGCTCCCGGGGCGAGCATCGAGCGGGCGAATCGCGACTTGGAGGTGCTGAGTGCGTCGCTTGCCAGGGCGTATCCGACCGAGAACGCGGGCGTTCGCCTGTTCGCCGAGGACCTGCGGACCGACCTGCTGAACGAGAGCCGCGGGCCGGTGCTCATCCTGTACGGTGTGGTCAGCCTGATCCTCCTGCTGGCCTGCGCCAACGTCGCGACGCTGCTGGTGATGCGCAGTGCGTCGCGCTCGGGTGAGTTCGCCATCCGAGCGAGCCTCGGCGCCGGGCGGCTCCAGATCGTGCGGCAGCTTCTGCTGGAGCACGCCGTCGTTACGTTCGCCGGGGGCGTGCTGGGGATTGTGGCCGGGGTCCAGGCGCGAGACCTGCTTCTGGTCGCGGTAGGGGCGGCACCCGGCACCTTCCGCTTCGACCTCGACGTACCCGGTGTCGCGTTGCTGACCGGCGTCGTGCTGGCCTGCGCGATGCTCTTCGGCGCGCTCTCTGCGTGGTTCGTCACGCGCCAGGCGTTCGAGACGCCCGGCCGGGGCGGACGAGACGCACAGGCTGGTCCCGACCGGGCGCGCATTCGCGCGGGCCTGGCCGTCTTCGAGGTGGCCGTAGCCGTGCTCGTGCTGGTGGGCACGGGGCTGATGCTGAAGGGCGCCCTCCGAGTGGCGTCGCAGCCGCCCGGCTTCGACTCCCGCAATGTTCTCACGATGGAGATCAATCTGCCGGAGAACGAGCGCTACCAGGGTCCTGGGCAGGCGGTTCAGTTCTTCCGCGACCTGGCCGAGCGCATTCGCTCGCTGCCGCAGGTCGAGCGCGTCTCGGCGGGCAACCCCCTGCCCTACATCGGCTGGAGCGTGGCCTACGAGGCCGAGAGCAGCGCGCCGCTGCCGGCGGAGCAGCGCCCGCGCACGATCAGCGCGGTCGTCATGCCCGGCTACTTCCGGACGCTGGGGATCCAGCTGCTGGAAGGTCGCGACTTCTCCGATTCCGATACCCGTTCAGCGAGCGCCCCGACCATCGTGGTCAGCCAGGCGTTCGCCCGCGCGACGTGGCCCGGCGAGAGCGCTGTCGGCCGGCGAGTCCGCCTGCTCCCCCGCGAGGGCGGTGACACGCCTTGGCGGGAAGTGGTAGGGGTGGTGGGTGACACACGCGTTGCGACGTTCGCCCCGGAACGCGGCTGGGTCTATCTGCCGCACGGCCAGCCCGCCTTCGGCGAACTCGTGCTGGTCATCCGGTTCACGGGCGACGCCGCGGCGGTCATCCGCGATGTCCGGCGCCTGGTGTGGGAGGTGGAGCCGACCCTGCCGCTGCACTGGAACAACCTGCTCGACGATCTGATTGCCGAGCGGTACTGGCAACCCCGCGTCTACTCCATACTGTCGTTCGTGTTCGCGGCGCTCGCCCTGGCGGTGGCCCTGGTCGGCGTGTACGCTGTGGTGGCCTACGCGAGCGCCAGACGCGCACGCGAGTTCGGCATCAGGCTGGCCGTCGGCGCGTCGCCCTCGCAGGTGTGGCGGCTGGTGCTGCGCCAGGGCTTGCGACTGGCGGTCGTGGGAACGGCCATCGGCATGCTCGCGGCGCTGGGCCTGATGCGCCTGGCCTCGAGTGTGTTCTTCGGCGT
>Ga0316628_100004731_pt1 | contig 10751 bp, 5 predicted proteins | sample OWC_Aug_M2_C1_D5_FD_207648 | JGI IMG/M metagenome (GOLD analysis project Ga0316628, IMG submission 207648) | Wetland soil microbial communities from Old Woman Creek delta, Ohio, United States - OWC_Aug_M2_C1_D5_C | ecosystem: Environmental > Terrestrial > Soil > Wetlands | place: USA: Ohio... | reverse complement strand
GGAAAGGTTGCCTGACCGGCCGCCCCGTGATCGGAATCCGTGCTTACTACGGGGAGCAGTATCTATTTTGCATAATCCTTACTGCTCCCCGAGTACTAGCCGGGCGACAAAGAAATATGGAGTCAACTCTATTCCGCCCGGCTTAGTCTTTGTCGGCGAGCGTATAAACCGTAGCGAAGGCGAGGCGCGAGATCTTCTCGATCAGGTCGCCGCTGACCTTCTCGACGCTGTCGCTCGTCTGGTGATAGTCCTCGGTCATGGCCGCGATCGCGAAAATCCAGGGAATGTTGACGGCCGCGAACGACGAATGATCGCTGCCGCCCCCCCCGCGCCCGCCCCGGCTCTGGGATTCGCGCAGAAAGAGGTCGAGGCCAACGTACTGGTCGGCCTGCCGGAGGGCGTCGCCCAGGCCGGCGCCCGCCGAGAAGCTGACGGGGAGGAAATTGGCGGGTTTGACCTTCTTGAGGAGGTCCTGGCCGCCCGGCATGTTGAACATGAAGGACATCCGCTGGAACGTTTTTTCATCGTAGGGGCGGCTGATCATGTCCATATTGAAGTAGGCGACGGTCTTGGCCATCGGGAAGGGGGGATTCATGACGTAATAGCGGGATCCGAGCAGACCCTCCTCCTCGCCCGTCCAGAGGGCGAAGACGACCGTCCGCTTGGGCTTGCGGGGGCTGAAGGCCATGGCCCGGGCCGCGTTGAGGACGCCGATCGATCCCGATCCGTTATCGTCGGCGCCGTTGTAGACGTAATTCTCGAAGGCGCCGAGGTGGTCGAGGTGGGCGCCGACGACCACGACCTCGTCCTTAAGGGCCGGGTCCGAACCCTCCACGCAGCCGATGACGTTCATGGACTTGACCAGGGCCGTCTTGGCCGTCGTGGCCAGGGTCAGCTTGGTCCCGGGGACGACGAGCGACGCCGGCTTCAAGGTCGCTTCGATTTTTTTCTGGAGATCGTCCAGCTTGGAGCCGGTTCCCTCCAGGATGGCATCGGCCATCTCGCGGGTGATGGAGATGACCGGAGACTGCTCCCAAGGCATGTTGGCGGGCGTCCCCGGGATCAGCATACGGCGCCGCGGTTTATTGATGATCGGCCGGTCGTCGCCGGCCCGTCGCGGCTCGCCCAAGGACCGATAGATATCGGTATCTTTGCCCTTGTTCTGGACCTGGAGGATGGCGACGGGGCCGAGCTTGGCGACCTCGCGGGTCTTATTGAAGCCTTCGCCCATCCGCATCATTTGCATCGGGCCCCCGGCCGGGAAGTACTTGTCCTTGAGCTCCTTAACGGCCTGGAACGGCGATTTGGGGTCGTCCTTGCCGGGCGCTTCGGACAAAATGAGGACGATCTTGCCTTTGACGTCGATGCCCTTGAAATCGTCGTAGTTAACGGCCTTCTCGCTGATGCCGTAGCCGGCGAACACGACCGGGGCGGAGATGGTTTCGGCCGTCGAGGACATGCTCATATAATCGACGCCGGCCAGGAAGGAGCGCGTCTTGAGGGCGTCTCCCTTTCGGACCTCGAGGGTCATTTGAGCGGAGGCGTCGCTGATCTCCTTGAGGATCATGGTCTGGAGGAAGCTCCTCTCGGCGGCGGCCGCCGGAGCGCCAGAGGCGGCAGGACCGAACCGGCCGAATCCCTGCGGCCGCGGCGCGTCGCCGAGCGGCTTGACCTTCCAGAGGGACATCAGGGAGGCGGCGTATCCGGCGGCGAGCTCGTAGCCCCTGGTCGCCGTCTCGCGGCCCTCCAAGAGGTCGGAAGAGAGGTAGGTCAGTATCGCGATCGAGTCTTTGGCTGTGATGGCCTCGAACCCCGGCTTGAGCGCGTCCGGAACGGGCTGCGGAGCCTCGACCTGTACCAGGTTCTTGAGGATATCCTCGGGCTTGGGCTGCTGCGGGGGGGACTGCTGGGCAGCGCCGAGGAATGACAGAGTCAGGATCAAGGATAGGGCGATGAAGGGCTTTCTCATTCTCACGGACCTCCTGTACGTAACTTCTATTTTTAGACGAATTGGGCCTTGATTTCTTCCCCTCTCTCTCCGACCGCGCGCCCCCGTCCGTGCGGCTTTGAGCCCGGCCCCGGAATCCTTTATAATCGGGCCGTCGTCCGGAACATGAACGGAAGGAGGGAACCGGAATGACTCATAGAAGCGCCAGCGCGGTCGCCGCCCTTCTCCTTGCGGTCGGCTTGGCCGCCACAGCCTCCGGAGCGTCCCAGGACGCCCGCCCGGCCGGGCAGGTCAGGATTGTCTCCTCGAGCCATCAGGACATCGCCTGGATGGACAGTCCCGAACGCTGCGCCGAATACCGGGACGTCTCCTGCATCACCCCCGCGCTCGAGATGATGGCGTCGAACCCGGATTATTGTTTTGTCATGGAGAACATGCTCAACCTCATGGAGTACCTCGAGCGCCATCCCGAGCGCAAGGCCGAAATCCTCCGCTACACGAAGGAGGGACGGCTCGAGTGGGGAGCGACCTTCAACCAGCCTTACGAGTCGCTGCTTTCGGGCGAGCAGCTCGTCCGCCAGGCCTATTTAGGCCGGCGCTGGCTTCGGACCAACCTTCCCGGCTGCGACGCGCTGGTCTATTTCAACCCCGACGTCCCCGGCCGCGCCCTCCAGATGCAGCAGATCCTGAGCAAGTCGGGCATTCCCTATATGGTTATCAGCCGCTATCACGAGGGCGTCTATCGCTGGGAGAGTCCCGACGGCTCGTCGGTCGTCGCCTATTCGCCCGGTCACTACGGGAATTCCTCCGCCCTGCTCAACGCGGCGCCCGCGGCCGCCGCGGAGGCCATCGACCGTCATGTCGCCAAGTGGAGCCCCTATTATGCCGCGCGGGGACTGAAGCCCGAATTCCCCCTCCTGAATTCCGTCGATTTCTCCAGGCCGACCGACTTCGGACCGTTGATCGCCCTCTGGAACGGACGAACCGGGCGCGGCGCGCCCGGCCCGCAGATGATTTATTCGTCGGCTCGAGGATTCTTCGAGGCCCTGACCAAGGGCACCCCCCGTCTGGACCGGGTCGCGGGCGAGCGTCCGAACTTGTGGTTGTATATCCACGGCCCGACCCACCATTGGGCGATCACGGCCCAGCGGGAGGCGGGGTATCTGCTGCCCGCGGCCGAGGCCTTCAGCGCCGTGAACGCGCTCCTGGACGCGACCTTCGCCGGCTATCCGGCCCGGGCCCTGTCCGAAGCCTGGCTGGCCTCCATCTACCCGGACCACGGCTGGGGAGGGAAGGAGGGCCAGGTCACGGACCGGCTCTTCCGGAAAAAGTATGAGTTTGCCCGCGACGAGGGGGCCCGAATGCTTTCGAACGCCTTAACCGGAATCGCGGGCCGGGTCCGGACCGATCCCGGCCGTGGCGTTCCCATGGTCGTCTTCAACTCGCTGTCCTGGCCGAGGACGAGCCCGGTCAGGGCCGGCGTCCGCGCCTTCTCCGGGCCGCTGCGGTTGAGGGATGCGGGGGGGGCCGAAATTCCGGTTCAGGTCCTTCCGGCCCTTCCGGATCAGGAACCGGGTTCCATCCGGATCGAATTCGTCGCTCGCGACGTCCCTTCGATAGGGTACAAGACCTATTACATCTCGGAGGGCGGAAAGACGCCGGCTGCGGGAGGCGGGCGGCGGACGGGGGAGGCGACTTTCGAGAACCGTTTCTATCGTGTCGAATTCGCCCCGGGCGGCCTCAAGAGCGTCTATGACAAGGACCTCGGACGGGAGCTTCTGGACACGCGAACGTTCCTGGGCTTCGAGGTCTTCAGCATGCGGTCCGTCGGGAACGGCGCGGGCGAATTCGGACGCGTCCAGCAGCCGACCATGGAAGGCTTCGTCAGGCTCGGCGGCCTCGCGCCGGGCTGGGCCCTGGCCGGGGAGGAATCGGGCCCGGTCCGGACCGTCTTCCGCTTCAAGCGGGCTCTTCCCAACGTCGCCGTCGAGGAAAAGATCGTCTTCTACGAAGGGCTGAAACGGATCGATTGCGAGGTCGCCCTTCTCGGCTGGGACGGGCTGCCCTACCGGGAGTTCCGGCTGGCGCTTCCGGCGGCGAGCGAAGGGAGCGTCGCCTACGAGGTCCCGATGGGAGTCGTCGAGGTCGGGCGGAGCGAGGCCGAGGGGACGGGCGGTCCGGCCTACGGGAATCTCGTCTATGACGAAGATATGTCCCGAATCCGGCCGCGCGAGGTCCAGAATTTTCTGAGCGTCAGCGGCCCGGAGGCAGGGCTGACCCTGACGACGTCGGTCGCCGTCAACGATTTTAGGGATCCGACGGAGAAGAGTCCCGCGCCGCTCCTCCAGGCCGTCCTCCTCGCCTCCCGCCGCAGCTGTCACGGAGAGGGCAATTGGTACCTCCAGGAGGGGGACCACTTTTTCCGGTTCTCGCTGACCTCGCACGGTCCCGGCTGGAGGAACGGCTATCGGCGCGGCATCGAGGCCAACATCCCCCTGTTCGCCGTCGTCGGCCCCGAACCGGGGCGGGAGGCATCGCTCCCCGCGGTCCTGAGCTTCTTTGGGCTATCGGCGCCCAACGCCCTCATCAGCGCCGTCAAGAAGGCCGAGGACGACGACGCGGTCGTCATCCGTCTTTACGATATCGAGGGAAGACCGGCCGAGGTCGGGATCGAATCCTTCCTCCCGATCGTCCGCGCCGTCCGGGCCGACATGATCGAGGACGAGGCCGCCCCCATCGCGCCCGCGAAAGGGAAGATCCGCCTGCCGCTGGGGGCCTGCGCGATCGAGACGGTCAAGCTCCGCTTCGAGTCCAACGGACCTGGGCCGGCCTAGTCCGCCCGCTCCTTTTTCCGTTTCCCGGCCAGTCGATCGGCGATGACGTAGAAAGACGGAACGACGACAAGGCTCAGGGCGGTGCTCAGGACCAGGCCTCCGATGACCGCGATCGCCATCGGCGTCCTGATCTCGGATCCCGAGCCCAGTCCGAGGGCGGGCGGGATGGCCGCCATCAGGGTCGCCGTGGCCGTCATCAGAATCGGCCGGAGCCGGATCGGCCCCGCTTTTTCCATGGACTCCCGCGCGCCGAAGCCCTGGGCCTTGAAGGCGTTCGCGTAATCGACCAGGATGATCGAGTTTTTCTTGACGATCCCCATCAGGAGGAGAAGCCCGATCATGCTGAAGATGTTCAGGCTTTTTCCGGCGACAAGGAGGGCGAAGGCGGCCCCGGCGATGGACAGGGGCAGGATCGTGATAATCGTGACCGGGTCCTTGAAGGAATTGAACTGCGAGGCCAGAATCATGTAGGCGATGGCGACGCCCATGAACAAGGCGAAGAGAAGGCTGCTCATCGATTCGCGGAAGGCGACGCTGGCTCCGCCCAGGACAACGCGGTTCCCGACAGGAATGTTCCGGCCCAGGCTCTCGACGTATTTGATGGCCTCGCTCTGGGAGTGGCCCGGAGCGGGGTTGGCGTAGATCGAGATAGCCCGTTCCCGGTCGCGCCGGGTGATGGCCTGGAGGGCGGGCTGCTCCACCGAAGTGACAAGCGAGGAGAGGGGGATTAGCTGACCTGAACGCGTCCGGACCCGGAGACGGGCGATGTCTTCGGGCCGGGACCTTTGAGAAGCCATCAACTTGAGCCGGACGTCGATCCGGCGGCCCCCGGTGCTGTACTTGCCGACGCGGATCCCGCCGACCAGCGCGTTGAGGGTTGTCGCCACCTCGTCGATCGAGACGCCGACATCGGCCGCCATAGCCCGGTCGGGAAGGACCCGGAGCTCGGGCATCCCGAGTTGGTAATCCGTATCCATGTCGACGACCAGGCCGCTGGCCTGAAGCTGGGACATGATCTGCTGGCTCAAGCCGATCAACTGATCCCAGTTGGAGCCGCGGACCGAGAATTCTATCGGGAAACCGCGCTGAGCCGTAAAACCCTGCTGGGAAAGGTCTTGGATGACCGCCCTCAGCCCGGGAATGGCGTTCAACTCCCGGCGGAGCTGGCCGGAGATCTCCGCCTGGCTGAGCTTGCGCTCCTTGGGAGGCACGAGAGTGGCGAAGAGGTTGCCCGAATTCACCCCGCCGCCGAATCCGCCGATGAACGCGTAAATCTGGGTCGTCTCGGGCCGGGTCGCGATGATCGCTTCGGCCTTCCGGATCAGACCGTCCGTTTCGCTCAAGTCCGATCCGACGGCTGTCTGAAGGCGGATGGCCATCCGGCTCAGATCCTGGGAGGGGACGAACTCGGCCCGCATGATCCGGAAGACGACGAGGGCAGCGCCGAAGAGGACCAGGGCCCCGGCCAGGATCATCACCGGGCGCTTGAGGCTCCGGCGCAGGATGATCGCATAATTTTTCTCGAGCCAGCGGAAGCTCTTATCGACGAACAAACCGATCCGGCTGCGGCCTTCGCGGGAGGTTTTCAGGAATTGGGCGCAGCGGGCCGGGGCCAGGGTTACGGCTTCGACATAGGAGAGGAGGACGGCCAGGCAGAGGGTGATCCCGAACTGGAGGAAGAACCGTCCGATGATCCCCTTGATAAAGATGACGGGAAGGAAGATGGCCACGACGGCCAGGGTCGCGGCCAGGGCCGCGAAGGCGATTTCATGAGTCCCTTCGAGCGCGGCGGCGACCAGCCCCTTGCCGCCCTCGCGGTGGCGGAAGATATTCTCCATGACCATGATGGCGTCGTCGACGACGATGCCGACGGCCAGGGCCAGGCCGAGCAGGGTGAAGGTGTTGAAGGTGAACCCCAGGAAGTAGATGATGGCAATCGTTCCCATCAAGGACATCGGAATGGCCAGGATGACGTTGAGGGTGCTCGAGAGGGATCCCAGGAACATCCAGCAGACGAGGGCGGTCAGGACGACGGACAGGATGAGCTCGAGCTGGATCTCCTTGACTGAATCTTCGATGAACTTGGTCGAGTCGTTGACGACGCTGATCGTCATCGCCTCGGGCAGGGTTTTTTGGTAATCGGCGATGGCCTGTTTGGCGGCCTTGGCGACGGAGACGGCGTTGGCCCCCCGCTGTTTTTTGATGCCGATGCCCTGGGCTGGGACGCCGTTGAGGCGGGCCATCCTTCGGATATCCTCGAAGCCGTCCTCGACCAGAGCCACGTCGCTGAGATAGATGGGCGCGCCGCTGACCTCGCGGATGATGATGTGGCGGAGGGTGTCCAGGTCGACGGCCTCGCCCAGGACGCGGACATTGACCTCGCGGCCCGGAGTTTCGAGGCGGCCGGCCGGAAGCTCGATGTGCTCCCGCTGGAGGGCCAGGATGACGTCGCTCACGGTCAGTCCCTTCTCGTCGAGCTGGGCGGCGTCCAGCCAGACGCGGACGTTGCGGTTCTGAACGCCCATCATCATGATCTCGCCGACGCCCGGAATGGTCTGGAGCTTTTCGCGGAGCCCGTATTGGATGTAATCGCTGATGACGCGGGCCGGGAAGGGTCCGCCCAGGGAGACCATCATGATCGGCTGGTCCTCGGGGTTGGACTTGGAGATAACGGGCGGGTCGATGTCGCGAGGGAGGCGGCGGGCCGCTTGGGAGACCTTGGTCTGGACGTCCTGGAGGGCCAGGTCGACGTTCCGGGACAGGTCGAGCTCGATCGTGATATAAGCCGACCCCATCCGGGAGCTGGAGGTGATCGTCCGCAGTCCCTCGGTCTGGGCCAGGGCCTCCTCGAGCGGTTCGACGATGTCGTTCTCGATGACCTCGGGGGCTGCGCCCTCCCAGACGACCGAGACCGAGATATTGGGGAAATCGACGTCCGGGAACTGGCTGATTCCGATCCGGGTCCCGGCGACGAGGCCGAAGACGACCGTGGCCGTCATCAGCATCCAGGCCAGGACGGGTTTCTTGACGCAGGTTTCGGTGAGGTTCATGGGCGATGGCCTTTCGATCTCCGGCCTATTACTTGGCGGGCGGGGCCGCGGCTTGCTTCGATCCACCGCTCGTCCGAACGGGCGCGCCGTCTCGGAGGGCCTCGCCCCCGCGCACGACGAGGACTTCGCCGGGCGCGAGGCCGCTCAGGACCTCGACCTGCCCATCGGCGGTTCTCATGCCAAGGGTCAGGATCCGCTCGACGGCCGCGTCGTTCTCTACGACGTAAGCTAGGAAGCCGCGCTCGGTGGGCCGGATGGCCGTCTGGGGAATCACTGCGGCGGTTTTCTCGCTTGAGACGGGGACCGTGATCTCGGCGAACGAGCCGGGCCGGAGGGCGGCGTCGCCGCCGCCGGCGACCTCGGCCGTTACGTCGACGAGTCGGGTCACATCATCGGCGGAGGCGGCGATATGGACGATACGCGATGAGTATTCCTGGGTGTTGTCCCGGACCCTGAATTGGGCTTTCATCCCGATCCGGAAGCGGGCGGCGTCCCGCTCGGGGACTTTGAATCGAAGCAGCATGGGGTCTCGGCGGACAAGGGTTGCCAGGACCGTTCCGGTCTGGACATACTGGCCCGTCTGGACCGTGCGCGTCTGAAGGATGCCCGAGAAGGGGGCTCGGACGTAGGCGTCGCGCAGGTTGAGATTGGCCTGATTGAGGGCGGACTTGGTCTGGGCGACGTCCGAGGCCGCGACGAGGACCTTGGTCCGCCAAGTCTCGACCTCTTCGCCCGGGATCAAGCCGGGATTCTGGGCGATGACGGTCTCGCGCCGCTTGAGCCCGGCTTCGGCGTCGGCCTTGGAGGCCAAGGCCTTGTCGTAGGCGGCCTGGGCCGCCTCAACGGCCAGGCTATAACGCTCGGGCTCGATCTCGACCAGCACGTCGTCGACCTTGGCGAACTGGCCTTCGGTGAACTGAACACGATCGACGACGCCCGGGACGCGGGCCGTGACCTGGACTTTCTCGAAGGCGTCGACGGAGCCGACGGCGTTTACGGAATAGACGAGCGAGCGGAGCTCCACGGTCTGGACCTCGACCGGGAAGCTGAGCCTGGAGCGGTCGAAGGCCCTTCCTCCTCCGGCTCCCTCCGCGGACCTCTTGCAGTCTGCGGCGGCGAGGCCGGCGGCCAGAGTCAGGACAATGGGGATCCAACGCTGATATCGCTTCACGATTGCGGCTCCTTGCCGAACGGATCGAGTCCGAGTGCGGCTTCCAGATTGAGGTAGGCGATGGCGAGGCCGTAGCGTTCCTGGACCAGGGCGACCTCGGCCTCAAACAGGCGGACGTTGGCGTCCGCGACTTGAAGGGCCGTGCTCAGTCCCTGGCGGTAGAGCTCGGCCGTTTCGGCGGCGTTCTTTTTGGCGACTTCGTGGGCGATCGTGGCCTGCTTGAGGGACGCCCGTTGGTTTGCGAGCGAGACGAAAGCGTCCCGGACGTCGAGCTCGACCTTGCGCAGGGTTGACTGGACCTCGAGGTCGGCGATGGCCGCGTTGGCCTTCGTCTGCGCGTATTCGGAGTTGCGGGCCAGGCCGTCGAAAATGCTCCAGGTCAGGGTCAGGCCGGCGTTCCAGTTCGTGGTTTTCCCGGTCAGGCCGGCCTCGTTCGTGTAGCGGTACTGTCCGCCGAACGAAAGAGACGGAAGCCACTTGAAGAGCGGTTGGAGGGTCAGGGCCTGCTGGGCCTTGGCCCGCCAGCGCAGCGAGGTCAGGTCAAGCCTGCGGCCCTGAGCCTGAACGATCAGGTCCGCGACATCGCCCCGCTCGGCCTCGGCGTCGCGGAGAAGGAACTCCGGGACCTCGAGGCGCCTCCCGGATAGGCTCGTTTCGTCGAGCAGATAGCCGAGCTGGAGATAGGTCGTCTCGACTTGGCCCTGGACCTGGGTGATTCCCATCTCGGCGGTGGCGTATTCGAGCTCGGCCCGGGTTACGTCGTTGATCGAGACGAGGCCGGCCGCGTAGCGCGCCCGGGCGGCCTCCAGGGCTTGCTTGGCGTACTCGAAGCGGTGGCGGGCCGCTTCGAGGACCTGATCGACGCCCAGGGTGGTCAGGTAGGCGTTGCCGACCTCGAAGGCGAGCTGACGCTTGGCTTCGGCCGCGGCGTACTTCTCGGCCGTCCGGCTGGAGCGGGCCTGAAGGAGGGTGGGCAGGCTGCGGGCGTCGAAGATGGTCAGGTTGAGGGCGGCGACGCCGCTGACGGCGTTGAGCTTTTGGACGACGATGGTGGTGCCGCCGACAGTCCTCGACACTTCGAACGGGCGCCGGGTCAAGGTTCCGGTGCCGGATAAGGTCGGGAGGAAATAGGCACGCGCCTGGCCCACCAGGGATTCGGCGGCGCGGACTCTTTGATCTGCCTGAAGGGCGCGCTCATTGCGGCTGAGGGCCATCCCGACGGCCGATTCGAGGGTCAGCACCTCTCCCTCCGCGCGGCCCGGGACGAGCTGTCGACCCTCGTCCCCGGCCGCGCTGAGGACGACCGCCAGGAGCAGGATGAGGAAAGGAAACGGATCGGCTTTCCGGCGCTTCCCGGCTGTTGGCTGGAGCCTCTGAACGTTCATGGAAGGGGATGAATCCTCCTTTGGCTCGATCTTCAAGCAGACAAAAATAAGCTCATATCGTAGTCTAGATGCGGATGGATGTCAAAACTTCCGGTCGGATGCTCAGCGGCGGCCGAGGATGATGCGGGCCGCCCGGGCGGGATCGAGAACGCTCCTGCAAAAGGCGTTCATCTCGTCAAGCCCGACTGCGTCTACGAGCTCGGGGAAGCGGTTGTAGGCGTCGAGGCCGAGCCCCGTTCCCTGGCAGAAGGCGAGGAGCCGGACGCGGGCGTGCTTGCGTTCGACGTCCCGGAGAAATTCGCCCCGGGCGAAGGCCTTCGTCGTCTTCAGCTCGTCCTCGCCGAAACCGGACGCGGCAAAATC
>Ga0316628_100004730_pt1 | contig 10751 bp, 10 predicted proteins | sample OWC_Aug_M2_C1_D5_FD_207648 | JGI IMG/M metagenome (GOLD analysis project Ga0316628, IMG submission 207648) | Wetland soil microbial communities from Old Woman Creek delta, Ohio, United States - OWC_Aug_M2_C1_D5_C | ecosystem: Environmental > Terrestrial > Soil > Wetlands | place: USA: Ohio... | reverse complement strand
GACATCTTCCCCTTCCGTTTCAAGGCGATGGGCTTGGGGAAGCTTATCGGGAAGAGGACCTGGGGCGGCGTCGTCGGGATCCGCGGCAGCCTCCCCCTCCTGGACGGCGGCTTCCTCAACAAGCCCGAGTTCGCGCCTTACAGCCGGGACGGCAAGGACTGGGTCATCGAGGGGCGCGGCGTCGAGCCCGACATCTGGGTTGACAACGATCCGGCCCGGGAGTTCGCCGGCATCGACGACCAGCTCAACAAGGCGATCGAGGTCATCCTGGCCGAGCTTGAGTCCAAAGGCCAGGATATCCCGCCCCTGCCGCCCTTCCCGAAAAAGGACAAATGACGGCCGGAGGGACGATGCCGGATAAAATCAAAGTCAGTTGCCTCGAGTGCGGCGCGACCAACAACTATCCGACCACCGCCCAGGGGAAGCAGGTCGTCTGCGGCCGCTGCAAGTCGCCGCTCCCCGTCCCCGGGACGGTCCTCGAGCCGAAGCCAGACCGGGTCTACAACCTGATCAACACCGCCGCCCTGCCCGTCCTGATCGACTTCAGCTCCGAGACCTGCGGCCCCTGCCGGATGATGGCGCCCGTCATGGAGCGGCTGGCCATGCGGCGGGCGGGAGAGCTCATGGTCGTCAAGATCGACATCGGCCGCCATCCCGAGCTCGCCGCCGGATTCGGCGTCCAGGCCGTGCCGACCTTCATCGTCGTCCGCCGCCAGACCGAGCGGGGCCGGACGAGCGGGGCCATGTCCGAGGAGGATTTCGCGCTCTGGGTGGCCAGTCTCGCCTGAATCACATCCCATGACGCCGCGGGACTTTTTCATCAAGCTCATCTGGGGCAACAAGGCCTATTCCGTGCTGCTGGCCCCCTTCGACCGCTATACGGTCGACGTCAAGCCGTCGGCCTCCTTCCCGGCCGACGCGATCGCCCTCAACAAGCTCTGCCGCCTGGCCGACGGCCGGAACGCCACCTGGGCCAGAGGGTTCGCGGACCTGTCGTTCCCCTCCACTCCGGACATCTTCCATCGCAAGATCTGGGAATTCAACCAGGTCCTCTACGGCCTCCGGGCGCTTCGACGCCTGGCGCCGGACGCGGTCGCCCTGGGCATCGGCTGCGGGCACGAAGAGCTCATGTATTTCCTCGCCACCCGGCTCCGGATGGTCTATGCGACCGACCTCTATCGCGGAGGCTATCTGGGCGACGAGGGCGTCACGGATGTCCTTGACCATCCGGACAAATACGCGCCCTTCCGGTATCCGGAGGACCGCCTCAGGGTCATGCGCATGGACGCCCGGGACCTGGCCTTCGGGGACGGGACGTTCGATATCGTCTTCTGCCTCTCCGCTCTGGAGCATTTCGGCCGGGCCGCCGACAAACGGCGCGCCCTGCGGGAGATGAACCGCGTCTTGAAACCGGGCGGGGTGGCGGCTTTGACAACCGAGCTCATCCTGAACCGCCTGGGCTGGCGTCGGGATTTCTTCAGGATCGGGGGCCTGACCGACCTCATCGCGGAGGCCGGCTTCGTCTTGAGCGGGCCCCTCGACCTGGCCGTCGAGAAGGAATTCGCCTTCCCGCCGGTCGCCTTTCCCCACGAGGTCTTCCGGACGCCGCATGTCGTCGTCCGGCTCTTCCATACGATCTTCACCTCGCTATCCCTATTTCTCCTCAAGCCGGGCGATCCGGCCGGGGCCGGCCGCGCTTTGACCGGAGCGGAAAACGACGTCCCTCCGGCGCCTTGGATTTATCGGGCGGCCTTGGAGGTCGTTCGCGCGCCCGACCGCGTCGCGAAGGGCTCGAGAGGCACGGTGACGATCAAGATCCGGAACGAGGGGGACGCAGTTTGGTACCGCAATTCGTCGCGGAGCCACCGGGTCCGGGTCGGCGTTTGGGTGATGGACGCGGGCGGCCGGAACCTGACCGGAGAGCCGCTCCGCTTCGCGTTGCCCCGCGACCTGAGACCGGGGGATGAGGCCCGGATGGACCTCGACCTGCCGCCCCTTCCCGAAAAAGGGGACCTCCGGCTGCGGATCGACCTGGTCAAGGAATATTACTTCTGGTTCGGGGACAAGGGGTCTCGGTCCGTAACGATCCCCGTCGTCTCGGAATAGGGACGTCCCCGAGGGCAGCCGGCGCGGGGCGCGGTTCAGAACGCGTAATACCCCAAGCGGTGGGAAACTGCGACGTCGGTCCTTTTGACGGCGACCCGAACGTTCCGGAAGGTCTTATCCTTGGCGGGATTGAGGGGCGTGTAGTAAACGAGGTAGTAGTCCTCGGACGACGCGGCCGCCTTCTTGAAGCTCGCCGCCGGGTTGGTGGCCGTTTCGCACACCCCGCCCGTCGCCTGGGCGATCTGCGAGAAAACCGAGAAGACGTCCTCGGACTGCTCTTTCATATTGGCGCCGAATACGTACTGGGCCTGCTTGTTCATGAAGATGAGGTTGAAGTCGAGGTCGGCGTCGGCGAAGGCCTGGCTGATCCGCTCCTGATTGAAGCTCGTCTCCCGCTTGTAGAACTGGAACAGCTCCATGAGCATGGCCAGGACGTCGTGCTGCTCCTGGTACATGCTCATCATGGTGTTCATGACGTTCGGGCTGATCTCAGGCCGGAACTCGCGCTGGTAAAGGAGGAAGACGTTCTTCCGACCGCCCTGGGCCCGGAGGGCCGAGGCGAAGCCCAGGAGCTTGCGCTCGTCGATGAGCCGGATGTCCTCCATCTTCTTCAGCGAATCCCGGTAGCGCTCGAGAAGGACCTCGAGCCCGCTCTGGAGCGTCGTCGTCGAGTCCGTTTCCATTTCGGAATCGAAGGCCGAGCTGCCGCCCTCGATCGATTTGACCAGGCGTTTGAGATCGCGCAGGAGGCTCCGGTAGTCGGAGCCGCCGAGCTGGATGTCCTTGCGGAGGATCTGGACCATCTCCTTGCAGAGGGCGTCCTTGGGCTTGGATTGGAGGGCCTGCGGGGTCAGCCCGTAGGTCTTGACGGGGGTCATCAGCGTCATGGTGTCGCCGGGCCGAAGGAGGGTCTGAAACACGGTTTCCACGATCTCGGCGAACTTGGAGTCGTAATCCACGGCCTGGAACAGAAGATAGTAATGTCGGGCGATCGAGGGGTTGTCGGGCGGCTGGCCGCCGCGGTTGAGCACGGACTGCCCCCGCACCACGTAGAAGCCGTCGATCTTCTGGGGCGCGCCGTTCTCGGTCAGGACGAAATCGTCGATGGCCAGGGAGTCGATGAATCGCCCGTCGGGGCCGCTGACGCGGACCGGAATCTGGATCGTTGCAGGCGTAGGGGGAGGCGTGTCCTGGCCGGGGCGGGGAAAGCCGGGGAGGATCGCGGCCAATAGCCCGACGGTCAAGATGACGCAGAGCGCCGGATTATTCTTTGCCATGGTCAAGTCTCCTTTAGCAGACCCTCTCGCTCGGTGGAATTCCGTTCGGCCGCATAAGCAGCATGTTTCATGCCAGCGATATCAGATATTGGTCGATCTCGCCAAGTGCGCGATGTAAAAATGCTTTACGAACGCCCGGGCCCCGGGCGGATCAGGCTCCTTTCATTTATACGACGAAAAGAAGGGTTGTGTTGCGTCGCGCCGTTATCGAGGATTTTGGAATGCCGAAGGGGGGACTCGAACCCCCACTCCCGATTACCAGGAACTAGCCCCTCAAGCTAGCGTGTCTGCCAATTCCACCACTTCGGCATCGAGGCTGCCTATTTTTTTTCCGGGGCCGCGGCAGGGGGTTTCTGCTCGGCCTGGGAGGGCTGCTGCGTTTCGGTAACGGCCGCCTTGGTCGCGGTCTCTCCGCTAACGACGGACTTGCCGCCCTTCCCGGACAGGATCCAGAGCCCGAGCGACGTGAACATGAAGATGATGGCGCAGACGGTCGTGATCTTGCCCAGGATCGTCCCGGCTCCGCGCGGCCCGAATACGGTCTGGCTTCCCACGCCGCCGAAGGCGCCGGCGAGATCCGCGGCCTTCCCCGATTGGAGGAGGACGGCCATGATCAGGACGAAACACACGATGACATGGATCAGAGTGACGATTACGCTCACTGTCTTTCCTTCCGGCCCTTAATCGCTTCTTTCACAATCTCGACGAACGACCCGGATTCGAGGGAGGCTCCCCCCACTAGGGCGCCGTCGATGTCCTTTTCCTTTAGCAAGGATAAGGTATTGGCGGGTTTAACCGAACCGCCGTAAAGAATTATAGCACAGGAGGACGTCCCTCCGCCATATTTTTCTTCGAGCCGGCCTCGGATGAAGCGGTGGACCTCCTCGGCCTGCCCGGGGGAGGCCGTCCGCCCCGTCCCGATGGCCCAAACCGGCTCATAGGCGATGACGAGCCGGCTCATGTCCTCGGCCGCCAGGCCGTCCAGGCCGGCCTCGAGCTGCTTCGATATCCTATTCATGGTCCGGCCCGCCTCCCGTTCTTCGAGGCTCTCGCCCACGCAGACGATCGGGACGAGGCCCCCCCTCAGGGCGGCCTTGGTTTTTCTGTTGACGGAGGCGTCCGTTTCCCCGAAGTGCTGGCGACGCTCCGAATGGCCGATCACGGCATGGCTGCAGCCGGCGTCCTTGAGGAGGGGCGCCGAAACCTCCCCGGTATAAGCGCCTTTGTCTTCCCAGAACAGATCCTGGCCGCCCAGCCCGACCGCGCTTCCCTCGAGAGCCTTGCGGACTTCGGCCAGGGCTGTGAACGGCGGGATCAGCACGATATCCGCCTCGGCCAGTTCCCGGGAGGCCGCCGCGACGGCCGCCGCGAGAGTCCGGGCCTCGACCAGGGTTTGATGCATCTTCCAATTACCGGCCAGGAGAGGGCGGGCGCGGTCGTGCTTCATCAATCCTCCTTGTCCTCGGGACCTATCACGTTTCCAGGGCCTCGATCCCCGGCAGGGTTTCATAGGCGAGGAATTCAAGGCAGGCCCCCCCGCCCGTCGAGATATGGGAGATCCGGTCGGCGACGCCGGCTTTATGGACGGCCGCTACCGAATCTCCGCCGCCGACGATCGAGACTGCCTTGGAGGCCGCCACGGCTTCCGCGATCTTCATGGTCCCGGCCGCAAAGGCGTCGATCTCGAAGACGCCCAGCGGCCCGTTCCAGACGATGGTCTTGGCCCGGCCGATGGCCTCGGCATAAAGCGCGATCGTCTTGGGTCCGATATCGACTCCCATCTGGCCGGCCGGGAAGGGGAAGCCATCGACGATCCGGGTCGCGGCCCCGGCTTCGACGGATGCGGCCGTGACGTGATCGACCGGCAGACGGAGGGCGATGCCGCCGGCCTTGGCTTTAGCCAGGATGGCCAACGCGACTTCCTTCTTGTCGTCCTCGACGAGCGACTTTCCGACGTCGAAGCCCTGGGCCTTGAAGAAGGTGTAGGCCATGGCGCCGCCGATCAGGATCTCGTCGGCCTTGCCGATGAGGTTTTGCAGGACGGGGATCTTATCCTCGACCTTGGCCCCGCCCAAGATGGCGACGTAGGGCTTGGCCGGGTTGCGGACGGCCCTGCTCAGGTAATCGACCTCTTTCTTCAGGAGAAAGCCGGCCGCCTTGACCTTGACCAGGCGGGCCAGGGCGTCGACTGAGGCGTGGGCGCGGTGGCAGGAGCCGAAGGCGTCATTAACGTAGATGTCGATGCCGCGGGCCAATTCGGAGGCGAAATCGGCATCGTTGGCTTCCTCGCCCGGGTAGAAGCGGACGTTCTCCAGCGCGAGCGCCTCGCCGTTCCGGAGCTCCCCCTTGAGGCGTTCGACCTCGGGCCCGATGACGTCGGGCGCCTGGACGACCTTGTTGGGGATGATGTCGGCCAGGCGGCGCGTCGCAGGGGCCAGGCTGTACTTGAGGTTGATCTTGCCCTTGGGCCGTCCCATGTGGGAGGCCAGCACGAGCCGGCCGCCCTGGTCCAGGATCCAGTTGATCGTCGCCAGCGAGGCGCGGATGCGCGTATCGTCGCGGACGGCGCCCGTCTCGTCCTGGGGGACGTTGAAGTCGACCCGGAGGAAGACGCTCCGGCCCTTGAGTTCCAGGTCTTCGACGGATCGCATAGCCGTCACCGGGCGACGAACTTGAGCATGTCGTAAAGGCGGACCGAATAACCCCACTCGTTATCGTACCAGGCCATGACCTTGACCAGGCTGCCGTCGATGACCTTGGTCGACGGTCCGTCGACGACGGCCGAGTGCGGGTCGGACATGAAGTCGACCGAGACGAGCTCCTCGTCGCTGATGGCCAGGATGCCTTTGAGGGCGCCCGCCTCCGCTTTGTGGAAAGCGTCGTTGACGGCCTGCGCGGTCGTCTTGGTCTTGAGGACGGCGACCAGGTCGACGAGCGAGACGTTCGGGGTCGGGACGCGGATGGCGACCCCGTCGATCAGGCCTTTGAGGTCGGGCAGGACGAGGCCAACGGCTTTGGCGGCGCCTGTCGTGGTCGGGATCTGGGAGACGGCGGCGGCGCGGGCCCGGCGCAGGTCCTTGTGAGGGGCGTCGAGGATCTTCTGGTCGTTGGTGTAGGAGTGGATGGTCGTCATGAAGCCCTTCTCGAAGCCGAAGGTCTCGTGGAGGACCTTGACGACGGGAGCCAGGCAGTTCGTCGTGCAGGAGGCGTTGGAGATGATGTGGTGCTTGGCGGGATCGTACATCGCCTCGTTGACGCCCATGACCAGGGTGATGTCGGGGTCGGTGGCGGGGGCGGAGACAAGGACCTTCTTGGCGCCGCCGATGTCGATGTGCTTGGCGAGGTCGGGGCGTTTGGTGTACTTGCCGGTGGACTCGATGACGTAGTCGACCTTGAGGTCCTTCCAGGCGAGCTCGGCGATGTCCTTTTTGGACAGGACCTTGATTGTCCGGCCGTCGACGACGATCGCGTCGGCGGTGTGCGAAACCTCCCCCCGGAAGCGGCCCAGGATCGAGTCGTACTTGAGGAGATGGGCCAGCGTCCTGGCGTCCGTGATGTCGTTGACGGCCACGAACTCGAGATCCTTGTCCTTGGCGGCCGCCCGCAGGAAATTCCGCCCGATCCGCCCAAACCCGTTTATGCCGACGCGGATGCTCATGAAAACCTCCTTTGATGTCTCGGGAAAGTAAGTCAATCTATTAGCATAACCATGCGACGAATTCAAGCCCTTGACAGTCCCCGAGATCCGGCCTACGCTCCCTCATGGAGGGTGGAAGAGATCGCCGCGGTGATGGATACAGGGTTTTCAAGGTCTATAAAATGATTTGGCGTTGAATTCAAGCCCTCGAATTCGCGCGTCGAATTTGCTAAAATGGGCGGCGCGGCGGGAGGAGAGCTAAGATGAAAATCCTGACATCGGCCCAAATGAGGGAGATCGATCGCAGGTCGATCGAGGAGATCGGAATCCCGGGGCCGGTCCTGATGGAAAACGCCGGGCTTCAGGTCGTCCGCGCCATCAAGAAGAAATTCCCCGACCTCAGGAAAGAGACCTTCGCCGTCGTGGCCGGGAAGGGGAACAACGGGGGAGACGGCCTCGTCGTCGCGCGCCACCTCCTGAATCTGGGCGCTTCGCCCCTCGTCCTGCTCGTCGCCGCCAAGGACGAGGTCAAGGGCGACGCGGCCGTAAACCTGAGGATCGCCGAGAAGATCGGCCTGGAGGTCATCGAGACGCCGACGACCGAGCGCTGGCAGGCCAACCGGCGCGACCTGCTGAGAGCGACCGTCATCATCGACGCCCTGTTCGGAACCGGCCTCCTCAAGCCGCTCAACGGCCTCTTCGCCCGGGCAGTCGAGGACATCAATAAGTCGCGGGCCTTCAAGGTTGCCGTGGATCTCCCCTCGGGCCTGTCCTCGGATACCTTCCGGATCATCGGGCCCTCCGTCCGGGCCGACCTGACCGTAGCCTTGGCCGCCCCCAAGATCTCCCACATCTTCCCTCCGGCCGCCGACGCCATCGGCGAGCTCGTCGTCGCCGGCATCAGCATGCCCGACTTCCTATTCGAGGATCCCGGCCTGACGCTCAACCTCGTGGAACGGAAGGACGTCGCTTCCTTCTTCCAGAAACGGAAGCGCGACACGCACAAAGGGAGCTTTGGAAGCCTCCTGATCGCCGCCGGTTCCTGGGGCAAGACCGGCGCGGCCGCCCTGGCCGGAAAGGCCGCCCTCAAAATGGGCGCCGGTCTGGTCACGGTCGCGACGGCCGTGAGCGCCCTGCCCGTCATCGCCCGGACTATGGACGAGCTCATGACCGAGTCCTTGCCCGAGACGCCCGAGAGGACGATCGCCGCCGGGGCCGTTCCCAGAGTCTTAGCCCTGCTCAAGGGAAAGGACGGGTTACTCGTCGGCCCCGGGCTTTCGACCCATCCGGAAACGACCAAGTTTGTCGTCTCCCTGCTTCCCAAGCTCAAGGTTCCGGTTGTCATTGACGCCGACGGGCTGAATATCCTGGCCGGGCGTCCCGAGCTGCTCAAGACCCTGCCCCGTCCGGCCGTCCTAACGCCTCACCCCGGCGAATTCGCCCGGCTGACGGGGCTTTCGACCGAGGCGGTACTCGAGAGGCGGCTCGAGATCGCCCCGGACTTCGCTAAAACTCATGGCGTCTATCTCGTCCTCAAGGGGTTCCGGACCCTCGTCGCCGCGCCCGACGGTCGGGTCTTCGTCAACCCGACCGGGAATCCCGGGATGGCCACGGCCGGCTCGGGCGACGTCTTGAGCGGGATGATCGCCGCCCAGGTCGTCCAGGAGAAGGATACGCTGGGCGCGGTCCTCTCGGCCGTCTACGCTCACGGGCTGTGCGGCGACCTGGTCGAGGACCGGAACGGACAGAAATCCTTGACGGCGGGCGACCTCGTCAAGTTCCTCCCGCGCGTCCTGAAGTCCCTCGAATGAGACTTGGACGCGCGGCGCGGGCAAAGGTCTTCCGGACTCGGACCGCGGCCGCGACATTCCGCCTGGCCGAGCGCATGGCCCGCCGCTTCAAGGGCCGCGAGGTCGTCCTCCTCCGCGGCGGGCTGGGCGCGGGGAAGACCGTCTTCGCCCAGGGGTTGGCCGCCGGCTGCGGCGTCGCATACGCCGAGCGCGTCTGCAGCCCGACCTACACGCTAGTCAATGTCTATCGCGGGCGCTGGCCCTTCTTCCATATCGACCTCTACCGGCTGGACGAAGGCCGTCAGGTCGAGGACCTCGGCTGGGAGGACTTCCTGGGCGAGGGGGTCGTCGTCGTCGAGTGGGCCGAGAAGATCCCGTTTCCGCTCGAGGGCATCCGCGTCGAGATCCGGCCCGGCCGGGGCGACGAGCGCCGCATCCTCGTTTCCGGGGTATGAACGTTCTGGCCAGCGTCCCCTTATTTTCTTACTAAGCCGGGCGGAATATAATTGACTCTTTATTTCTTTTTCGCCCGGCTATTATTCGGGGAGCAGCAAGGATTATGAAATAAATATTCTGCTCCCCGTAGTATAATAGGAAAAATTCCCGCGATGAAAGGACGGAGGATGGCCATCGACCTGAAACAGTTCATTCTCGAGGTCAAGGATTTCCCCAAGCCGGGCGTCGGGTTCAAGGACATCACGCCGATCGTCCAGGACGCCAAGGCCTTTAAGTTCGTCGTCGATAAGATGGCGGCCTGGGCCCGCAAAAGAAGGCCGGAGATGATCGCCGGGATCGAATCGCGCGGCTTCCTGTTCGGGGCCGCATTGGCCCGCGAGCTCAAGCTGGGCATGACCATCATCCGCAAGAAGGGGAAGCTCCCGCGCGAGACGGTATCGGTTGAGGCGCCCAACGAGTACGCCGTCGAGCACTTCGAGATGCACCGCGACGCCGTCAAGCCCGGCCAACGGGTCCTGATCGTGGACGACCTGATCGCGACCGGCTCCTCCTCGACGAGCGCCATCAGGCTCATCCGCAAGCTCGAGGGCCGCGTCGTCGGGTTCGCGGCCGTCGTCGAGCTCAGCTTTCTCAACGGAGAGGCCAACATCAAGAACGCTTATCCGGACGTCGACGTCCTGGCTCTTGTCCGCTATTGAGGCGGGGCGGCGCGCCGGGGGGAGGACCTTCCATGATGAACAGGCTGGACCGCTTCTTCAAGCTTTCGGAACGGGGGACGAGCGTCCGGACCGAGCTCCTGGGCGGGACAACGACCTTCATGACCATGTCCTACATCATCTTCGTCCAACCAGCCATCCTGTCGCTGGCCGGGATGGACCGGGGCGCGGTCATGACGGCGACCTGCCTGGCCAGCGCCGTCGCGACCCTTCTGACGGGCCTTCTGGCGAACTACCCGATCGCCCAGGCGCCGGCCATGGGCCACAACATCTTCTTCGCCGTCGTCGTCTGCGGCACGATGGGCTACTCTTGGAAAGTCGCCCTGGGCGCCATCTTCATCTCGGGGATGATCCAGATCGTCCTATCCATGTTCGGGGTCTGGGAAACGATCGTCTCCGCGATCCCCGACGCCCTTAAGTATTCGATCGCGGTCGGGATCGGCCTCCTGATCGCCCTGGTCGGGCTTGAGTACGGCGGCGTTGTTGTGGACGCCCAGGGCGTGCTGGTCGGGCTCGGCGACCTGACGAGCCGGCCCGTCATCCTCGTCCTGGCCGGGCTCGCCCTGACGGCGGTCCTGATGGCCCTCCGCGTCCCGGGGGCCATCTTGCTCGGGGTCCTGGCGACCGCCCTCCTCGGCGTCCCACTCGGGATCGTCAAATATCAGGGCCTGGTCGCCCCGCCCCCCAGCCTCGCCCCGACCTTCCTCAAGCTGGATATCGCCGGCGCCTTCAACGCCGGGCTCCTGACGGTCGTCTTCGTCTTCTTTTT
>Ga0316628_100004729_pt1 | contig 10751 bp, 14 predicted proteins | sample OWC_Aug_M2_C1_D5_FD_207648 | JGI IMG/M metagenome (GOLD analysis project Ga0316628, IMG submission 207648) | Wetland soil microbial communities from Old Woman Creek delta, Ohio, United States - OWC_Aug_M2_C1_D5_C | ecosystem: Environmental > Terrestrial > Soil > Wetlands | place: USA: Ohio... | reverse complement strand
CTCCAGCGCTTGCTCAGCACACCCGGCGCGCCGGCGAGCGCCGCCACCTCGAGCCCCGAGTCGTCGGCGAAGGTCGCGCGACCGGTCCGCCCGTGGAAGTACCGCGCCTTCGCCAGCGCGTTCTCCTCGAAGGTCGGGAAGGCCTCGAGCGCGTCCTCCGCCCCGGTTTCGGGAATGCCTGCCCCGACCAGGTCGACGACCTCGATCCCGTACGCGGCGAACAGCGGATGCAGTTCCCGCAGCTTTCCGCCGCTCCGCGTGGCGAGAAGCGCCGGCGCGTCAGACGCCGAGGACACGTCGCTGCGCCGCGTCGAGCTCGCGAAGTCCCATGACCGCGAGCTCCAGCAGCGCGTCGAGCTCCCGACGGTCGAAGGTGCCGTGTTCGCCGGTCCCCTGCACCTCCACGAATCCGCCTTCGCTGCTCATGACCACGTTCATGTCCACCGCGGCGCGAACGTCCTCCTCGTAGTCCAGATCGAGCCGCGGCGACGTGCCGATCACGCCCACACTCACGGCGGCCACGCGCCGTTTCACGGGCGTCGCCGCGATCTTGCCCTGCGCGACGAGCCACTCGAACGCGTCCACGGCGGCGACGCACGCGCCGGTGATCGACGCGGTCCGCGTGCCTCCGTCCGCCACGAGCACGTCGCAATCGAGCTTGATCGTGAACTCGCCGAACCGGAAGTCGTCCAACATGGCCCGGATGCTACGCCCGATGAGTCGCTGAATCTCCTGGGTGCGTCCGCCGAGCTGAGAGCGCTCGCGCGACGTGCGCGTCTTGGTGGCGCGCGGGAGCATCGCATACTCGGCGGTGAGCCAGCCCTCGCCCTTGCCGCGCCGCCACGCCGGCACGCCCTCCTCGATCGACGCGGTGCACAGCACGCGGGTGGCACCGAACGAGACGAGGCACGAGCCCTCGGCATACGGCGCGACGGAACGCTCGAGCGTCACGGCGCGCAACTGGTCGTCGCGCCGAAGGGCGCGCGGCACGGCAGATTCAGTGGCCACGAAGTCGCTGGATGGTCGAAGTGGTGGAGTGCCCGGGCGTGAGCGGCACGACGGCGACGCGTCCGCCCCATTGCGTCACCTCGCGCGCGCCGACGATCGACGCTTCCGCGTAGTCGCCGCCCTTCACCAGCACATCGGGCTTGAGCGCCAGGATGAGCTCGAGCGGCGTGTCCTCGTCGAACACGACGACGGCGTCGACCGCCTCGAGCGCCGCAAGCAGGTAGCATCGTTCGACGGCGTCGCGCACCGGCCGGCCCGGGCCCTTGAGCCGGCGGACGGACTCGTCGCTGTTGACGCCGACGACGAGGACGTCACCCTGCCCGCGCGCGCCGGCGAGGACGTCGACGTGCCCCGGATGCAGCAGGTCGAACACGCCGTTCGTGAAGACGACGCGGGCGGTCGCGGGCTGCGCCCGCCGCCACGCGACAGCCCGATCCCGGTTCATGATTTTCGACGCCGGATCCCGCACCACGCTCAAAATTGTCCTTCGGCGTGCGGGTGGAAGTGGAGCTCCTTGACGTACATCGGAAGCTCGACGTTCTCGTAGTACTCGGCCTCGAGCGAGATCGCGTGGTCGCTGCGGCGAATCGAGACCTGACCGGCGGCCTCCGGCAGACCGAGGGAGTCCGCCGACGCCTTGAGGTGGACCAGGATCTGGTCGTTCGTCCGCTGGGCGGCGAACCGCGCCTCCTGGTGCATGTCATCGACGTACTCGTAGTAGCGCCAGTAGACACGGCCGATGTTGATGCCGAAGTACACGATCGCCGCGACGATGAGGAGGGTGAACAGACACCCGAGTGAGCTGGCCCCGCGTGTGCGCGTCACCAATTGCTCTGCACTCCTTCGATGATCTTGTCCATCATCTTCGAGATCGCCTGCTTGCGGCCGTCCGCTTCCGCGCGCTCGGCATAGTCGGCCTCCTCACGCAGCGCCTTGTTGGCGAACAGCACGTGCCCGTTCGACTGATCCACGATCTCGACGTCGATCGTGATCTGGAGGTGTCGGCGCGCCGTGACGGCCTGCTGCGGGTTCGCGCTGAAGCTCACCGGGACGTCTGCGTCATACGCCTGGATCACGCCGTGCACCAGCGCGTCGGCGCGATCGACAGGGGCGTCGCGCACGCCGAGCCGGCGCTGGAGCTCCTTGCGCATCGCGTCGTAGAGCTCTTTCGGGATGTCCGGAGACGACGTCTGGTTATCGAACGTCGCGATCGCCATGGTGTGAATATGCGGCGGAAGCCCGCCGCCCGCGAAGCTGTAGATGCAGCCCGCGGCGGTGAGCGCGAGAACGAAACTAGCGATCCAGACGCCAAATCGACGCATCGAACTCCGGAACCTCGTCCTTCCGAGTGACCGAGAGGGTGAGCGTCCGACGCGCGCTCTCGTTCCGATATCGCACGCGCGCGGTGTCGAGCCGCTGGACCCACTCCACTACCCTGCCGCCATTCACACGTTCGGCGCGAACGAGCGTATCGCCGTGAAACGACAGGCGCCACGCCACCGGCCGGCCGACATCCGCCCGCAACGTCCCGCCCTCTATTCGTATGACGGTGTCCGGCAGATTGGGCAACGCGACCCGGCCCAGGGCCGCCCAGAGCAAGGTAGGCGGGGGGACCAGGCGGCGCACCAGGTCGCCCCCGGGCGCCTGGACCGTGTCCCCCAACAATATCGCGGCGCCACCCCCGAATCCGCCCGCCAAAAAGAAATCCAAACGCGCGCTGTCAGGAGCGGCGATCCGAGCGGCCCCGTCGCCGCGACCGGTCATGTCGCGGTCCTCGAGCTCCCAGGTGAACACCACGCGATGGTGTCCGGGGGGAAGGCCCGTGCGAGGCAGCGCGCTGACCGGCGCCGGCACTCCGGTGAGCGGGGACAGCCGCGGCACGCAGGCCGCGAGCGCGAGCACCCCGAGGCCAGCGAGCGCGGGCCGGATCATCCGCGCTCGAACAACGAGCGCACGGACGCCGGCAGGGCCGTCGGACGCCCGTCGGCGTCGATCGACACGAGCGCGGTGCGCGCCGTGACGAGGCGCCGTCCCGTGGCCGCGTCCGTGATCAGATAGTCGAACGTGATGCTGCGTGACCGGATCTCCGCGAGGGTGGTGCGAACCCGGACCATGTCGTCGTACCGGGCAGCGGCGTGGAACCGGGCGGATAGCTCCGACACCGCGAGCCCGACGCCGGCGCGCTCCATCTCGGCGTAACTCATGCCACGGGCGCGAATGAAGTCCGTGCGTCCAACCTCGCACCACACGAGGTAGTTCGTGTGATACACCACTCCCATCTGGTCGGTCTCGGCGTAGCGCACGCGAAATTCCACATCGTGGAAGAGCGGCTCGGAGTCCGCCGACGGCGTTCTGGTGGTCACGCGGCGAAGAATCGTCGGGCACTGGTCGTTTGTAAAGCGATCGGACGGTCGGTAGAATTCGCGCGTGCTGAACGCGCCGTGCTACATCATCTCCGACGCGCATCTCGGGTTCGCGTCCCCGGACGTCGAACGATCCGTGATCGCGTTTCTGCGTCACGTCGCGGCCAACGCCGGGTCGCTGATCGTGAACGGCGACCTGTTCGAGTTCTGGTTCGAGTGGCGCACGGTGATTCCGCGCCACGGGTTCCGAACGCTCGCCGCGCTGGCCGACGTGGTCGAGGCCGGCGTGCCCATCCTCATGCTCGCCGGCAATCACGACTGTTGGGGTGGCGAGATCCTGCGCGACGACGTCGGCGTGGACTACCAGCTCGGTCCCTGGGTGGGCGACGTCGCGGGATGGCGCACCCGGGTGGAGCACGGCGACGGACTGCGCCCGCGCGAGGACAGACGCTACCGCGCGCTGCGCCGCGTCCTCCGAAATCGGCTCGCGATTCGATCGTTTCGGTGGCTGCATCCCGACCTCGCGACGCCGCTCGCCACGAACAGCTCGCACGCCAGCCGCACGTACGCGGCGCGCGACGGCGGACGCGGGCTGCGCGAGGCCGCGATCCGCGCGAGCGAGGGCGATCCGTCCGTCGAGCTCGTCGTGTTCGGCCACTCCCACGTCGCCACGCTCGATCGCCTGCCGACGGGACGGCTCTACGCGAACGCCGGCTCCTGGCTCGACGGGACCACGTTCATTCGCGTCACCGAGGACAGTGTCGCGATGCGCCGGTGGGAGGGCTCAGCCGAGAGCGTGGATCTCCACACCTTCCATCGTGTCGCCGAGAAACCGCTGGCCTAGCTGAAGGAACTGGAGCGGATCGTCGGACGCGATGAACCGGTAGACCGGTTCCGCCCTGGGCCCCGCGGCGAGGTGCGCGCCGGACAGCGTGCGCGCGGTTTCGGCCGCGGTCTCCTCGGCGCTGTCGATGAGGCGGACGTCGGGGCCGAGCACCTCGCGGAGCAACGGCTTGAGCAGCGGATAGTGCGTGCACCCGAGCACGAGCGTGTCGATGTCCGCCGCGAGCATCGGTTCGAGGTACTCGCGCGCGATGAGGCGCGCCGCCTCGTGTTCGGTCCAACCCTCTTCGACGAGGGGCACGAAGAGCGGACAGGCGCGCGGCGTGACGATGACGTCGGGGTCGAGCGCGCGTATGGCGCGCTCGTACGCGCCCGACTTGATCGTCCCGACGGTGCCGATCACGCCGATGTGCCCCTTCTGCGTGGCGGCGACGGCGGCGCGCGCGCCCGGTTCCACGACGCCGATCACGGGCATGTCCATCTCCTCGCGCAACGTGCCGAGCGCATGCGCGGTGGCCGTGTTGCACGCGATGACGATGCCCTTGACGCCCTGGTCGCGCAGAAAGCCCGCGATCTCGCGGCTGTAGCGCCGCACCGTCTCGGGACTCTTGGGCCCATACGGCACGCGCGCGGTGTCGCCGAAGTAGATGATGCTCTCGTGCGGCAACTGGCGGATCAGCTCATGCGCCACGGTGAGCCCGCCGATCCCCGAGTCGAAGACGCCGACCGGGGCGAGATTCGTCGTCACCACGCGAGCGACGCGACGACCGCGGTGGTCGTGGCGCCCGGGCGCCCACCGCCGGGCAGCGTGCGGAGGCCGAGGCGAACGCGCACGTCCCACAGGTTGGCGGCCACGAACGCGTCGGCGCCGGCGAAGAGGTGGTTGGCCACCAGCAGGGCGATCCAATCCTCGACGTGCGCGGACCGGCTGTGGAGCTCCTTGTCGCCGAAGCGCGGGGGCCCCCTGGTCACCGCCAGGTTGCCGCTCGCGTCCACGTACGACACGACGATCGAGTCGTTCGCCGCGCGCCGCGCCTCGTGCACGTCGGCGGCGGACTCACGGATCATCGCGAGGCTGATCCCCTCGACGAGTAGGAAGGCGACGGCGGCCTTGTGGCGGCCGAGCACCGTCTGCGAATAGCCAGGCGCGAGCATCGAATAGAGCATCGCTTGCCGCGCGCCGAGCGGTGCCTTGGCCACGGCGGTCGATTGGGCGAGCGGCGTCGGCACGGGGCGAGCCGCCGAGTCCGGGCGCTGCGCAGCGAGCGGCAACGCCGCCGCGAGCGCGACGGTCACGAGCGTGAGCGGGCGAACGACTCTGGACATGACGTGAGGTGATCGCGGGACGACGGTCGAGTGGCGGGAGTGCATGGGAATCGAACCCACCCAACCCGACGTGGTCAGGTCGCGAACGGTTTTGAAGACCGTGAGAGCCACCAGGCTCCATCCACTCCCTCGGGTCTCACGCAAGCACGAGACCGAACTGCCGGCGCTCAACGACCTCGCCGATCTCGACGCCCTCCGGAACGAGCGAAAGATAGTCGGCCACCCGGCGAGACGGCACGGCGACGAGCAACCCGCCCGAGGTCTGCGGATCGACGAGGAGCGCCCGGCTCGCCTCGGACGCGCCGTGCCAATCCACTCGTGATTCGAGGTATGCGTCATTTCGCTCGGCGCCTCCGGTTCGAATGCCCTCCTGCCACGCTTCGCGCGCGCCCGGCAGCGCGGGCACGCGCGCGGCATCGATCACGAGCGTGACGTTGCTCGCCGCCGCGATGTGCGATGCGTGACCCAGCAACCCGAAGCCGGTGACGTCGGTGGCACAGACGACGCCGACGGACAGCGCCGCGCGGCTCGCGGCGGCGTTGAGCGCGCGCATCGATGCATACAGCGCGTCGGTCTCCACGGTTCCGAGCGCGCCGCGCTTGGCGGCGGTGGCGAGCAAGCCGGTCCCGAGCGGCTTGGTCAGGATGAGCCGGTCGCCGACGGACGCGCGCGCGTTGCTGAGAATGCGTTGCGGATGCACGCGGCCGGTGACGGCGAGGCCGAACTTCAGCTCCTCGTCGATGATGCTGTGGCCGCCGACGACGAGCGCGCCCGCCTCGTGCACCGTGTCCTGTCCGCCGCGCAGGATGTCCGTGAGCACCTCCATGGGGAGCTTGCCCGCGGGAAAGCCGACGATGTTCAGCGCCGTGATCGGCTCGCCGCCCATGGCGTACACGTCGGACAGCGCGTTCGCCGCGGCGATCTGGCCGAACAGGTACGGGTCGTCCACGATCGGCGCGAAAAAATCCACCGTCTGCACGAGCGCGAGGTCGTCGGACAGCACGAAGACCCCCGCGTCGTCGAAGGTCTCACGCCCCACGATGAGGCGCGGATCCGACCGCACGGGGACTCCGCTCAGCGCGCGCGACAGGTCACCCGGACCCAACTTGGCGGCTCAACCGGCGCACCGCGCGAACGCGGTGAGCCGAAACAGCTCGTCACGGGTCCGGGAAGTCGATGATTCGCTCATGATGGGCGATGGAGCCCGCTGGGCTCCGGTCAGGGCACGGCCACGATCGCGTCGATCTCGACGAGGACTCCACGTGGCAGCGCCGACACTTGCACGGTCGAGCGGGCGGGGCGAGCCTCGCCGAGCACCCGGCCGTAAACGGTGTTCACCGTCGGAAAGTCGTTCATGTCGTGCAGGTAGACGGTCGTCTTCACGACGTCCTTCCAGCTCGCGCCGACGGTCGCGAGCACCGCGGCGAGGTTCGTCATCACGCGCTCGGTCTGCGCGGCGACGTCGCCGGGGGTCACCTGCCCCGTGGCCGGATCGATCGCGATCTGGCCCGCGGTGAAGAGAAAGCCGTTCGCCACGATGCCCTGGGAATACGGGCCGATGGCGGCCGGCGCCTTGTCGGTGTGGACGATCTTTCCGCTCACGAATCACTCCTCGGTGAAAAAGGAAGTCCGAACAGGCGCGCGGTGTTCGCGGCCGTCACCTCGCCGAGCGTGACGTCGCTCACCCCACGTACCGCGGCCACGCGCGCGAGGGTCAAACTAACGAAGGCCGGCTCGTTGCGCCGACCGCGATGCGGCACCGGCGCCAGGTACGGCGAGTCGGACTCCACGAGCAGGCGGTCGTCGGGCACGAGGCGGATCAGCGCGTCGTCATCCCATTTCTTGAAGGTCACGATGCCGCTCAGGGAAACGTACCAGCCGGCGGCAAGGCCCGTCTCGGCGAGCGCGTGCGATCCCGTGTAGCAGTGGAGCACGCCGCGCACGCCGGCAGTACCGGCCTCGCGGACCATCGCCGCCGTATCTGCCTCGGCCTCGCGCGTGTGGACGACCACCGGACGATCGAGCTCTCTGGCCAGGGCGAGCTGCGATGCGAACGCGCGCCGCTGCAGTTCGCGCGGGGAGTGGTCGTAGTGGTAGTCGAGTCCGCACTCGCCGATGGCGACCGCGCCACGCGAGACGAGGGCGCTGATGGCCGCCGGATCTCGGATCGGATCGAAGTCCGCGGCGTCGTGCGGGTGCACGCCGGCCGTGGCGAAGATGAAGCCGGGGTGGGCGGCCGCGAGCGCCGCGGCGCGCTCGCCGGCGGTGACGGACTCGCCGATGCACACCACCGCCCGCGCGCCCGCGTCGCGGGCCCGGGCGATCGCCTCCGCGCGATCGGCGTCGAACTCCGGCGCCGCGAGATGGGCGTGGCTGTCGACGAACATGTCGGCGGATATGCGAACCGCCGCGCGAGGCGGCGGTTCGCTGGTTCGGCGCGAATTACCGGGTGCCGACGGGCGCGGCCGGCTGCTCGCGCCGCCGCTCTTCGGCCTGCGCGCGGGCCGCGCCCTTGTTCGCTGCACCCGGCGTGCGGGGCCACCGGTGCTCGATCCAGAGCAGGATCGGACCGGCGATGTAGATCGAGCTGAACGTGCCCGTGAAGACGCCGAACGCCATGATCCAGGAGAAGGGCCGGATCACCTCGCCGGCGAAGAACAGCAGCGAGAGCGTGGCGGCGAGCACCGTGGCGTGCGTCATGACCGAGCGCGGGAGCGTCTCGTTGATCGAGCGGTTGAGCACCCCGTAGAGCGACTCCTTCCGCTGCTTCTTCAGGTTCTCGCGCACACGATCGAAGATGATGATCGTGTCGTTGAGCGAGTAGCCGATCACGGTGAGGAGCGCCGCGACGACGGTCAGCGACACCTCGAGGTGCAACATGGCGAGGAACGCCATGGTCGTGAGAATGTCGTGCGCCGTCGCGATCACCGCGGCGACGCCGAACCGCCACTCGAAGCGGATGGCGAGATAGACGAGCGTGACGGCGAAGGAGATCAGGATCGCGGTGAAGGCCTTGGTCTTGAGCTCGGCCCCCACGCGAGGCCCCACCGTCTCGGCGCGGTCGACGCGGATGCTGTCGCCCGGCACTGCCTGGCGCAGCGACGCGACGAGCTGCCCGCTGACGCTGTCCGAGGCGGCGGCGGCCACAACGCCTGTCTTGGGGGGCACCTTGATGAGATAGTCGCTCGGCGAGCCGAAGGCCGCGATCTCGGAGCCGGAATAGCCGGCGCGATCGACGGACGAGCGGACGAGGTCCGCCGCCACGGGCCGCGCGAAGTGCAGCTGCACCACGGTCCCGCCGGTGAACTCGATGCTGTAGTTCACCGCCTCGCCCGTGCGGACCTTGTGATAGCCCATGAGCGCGATGCCGAGCACGATGAACGCGATCGTCGCGCCCACCGCGGTGTGCCAGTACTTGATGAAATCGTACTTGGTGTCGTGCAGGATGCGCAGCATGAGATGCTCTTAGATGCTCAAGGTCTGGGCGCCGCGCGTGCGGTTCAGCCACAGGAGGTAGAAGGTCCGCACCACGAAGATCGCGGTGACCAGGGACGCGAAGATACCGGCGATGAGGGTCACGGCGAAGCCCTTCACCGGCCCCGTGCCGTACTGGTACAGCACGGCGGCGGTGAGGATGGTTGAGACGTTCGAGTCCACGATGGCCGGCATGGCGTGCCGGAAGCCTTCGTCGATCGCCGTGCGCACCGTCTTGCCGTGATCGAGCTCCTCACGAATGCGCTCGAAGATCAGCACGTTCGCGTCCACCGCGATGCCGATCGAGAGCACGAATCCGGCGATGCCGGGCAGCGTGAGCACCGCCTCGAAGCCGGCGAGCGCCGCCAGCGTGTACAGCACGTAGAGCACGAGGCCGCCCACCGCGAGCACGCCCGAGAACTTGTAGTACACCATCATGATGACCACGACGAGCCCCACCGCGATGAGCGCCGCGCGCCGGCCCTTGTCGATGGAGTCCTGCCCCAAGCTCGCTCCGATGACGTGCCCCTCCGCCACGCGCAGCGGCACCGGCAGCGAGCCGGCGCGCAGGACGAGCGCCAGATCCTGCGCGGCCGCGAGATCCTTGCCGCCCATGGTGATCTGCCCGCGAGTCCCGATCGCGCTCTGGATGACCGGCGGGCGGCCCATGACACGCTTGTCCAGGATGATCGCCATGTAGTCGCCGACGTGCTTGCCCGTCTCGGACCGGAAGCGGCGACCGCCCTCGTTGTCGAGCGTGAATTCCACGATCGTCCCTTCGCTCGGACTCTGATTCGGGCGCGCCGTCTGCAGGTGCTCGCCCGTCATGATCGCTTTGGAGTCCACCAGGTAGTACGTCAGGTAGTACTTGCCCTGGAGCAGGGTCGAGTCCGATCCCCTGAGGAAATCCTTGCCCGGCGGAAGCGCCGCGTGCACCGCGGAGTCGGCCAGGTAGTTCTCGACGACCGGCGCCTTGCTCGCTTCGACGTAGAACTCGCCCGGCATCTGGCCCTGCTCGATCAGCGAGGACAACGCCCCGCCTGGCTGAATCTTGAGAGAATCGGCCTGCGCCGAGTCCTTGGCCGCGGCCGCGCCCTTCTTCGTGGTGTCGCTCTTCTTGCTCGTGTCGGCCTTCTTGGTCGTGTCCGCGGTGGTGAGCAAGCCCTGTAGCCCCTTGGCCGCCGGCGTCTGCGGCGCGGCGCCGGTTTCGCTCTTGGCAACGAGCCCGCGCTGCTTGATCACCTGATCGAGACGCGGCAGCGCGCGCTCCAGCGCCTGCGTCTTGTCGGTGATCTTGAACTCCAGGAAGGCCTGGCTCTCCACGAGGCGGCGGGCACGTTCCTGATCCTGAATGCCCGGAATCTGCACGACGATACGGTCCGTCCCCTGTTTCTGGACGACCGACTCGGAGACGCCGAAGCCTTCGATGCGCGACCGCACCACCTTCAACGCGCGGTCGATCGCGTCGGCCCTCTGGTCGGCGGGAATCGCTTGCTTGGAATCATCCACCTCGAGCGCGAGGTACATGCCGCCCTGGAGATCGAGCCCTTCTCGCAGCGGAATCCGCCGGTAGGTGACGTCATGAAGCAGTCCGTCCGATCCGCGCTCGCGCTCCGTGACGTTGCGCGGGAACAGGAACCAGATCGAGACCAGGCACAGACCCAGAATGGTCAGGACGCGATACTTCAGGGGCATACGACTGCGGGATGAGGTGGGGTGTTTCTGCCGAACCTATAA
>Ga0316628_100004728_pt1 | contig 10752 bp, 9 predicted proteins | sample OWC_Aug_M2_C1_D5_FD_207648 | JGI IMG/M metagenome (GOLD analysis project Ga0316628, IMG submission 207648) | Wetland soil microbial communities from Old Woman Creek delta, Ohio, United States - OWC_Aug_M2_C1_D5_C | ecosystem: Environmental > Terrestrial > Soil > Wetlands | place: USA: Ohio... | reverse complement strand
TGCGGGCGGCGCCGGACTCCTCACTGGGCAACTTCTCGACAGAAAAGGAGAAAGTTCGATGCGTTTGATGAAGAAAGCCATTCCCTCCGTTCTGCTGGCAATCTGCGTGATCGCCTGCGGAACCGCCTATGGACAGGCGGGAAACCGATCGAAGCTCGCGAACCCTGCAACGCTGGTTGAAAAAGCCCCCGATGTCTACCGAGCCAAATTCGACACCACCAAGGGCGTCTTTGTGATCGAGGTGACGCGCTCCTGGGCTCCGATTGGGGCAGACCGTTTCTACAACCTCGTGAAGAACGGTTTCTTTGACAACTGCCGCTTCTTCCGGGTGATGCAGGGGTTCATGGTTCAATTCGGGATCAACGGCGACCCGTCGATAAGCGCAGTATGGGAGCGGGCCAACATCAAGGACGAACCCGTAAAGAAATCCAACTCAAGGGGATATATCACCTACGCAAAAGCCAGCTTACCGGATTCGCGCACGACTCAGGTGTTCATCAACTTCGCCAGCAACGCGTTTCTCGACGGGCAGGGTTTCTCGCCGTTTGGAAAGGTGGTCGAAGGCATGAAGGTCGTGGATTCCATCTATTCCGGGTACGGGGAAACCCCGGATCAATTCCGGATCCAGAAAGCCGGCAACGCTTATCTCGAAAAGGACTTTCCGAAGCTCGACTACATCAAGTCGGCGGTGATTGAAACCGGAGCCCCTGCAAAATAGCGGCTGCCGTCCTCATTACCACCAATGCACCAAGAGACCATACGCAGTCAGAACCTCCTGCAAAGGTGGAGGCCTGGGATGGTGAGCCCCTCAAAGGGGCTGGTACTTCGGATCCAATTTCTAGTGGAACATTTAAGTCCGACGGCCCACGGATCAACACAGATCAACACGGATCGGGCGAGTTCTTGTTTTCACACCATGCGCGTCAGCGCTCCGCGCCGCAACGTGTTCATGCGTGGGCCATTGTTTGCCTCCCGGAAACGTCAAACTGTGAGAGTCCCCCAGCAAAGCTGGGGGTTTACCCGGAAGAAGTCACGATTTGGTGTCTTGGTGAACTGGTGGCGGCTTTTGAGAGGAGGTTCAGAAGAACGCGAACCGGGCCCTGCAGATTTCCCGACTGTCGCCCTTTCTTGATACGTTCGCAAGGAAGACAGGCGGTGTGTCGGAGACCTGTTCCCTGCCGGTGTAGATCTCGTCGCCGGGCATGGCTTCGTCGAGAAAATTTATCTCAGCCCTGCCGACTTCGTTCCTCTCCAGGAATTCCCGTCCGAACGAGTCGAGCATCCACTGGACATACCTTGAGCTGTTGACGTGTCGGTTGAGATCCATGTCGCTGTATTGCACCCTGAATGCCTCGCCGTACGCGGGATTCGCGGGTGAATCGACTTTTTCGGCGCTCTTTCCGATGCTGAGCACGCCCGGCTTGGAGGGCCATTTCTCCGTCAGTGCGGTCAGTCGCTGAATCCTCTTGGATTCGAGGTCCAGCACCACCCACGTCGCCGTCCCGGCCGCGATCTTCTCTCCGTGCGAATCGCTGATGACGAAATCCCTGAACGCCATGAGTTTTTCGATTCCACGAGACCAGGTCTCCACTTCGACGACTTCCTGCCAGCGGGCCGGCCGCGTCAGATGGATCTCCACCCTTGTCATCGCCCAGATCTGGTTTTTGGCAAGAAATGGCCCCAGCACCTTGTCTACGCGGCTGTAGTGACTCCAGGCGGTGTTCTGAAAATAGTTGAAAAGTGTGACGAGCCCGCCCCTCTCCAGGTTGTCCGATTCGTACACCTTCACCTCGTACTTTTCCTTCCATTCCCGTGGAACTTCATCCCGGTCTCGCTTTATCCCGAATAGAGTGAGCATGTCGACCTGTTTTCCGGCATTTCCCGATCAGGATGCGCGGCCTTTCGGAGGGCCGGCATCTTCCGGCTCGTACTGCCGGGCAGTTTTGTAAGTCTTGTGATTGGCCTGCGGATTCGTCACACGGAGATCAACGCGCGGCACAGCGCCGGGACAACCCGATGGGCCTCCCGGCTCCGCAATTCACAACCCCAACGGGCACGCCTCCCGCAACGGATGCAGTCGAAAAACCCTGCTTCGAGCAAGCGGGCACGTCGAGGTTTCAGACCGAAATCTTCTGCTTTTCCAGAATGAACCTCTCAACACCGTCCTGGCCGACAACACCCATTTCGGAGAAGGTGTTGTACGCCTGAACCAGCCGGTCGCGCGCCATGGCGGTCACGTTCGTCCCGCCGATCCCCCAGTCACCATCGACCTCAGCCCGGGATCTTGCCGCTGCGACCTCCCCGCCCAGCTCCGACAGCAGCTTGCAGGCCAGATCGGTGAGCGCCCATTTCGTCCACCCGGAAGTGTCCTTGGGATTCAGGTGAAGGAGGTTGCAGAGGCGAAGGTAGTGATCGAGAAACCGTCTGGCGTACTGCAGAAGCCAGAGCCCGGACATCACGCACAGGATTGTGACCAGGATTTTGAAGAGGATTCCGAAGGTCAGCCCGTCGGGCAAGTCGAAGAGCGCGTAGTAACCCACCAGGAGAAGCGGGGATACCACGACGAGAAGCCCGCCGCAGACCGCGGCAATATCAGGATCGATTCCGTGGCGCTGGCTCCAGTCTTCCTTGAGTGCTTTTGAATAATCCGCACCGAAAAAAACCCTCATGTATTTCCACATTTCAGTGACCTCCATGATGGTTTTTATGCGCTTAGGATACCTCTTATCACTTCCGTTATCGACAGGAAAGATCGCTGCCTGGTATTCCTGTCCCTTTTTTGGTGGTGCCTGGTTATCCTGTCCCTAACCTGACACCAGATTCATGACACCGGATTCGTGCGGTTTTGCGGGTTTGAACAGGGCGCGGGAGACCAGCGATCTAAATACACGGTGCCGATTTTGGTATCATTGAATGATTGGAGGGTCGGTTGCATCGGGCGCGTCCGGGCTCGATGAGGGTGGGTTTTTCTCCGGAAATCTGAACGGGGACGTCCTCTGCGAATTGACGATTGACCATTTTTCCGATTTGGCGGGGGTTCCCAATCGTCAATCGTAAATCGTCAATCGTCAGTTCATAGGCTGTATGTCCTCACTCTTTGCCAGAGGCATCTGTTGAAGCTTCGAAACAAACTGTTCACGACCTTCTCTCTGCTGTCGGTCGTAATTCTGCTCGCCGCGGCGTGGGTGATCCACAACCAGGCCGTGTCGCAGGCACGGCAGCAGGTCAAGGATGAGATGAAGACTTCCCTGCCGCTGTATGACGCCGTCTGGGAGGAGCAGGCCGGACGCCTGTCGACGCTGGCCATGGCGATGGCCGGTTCCCCGATCGTCAAGACGATCTTCGGCGATCCGCGCGCCTCCCGGGACAGAGAGACGATCCGCCAGATGCTCACGGACTTCGGGAGCACGCTCACGGAAAATGTCGACCTGATAATGGTCAGTGACGGCGGGGGTGGAATCACATTCGCCGAAAGTCACGACACGCCCTTGGAGGGACTGAAGGAACTGTCCTACGCGCGGCGGGTTGCGGCCAGCCAGAAGCCGACGCAGGCTTTTGCTCTTCTTGGGGCAAGGTTGTTTCACCTTGCGCTGACCCCGGTCGTCTCGCATTCGGGGAGTGCCGACCGCAACAACACCCTGGCCGTGCTGATCGTCGGTTCCGAGCTGAACCGCGAGCTGGCGCTGGAACTCAAGGGGCGGGCCCACAGCGACGTGCTCTTCTTCGCCGGAGAGCGCCTCTATGCATCGTCCCTGGGACCGGCGGCCGAGACCGACGCGGCGAAAACGGTCGTCGTGGGCGAACTCAGCAGCCATCCGCCCGATCAGCCCGCCGAGCTGCCGATCGGTGGCGAGAGCCAGCTTGCCTTCGCCCGCGCGCTCACGGGTTTCAACAGCGATAGGGTGGGATATGTGGTAGTGCTCCACTCGCTCGGCGGGGCCGACAGGCTCTTCCGCGCGATATCGCACAGGCTGGTCCTGATCGGCACCGTCAGTATCGTCGTGGTCCTCCTGATCAGTTATCTTGTCGCCCGCCGGGTGACCCAGCCTCTCGAGGGGCTGGCAGCCGGCGCCCTCGAGCTCGGGCGCGGCAATTACGACTATGGAATCGATCTCTCGCCCGACGGCGAAGTGGGGCAGCTTGCCTCGGCGTTCGAGCAGATGCGCCAGTCCATAAAGGACGGAAAGGCCGTGCTGCTGCGCAGCGAGCGCCTTGCCACCGTGGGGCAGATGGCCAGCGGCATCATTCACGATCTGCGAGGCCCGCTGGCGGCCATCTCGACGGCCGCCGACATCATCGCCAAAACCGAAGTGTCCGACGAGCAGCGTCAGGTGCTGGCCGAGAGCCAGGTGCGATCCTCAATGCGCATGAGGGACATGCTGGGGGAGATCCTCGAATTCTCGCGCGGAAACTACGGCCTCAATCTCGAACGCATCGAGGTCAGGGCGATGATCGACTCCGTGGTCCAGGAGGTGGTCACGCCCGAGATAGCCTCCAGGATCAAGATGGACACCAGGATCCCCGCGGACCTTTTCATGAGGGTGGACTGCGCCCGGGCGCGGAGAATATTCGAGAACCTCCTGACCAACTCCATTCAGGCGATGCCGGAACGCGGCACGATCACCATACGCGCCGCGCGCTCCGGAAACCAGGTGAGGATCAACATCCTCGACACCGGCGCAGGCATACCGCAGCCGCTGCGGGACAGGCTTTTCGAGCCCTTTGTAAGCCGCGGCAAGCAGGGAGGCACGGGACTTGGCCTCGCGATCGCCAGCCGCATCGCGGAGTCGCACGGCGGCTCACTCGCGCTTGTGTCCGCCGGAAACATGCCGGCCGAATTCAGCGTGGAACTGCCGCTCGACTCCGACGCTCCGACGACCGCCTGACGTGCCCGGCGGCGCGGGAGAACCTGTACACAAACCATCGGGGGGATTTGCCATGGATCTGTGGAACCGCAGGGCCGTGATAATCGTGTGGCTCTTGCTTGCCGGCGCGGCGGCCGCATTCGCCGGCGGCATGGAAGCCGGGACCGGGCAGGATGGGACCGCAAGCCTTCCGCCGACAAAGCCGGATCCGGTGCTGCTTGATTTGATCCGCGTGACGCAGGCGCTGGCGCAGAAATCGCAGGCCGAGCTGGAGAACGCTCGCCTGCAGAACGAAGCCCTGCAGCGCGCGCTGGAGCAGACACGCCAGGAACTGGCGCGCCTGCGCGAAGAAGTGAGCCAGCTGCGCTCGAGCATCACGGATGCCCGGCCGGGCGCATCTTCGGCGGCCCCTGCCGAAAAGATCCCGGGCCGGGGGAGCGCGGAGCCGGTGCAATCTGCGAGAGCGACGAACTCACCCGCGGATGTCGACGCCTCCCTGGCGCACCTGAAGGACCAGGTCGAAATGAACAGCGCCCAGGTCAAAGAGCTGGAACAGACGAAGGTGGAAAGCGATTCCCGCTTCAAGGTGCGCTTGTTCGGCACCCTACTCAGCAATACTTACTTCAATACCGCCGATTCCTCGGATGAAGCCGTGCCCGCAGAAGCGCCGTCCGGAACCGAGGCCGGTGAACATCTCGGACACAACCTCGGAGCGACCCTGCGCCAGACGAATTTCGGCTTCGCAATCACCGGTCCGAAAATCGGCACCGCAAGATTGAGCGCCACAGCGGACTTTGATTTCTTCGGCGGGTCGGATGAAGCGTACGACAACAGCGTGCTCGGCTCGCTGCGAATGCGTACCGCCACTGCGCGACTGGACGGGCCGCGCACCTCGCTGGTCCTCGGCCTGATGTCTCCGATGATTTCGCCGCTCAATCCCACGTCGCTGGCAGCGGTCTCCTACCCGGCGTTGGGAGAGTCGGGGAACCTGTGGCAGTGGCTGCCCCAGGTCGCCGTGGAGCGGCGCGCGCCGGTCGGTGAGGGCAACGATTTCGTTCTTCAGGCGGGTCTGATGATGCCGTTCGGAGAAAGGGCCCACGACAGCGAACTCCAGGGCAAGCCGGGATATGAATCCAGGATAGCGTACGCACGGAGAATCGACCAGGAGCGGCACCTGGAGATTGGAGTCGGGGGTTACGTGCATCCATTTTCGTTCGGCTTCGGACGCTCCGTCGACTCTTTCGCCACTACCGGCGACTGGCTGATTCCCCTGGCCGGCAGGCTGGAGCTAAGCGGCGAAGCGTACTATGGGCGCGGCATCAATCTGATCGAAGACAGCGGCGGGAACCTGGCGAGCGTCTTCGCCTTTACCGGACCGCTGGACGAGGCCTCGACCGCGATCCGCGGCATCTACTCGATCGGAGGCTGGACCCAGTTGAAGGCCCGGGCAACGCAGAGACTCGAGTTCAACGCCGCGTTCGGTCTCGATGACCCGCGCAACCGGGATGTCTTCGCCGGGTTGTTCGATGAGCCTGCCCGGCTCAAAAACCAGACTCTCTCGGTCAATTCGATACTCCGGCTGCGCTCGAACTTCCTCGTGTCGCTCGAATATCGGCGCCTGTGGACCACCTCCACCGAGGCCCGCTCGACGAACGATCATTTCAACCTCGCTATCGGGTATCTTTTCTAGTGCGGTTACTTGCAGGGGATGTGAAGATGCTCCGCAAAAAAACGAACCACAAAGACTTCCACGGCCACGGAAATCTGTTTTATAAAATTGCCGCGGCTCACGTTCTTCGAGGTCTTTGAGGTCTTTGCGGTTCAATGTTTTTTGGCCATATCCGCCAGTGATTAAGACTTGTCGCTCTGAGGTTCTGAGGGTGGGGTCGGGGAGATCGAGATGCACCGCTCGACGATATCAATCCCCTGGTGTCCTTCGCCGAACAGGTCCAGTAACGTCAGAAAGCGTTCGGCATCCGCTCTGCTGCAGAACGGCCCGGTGAGTTCGTCCCCCTCGCGCAGGTAGAACTTCTTCTTGCTGATCACAGAATCTCCCAGGCTGTGAACGGATTGGCGATTCCGGCTGGTTCAGCGGCACCGCGCGCCGTGCCCCCCACAGCGCGCAGCGCCACTGTCCTCCCGAGACGCAAGGCGACTTAGCGCGAATCCGATGCCTTTTGTAGCCGAGCCCGACTCGGATTTGAGCTCGCGGCAACGACATCGGAGCTATGCCTGTCCCAGGTGGAGATCATGTTCGACCATCATGCACCTGTGTGTAACAACGCGGAGGCCGGCATTACAGGCGCGGGCGACCGAGGCTCCATCGTCCAGACCATCCTCGATCCAGACCGCTTTGGCCCCTATCGCCACTGCCTGCTCGACGATCTCGGAGACAAAGTCGTTCTGGCGGAAGATCTGAACGGTTTCAACCGGCCCCGGGGTAGCCAGGAGGTCGGGGTATGCAGACAAACCGAGCACCTCCGGGACGTGCGGGTTGATGGGCTTGACGATGTATCCCTGCTGCATGAAGTACGCCGCAGCGTAGTTGCTGTCCTGCCACGGGTCTTCCGAGAGCCCCACAACAGCAATGTGGTTGTACGCTCTCAGAATCGAACAGATGACGTCATCCTCCGGCTTCTGGTGCTTGTAGCTGCAACGTCTCTGTATTTTGAACATGGCACGACAGCTTCAAAATTTTGATTCCCGGCCCAAGCCCCCCGCTTTATCGCGCCTGCCCATACGCGCGAACCCGACATTCCGGCGATTCCGAATCCCGAATCGTCCGGCGGCCGTTCGACCCGGATTACAGCAAGATCCGTGCCACTCGCCGGGCCGCGGGTGTCCGGCTTACGAATGGGGGAAGAAGGAAGTGGCCTGGTTTGCCGCTATCATGATGGAAATATGATGGATGAAGGCCTGAGGGGTACGAGGAGCCGTGAAGGAACCACCAATGGCGATGTGCGGAATTGGCTGCACCCGGGGGATAAAGCCCGGATGCGGGATCTCATGGCCCCACGGAATCGCGGCGAGGTTGAACCATTTCGAGTCAGGCGCGACGCCGGACCCGGTGACAAGTGTCCCGGATCGGGACACCCATGATGTCCGGAATCTCACTGGTCCGACTCAGCCCGTAGCGTCGCCGAAGGCCCGGGTTAATCCTTGAGTTCCCGGACCCAGATGTTGCGGAATCGAACCGGATTGTTGTGGTCTTGCAGCATGAGCGGCCCTTTGTCGCCGTGCGGCACGTAATCGGTGACGGCATGCGAACCGTTCCACCCGGTTCCACCGGTAAGATCGACGTGATCCTGGATCAGGATGCCGTTCTGGAAGACGGTGAAGTTCGTCTTGCGCGTCACTTTGCCCGCCTGATCGAAATACGGCCGGCGGTACACGATGTCGTAGGTCTGCCACTCCCCGGGCTTGCAGCATGCGTTGGCCAGCGGGACCGCTCGCCCGTACAGCGCTCCGCATTGGCCGTCCGGATAGGTTTTGTTCTCGTACGAATCGAGGACCTGAACCTCGTACATCCCCTGAAGGAAGACGCCGCTGTTGCCTCGTCCCTGACCCGTGCCGGTGACACGCGACGGCGTGGCAAACTCGACGTGAACCTGGCATGACCCGAACTCCTGCTTCGTCCTCGCGTACCCGGCGCCCTTGACCGACTCCATATAGCCGTCGCGGACGACCCATTTCGAAGGCTCGCCTTTCTCATTCGACCAGTTGGAGAGGTCCCTGCCGTCGAACAGCACGATTGCGTCGGAGGGAGGCTTTGCAGGCGGAGCTTGAGAGTCGCATGTCCCCGGCGCGACCACAGGCGGCGCCGGCCGATTCTCGTCGTGCACCATCCAGCGGCCGCTCTCGGTCTCGACATACTGGATCGGCTCCTTTTTCTTGGCAACCTGCGCCAGCATCCCTCCCGCGCTTACGGCCACAATCCCGGTCAAACCAAGTACCCCACCGCGCAACCACGTCTTGATCATGGATTCTCCTTTTTGCGATTTTTGTCTCCTGGCGGCTTCCGATCAAGACTTTACACCGCAGAGTCGCCGAGCACGCAGAGAAAAAGCCAACACAACAATCCTCGCCCGAAGGCGAGGGATCGGATCTGTGTCCCCTGATGGAAACGGGTGCCAATCGAACCTATGTTGCCCGGACTATGAAGTGGACGCAAAAGTCAGCCGGACCACGCCCCCCAAAAACAGCGAATCGTGTGACGACGGGTCCCTGACGCCGCCGGCACACGGTATTTTGTTTGGTGGCCAGGCAACGGGTTCGGCGTCTCTGCGGTGAGCCGCTTTTGTTCACCAGACCCGGATGTCGCCCAGGTCATACCAGCCGTCCGGCTGCCGGCCTTCGATGGCGATCCGGATCGCGGGCAATCCGGTGCGGGGATCGAGAATCGCCACGCCCAGGCGGTATTGACCCGGCTCGAGCGAGTCGGGAACGTACAGTGTGCTTTCGAACAACGCGTCTCCCGGGAGCCACTGCCGGATGTCGGCAGGAGTCGGAATTTCGACCCGGGTGCGTCCCGAGACCAATCGAAAGGCAAGGGTGTATGGATAGTAAACCGGGGAGATCCCCGCATTCAGCCACCACGTGTTCACCGGCATCATCTCGCCGGGACGAACTGCGGAGGGATACTCGAGTTTTCGGAGGATGAAGCGATAGCCGATCTTCTTTTGGAATTCTTCGAATCTGGCCTTCCACGGCGCAGGAATCGCCGTGGACTTGATGTTGATGGTGCTGGCGTGCCAGCGCAGGGCCTGGGCGAGAATGTAGTCGAGGTCGTACTTGCCTTCGAACCACGATCCGGGCGTGCCGCAAGTCTCGAGCGAGACCGGCGCACTTTTCCAGACTTCCTGAATTCCCGTCCGGACAATCTGCTGAGGGTACATGTCGAGCATGTGGGCGAAATTCCTTCCGGGGCGGCCCATGTCTCCCCAGCAATCCAGCCGCCAGCCGGCTCCGAGCCTCGTGCCATAGGCGAGGGCTGAAGGCTCGTCGAAGTTTATGAGCAGTCTGGTCCTCTTGAAGACCTGGAAGTAGACATCGATCAGTTCCTCCTGGACGCGCCGGGCGGGCAGGTGCGGTCCCCACCCCTCGCCCCAGTACCCGACCGTGGAGATGTCCACTGTGTCCAGATACGGGTGCCCGTCGTACCGGCTGCCGAACTCACGAACCAGTGCGGACCATGTTTTTGCATAGAACGGGTCGTCGGCGTCCGGCGACCAGATCTTCCCGTCGGGATCGCTGTCCTTGTTGGCCCGCCGCGCGCCGGATTTGCGATACCACTCCGGAAGCGGATCCTTCTGATCGTAGGGCATGATCCGTACCATCAGCTGCTGGCCGTGTTTCCTGGCTTCCTCCAAAGCCAGATCCAGTATCTCCCACCGGTACTTCCCCTGCTCCGGCTCTATTTGATGCCAGAACCACCGTATGTAAGCGACGGCGGTGTCCGGAAAATCCGGCGGTGCGGAGGCATCGGCGATGCGGATCACGGGCCCGACCTCGGACCAGCGCAGCCCCGGATAAATCTCCTGACGGTTGAAGCGCTGGAAGGTCGTGATTCCCATCCCGGGATTCACCAGCACCTCGTCTATCGGCACCGGCCGCACCACCGTCCGGGGCTCCTGCGCCGGCAGGACTCCTGTGAGAAATGCGACCAACAGCAGAAGAAAAACGAGCCTGGAACCACGGCTCAGGGATCTTCGAATTGCGCTCATCGACGAAACCTCCTTCGGGTGTCGCCCGTCATGTCTCCGGGAGTCGCACCTGTCCAGCCGGGACCAGAGACTGAACCACGAAGCCCGTAACGCAGCCCGTGGCCGCAACCAAACTTCTGGACGCGGGTTTTTGAAGGAGGGCGCGGGAAAGAGCCACTGACTCC